>OGMM01000475.1_pt1 | contig 19588 bp, 15 predicted proteins | sample 1573221 | NCBI WGS metagenome assembly OGMM01 (sample SAMEA2581988, study PRJEB24529) | metagenome | biome: Human gut stool | place: China | collected 2011 | reverse complement strand
AACCCCCATGTCTTTCGCCATCTCCGTATAGTTTTCTTCGTATGCAGCCACTCCGTCTGCCGGATGCAGATTGAGAGTAATTTTCAGGTCATTCTGCTTCAGATATTTCAAGAAACCTTGGGGATTCGGAAATAAATCCCTGTTCCAAGTCCAACCGGTCCAGCCTCCTTTACCCTTCTCGGTATAATGCCAGTCCATATCTATTACTGCTACCGTGAATGGGATATTCTTTTCATCGAATTTGTCCATCAGCTCCATATAGCTTTCTTCTGAGTATTTATAATATCTGCTCCACCAGTTTCCCAGTGCATATCGCGGAAGCATCGGAGTCTTGCCGCAAAGCCTGTAAAAATCATTGAGCGCCTGTTTATAATCATGTCCATATCCAAAGAAATACAAATCAGACACACCTTTTTTTCTTGGCTCAATCCATCCATCGTCAAGTAAAATCTGTGATTTACTGTCATCAAGAATTGAATATCCAAAGCGTGAAACGACACCGTGTCCAAGCTCAACCTCTCCGTTTACGTCATCAAGTGTACGCGCTGTACCCTGCAAATCATGCACCTTCTCACCATAATGCCAGATGCTGTGATATGCGCTCAGGTTTCCCTTAATCTGTATACTCAGTCCGTGTGATGAGAACTCCTTCTCATTATATATCAGGTGCAGCATTGATGTATGAACCTCAATTCCATCAGCGTTACGCACCACATGATAGCCGGTCTTTGGAAAATCCCTGAACAATACTGTCTGTGTTGCCCTATCCTCGAATACGCCATCTTCACTGTATTCCAGACGGACAAGCGCCTCTGTCAGGAATGTAATCCTGTATTTTTCACCTATTATCATATTGTCCGATAATGCCACCGGACTTGTCTTTACTCTGTATATTTCCTGCATGAAATACTCCCTCTCATATAAATTACGCTATCCCTTGACAGCCGATGCAGCAATTCCTGCGATAAACTGCTTCTGGAAGAACAGATATATCAGTAAAACAGGTATGATAGATATTGCCGTTGCCGCAAAAAGTGCGCCATAATCTGTTGAATACTGTCCGTTAAACATCTTCAGACCCACTGCCAATAGCTGCTTTTCCTTGGTATTGATTACAAGATAAGGCCACAGATAGTCTTCCCATGTCCACAGGAACTGAAAAATAGCTATACTTGAAATTCCGTTTTTTGCCATCGGAAATATAATCCTGTGAAAGATATAAAACTCATTAGCGCCATCCATTCTGGCAGCTTCAATAATCTCATCAGGGATGGTCTCAATGTGCTGCTTCATCATAAATATTCCAAATCCACTGAACATAGCCGGAATAATAAGTGCCTTATAGCTGTCCATCCATCCGAATTTCTGAATCATAGTGTATTTTGGAATAATTGTTACACACCATGGAATCATCATAGTAGCCAATACAAAGCCAAACAGGATATTTCTACCCTTAAACTTATATTTGCTTAATACAAAACCACAGATTGTACTGGTGTATACTACAAGCAGGGTTACAACAATCGTGATAAACAAACTGTTTCCAAAGAATCTCATGAAATTGAAATGCGAATTCATGCTGATGTAATTGTCTATTGTAAACTCTTGTGGAAGCAGATGTTGCTGCAACGCCATTATTTCCTTATTCTGCTTAAATGATGAGCATAGCATCCATATAAACGGATAAACTGTAACAATACCCAATAATAGAAGGAATACATTTAAAACTATACTGCTTACTTTTTTTCTCATGATATTCTCCTCCTACTCTTCCTTGCCCGATACTTTGAAAGAAAGCACGGTAAGCACTGCGGTAATCACAAAAAGCACAAATGAAAGTGCTGATGCATATCCAAAGTTGTATTTGACAAAGGCCTCATCGTAAATAATGTAAGAAGCCAGATATGTTGATGTTCCCGGTCCACCCTCTGTCATGATGAGTATCTGAACATATGCCTGGATATACGAAATAATTGATGTAATGACTACAAAAAGTGTCATAGGCTTAAGCAATGGCAATGTAATGTATCTGAATTTCTGCCAGCCACTCGCTCCGTCAACCTGCGCTGCCTCCATGACATCTGCCGGAAGTGAGTACAGGCCTGCCATATACATGACAACCGCATATCCAAAATCCTTCCAGATGGTCATTATAATTACTGCAATCAGAGCAGTTTTTGGATTCATCAGCCAGTTGATATCGAGCCCGAATATTTTGTTGATGGTTCCAATCTGTGGATTGTACATGAACTTCCATACAAATGCCACTGCAACCATAGGCGTTACTACAGGCATATAGTAAACTGCCCTGAAAAAGCTCTTATGCTTTATAAGCGTTGAATAAATAGCATACGCGATTCCCAGTCCCAGACCGACTCTGAAAACAATTACAACTACCGAAAAAATTACGGTATTGAACATTGATTTGCCGAACAATTTGCTCGTGAACACCTGCTTATAATTTTCCAGACCCAAAAACTTGTATGTTCCGCTTAACGGATTCCACTCATGAAAGCTTCCTGCAAATGCTATACCAATCGGTATTATCAAAAATATTGTAAAGAAAGCTACCATAGCTACAACAACTATGTTTCTTAAAATTATTTCACTCTTACTTTGTAATGGATGTGATTTTTTAAACATTAATAATCCTCCGTAGTGAATCTTTACCTGTTATTTTGCAAACTCATATAGATTCTCGACTGATTGGAATGAACTGTTCTTCATATCCTTTATAATATCAGCCTGTGCCTTGTCTAAAGCTGTATCAATATCCACTCCATTGTAGAATATGTCCTCTCCGGCCTTTTTCATATCCTCCTCAACACATGAAGGCATCGGACCCGGCCAGATGTAGTGGTCAATGTGCTCTGAAAGTACCTTAAGCGATGGGTTTTTAAGTATTTCCTCATTGTCTGCAAGGGATTTCTTTGCAGGGAAGGTACTCATAGCAAGATTGAAATCTACCTGAGACTCATCATCGCAGAGGAAAAACTTTACAAAATCCTGTGCAACTGCCTGCTGATCCTTTGGTGCTTTTTTGTTTACACCGAATGTTGACTCACCGTTATATCTATTGTATGCATATGGATTTCCGTCAAATGTAGGAATTTCAAATACGCCAAAATCTATATCGCTCCATGTGGTCTTAAGTGTATTGTAATAATGTCCCCACTGAATAACCATTGCCGACTGTCCCTGTCCAAAGCTGTCTGCGCAGTTCTCGCCAAAATCCTTTGAACCAATCTGATCCTTGTCGTACATATCAACAAGCATCTGCATTACCTTCTTCATGGCATCTGAATTGACATTAGGTGTCTTTCCATCCTCCTTAAAGAGGTTCTCACCAAGCTGATAATTAAGACCAAGCAGGTAATTCTGGTGGAAATCATTATTGAAATTGAGTCCGGCCTGGACTATTTTGTCTCCGTCCTTGATTGTGAGCTTCTTTGCTACCTCAATCATTTCATCCCAGGTCTTTGGAATATCATCATCTGTTAGTCCGGCTTCCTTCCACATCTCCTTGTTGTAATAAACAGAGCCTGTCATCATTCCGTAATCAATGTAATAAACCTTACCATCAATCTCATGGGCGCTTACTCCATTGAAGTCCTGCTCCAAATCCTCAACAGGAATATCAAGCGGAGCCATATAGTTGATAAGATTCTCATGATAGCTGTTATGTACATTGAAGAGTGCCGGACCGTTCTCACCATCGAGTGCCAAAGGAAGCTTTGTCCAGTAATCTTCCCATGGATTATCCACCAGGTTTATCGTTACATTAGGATGAATAGCTGTGTATCTGTCAATAATCTCCTGAAATAATTCATCACTTCCCCACTCCCACAGGTCAATTGAGACATCCTTGCCATCATTAATTTCAACCGAAGGGTCGTACTTAACTGTATCACCAAATGGCTCTGTTGGTACCTTTATGTCCTTTTTAGCTGATGAAGCCGATGAGCTGCCACAGCCTGTAAGCGCTGTCACTGCCATTGTAGCTGCCATAACTGTTGCAATAAGTTTCTTCTTCATAGAAATCCTCACTTTCTTAATTCAATATCCTCTTTTTCGTTCAAATTAGTTTAGCGCTAAATCTAACTATAATCTACCACCGCCTTATACATTCGTCAATAGTTTTTTGCTTTTTCATTACTTTCCATATTATTTTCATATATTTTTTGTGCATTTTTAACAAATAAAACTGTCTTATATATAAATATTCTCAAAACTAATTGCTATTTTCTCAATAAAAATGTATACTTAATGCAATTTATAAACCTATATTTCAAATCATATTTGGTTTATATATAAACTCATCATTGTTTATGTATATACTTCTTACGGTTTTATGCATAAACTTTTTAAAAATAGTAATTCTGAAATGGAGTTTTGTATGACACTTAAGGATATTGCCGAAATGGCAGGCGTGAGCACGATGACCGTCTCAAACGTAATCAACGGAAAGACAAGCCGTGTTTCACAGAAAACAAGGAATAAAATCAATTCAATTATAGAGGAATATAATTATGTTCCGAATATGAACGCAAGAAGTCTTTCAAACAATTCCTCACACATTATCGGAGTTGTTACATTTTTAGAGGAGAAAGAATATGCTTCAGGATACAATTATTTTGAGAACCCATATGTCAGTACAATGATTGGCACGATAGAGACAGAGCTTCACAAAAACGGATACTTCACCATGCTTCAATCAGTATCCAGAAGCTCCGACATATTATCTTTGGTTAAGAACTGGAATGTCGATGGGATGATTCTGGTTTTCCCCACCTCTGCCCAAAATCTTGAAAAGCTGATGGATGCGGCCAACTGCCCTATTGCTACCTTTGACAGCAATTACTCTCACCCTAATCTCATAAATGTAATATCTGATGACGAAAAGGGCTTATATTTGTCAACCAAATATATGATAAATCACGGTCACACCGAGATTGCATTTGTAGCTGATTATGAGGGAAATATCGTCCTCACCAAACGTTTTAACGGATACAAAAAAGCTTTGGAGGACAGTCATATTCCTTTCCGTCCTGAATATATTTTCAGCTATCCACCTTCATATGAGGGCGGTATCGAAGCCGGCCGTGCCATTGCAGGCAGCAAGTCACCAATCACTGCAGTGGTAACAACTGCCGATATATGTGCAATCGGCATCATGGAGGGTGCGCGTCTCGGCGGTTACCGTGTCCCGATTGATTTATCTGTCATAGGCTATGATAATTTAAATCTATGCCAGTACACCGTGCCGAAGCTTACATCAGTATCACAAAATGTACCAAAAAAAGCCCGGCTTGCAACCGAGCTTCTCCTAAAGAAAATACATGACAATGAATCAGACAGTAATTTTGGTGAGATTATGGATGTTGAGATTGTTGACAGGCAATCCGTCATCTCGCTTTATTAAGCCAATACCTTATCTACTCCCTGTGCACACGCTTGTTTTCATACATTTTCCATTATCTTGTCAAATCCTTTACCCACTTGTATTTCTTAAAATGTATGAGTGTCCATGGTATCTTTCCAACCTCATCCACGCAGGTGCACGCATACACCACAACCACCGGCCAATCCAAGAAATATGTGCCTGCAACTGCAAGCGGTATTGCTATGCCCCACATCGTCACAGCAAGAGAGTACATATCAAACATCGTATCTCCTCCCGAACCAAAGACACCGTTTATGATGATTTCATTTACCGATCGTCCAATCATGTAGAATGCAAGTACACCGAATAACTGCTTCAGATACTCTGCAGCCTGCGGTGTGAGCTTTACAAAATGTAAAATCACCGGTGCTGAAACTGCCATGAGCACTGTCATAACAACGCCACACAAAAATGACAGCTTTGCCATTCTGATGCCATATACTTTTCCGCGCTTTAGATTTCCTGCGCCCAGCTCATTTCCTATCATGATGCCTGCTGCGCTCGATATACCTGCACTGAGACAGCATATGATATCACGCACAACCGCTGCGACTGAGTTGGCTGCTGCCGCGTCTGTTCCCATGTGTCCCATAAATGTAGAGTACGATGTAAAGCCTATGCCCCATACAAGGCTTGCTCCGAGAATCGGTCCGGAGCACTTCATAAAATCTGCTGACAGCTCCTTGTTCCTCACCAAAAGCTCTCTAATTTTAAGCCTGATATATCCCGGTCTGTACGAAAAAGTGATTGAAAGCATAAGCTCCACTACTCTTGATATGAGCGTGGCAAGTGCCGCTCCCCTCACATTCATGCTCTCAATGCCAAATGCACCATAGATAAATATGGCATTGAGTATTATGTTTATAAGCACTGTAATTGAGCTCACTGCCGCCGCAGTACCCGCGTGCTCTGATATCTTCATCATGACTATATAACACTGCGAAAAACCTGTCAATAAATATGAAAAAGAAGCTATTTTCAGATAGCTTACACCATAATCTATAAGCACCGGCTCGTTTGTGAAAATAAGCATCAGATATCGTGGAAAAAATGCACATGCCACGAAAAACAGCACCGATACTATGCCGCATATCCTGATTGCAAGAGCGAATATGTCATCGAGCGCCTTTATATCCTGCTTGCCCCAATACTGCGCTCCGAGTATTGCAAGGCCCGCTGTCGCCGCTGATAGAAACATGTTCTGGATGAACTGTATCTGTGTGGCAAGCGAGACTGCCGACATATAGTTCTGGTCCAGTCCTCCAAGCATGAAAGCATCCGCCACAGCCACCAGCGCCAGCATCAGATTCTGCACCATTATCGGGACCATGAGTGTCCACAGCTTTTTGTAGAAATGTGTATCAAATTCTATTGTTTTCATGTATCTTTTATACCCCTTGATTACTGATTATTATCCCAAATACAAACAATTATATATGGTTGCATTGGCATATGTCAAATATATACATAATATCTGCAGATATTTCATCCAAAAAAGTGTGCCGCTATCCCCATCATCGGTATAGTGTGCAAGGTTCGTAAACCCCTGTTCTTTTCTATAAATGACCATAAAAATGACAGGGAATGTAACCCTGTCATAAAGTCAGAAATTGTTCCTTCACTTATAGGAGAAATTCGAGGGGATAAACGGAACTGTTTTTTTCTAAACAATAGTATGTAAATGTTTTGATTACCTCCATCTACAAGTATCGATTTTCTCAATTCTCCAAACTTGAATTTATCTATTAACTCTCTTAACTTTCCCCTATTTTCAAGGCTTCCCGCCATTGAAAATTCTATATATGTATCCTTTTCCCTTGTTTTTGCCCTTATGGGATAATCACAAGGGAAAATTCATTATTCAGTTGTTTAATCATTGCCTGCCACTTTATCAAGAAGTCTTGCGGAAGTCCGCTTTGCTTCCCTTGTAGCATGGGCATAGACATTCATGATGGTACTCACGTCTGAGTGTCCTAACAGTTCCTGCACATCCTTAGGCTGAGCCCCGTTGGATAAGAGGTTTGTCGTGTAGGTATGCCTTAATGTGTGGAAATGGAAACCTTCAAGCTCCGGTACTTTTCTTCCTGCCGTCCGGCAGGCTGTTTCTATGGTTGCCGGAAGTTCCAGACAGCCATCCACCCTTAAGCATACAAAGAAGATTTCGGTGTAATCCTCCGGCACATTTTCTGTCATTCCCAAATGGTAATACTCGTAATGCACCCGATTCTTTTCCATTACCTCTCTGTAAAAATTCCGCTGATAAAGTTCTCCATACTGAAAACGATTTACTTACTAAGAAAAAAGAGCTTGAAAGCAAGATTGCCACCAAAGAGGAAGAGATCCGAACTCTCAAAGCCAGATTATCCAATATCGTCAGACAGCATGAATTTGCAACAGTACAAGACTTCTACACAGCATTCTATACTGCACAGCGTGCCTTTGACGCATATCAGAAAGAACGTTCTAAGTGGGAAGAAGCATACGGAGAGAAAGTTACTCCAAAGTTCGAAACCATACACGACAAAATAAAAAGGTATCAGGAAAAGTCTGACAACCAGAACGCCAATCGACCTTATCAAAGCAAAGATAAAGGGGCGAGATAATCGCCCCTCAATTTCATTGCTTAATTTTTTCAAAAATGAAGTTCAGAACACTCATCATCAAGAAATCACACTAAACTTCCATTATTGAAATCAATTTGATTAATTGCTATAGTAATCAGCTCTTCAATATTTGATAGCTATATAATTTTTTCATATTTTCACTTTTTCTTCTCTCAGCCTCTTCCAGCGCCTCATTATATAAACTCTTGTCAGAATATACTTTATCCCGAGGATATACAATACTTTCGATAATACCATGAAACAAATCATCATAAGCCATTTCTTTCGTATAGCCATCACCAACATTTCCTGCATCAATTTGTGCGTATAATTCATCCAGATGCTGCTGGAAATACGTTTGAAAATCATCATGGTTATCTGTTTTAATCAAGACAAGAGATTCCCCTTCAAAAGTATCACATGCGCGCAATTTATTAATCGAATATTCCTTTAAAAAATCAATAAAAGAATCTAAATCATAAACTCGATTGAATATAGGCATCAAACGTTCCTTCACATATAAAGCCGTCGCTGAAATAATCTCTTCCATTGTATCTTCGGTATATTCAAAACTTACTCTTGCTTCATTTCGTGGAAGGAATGAATTTAAATCCTGTCCAGCATACAATATTGATTTTTTATCGATAGAAGAATGATAGGTAGAAATAATTCCTGCAGTAAGGAAAAATCCTTTTGCCCCTTTATTCCATGCCGGAGCTGTTTTTACTCCAAAAAAAGCCATCAAATCTTCGTTGAGCATTTTAACAAAAACATTCAATTTTGAGCAATATCGAAAACCCTCTGTTTGAAATGTTTCACCAAAAATAAGTTTAAACTGTGAATTAAACACATAAAAAATCTCCTTTGTTATAGTCCAAACATCAACCTGTATGCAAGATAGAATGATGCGGCATCATCTGCAATTCCGCCACCACCTGTAATCACATCTTCTGCAATTGTTCCTCCAACGATAAGAACAGCTGCTACAGTTCCCCAGAATTGAATCTCTTGCGCTGGTTGATATTGAGGAACATATACATAGTTATCATCTTTTTCTGTTTCAGGCGCTGGCACCGGAACTGGAACTTCATCCGGTTGTTTTTTCTTGAAACTATATACTATAAGTCCATTATTCATATTAGAATATTGAACTTTATAATCCCCTATTTTATCTTATATTTACTATCCTTGGCAATTCGAATTAAATTGTCTTCTGATTTTTGTATATAATTTTCTTCCCTAATATCTTCTCCTGCAAAAAACTCATTTATGCTGATTCCCAACATATCGCATAACGTAATATAAACAGATACATCCGGCAAACATATCCCTCGTTCCCATTTTGAAACAGATTTGTCACTCATCCCAAGTTTCTCCGCAACTTGTTTTTGGGTTAATCCTAACGATTTTCTCTTGTCAGCAATATATTTTCCTGTTTTTATGAGATCCATAGTATCCCTCCTTTAAGATGATACTAACTGATAATCTAACATTTTAACACCCCTTAGAAGTAGAATAAGCATGTTTTATGAACATACAGCCTATCAAGATAGCCAGTTTTATCTATATCGCCAAATCCAACGAGCAAATTTTCCTCTACTGCAACGAGAGTATAATGTTGTAAAAAAGAACTATTCCATACATCCAAATCATCATTTCCTTTTCATCTGGTTTTGATTCTGCCCGTTAACCCCTTTACACTTTTATGATATCTCCCCATGCTGCGCACAGTTTTTCAAAGGTCCATGCCGCATTTGCAGGGCTTGTGGACGGCAGTGTGACTGCCTCCATTCCTGTCAGAGGAAGCTGGTATTTCTTATAAAGCGCCCCTGCTTTATTTCCGTTTGCATATATCTGTTTTATATCGGATGTTTCAAGAATTTTCCTTATATCTGTCGGTTTGACGTTTCTGATACTGCTGTCGCTCGAACCCTTGATGTCACAGCTTTGTATCACATCCCATATAGCTATATGATTTTTAAACAGCATATATTTTTTCTCATCTATCGTCTGTGGCACCGGTTCATCCAATAGATACGCAAGTAGCTTCCAAAAACGGTTCTGCTTGTGTCCGTAATAGAAATTGTTTTCCCTGGATTTTACGGATGGAAGCGTTCCGAGGATGAGAATTCGGCTGTTTTCGTCATAGACAGGCTTAAAGGAGTGGGTTATGTGCTCGTATTCCATTAGCCTTTATCACCTCGTATCATCTTTTAAATGCTCTACTGATTTTGTATAGTAATCATTATACCTTATAGCCGATACTTTTACGAGCCGATTAAGTGATTGTTCTCATAAAAAAACTCACAATCGTTTTTTCGATTGTGAGTTTGCACATCTGCTAAACACATTATGTATGAGTAATCTGATTTCATCAGCTCAGCTCTATCTCATACGCTCCGGCTTCGAAATCCACCGTTAGAAGCGCATATGCTTCACCGTTATCATAACGGATTGAAAGCTTTGGTCCTTCTCCTGCTACTGTTATGACAGCCCCCTTCTCAAACGCCTTATGGGTGTTTCTCATGCGAAGCAGCTCAAGCTGCTTTGCAACAACATCCTTTTTTAGCGCCTCCTCAATATCGGAAGCACTGAGGTTTGTCCTGTTGATTTCCTTATGTCCTGATTCTCCTGCTCGTCTTACTGCCTCATGGTCATTTTTGCCTGCAAAGAGATCCAGATACCATACCTGTGGCTTTCCCGGCATGAACATCTGAATAGCACGGGCCAGAAGCATTTTGCTGTCAGACTCACCAAGCGCACTGTAATATGTGGCATTGACCTGATAATATATATTCTTCTGTCCGTGAAGATTTTTGACCATGCCGCCACGAGATACAATCAAATCTATAAGCGAGCGAATATCGTCCTCCGGAAGCAGCCCCTTTAAATCCAGAAGAGGTATGCCGTCATGGCAGCCAAGCATATTGACAGTGGAGATTTTATCATCCACAACCTCACGCGCCCATTTTGCAAGGTAATCTGCTCTCCTGTTCTCAATCGCATCAATTACCAGTCCCGGTAAAAAGAAATCATATGTGGCATACCCCTTATTTGCAAGGGTTTTGTATATTTTCTCCTCATATGCCGCGTGTATTTCAGGCAGCAGAGTCAGCCCGAGCGGAGCTGCAAGCTCATGGATCTGCTGTAGAAATTCCCAGGTCTCAGGATCATTCAGGAAATTCTTTTTTCCCGGTGCCTTAGGCGCATAGGCAAATGCATCGAGTCTCACGATAGCCGCACCGTAGGATGCTATTTTTTCCAGTGTTTCACGATAGAAATCCCACACCTTTTCGGACTTTATATTTAAATCCATCTGTCCCAGATACTCTCTGCCATGCACCTCCTGGTAAAATGTGTTCCAGTATGGCACTCTTCGTCCATCCGGAAACTCAACCATGAGAATCGGAAGCCCCGGCTTTCTGAAAAACATCTGCTTTAAGCATGACTCATCAGGCTGTATGTAGCCCTCATCTGTCATGACTCCATGACCTTCCCAGAATTTGTTCCAGTCTATGAAAAAGTCGCGGTACTCAGACTCATCGCCCTTTTCCACAAGATCCTTGAACTGTGGTGACTGTGCCGAAGCATGGTTTAAAATAAAGTCAAGCTTTAAGTCAATCCCCAGCTCCTTCAATTGCGATAAATCCTCTATTGTCGCAAGCTCCTCATTCAGATTGTAGTCCACGACCGAAAATCCGCGGTCCAAATCCGAATGATACAGGCTTGGCAGAATATAAAATGATGAAAATGTGTCCTGCATTTCCTTCTTTTTTAGCAGCGCTGCGATATCGGAAAGCTTACCGCCCAGACTGTCAGGATATGCATTAAGCATAGGTTTATTGTTCATAGACTTTGCCATCCTTTCCAACTACGATACGCGCATTTTTACCCTGTAAATCAAGCTTTTCCTGCTCCAATTCTACCACGTGGCATATGAAAGGGCTTGCGGCGTTTTCGTCACGTCCTCTCTTAATGCGGCGCGCCTTAGTCTCCTCAGGCGAACTCTCTAGAAATACAGGTATATCAACACCCTTAAGGTATTCGCTTCCTCCGTGGGTCCACTCCAGGATGAGCACTTTGATTCCTGTGAAATCAGTCTCGTCATATGAGATATCACCGTCCTCGCGGCCCATATGCTTTATCTCAATTATATCTTTTCCTGCCTTAAACTCTGAAAGCTCCTTGTTAATCCTGTCAAAGTCAATCTCCTTAGGTGTTCCAAGATATCCACGTAAGCCATCCTCGCCGGACTCGTTATACACATTAAGGCGTTCCTCGTCGTTTCTCATCGGGATACGGTGTGGATAATTGTCCCCGGTCAGCACATAGCAGGCTGTATTATCGTTAAGGAAATACTGCTGCAGGGCTGCTGCAATCGTTGTCTTTCCTGAGCCTGAGCCGCCGTAGATGCTTATTACAATACGTTTATCAGAAGCACTATCTGCAGTGTCAGCCTCACTTAATTTTAGATTGCCGCACACCTTCTTTATCTCATCATACAGTTTCTTTGCCTCATCAAGCCTGATAAATGAAAACTGATATGCCTCATACTCCTTTGTAGCAAACGGAAGCGGTATTCCGGCATTCATCAGTGCTGCACCTGTGTACTGCCTGCCGGTATTTTCCTCAATATATACTGCATCCGACTCCAAGCCCTTAAGCTTCACATAGTAAGTAGCCGCATTTGCCTCCGCATACAGACGAACCACGCTCACAAGTGCCCTGTCCTTTGCCCTTGAAACAGACATCCACGCAGCCACCTCATCCTCAAATGGGCTTGTAAGGCGCCAGTAGGTGCCCTCATTTATAAGCATCTCATACTTCTTAAAGGTCTTGATCTGCTCTCTGATTTCTTCCTTTTCCTCATCTGAAAGAAGGGCCGGATTCAGCTCATAGCCAAAGGTTCCTGCCATGGCTGTGATGCCTCTTGTTTTAAGGCTTGTCACTCTGCCTGTCTGATGATTTGGCACTGCCGATACATGCGCTCCCATTGATGATACCGGATAGAAGAACGATGTGCCATACTGTATTCTTGTACGGTTTATGGCATCTGTATTGTCACTGCACCATATCTGTGGACTGTAGTAGAGCATGCCTGCATCAAATCGTCCACCGCCACCGCTGCAGCCCTCAAGAAGTATATCCGGATATCTTGTCACCAGACGCTCCATAAAATCATACACTCCAAGCACGTAGTCGTATGCAAGATTTCCTGCATATACATCAGCCATGCTTCTGTTCATATCCCACTTCACGTAGTCGATTTTTCCCTGGTCAAACACTGCGCAGATCTGATCGAAAATATTGTCCCTGACTTCTTTTCTCGAAAAGTCTAAAATAAGCTGGTTTCTTGAGCGTACAGGAAGCTTTCCCGGAATCTGGATAGCCCAGTCAGGATGCTCTCTATACAGATTACTGTCCTCATTCACCATCTCAGGCTCAATCCATATTCCAAATTTCACTCCCTGTGCATGCACTCTGTCGATGAGCTCTGAAAGTGTTCCGCCAAGTTTTTTCTCATTCACAAACCAGTCTCCGAGTGATGAATTATCATCATCTTTCTTTCCAACCCAGCCGTCATCCATGACCACCATATCTATGCCCAGTGATGCGGCCTCCTTTGCAATGTCTACTATCGTATCGCCTGTAAAGTCAAAGTACGCAGCCTCCCAGCTATTGATGAGCACCGGTCTTACCTCATGTGCAAATCTGCTCCTGCACACATGCTCACTGATGCAGGTGTGGTACTGATGGGAAAGCTGTGAGAAACCGTCTGCCGAGTATGACATAATCACCTCAGGCACTGTAAAGGTCTCTCCTGCCGCAAGCGGATATGAAAACAGCTCATCGGAAAGTCCCATTAAAAGGCGTGTCTGGTTAATCTGGTCCTTTTCTGCCTCACATGAGAAGTTGCCACTGTATACAAAAAGCATACCATAGCAGTCTCCTGCATTTTCTGTAGTATCGCGCTGTGCGAGAATAACCGCCGGATTGTACTGGTGGCTTGAGGTTCCTCTGCGGCTTCCGAATGAAAGTGTGCCGTGTCCTAAGCGTGTGCGCTCAAGATTGCGCTCCATGGCATGCTTACCGTAGAATCTGATCACATCATAATCTCCGTAAACCATATCCAGGCAGGCAGCATGAGCCTTTTCAATTGTAATATTTCCACTGCCTGTATTTTTAATGAGCACACTTCTTGTGATGACATCACAAGCCTCGAGCACGCCATAAAGCAGATGCACCTCAACGCCTGCGATATCATCGCCAAGAACTATTTCAAGAGTCTGCGCTTCATCATCAGATGCCCACACTGCCGGAAGTCCCTTTAGAGCGTATTTTCCGTCTCTGATTTCATAACTCTTATAAAGAAGCTCAACACTCTCAGTGCCCTGTTCGTTTTTGATATCAAGCGCAATATTTCTGAAATCGCCTGTGCCAAGTGTCGGATACTCCTGTGGCAGCGTATCAAGCGAATATGTACGGTTCATGCCTGCTGCGTAAGGATTACCTGAAAAGCCTCTGTCAGCATATGTCAGCACATAGTCCATATCACATGTGCTTTTTGCTCCGTAGTACAGATGCAGCAGATAGCCCAGTCTGTCCACCTGCATCTGATATGTGGTGTGAGCTGTCTGTAAAGTAAAAATTTTCTTGTTTGGATTAAATATAATTGCCATAAAATCACTCCATATCATTGTTAAAATAGTGTTTAAAAATTATCCCTTGATTGCACCGTTTGCAACACCGTTTAATATCTGCTTCTGGCAGATTATATAGAATATAAGTATCGGTATCAAAGCCAGAATATATGATGCAAATGCCAGATTGTAGTTGGTTCCAAACTGTGTCTGGAAATTCAGCTGTGCCAACGGCAGTGTATTCTGTCCTGTTCCTGACATGATGACAAGCGGTGTCATGACATCATTCCAGGTACCGAGTGCTGTCAGGATGGCTACTGTCGCATGCATAGGCTTCATCATAGGAAATACAACTCTCCAGTATGTTGTCCATGTGCTTGCGCCATCGATGTCTGCAGCCTCCTCAAGTGCCATAGGGATATTTTTCAAGTATCCACTATATAATAATACATTCATTGGCATGTAAAATACAAGATATAAAATGATAACTCCTGCCCTGTTTCCAAGTCCCATCTGCGCAGTCTGCTTTACAAGAGGCATCATGAGAATTGAGAATGGCACAAACATACCGCTTACAATGTAAAGATATATGAAACGGAAGCTCTTTTTCCTTGCCATGCCTCGTCCGATAACATATCCTGCAATCGAATGGATAAGGATTGCGAGAACAATTGTCACAATAGTGATAAGCAAGCTGTTTCCGAGAGAATGCCAGAAATCAGTCACCTTCATAGCCTCTGTGAAGTTTGAAAAGCTCCACTTTGAAGGGAATGAAAGAGCTCCTGCGACATCATTTGTCATCTCACTCGGTTTCTTGAAGGCAATGATAACAGCCATATACAGCGGGAAAAATACGGTTAAGGTTCCCAATATTAAAACGATGGTAAGTACCCAGTTTGATTTTTGTTTTTTCATTATAACTGCTCCTCCTTCTTATTCATAACGCCCATCTGGAATAGTGAAATAGCCACAATTACAACAAAGAAAATTACTGCGTTTGCACTCTGGAAGCCAAACTGTCCTCCATCCATACCATTTCTGTAAATCAGGTATGAGATTGACTCAGTGCTCTGCGCCGGGCCGCCCTTTGTCAATGACATAATCTGGTCAAATACCATGAGGAAGTTCTTTGTGCTGAGCACCAGATTGATTGTAACAAATGGCATAACGAGTGGAAATGTAACCTTCCAGAACTGCTTCCATTTGCCTGCTCCGTCGAGCATGCTGGCTTCGTAAACATCCTCAGGCACTGTCTGCAGTCCGGATATATAAATGATGGTATTCATGGCAACCGCCTGCCATACCCCGACAATCAACACACCAATCCATGCATATTTTTCACTCGCCAGAATACTGTTTTGTAAGAAACCGATGTTGAAGGTATTTCCTACTACCGGCAGAATATATGTAAAAATAAAGCTGAAAATGTAACCAATAACCAGTCCGCCAAGGATATTCGGTACGAAATAAACACCTCTTAATGCACTCTTGCCGCGGATATTGCTGTTTAACGCAACTGCCATTACAAGGCTTAATACATTTACAAGTACGGTTCCTGCAATCGCATATTTAAAGGTAAACAGATAGCTCTTTCCGACTCTGGCGTCGGTAAACAGGTCTGTATAGTTTCTAAGTCCGACATAATCATATGAGCCGTAGCCCTTGTAGTTTGTAAAGCTGTAAATCACACCCTTTATCATCGGCAGTGTGTTGAATGCGAAAAATAAAACCACAACAGGTATCACAACTGCCCAGAATGTCTTGTCTCTATTTGACATTTTCTTTTTCATTTTGCATCCTCCTGTTCCTTCTGGTAATCCTGTACTTCACGAATCAGATCTCTGTTGTAACGCTTCCAGTCTGAATCAAATTTCTTTAAGAACTTCTCCTTTGCATTGTCGCCTGTGTCAAGCAGATATGTCTGAATCATGGCATCCACGCTCATCTCACTTGGATAATGATGATCCTGATAATCCGACATACGGTTGTCCTTTATATACTCCTGCATATCCTCCAGTGTATCAGGTATTGCGAAATCTCCATCCTTGCAGGCAATTCCGCCCTGGTCATCCAGATATGTCTGAATTGTCTCATCGCTGTACAGATATTCAAGCACCTCGTATGCTGCTTCCTTATTCTTGCAGGCCTTCATAACTGAAAACTGTAAATCTATTCCTGAATTTAACACATTGTCAGCCTCATTATCATTTGCCGGGAAAGTAAATGAACCGATATTCATATCAGGATTAACCGACTTAATCTGAGGAATAGCATAGCTTCCTATCGTGTACATGGCAGATTCACCTCTGGCAAAGGCTGTACATGCGTCATTGTAGCTGTAAGCATATGGATTGTCCTCTGCATAATCAAGCAATGTGCGTATCTTGTCGGCAACCGGAGAATATGCCTCCTCAAATGTCGTATTTCCCATATTTACCTGATTACAGGTGTCTGAATCACAAAGACCTACTGCAAGAGCATTCCACGGTGCCAGACATGTCCATGTATCCTTAAAGCCCAGATACAAAGGAAGTGTTCCGCTTTCCTTTATCTCATCGCACAGTGCTGTAAACTCACTCCAGGTTGTAGGCACCTTCCAGCCATTCTCCGCAAACATATCCTTGTTGTAAAGCACTCCTGCTGCATTTGCGGCGTAAGGAAGTGCATAGGTGCCATCCTTTGGAATGAACTCAAGCTCCTTGTCCATATCCAGATATGCCTCTTTTACAGTGTCCACTACATCCAGATCTGAGATATCCTCAAACAAATCTGCATCCAGGAAATTTGAATAATTGATATCTCCACCTATTGCTATGATATCCGGATAATCCTCACGGATGAAGCGTGTCTTTAAAATAGTCATAGCCTCATTCGGAGATGAGATAGTCAGATGAATATCATCGTGAGTCTCATTAAATTGCTTCTCAATCTTCTCGAAAGCCTTAACAGCCTCCGGCTTATAAGAAACCACCTCAATCTCAGTTTTTCCGTCCGCCCGCTTTTCATTTCCACATCCGGTCAGTCCTGTCGTGCACATTCCGAGTGCCAGCACAACCGCCATAGCCTGACAAATCTTTCTTTTTGCCATATTTTTTCACTCCTTTTCTGTTTTATTTGCTCTTTTTCCTGATAAACTGATTATAACATACCATTATGCATACAATAAATACCCTTATTTTTGCTTTTTTATATCAATATGCTATAAAATATGCTATAATTGCATATAATGTCGCATAAGGGTATATTTATAGTATTAATCAATAAGGAGTGACTCACATGGACAAGCTTTCCTTCAATATTTTTCCAAATGTAAATTTCATAGATTTGTGTATGTACCAGTTCGGCCACGAGCAGTGCGAACCGGGACATTCTTTTGGTCCTGCCACAAGAAACCACTATCTATTCCACTATGTACTGTCCGGCACCGGCACTCTGATGGCCGATAATGCAAAGGGCATTACACAAACCTACAACATAAAAAGCGGGCAGGGCTTTCTGATTTTTCCCGGCCAGATAAATACCTATATCGCAGATGACAAGCTTCCTTGGGAATACATATGGATTGAGTTTGACGGTCTGCGCGTCAAGGAGGCTCTCACCACAACAGAGCTTACCAAAAATAATCCTGTATATCACACACACTCAAAGGATATCCGCGAAAAGCTTGTTGAGGAAATGCTTTACATCACAAGGCACCCCTCAGAATCACCGTATCACCTGATTGGGCATATGTACCTTTTTCTGGATTATCTGATGCAGTCAGCCAAATCATCAAAACTCGTTCCGGGTGGGAAAATGAGTGATTTTTATATAAAAGAAGCGATGAATTATATCGAGCAGAATTTTCAGAATGATATCTCAATCGAAGAGATTGCCGGAGTCTGCGGCATAAACCGAAGCTATCTGGGCAAGATTTTCAAAAATTCCGTTGGACATTCACCTCAGGAATTTCTCATGAATTATCGTATGATAAAGGCCACAGAGCTTTTAAAGCTGACCTCCTTATCCATCGCAGATGTTGGTTCTGCCGTTGGATACGAAAATCAGCTTCATTTCTCACGCGCCTTTAAAAATATCTACGGAGTGGCTCCGAGGGAGTGGAGGAACGAGCATAAATAAGCTCACTGTTCATCCTTCACAAATTCATTTACATTGTCATGGGTCACCTTCTCATACGGCAGATAAACATACTTTTTATCCTCAAACTTTATGTTTTTCATGCTGCCCCCGGTGGCTGCCAGATAGGCAAGCTGAGCCATAGCCCTTGCCTGTCCCTCCTTGTCATTGTAGACTGTTGCCGCAAGCTTCGACTGCTGCACTGCTTCAAGCCCATCGTCTGTGCCGTCCACTCCAAAAAATGCAGGTACATTTGACTCCGTCACACCAAGCTTTTCGTATGCGTCCATCGCTCCGAGTGCCATTGCATCGTTGTTTGCAATAACCAGCTCTATGCTGTTTTTATACTGACCTATAAGCTGTGTCATACGGTTCTGCGCCTGAGCACGATTCCAGTTTGCTATCTGACAGCTCAGCTTTTCTATCTGAAGACCGTTATTCTTCATGCTCTCTGTCACACTCTCTGTCCTGACGATGGCATCCTGATGTCCCATCTCTCCCTCCAGGATGACGTACTGTATCCTGCCATCACCGTTTTTATCCACACCCGGATTATTCTTTATATAATCGGCAATGAGTTCCCCCTGCATCTGACCTGACTGCTTTGCCTTTGCCCCGACATAGTACAGCTTATCCCAGCGATTTAAATCCTCATCAACCGGCTCCCTGTTAAAGAAAATAATCGGGATGTCCTTCTCCATTGCAGCATTTATAATATGCGACAAATCTGTTCTGTCTGCCAGATTAATACACAGCACATTGCAGCCGTCCTCTATCATCTCCTG
>OGMM01000423.1_pt1 | contig 21408 bp, 19 predicted proteins | sample 1573221 | NCBI WGS metagenome assembly OGMM01 (sample SAMEA2581988, study PRJEB24529) | metagenome | biome: Human gut stool | place: China | collected 2011 | reverse complement strand
CAATTATTCAATGATTGTAGCAACAGCACCAGAACCAACTGTTCTACCACCCTCAGGCTATATGAATAGCGTTTTTTGATATATTTTCTATGCTTTTTATGGCTAAAATCTGCATATTTTCTTTAGTTTTAGCCGTCTTATTTTTATTTGCATGATTTCTTGGCACCGTTTTGGCACCGGAATACATCTCTTAACCAAACTGAAAGTTTCACTTTCTCCACATAACTAAAAATCATTTGTCAATTTCCTTATCATACACCTTTTTCGAATATATAACTGCTACAACCGTTGCTAATAATAAATAAATCAACATAAATATTGTCCCAGTCATTCCACTTGTATATATAGATGTAATGATAGTCAATAGACCGGTAACAATAATACATATTGCACCAAAGCGATTACTCTTTCTCCACGTATCGTCATTATGCATACTCCAAATGGTTCGAAGTCCTACTACCGCATTTCGTTTTGCTTTTGTCATAAAATTTCCTAATACAATAAACAGAATGCCACATAAAATACAGGAAACTTTTGCAATATCAATAGTAGCCTGAGAACTACCCGTATTTGCTTGTATCCATGAAGAGTAAAGAATAAAACAGTGCATAATACCGAACATTATAGCCTGCGAAAGTCCTACAACACACAATACTTTTGCAGAAGATTTTGCTTCCATTTGTTCCTTTTCAGTTTTTGCTGTTATTGATTTTTTTTCAAATACATTGATTAGCAACTGCCAAAATAGTGTAATAAACAAAATTATTATCGGAAAAATAAGACTTTCTGTTTTACTTCCCCATCTGTCAGTATTTCCCTCCAAATCATGATGCATAGGTATAACATCCGGCATAAACTGTAGTACCACACTTGTGACTACAACTGGAATCATTGCTACTATCCACATTATTTTTTTCATCTCTTTTTTCCTCCAAACTGATTAACCCATATAATTAATTCATCAAAAACTGTAGTATTGATTTCGTAATAAACAAAGTTTTTTTCTTTATATTCAGATACTAAATCAGCACTCTTTAATAGTTTCAAATGATAAGAAAGTGCCGCTGGTGTAATTTGCAATTCTTCCGCAATCTCTCCGGCATTTAATCGTCCATTCTTTAGCATCGTAAGAATATCTCTTCTTTGACTGTCTGCTAACACTTTAAAAATATTTGTTTCTCCCATATCTCTTACCTATTTAAAATTTTCTTTAAATAAATATTAACACACCTTTCTTTAATTTACAAGCGGTATTTAAAAATATTTTTAAATAGTAAAACACGCTGAAAAACCAACGTGTCTATTCTATCGATATAAAAAAATAACTAACCAGCAGTAAACTTCAAAGTTTTCTCTTAGTCCAAAATGAGTATATCATACCAGAAGTTATTTTACACCAAGAATTCATGAATGCGGAGCATTACGCTCCGCACCCACACTACACATATATCAGCTCTTTTAATACATTTTCCTCTGCCGAACTTCTCACATTATTCATCAGCCCTACCCAATTCATTTGATCGGAAGTTTTCAATTCTTCTGTAATTCCTGCTTCTGCTTTTGTCTGCTCCATAAGAAGCTCCATTCTCTCATAACACTCCCCGTCTACCTTCATTTCTAATTTTGTTATAATTTTTGCATTTTTATATTGTACGAATTTCGTACATTTATATTAACACCATATATCTCATATGTCAGCACTTCGTAAATTCATCTTTATGTTTTTCGTAATTTTTCTTTGTATTAATATAGGAGGTCATATATAGGCGATGGAAAGAAATTGAAAGAAATACTTGATAGTAAATGCACAAATGTACGCTAAATTGCAAAAGCAACCAGAATCAACACCACAGCACTCTATTCTATTATTCAAAAGAATTCTAATATTAGATTTGATTTTGCACTTCGATTGGCAAATGAATTAGAAATTAACATGAATGATCCATGGTACGAGACAAATGCCTATTCTTCCAGTGCTACTTTACAATCAAAAATGAATACTATTTCATCTGCCTATTCTGAATTAAGCAAAAGCAGATCAGAATATGTACAGTTTTATATGAAAAATCATGAGCAGATTCCAACATGGATTATGATAAAGGTTGTGAATTTCTCTACTTTTATTGATGTTCTTCATAACAGTAAGACAAATGTAACCCACGCTATTTGCAAACTATATTCTATGTATGATGACAATAATTTACCAAATGTTAAACTATTGATTGGTAGTTTGCATTGGTTGCGAAGAGTACGGAATTCTTGTGCACATAATGAGCGTGTTTATTGCATTCACCAAACGCAAGCACGTAACAATTCTGCAAGTGGTCGTATATTAGACCCTTATTATACACAGCTTCCCACATCATACAGTAGATGTACCGAAAAAACATTTTCGATATTCTTGTATACTTTAAATATTTTCCTCCCACAGAAGAATTTACACCAATGATTATAGAATTAAAAAATATGTTAATAGAATTGCAAAACACTTTGCAGACAAATGCATTTGACAATGTCAGAGGTCAGATGGGAATAAAAAATTTGAATGTTCTCGATGCATTAATTACCTTACCAAAATCCAAAATTGAGTACAACAAATTCGATACTTTATAACTTATTTCCCAAGAAAATCATATAAACTCTTGTCATAAATTTGTAAATGTGGTAATATACCAACACAGAGAGAGCCATATTGATTATGGCTGAAAAACACTCATGCACTTATGTGTATGGGTGTTTTTTACTTTACCACAATTTATTTATTTCAAAAATTTTCGGCACTGTTTTGACACCATTCACACCCCTTTTCACTTATTTCGGGACAAAAAAAGGGCTTCCGAGGAATCTCGGAAACCCTTAAAATTACTGTATTAAATAACAATTATTCAATGATTGTAGCAACAGCACCAGAACCAACTGTTCTACCACCCTCACGGATAGCGAAACGAAGACCCTGCTCCATAGCTACGTTATGGATAAGTTCAACTGTCATTTCTACGTTATCACCAGGCATGCACATTTCTGTACCAGCTGGAAGTTCGCAAACACCAGTAACATCAGTTGTTCTGAAGTAGAACTGTGGTCTGTAGTTGTTGAAGAATGGAGTATGACGTCCACCTTCGTCCTTTGTTAATACGTAAACCTGAGCTGTAAACTTGTGGTGTGGTGTGATTGAACCTGGCTTACAAAGAACCTGTCCTCTCTGGATCTCATCTCTCTGAACACCTCTAAGAAGAGCACCAATGTTATCACCTGGTTCTGCTTCATCAAGGAGCTTTCTGAACATTTCGATACCAGTTACAACAACCTTACGGATGTCTTCGTGGATACCAACGATTTCAACTTCCTCGTTAACCTTAAGAACACCTCTTTCTACTCTACCAGTAGCAACTGTACCACGACCTGTGATAGAGAATACAACTTCGATAGGCATAAGGAATGGCTTATCTGTATCTCTCTGTGGATCTGGAACATACTCATCGATTGTGTGCATAAGTTCAAGAATCTTGTCACCCCATTCGCTGCTTGGATCTTCAAGAGCCTTAAGAGCTGAACCCTGGATGATTGGTGTATCATCGCCTGGGAAATCATATTCGTTAAGAAGTTCTCTGATTTCCATATCAACTAATTCAAGAAGTTCTGGATCATCAACCATATCACACTTGTTCATGAATACTACTACGTAAGGAACGCCAACCTGACGAGCAAGAAGGATATGCTCTCTTGTCTGAGCCATAACACCATCAGTAGCAGCAACAACGAGGATAGCTGCATCCATCTGAGCAGCACCAGTGATCATGTTCTTTACATAATCGGCATGGCCTGGACAGTCAACGTGTGCGTAATGTCTCTTTTCTGTTTCGTACTCAACGTGAGCTGAAGAAATTGTGATACCTCTTTCTCTTTCTTCTGGAGCCTTATCGATATTTTCGAATGCAACAGCTTCACCTGTACCAAGTCTCTCATGAAGAGTCTTTGTGATAGCAGCTGTAAGAGTTGTCTTACCGTGATCTACGTGTCCAATTGTACCAATGTTGCAATGTGGTTTTGTTCTTTCAAATTTAGCCTTTGCCATTGTTTAAAATCCTCCTAATTTAAATAGAATAATCGTCTGCAATGCAGACTTCTCATAGCTGAAATCTATTATATTATTTTTTCAAGAATATTTCAACCATATTTTATATAAAAGCATTGTAAACTAATACTTTTATATGAATTAAGTGATATATTTACATATTCTAACCAGCTTAGACCAGATATAGACATAAATACATCATATATTTATTACTGCGAAATACATTATACTATATTTCGCAGTAATTAAATTATCGTTTAATTATACTAAGATAGATTATTTTGCTCTTGAAGCAATATCCTTATCCTGAACTGACTTAGGAGCCTGTTCATACTTATCGAAGAACATAGAGTAGTTACCACGACCCTGTGTCTTAGAACGAAGGTCTGTAGCATATCCGAACATCTCTGAAAGTGGAACGAATGCTTTAATCATCTTACCACCACTGATGTCTTCCATACCTTCAATACGTCCTCTACGAGCGTTGATATCACCAATAACATCACCCATATATTCTTCTGGCATAGTAACTTCAACCTTCATGATAGGCTCAAGAAGAGCTGGAGCTGCCTTAGCCATAGCATCCTTGAATGCCATAGAACCAGCAATGTGGAATGCCATTTCTGATGAATCGACTTCATGGTAAGATCCATCATAAATATCTGCTCTAAGTCCGAGAACTGGGAATCCAGCTAAGATACCTGAGTTAGCTGCTTCTCTGATACCATCAGCAACTGAAGGAATGTATTCCTTAGGAATAGCACCACCAACTACTGAAGACTCACAGAAGAGAACTGGAGGCTCATTAATTAATACTGTATTCTTTGTTTCAACATCAAACTTATCAACGTTAGCTTCAAGTGGAGTGAAACGTACTTTACAGTGACCATACTGACCACGACCACCTGACTGCTTAGCATACTTGCTATCAACATCAACTGCCTTAGTAAAGCACTCTCTGTAAGCAACCTGAGGTGCACCTACGTTAGCTTCAACCTTGAATTCACGAAGAAGTCTGTCAACGATGATATCAAGGTGAAGTTCACCCATACCAGCGATGATTGTCTGACCTGTTTCCTGATCTGTATGAGCACGGAATGTAGGATCTTCTTCAGCAAGCTTTGCTAAAGCTTCACCCATCTTACCCTGGTCATTCTTAGTCTTTGGCTCAATAGCAAGCTCGATAACTGGCTCTGGGAATTCCATAGACTCTAAGATAACTGGATGTGCTTCATCACAGATAGTATCACCTGTAACTGTAATCTTAAGACCTACTGCAGCAGCGATATCTCCTGAGTAAACCTTATCGATTTCTTTTCTCTGGTTGGCATGCATCTGAAGGATACGTCCAACTCTTTCTTTCTTATTCTTATTAGCATTAAGTACATAAGAACCTGCGTTTAATGTACCAGAGTAAACTCTGAAGAATGCTAACTTACCAACGAATGGATCTGTCATAATCTTGAATGCAAGAGCTGAGAATGGCTCTTCATCAGATGACTTTCTTACTACTTCGTTACCGTCTTCATCAACACCTGTGATATCAGGGATATCTGTAGGAGCTGGCATGTACTCGATAACTGCATCAAGAAGCTTCTGAACACCCTTGTTCTTATAAGCTGTACCGCAAAGACAAGGAATAGCTGTACCTTCGATAGTACCTTTTCTTAAAGCTGCCTTTAATTCTGGAATTGTAAGTTCTTCATCGTTAAAGAACTTCTCCATAAGGTCTTCATCAAGTTCAGCACACTGCTCAACAAGCTTGTCATGATATTCCTGTGCCTGATCAGCTAAATCAGCAGGAATCTCACCAACCTGGATGTCATCACCCTTATCACCGTTGAAGATATAAGCCTTCATCTCGAATAAGTCGATAATTCCCTGGAAATCATCTTCCTTACCAATAGGAATCTGTACGAGTACTGGATTCTTACCAAGCTTTGTAATAAGCTGGTTGCATGATCCGAAGAAATCAGCGCCCATCTTATCCATCTTGTTCATGAATGCCATACGTGGTACGTTATACTTATCAGCCTGACGCCATACGTTTTCTGACTGTGGTTCAACACCGTTCTGTGCATCGAATACACCAACAGCACCATCAAGTACTCTAAGTGAACGCTCAACTTCTACTGTGAAGTCAACGTGTCCTGGAGTATCGATAATGTTAATACGATATTCTGGCTGTGTCTTATCTGGCTTACCTTCTTTTTCAGGTGTCCAGTGACATGTTGTAGCAGCTGAAGTAATTGTGATACCTCTTTCCTGCTCCTGGGCCATCCAGTCCATAGTAGCAGTACCTTCATGAGTATCACCAATCTTGTGATTAACACCAGTATAATAAAGGATACGCTCTGTTAATGTTGTTTTACCAGCATCAATATGAGCCATAATTCCGATATTTCTGGTTCTCTCCAATGGATATTCTCTTCCAGCCATGGATAAAACCTCCTATAATTATTATTAGAATCTGTAATGAGCAAAAGCCTTGTTTGCCTCTGCCATCTTGTGCATATCTTCTTTTCTCTTAACTGATGCACCTGTGTTATTAGCTGCATCAAGAATCTCGTTAGCGAGTCTTTCTTCCATAGTCTTCTCGCCTCTTGCTCTTGAGAATGCTGTCATCCAACGAAGAGCTAAAGCCTGTCTTCTATCTGGCTTAACTTCGATAGGTACCTGGTATGTTGCACCACCGATACGTCTTGCCTTTACTTCGAGAACTGGCATGATATTGTTCATAGCCTCTTCGAATACTTCTAAAGCAGGTCTTTCAGTCTTTGCTGCGACTCTGTCAAATGCTCCATATACAATCTTCTGAGCTACTCCTCTCTTACCATCAAGCATAATGTTGTTGATAAGCTTAGTAACCACCTTGTTATTGTAAATAGGATCTGCTAATACATCTCTTTTCTGAGTATGTCCTTTACGTGGCACGGTTCTTCCCTCCTTAACATTGTATTGTCGTTATCATTTCGCACTAATGAACGCCTAACAGCCTCATCAGCCCTCAACTAACGACGTTTCATTAATTCATAGGTACTCACAAATTAAATTGTGTTCGGGCCGTATATCTTAAACCTGCAACCTTCGGATTAATCTAACTCCGGCACTTTTAATTTAATTGTTCGTAAATTATTGTATGCAATAATCTGCAAATATTCTGATTCACCTTGTAAATCAATCACAGACTTATGATGCTTAATTCTTTATGAATTATTTAGCATCCTTAGGTCTCTTAGCACCGTACTTAGAACGTGCCTGTCTTCTCTTTGCTACACCTGCTGTATCAAGTGTACCTCTGATGATATGATATCTTGTACCTGGTAAATCCTTAACTCTACCACCTCTGATAAGAACAACGCTATGTTCCTGAAGATTGTGGCCTTCACCTGGAATATATGAAGTAACTTCGATTCCATTAGAAAGACGTACTCTGGCGATCTTTCTAAGAGCTGAGTTAGGCTTCTTAGGTGTTGCTGTCTTAACAGCTGTACAAACACCTCTCTTCTGTGGTGCAGATACATCTGTAGCCTTCTTCTGAAGTGAGTTATATCCCTTCTGAAGAGCTGGAGCTGTAGACTTCTTAACTGTTGACTTTCTTCCCTGTCTTACTAACTGGTTAAATGTTGGCATTCCTTTTTCACCTCCCGGAATTAGAATAATGAATGGTTGCACTTAGTATAATAACTAAGAAATAAGTGTGAGCCAGCTTTATAAGCTGCCCAATCTATATTTACGTGCATAAAAAAGAGCTTGCTTTTTCGCACGCTTAATTAGTATATATTTTAATTTAAAATTCGTCAAGTATTTTACCAAAAAAAGAAAGCAAAAAATTTCGCTTAAAAATATATTAGTGATTTTAAAAAAGCAGGAGACTCTTCATCTCCTGCTTTCTGTTATATTTATGATGTAAAGCCTTTATCTGAATGATTACTCTTCTGTAACCTCATCTCCAGCTTCCTGTATATCAGCATCATCAGTAAAATCAAGAGTTTCCTCTCCATCCTCTGTGAAGCTTAATATCTCATCTTCTTCAAGTTCATCATAAGCTGCAGCTGTATCAAGCTCTACGTTCTGATATCTCTTCATACCAGTACCAGCTGGAATAAGCTTACCTATGATAACATTTTCCTTAAGACCGATAAGTGGATCAATCTTTCCGTTAATAGCTGCATCTGTAAGAACCTTTGTAGTTTCCTGGAATGAAGCTGCTGACATGAATGATGTTGAAGCAAGTGAAGCCTTTGTTATACCGAGGATAATAGGAGTTCCCGTGGCCTTCATCTTACCCTCTTCCTCAAGCTTTTCATTAACCTCTGTGAATTCAAGAGTATCAACCTGTGAACCAGGTAAGAAATCTGAATCTCCAGCAGAATCAATAACTATCTTCTTAAGCATCTGTCTAACAATAAGCTCGATATGCTTATCATTGATATCAACACCCTGAATACGGTAAACTTTCTGAACCTCACGAAGCATGTAATCCTGAACAGCTCTTACACCAAGAATTCTTACGATATCATGTGGATTCTCAGAACCTTCTGTGATTTCCTCACCAGTTGCAACAACCTGTCCTTCCTGAACCTTAACACGTGTATCTCTTGATACAGGGTAAGACTTTGAATTACCTTCGTCATCTGTAATAACGATATCTGTCTTCTTATCTGTCTTAGCAAAGCTTACTGTTCCACCAAACTCAGCAAGAACCGCAAGACTCTTTGGCTTTCTTGCCTCGAAAAGTTCTTCTACTCTAGGAAGACCCTGTGTAATGTTATCACCAGCAACACCACCAGTATGGAATGTTCTCATAGTAAGCTGTGTACCAGGTTCACCGATAGACTGGGCAGCGATGATACCAACTGCTTCACCAATCTGTACTGTCTGACCTGTTGCAAGGTTAGAACCATAACATTTAGCACAAACACCGATATGTGAACGGCATGTAAGGATTGTTCTTATCTTAACCTGGTTTACACCAGTCTTAATAATAGCTTCTGCTCTCTTAGGAGTTACAAGGTGGTTAGCTGCAACAACTATCTCGCCTGTAGCTGGATCCTTGATATCTTCTGCAAGATATCTTCCTGTAATACGCTCCTGTAATGGCTCAAGAATATCTTCTTTTGCATCACTTGAGTTAGTAGCTCTGTCATTGACAAATGAATATACATACATACCAGGTATAACTTTACCAACGCTGCAATCTGTCTCTCTGACAATAAGATCCTGTGAAACATCAACAAGTCGTCTTGTAAGATAACCTGAATCGGCTGTTCTAAGCGCTGTATCTGAAAGACCCTTACGGGCACCATGGGCTGAAATGAAGTACTCCAATACATCCAGACCTTCACGGAAGTTAGACTTGATTGGAAGTTCAATAGTGTGACCTGATGTATCTGCCATAAGACCACGCATACCTGCAAGCTGCTTAATCTGCTGGTTAGAACCACGGGCACCTGAATCGGCCATCATGAAGATGTTATTGTACTTATCAAGACCATCAAGAAGTGCCTTAAGCAATGTCTTATCTGTTTCCTGCCATACTCTGATTACATTCTTATATCTTTCTTCATCAGTTGAACGACCTCTGTTGTAGTTCATGTTGATTCTTTCAACCTTCTGTTCAGCATCAGCAATAAGCTGTTTCTTAACAGGTGGCACTGTCATCTCTGATATAGAAACTGTCATGGCAGCTCTTGTTGAGTACTTATAACCCATTGCCTTTATATCATCAAGAACTTCAGCAGTTGTTGTTGTACCATGAGTATTAATAACATGCTGTAAGATATCCTTTAACTGTTTCTTACCTACATGGAAGTCAACCTCAAGCTTTAAGAAGTTTTCTTCCTTGCTTCTATCTACATATCCAAGATCCTGAGGAAGAATTTCATTGAATATGAAACGTCCAAGTGTAGACTCAACTATACCTGATACTTCTTCTCCTGATGCATTTGTCTTAGACACTCTAACCTTAATCTTTGAATGAAGAGTAATAATACTATTCTCATAAGCAAGAAGCGCTTCATTAACACTCTTAAATATCTTACCTTCACCCTTAACACCAGGTCTTTCCTGTGTAAGATAGTAGATACCAAGAACCATATCCTGTGAAGGAACGGCAACCGGACCACCATCTGAAGGCTTAAGTAAGTTGTTAGGTGAAAGAAGCATGAATCTACACTCAGCCTGTGCTTCTACAGACAATGGAAGATGCACGGCCATCTGGTCACCATCGAAATCGGCATTGAACGCTGTACAAACAAGTGGATGAAGCTTAATAGCCTTACCTTCTACAAGGATAGGCTCAAATGCCTGAATACCAAGTCTGTGAAGTGTAGGAGCACGGTTAAGCATAACTGGATGCTCTTTGATAACATCTTCAAGCACATCCCATACTTCTGTTTCAAGATGTTCAACACTCTTCTTAGCTTTCTTAATATTCTCAGCAAGACCACGTCTTACTAACTCTCTCATAACAAATGGCTTGAATAACTCAATAGCCATTTCCTTAGGAAGACCACACTGATATATCTTAAGTTCTGGTCCAACTACGATAACTGAACGTCCTGAGTAGTCAACTCGCTTACCAAGAAGATTCTGTCTGAAACGTCCCTGCTTACCCTTTAATAAGTCTGATAAAGACTTAAGAGCCCTGTTACCAGGTCCTGTTACAGGACGACCGTTTCTACGGCCATTATCTATAAGTGCATCAACAGCTTCCTGAAGCATTCTCTTTTCGTTACGGACAATGATTTCAGGAGCGCCAAGTTCCATAAGTCTTGCAAGACGGTTATTTCTGTTTATGATTCTTCTATAAAGATCATTAAGATCTGATGTTGCGAATCTACCACCCTCTAACTGTACCATTGGTCTTAAGTCTGGAGGAATAACTGGAATTTCAGTAAGGATCATCCACTCTGGCTTAGTACCAGCAGCGATAAATGCATCCATAACTTCGATTCTCTTAATAAGTCTTGCAGCCTTCTGTGAAGTAGTAGTAGCAAGCTCTTCCTTAAGCTTTGCCACTTCTTCTTCAAGGTTAACACTTCTAAGAAGCTCTAAAATAGCCTCAGCACCCATTCCAACTCTGAAAGTGTTACCATACTGGTCATAAAGATCTCTATACTCTGTTTCAGTAAGAATCTTCTTGAATGGAATATCTGTTTCACCTGGATCAATCACGATATAAGAAGCAAAGTAAAGAACCTTTTCAAGATTCTTAGGTCCTATATCAAGGATAAGGTCCATACGGCTAGGGATTCCCTTAAAATACCAGATATGTGAAACTGGAGCAGCAAGGTGAATATGTCCCATACGATCTCTACGGACACTTGCCTTAGTAACCTCAACACCACACTTATCACATATGATGCCTTTATCCTTAATCTTCTTATACTTACCGCAATGACACTCCCAGTCTTTGCTAGGTCCGAATATTCTTTCACAGAACAGACCATCTCTTTCTGGCTTTAAAGTTCTGTAGTTAATAGTCTCAGGCTTAGTTACCTCGCCATGAGACCACTCTAAAATACTCTCAGGAGAAGCAAGCTTTATCTGAATTTTATCAAATTTCATTGATTTATTTGACTTAATCTCTTCTGCCATTATAGTGCTCCCTTCTATTATTCTTCTCTATTTCCATCACCGTAATCATCAAAATCATCATCAAAGCCGTCAAGATTGAAATCGTCATCATCATCTGATCCGAGTTCTTCCATAGTAGCTTCACCATCATCACCCTGCTTTTCTGCATGGTAACCGGCATTCTTTAATTCATTTTCCTCATCACGGCTGTTTCTCTTATAACCACCATCATCAAGAACCTTCTTGAAGTCTGTAACCTCATACTCTGAACTTTCAAGAAGCTGGACTTCATTGTTATCCTGATCAAGAACTCTTACATCAAGTGCAAGAGACTGAAGTTCCTTAAGAAGAACCTTGAATGATTCAGGAATACCTGGTTCAGGGATATTCTCACCTTTAATAATAGCTTCATATGTCTTAACACGGCCAACAACATCATCAGACTTAACTGTAAGGATTTCCTGAAGTGTATATGATGCACCATACGCCTCAAGAGCCCAAACTTCCATCTCACCGAATCTCTGTCCACCGAACTGTGCTTTACCACCAAGTGGCTGCTGTGTTACAAGTGAGTAAGGACCAGTTGAACGTGCATGGATCTTATCATCAACAAGGTGATGGAGCTTTAAGTAGTGCATGAATCCAATAGTAACTGGACTATCAAAGTACTCACCAGTTCTACCATCACGAAGTCTTACCTTACCATCTCTTCCGATAGGAACACCCTTCCACTCTGCTCTGTGAGCTCTGTTATCTGAAAGGAACTCAAATACATCATCTCTTAAAAGATCCTTATATTCCGCTGTAAATGTAGTCATATCTGCTGGATACTCTTCACCTGCAGCCTCTGCTTCAGCCTTTTCCTTTGCAAGCTCATCATCATCAAAAGGATGGTTAGCATAAGAATTAGCCATATCAAGTGTATCCATAATATCATTTTCGTTAGCACCATCAAAGATAGGTGTTGCTACGTTAAAGCCTAATACCTTTGCCGCAAGACTTAAATGAATCTCAAGGACCTGTCCGATATTCATACGTGAAGGCACACCCAGTGGGTTAAGTACTATATCAAGTGGACGTCCGTTTGGAAGGAATGGCATATCTTCTACTGGAAGTACTCTTGAAACGACACCCTTGTTACCATGACGTCCGGCCATCTTATCACCAACAGAAATCTTTCTCTTCTGTGCAATGTAGATACGGACATTCTTGTTAACACCAGGAGCCAATTCATCTCCATTCTCTCTTGTAAATACCTTAACGCCTACTACGATACCATAAGCACCATGAGGAACCTTAAGTGAAGTATCTCTTACCTCTCTTGCCTTCTCACCGAAGATAGCTCTAAGAAGTCTTTCTTCAGCTGTAAGCTCTGTTTCTCCCTTTGGAGTAACCTTACCAACAAGGATATCACCGGCTCTTACCTCGGCACCTATACGGATAATACCATCTTCATCAAGATTCTTGACAGCATCAGAACCTGTTGAAGGAAGATCTCTTGTGATTTCTTCTGGTCCTAACTTAGTATCTCTTGCTTCTGTATCATATTCTTCTATATGGATAGATGTATATACATCATCTCTTACTAATCTTTCACTAAGAAGAACAGCATCCTCGTAGTTGTAACCTTCCCATGTCATGAAACCGATAAGAGGGTTCTTACCAAGTGCTATTTCTCCGTTAGATGTTGATGGACCATCAGCGATAACATCTCCTGCCTTAACTTCATCACCCTTGAATACAATAGGTCTCTGGTTATAGCAGTTACTCTGGTTACTTCTTGAGAACTTAGTAAGCTTGTACTCATGAACCTTACCGCTTGTCTCTCTTACAAGAATCCTGTTAGATTCAGAAGAAAGAACAACACCATCTTCTTCTGCAACAACACACACACCTGAGTCGCATGCTGTCTTGTTTTCAATACCTGTACCTATTACTGGAGCCTCTGTCATAAGAAGAGGTACTGCCTGACGCTGCATGTTAGAACCCATGAGGGCACGTGTACAGTCATCATTCTGAAGGAAAGGTATCATAGATGTAGCTACTGAGAATACCATCTTAGGAGATACATCCATAAGATCAATCATGCTCTTATCAAACTCAGATGTTTCTTCTCTGTAACGTCCAGATACTGAATTCTTAACGAAATATCCATTTTCATCAATCTCAGCATTAGCCTGTGCTACATGGTAATCATCTTCCTCATCAGCTGTAAAGTAACGTACATCATCAGTTACTCTTGGATTCTTAGGATCTGACTTATCTATTATACGATAAGGAGCTTCTACGAAACCATATTCGTTGATTCTTGCATATGATGCAAGAGAGTTGATAAGTCCGATGTTAGGACCTTCTGGTGTCTCGATAGGACACATTCTTCCATAGTGTGTATAATGTACATCTCGAACCTCGAAACCTGCTCGATCTCTTGAAAGACCACCAGGGCCAAGTGCTGAAAGACGTCTCTTATGTGTAATCTCAGATAATGGATTGTTCTGATCCATGAACTGAGAAAGCTGCGAACTACCAAAGAACTCCTTGATAGCTGCTGTTACAGGCTTGATATTTATAAGTGACTGTGGAGATATACCACTTAAATCCTGAGTTGACATTCTTTCACGTACAACTCTTTCCATTCTTGAAATACCGATTCTGAACTGATTCTGTAAAAGTTCACCTACGGCTCTTATACGTCTGTTACCAAGGTGATCGATATCATCCTTAGTTCCAATACCATATTCAAGATGCATATTGTAGTTGATAGATGCAAGTATATCTTCAACTGTAATATGCTTTGGAATAAGATCTGCCACATTCTTTTCTATAGCATCCCTGATATCCTCAGGTGATTCATTATCTGCTAATATCTGTGAAAGAACTGGATAATAAACATACTCGTTAACACCAAGTTCCTTAGCTTCTTCCTCTGTAATATCTACCCATTTAGTAATATCTACAGCAAGGTTAGATAATATCTTAACTACTCTTTCACGTACTGAACCATCAGCTGCCTTTAACTCTGCCTTTAAGAACACAGCAGGTACAGCAGCATTCTGGATCTGTTCTGCAGTTTCTCTTGTAAGCTTATCGCCTGCATTAGCGATAAGCTCACCGTTGCCATCAACTACATCTTCTGCAAGAACATGTCCAGCAATCCTGTTTCTGAAAGAAAGCTTCTTATTAAACTTATAACGGCCTACTCTTGCAAGGTCATATCTTCTAGGATCAAAGAACATGCCTGAGATAAGTGCTTCAGCACTATCTACTGACAAAGGTTCCCCTGGTCTTAACTTCTTATAAAGTTCAAGCACACCTTCCTGATAGTTAGTAGAAGTATCCTTCTCCATAGTTGCAAGAAGCTTAGGCTCCTCACCAAATATGTCAATAATCTCTGCATTAGTTCCAAAACCAAGTGCTCTTATAAGAACTGTTATAGGAACCTTCTTGTTACGGTCAACCTTAACATAGAACACATCGTTAGCATCTGTTTCATACTCTAACCATGCACCTCTGTTAGGAATAACAGTAGAACTATACAGGAATATCTTTCCATACTTATCTTTCTGTATATCATAGTAAATACCAGGTGAACGTACCAGCTGGCTGACTATAACTCGTTCTGCACCGTTAATTACAAATGTACCGGTCTTAGTCATCAAAGGAAGGTCACCCATGAAGATTTCATGCTCGCTGATATCTTCATTCTCTTTGTTATGAAGTCTTACACGTACCTTGAGTGGAGCTGCATATGTAGCATCTCTTTCCTTACACTCTTCTATAGAGTACTTTCTCTCCTCTTCGCATAATGCAAAATCAACGAATTCAAGACTGAGCCTTCCGTTGTAATCTGCAATTGGAGAGATGTCGTTAAAGACCTCTTTTAAGCCTTCATTTAAAAACCACTGGTAAGAATCTTTTTGCACCTCAATAAGGTTAGGCATCTCAAGAACTTCCTTCTGTCTTGAGAAACTCATACGCATCGCTTTGCCTGACTTTACTGGACGTATTCTGTTTTTCTCCATTGACGTTTCACCCCTTAGTTTTCTTTACATTAATTTATTACATTATAGATATGTGTACAAAAACTATGCACACCATACCATAATAGTGCATTATCCATAATAGCAAAAAAAGTCCCAGCTGTCAATAAAACAACTGGAACTTTTTCACATTTATTATAATATACCAAATATAACTCAAAAAATCAAGTGTTTTTTCATCATATTGCCATATTAAAGTTGTAATCCTCTGGTTTTAAATTACTTAAGAGTAACCTTAGCGCCTTCAGCTTCAAGCTTCTTCTGGATTTCTTCAGCTTCTTCCTTAGAAGCAGCTTCCTTAATAACCTTAGGAGCGCCATCAACAACTTCCTTAGCTTCCTTTAAGCCAAGACCTGTGATTTCACGAACAGCCTTGATAACCTTAACCTTGTTAGCACCAGCTTCTGTAAGCTCAACGTCGAATTCTGTCTTTTCTTCAGCTGCAGCGCCTGCACCTGCACCTGCTGCTACAACAACACCTGCTGCTGCAGAAACACCAAATTCTTCTTCACATGCTTTAACTAAATCGTTTAATTCTAATACTGATAAACCCTTAATAACTTCGATAATTTCCTGTGTAGTCATTATTATAATCTCCTTTTTATAGTCTTTAATTAAGTTTCGTAGTCTGTCTGATAAGTTTCAGGCAGCCTCGTCGATAATCGTTTTATGCTGCGATATTATGCAACCTCTTCGTTCTTCTCAGCGATCTGCTTAATAACGCGGGCAAAGTTTGTAATAGGTGACTGGATGCTTCCAAGGAACTTAGCAAGAAGTTCATCTCTTGAAGGAATGCTTGCGATAGCTGCGATTCCTGTAGCATCATAGTAAGTACCTTCAACAACACCACACTTAAGTTCAAGTGCTTCTGCTGTCTTAGCAAAGTTAGCTAAAACTCTTGCTGGAGCTGTAGCATCATCCTTGCAGATTGCAATAGCGTTAGGTCCTTCAAGAACCTCTGTCATTGGTTCGAACTCTGTACCTGCGATTGCTCTCTTTACTAAAGTATTCTTATAAACCTTGTAAACGACACCAGCTTCTCTTAACTGCTTACGAAGCTGTGTATCCTGCTCAACAGTTAAGCCACGGTAGTCAACTACCACAACGCCCTGAGCGCCTTCTAAGCTTGCTTTGATTTCGTCTACAATAGGCTGCTTAAGTTCTACTTTTGCCATGAATATTTACCTCCTGTTAGATTAGTATCTGTTTCCAGATAATATTCTGCCCAGACGTACAATGTATCAGGCTATCAAAAAAGCCCTCCTGCCGCTATGACAGAAGGACTGAATAAACTGATAAATATATTCTAAAGTCTTATCATCAGTCTGTACTTCCAGACTGACACACTTTAAAATACAAGTCTGTCCTCGGTAGGCGTATTACCTTTAACCCTTTCGGGACCTGCTGTCTTAGGCAAAATGTGAAATATAGCTTTCACTTTGTATGCGAATAACCACACACAGCTGATAGTATACTATCATAATATATAGGTTGTCAACCATTTTTACAAAATATGTTTTAATAATATTGCAAAATCAATCTTTCGCATCAATATTCCTTGTTAACTACAAGAAACAACATATTAGCCAACATACTTAGCTGTGCTAACCTTAACACCAGGTCCCATAGTAGCTGTAAGAACAACACTCTTTAAATACTGACCCTTAAGTGAAGATGGCTTAGCCTTAACGATTGCATCCATAATAGCCTGGAAGTTGTCTGATAACTGCTCCTCTGTGAATGAAGCCTTACCAATTGGCACGTGAATGATATTAGTCTTATCAAGTCTGTATTCGATCTTACCAGCCTTAATATCATTAACAGCTTTTGTTACGTCCATAGTAACTGTACCAGCCTTAGGGTTTGGCATTAAGCCCTTAGGTCCGAGTACACGTCCGAGACGACCAACAACGCCCATCATATCAGGTGTAGCAACAACTACATCAAAATCAAACCAGTTGTCATTCTGGATCTTAGGAATAAGTTCCTCGCCACCAACGAAATCTGCACCAGCTGCTTCAGCTTCATCAGCCTTAGCGCCCTTAGCAAATACTAAAACCTTAACAGTCTTACCTGTTCCGTGTGGAAGAACAACAGCTCCTCTGATCTGCTGCTCAGCGTGACGTCCATCACAACCTGTTCTGATATGAGCTTCGATAGTCTCATCGAACTTTGCAACTGCACTCTTCTTTACTAAAGAAACTGCGTCAGCTGCTTCATATAATGTCTGGCGGTCAATATTCTTGGCTGCCTCTACGTATTTCTTTCCTCTTTTCATTATAAACCTCCTAGTGGTGTTATCGGAAGGATTCTATCTTTCCTCCCACATATTGAACAATCCCGGAAAAATTATAGGATTAATCTGTCCGCATGTTCTTCTATGAAATCTCTAATAATCAATTGAAAGTAATTAATCATTAATAATCAATTACAGTAGTTACAGATACATATAGAATTAGTCTTCTACAACGATACCCATACTCTTAGCAGTACCTTCGATCATAGATGTAGCTGCTTCGATAGTAGCTGCATTAAGATCTGGCATCTTAAGTTCAGCGATCTTCTGAACTTCAGCTCTCTTGATTGTAGCAACCTTAGTCTTGTTAGGAACACCTGAACCTGACTTAATGTTGCAAGCCTTCTTAAGAAGAACTGCAGCAGGTGGAGTCTTTGTGATGAAGCTGAAGCTTCTATCAGCATAAACTGTAATAACTACAGGGATGATTAAGTCACCCTGATCTGCTGTCTTTGCATTAAACTGCTTTGTAAATTCTACAATGTTAACACCGTGCTGACCAAGTGCTGGACCAACTGGTGGAGCTGGTGTAGCCTTGCCGGCAGGAATCTGTAATTTAATATAACCTGTTACTTTCTTTGCCATTGTGGCACCTCCTAATTATAAATGTGGTTTATGGCGGCTATTAAGCCTCCCACAGGCAGTCAAAACAACTGATGCCAGGCCTTTATATGCAGCCCGTACAGCTTTTGATCACCTTGATTACAGTACCTTCACATCTGTGAAGTCAACTTCGACCGGTGTTTCACGACCGAACATTTCAACATTAATAGTGACACACTGCTTGCCCTCATTAATGCTTGTGATCTGACCAACTGTATTCTCCCAGGCACCTGAAAGAATCTGAATCTGATCACCCACTTTACCAGCGAACTCAACCACTGGCTTAGATTCTTCAACTGAACCATTCTCATCATCGATTCCGAATGATTTAACTTCAGCTGGAGATAATGGCACTGGCTTAGATCCAGGACCAACAAACCCCGTTACACCTCTGGTATTTCTGACAACATACCAGCTGTCATCATTCATAACCATCTTAACAAATACATAGCCAGGGAATATCTTTCTCTCAACTGTCTTTGGCTTGCCGTTGTTTACTTCAACTACTGTTTCAACCGGCACAAGCACATCAAAGATCTGATCCTGAAGATTTCTGTTCTCAACTGTCTTTAAGATATTAACTCTTACATTATTCTCATAGCCAGAATACGTATGAGCCACATACCATTTTGCTTCGTCCATCTGATCACCTTTTCCTTACTTTACAATGAATTCAATTCCAAAGCGAACAATCAAGTCCACAACTGAAATAATTACACCTAATAATACGGATACAACCAATACAGCGATGGTTTCCTTTGTAAGTGACTTCTGGTCTGGCCAAATGATCTTAGAGAACTCTGCCTTAAGTCCCTTGAACCAGCTCTTTTTCTGTTTCTTTGTCTTAACAGCTTCACTCATCTTAATACCTCACTGATACTAATTACTTTGTTTCCTTGTGTAATGTGTGTGACTTACAGAACTTGCAATACTTCTTAGTTTCCATTCTGTCTGGATGGGCTTTCTTTTCCTTAGTCATGTTGTAATTGCGCTGTTTACACTCTGTACATGCCAATGTTATCTTTACTCGCACAACTTCCACCTCCAATTATTTATTTTGCAGGTGTTATTAACACCAATTGGTTTTTTCTTATATCCTGTACCGTTGGGTCAGTTCAGGGCATAAAAAAAAGACCGCTTCCATAGCCAGCCTAATATATCACATTATTTATCAATCCGTCAACCCATTTGTTATTAATTTTATAACTTTTATTTCTTTTATTATATTTATCTATTATATTTATCTACATTGTATTTGTTTGCATTATATTAAAATTATGTTTTCATTGTTATATTCATTCATACTTATATTGTAACAATCATAGTGATGTCAATGCCTTATAAATCAAAAATTTCATCTACAAAATTTTCTTATCAAAATATTACTATAAAATGATTGCAAAATCAACATTATGCTTATAAAATAAGAATATGGCAACATTGTGCATTATTATAAACAATGTTATAATGTGTGTGTTAAAAGCAAGTTTACCACCCAGCAATGTATCAATGTATCCGGTCGATATTTTTTATGGAAATGGATTTCCTGATAATTATATATTTGTTATACGTACCGATACATATTAATATAGCACTGTTTCTATTTAATATATTTAATAATTATTTACATTAATAATTATTTATATAACTATAATCTTTTTTACAGTGCTGCCCACTACAGATATAATACAGATTGATTATACAGACAAGGAGGTGACTGTTATGATCAGTAGTGTATATAGCTACTACCTGTCCCAGTACGGACACAAGATGAATTCCAAGTATGATACCCATACAAGATCCCAGCTTAAAAACACATACAGCAAGGTTGTAAAGATTAACAGCCAGACCCCTGTATACAAGCTTGACTTATCGAGCGCTGCCCAGAAATATGCAATAGACCTTAAGGAAAACGCACGTGCTCTTGAGAATATAACCCAGGACTTATCAGACAGCTCAAACGGTGAGATGACATTTAAAAAATCTGCTGTGTCAAGCAATTCTGATGCTGTATCAGCACAGTACATCGGAGATTCGAGCCTTGCCTCAGATGATGAATCATTTGACATAAATGTAAAGCAGCTTGCAGCATCTCAAATTAATACCGGCAACTATCTGCATCCTCGCTCCAGACTTGTAAAAGAAGGTGATTATTCCTTTGATCTGTCTATTAATAATGTAACTTATGAATTCCAGTTTAGTGTGGAGAGCAGTGAAACCTTAAACAACATACAGAATAAGCTTGCAAGGCTTATAAACAGATCAAACATCGGACTTACTGCAACTATCAAGGAAGACAGTCTTGGCAACACAGCCATAAACATAGAGTCCGAAGCAACCGGAATCAGCGGTTCCTCACCTGTTATATTCAAGATTGAACCAAGCCAGAACAGCGATAAGACTGATGTATCTGCCAACGCTGCATTGATAAGCACTCTTGGACTTGACCGTGTTACGCAATATCCTTCAAACGCAATATTTAACATAAACGATGAAGAACGTTCTTCCATGAATAACCTTGTAACAATCAACAAGTCATATGCACTTGAACTTTCAGAGGTTACAGATAATCCAGTAACTATCAGTCTCAAAGCTGATGCTGATTCAATAGCAGAAAGTATTAATGAACTGGTATCAGGATATAACAATCTTATATCTGCTGCCAACGATAAAGCCAACAATCAGTTCCAGGGTACAGAACGCCTTCACAAAGAAATAACTGCTATAGCACGTTCACACAAAAAACAGCTGGAAAGCAACGGACTGACTCTGAACAAGGATGGAACAAGAAGCACTAACAAATAAGTTCTAAT
>OGMM01000422.1_pt1 | contig 21499 bp, 17 predicted proteins | sample 1573221 | NCBI WGS metagenome assembly OGMM01 (sample SAMEA2581988, study PRJEB24529) | metagenome | biome: Human gut stool | place: China | collected 2011 | reverse complement strand
TGCCGGTTCTATTGTTTAACTTTTAATCTTTCGGTAAAAATTTACCGAAGTATTGCAATTATAAGATATTATTTTTAAGAATAGCCCTCAAAGGTAGATATTATACACAAAACTCCACCCCACCCTTCTCATAAATTATCCTTTCAGCAATCTATAATTGTTTAATTAAGAATAAAAAGACACTTATCGTTCAATTGCACTTCTCACTGCTTCATAAAACAGGCCTCCCACATCTATGCCTAGTTTAAACTTACGAAATTTATAGGATGGAACGACCATCGGTGCAGTCTTCCATCCTTGTCGCACATCATAATACCTTTGTACACCAACGTCCACTCCAAAACGGTTTGTAAAATCGTAACCAATGGTGGCTCCATAATACGTACGGTTGAGATTATACCTATTATCCGGACTATAAGCACCAAACACGGTAAGATGAAAATCATCTGTCGGATGAAGCGTCATGCCTCCTGACACACCAAACGACTGACCGACACTATAGGGAAAAGTATATTTTGCCGCATTCACTCCTGCATATATATCCAAGAAATCATTGATTTCCCTTTGGTATATAAACATCATCTGGTTCACCCGACCGATGCCTGGAATGGTAGTCTGCATTCCCCTGCCATAAAAATAGGGAGAAAACTGCCCGAATGCATTATAGTCACCCATAAACATGGGAGACGGACTCACATAATAGGTTGGAATATAAAAAGACCTTTCCTGCCTAAAATCAAAATCTACGGGTGAATCAGACTGTATTTCTTGATTTACTTCATGGTCTTTTATTTTCACTCTATCCGTGGATGAATCAATTAACAAGAATTCCCCACCCACATCTTTTTTCAACCCTGTACCAAGCTTTATCGTATCTTTTTTGATACTTTCTTGTCCAAAAATCTGCATACAGGATAGTCCCAAAAGCATAAGAAAAGCCACTACCGATTTCATAACTTAAAGATTAAAAAGCAATCACCTCAAAGTTAGTTTATTTTTCATTCTGACTAAAAATAATATGTTAATGAAGCTACAAAAGTCCGGAACTTGGTATCGGGGTTATGCTGATAAGTTTTGGTCATACCCCAGTCGTATCCGATGGCAATCTGTACATGGCGGGCAATCTCTAACCCGGCACGAAAGCCTACTCCCCAGTCAAAGCGCGGCATCACTCCCTCCTTAAACATATTATGTGAGGCCACTGTGACAATATCCTGTTCTCCCGGAAGACTGGCAATTTGCTTCATTTGACCAAACAAACCGACATTAAAATAAGGTCCGGCATCTAGAAACAAACTGACATTTCTCCCGACTTTCAACTTATAGCCTAAGTGGATGGGAATATGAAGATAATAAGGCGTACTTTCATATTCGTAGGTTCTCTCATTCATTACATAATAAGGAACACTTTTCCAACCGTATGAGGAAATCATCAGTCCCATATCTGCATACAGCCCTTTTGCAGCCTCACGAAAGGCATATTCCCCTTTCAGTCCGGCATGAAAACCAGATCTGGAAATACTTTCTTTCGTGGAATTATAGTTATACCCTCCTGAAAGTCCATATCTGAACTCCTGTGCTTGTACACCTACGCACAATGATACCGCCATTACCAGCGTAAATAAAAATTCTTTCTTCATAAGTCTATATTTTAGTTTGTAAATAAAATTCTTCTCACTCTTTCGGATTGCTTATCCATTCACTTTCATACACATTACATCCTCCTAAAAGACCGATACCGTTTTCCACATTGGTATAATGACTACGGATGGGAGCAAGCCCGTATCCTCCCAAATCATTATTATTTATACGATTGAGCGACTTCAGGTAAGTGTACATTTCTTTCGACAATTTGTACAAATAGATTTTAAACTCAATGTTTTCTTTCTGTTCTTCATCCTCATACCCGGCGTCATAATAAGTATCTACCTTCAACGTATAACTTTTCCCGTTTATCTTACTGTCATCCCAGATATACAGATTACGGTAATATTCTTTCGATATATCGAAAATGTCATCAAATCCTGTCTTTTCCGAAAACAAAGGTTCGTTGTCCAGATTAAGGTCTACAGAAGTATATTTTATGGTATCCGAATCTGAGTTTTCAGGTTGAAAAAACGCTGTGCTGGTCTTTTTTATGACTCTCATTCCATAATAGTCCTCTGCTTCGGCAGAGTCTGTAAAAGCAATACGGAACTGTATTTTCTTGCCGTATTCCCCATCCGTCAATACAACTTCCGACTTATCCAGTGGAAACGCCTGCGGTATCACCGTTTGCGACTTGGCAACTGGCAAATTGGGATAAGACACTTCCATATTAATCTTATCATTTTCTTTTAGCTTTTCTACTACATAATACGACCGAGCCGGAAGCAAACCGGTAAAAACTTCCGTGTAGTGAATCTCTTTCTCTTCTCCGTTCAACCTAAATACAAGGAAAGGCTTACCGTCTGTATTTGTTCCCTGATTGTGAATCACCCTGCTTCGTGCCACCTGTATCAGCGTCGTATCGCCTAATGTAGAAGGCATACAGAAAAGCACGATTTTGCGCTCGGCATCCACCTCATTCAGACTGAACTCATGCGTACAAGATGGTAGCACAGAAATTAATAAAGCTATAAATACAAGTCGGTATATCATACGGATTTAAAATTTAAGTGTATAACTGAAAGAGGGTATGATAGGAAATACTCCGTGCGCTTTCCCCACAAACGTACCGTCCGGATTTTGCCGGACAGTGGCATAGAGCGGATTCATCCGGCAATACGCATTATACAGGCTGATATTCCAGATACGTTCGAAACCTCTTTTCGTGGTTTTGCGGAAATTAATCCCCAAATCCAGTCTGTGATAGGCCGGAAGGGAAACATTGTTGGGCATTTCATAAATCATCATCCCTTCATTTTCCTTCTCTACTCCCGGAATAACGGGAGCATCTACCTGCTGTGTCGGAATGGTCATGCGGTTCCCGCTATGATAATTCCATGAGGCGTATACGTCAATTCTTTCATTAAACTTATGACTGATATTGACAGAAAACCGATGCCGGTTGTCAAACTTATCCGGATACCATGAAGAATGGAAGTCAGAGAAAAACCTCTTGCTCCACGAAAGTGTATAGGAAGCATCGACCGAAGTCTTTCCGTTACTGTAACAGATGTCGGTTTCCATCCCGTAAGCTTTTCCTTTCCCTGTACGTACCTCTTCCTCCCATCGGTCTGCCATCGGATTAAGCATGCCACTATTGCCATCATATTCTATCAGGTTGTCCATGGTTTTATAAAACCCTTCCACACTCCACCGGATGTTATACGGCAATCGGGTATATACCCCCGCTGCGTATTGACGTGCTTTCATGGGAGTGATGCGTGCTGTGGAAGGCACCCAATAGTCAGTCGGCAAATTCAAGTAGGTGGCCGAAAGCTGATGCATGAACTGACTCATTTCGGTGTACGAGACTTTCAGGCTGGCTTTATCACACAACCTGAAATTGATTGCCGCACGTGGTTCTATCGAATGATATTTCGCACCCGATATACCAAACAACGTGTAATGCAAACCTCCATTCAGTTTCACACTTTTACATAGCGTCATTTCGTCCTCTGCATAAAGCGTAAACTCATTGCTTTTGTACCGGCTGTCCACTTTCTCGGTCAACTCATCTTGCGATGTACTGTCATACTTCGAATAATAATTCTGGGGTACGAAAAGATGGCGCATATAGTTGGAGCCGAAACGGATGTGATTCCAAGAGTTTGGACGATAATCAAACTCCATCCGATAACCGAAGTCATTGATGGTGGAATGATTGTTCTGCTCTTTTACAATTCCACCCTTCGTTCCTTCGATATATCCCAATCGTTCTTCACTCAAATAATCGAACCTGGAACGATTATGAGTATAAACTCCTGTAATATTGACGAACATGTTGTGCGAGAAAATGTATTTCCAATTGGCAGATGCGGTAAAATTACCCCATTGCAGATTGAACTTGTCTATATTGGTAGGTTCTGGGTCAAACAGGTATTCTTTATGTCTGAACTTAAAAAGGTCATTCCCTGAATAAAGGCTAATATCCGCACGACTCTTTTCGGAAAATACATGAGTTACTTTCGCATTGATATCATGAAAAGCATATCTCACATTTTGCTTGTTCCGGCGACTGGTATTCATAATGGCAATAGCCGGAGCGGTAAGCAAGTCCATCCACGTGCGGCGCATGGCAACATTGAACGACGTACGGTCCTTCACTATCGGTCCTTCAAACTGTATCCTGCCCTCTAAAAGTCCAAGCGTAAAACTGCCATGATATTCCTTCATGTCGCCGTCATTCGCACGCACATCAACCACCGAAGAGAGCCGTCCGCCATAACGAGCAGGAAAACCACTTTTATAAAAATCTATATTCTTGATAATGTCTGTATTGAATGCTGAAAACAACCCTCCGGCATGATTCACCTGATACAAGGAAGTACCATCCAGAAGAAACAAATTCTCATCATTGTTTCCACCATGTACGTACAATCCAGAGATAAGCTCCGTCCCGCTGGCCACTCCCGACAAGCCTTGAAGTTTCTTTACCACATCGGGCGAGCTCATAAAGTTGTTTCCATTTACAAAGTCCTTCGCTGTAAGCGAGACTTTTCCTGTCTGGGTGGTATGAAGAGGCGAGTTCAAATCAGCCGTCACCACCACTTCATTGAGCTGGTAATCAGACTTCAGAGTTATATTCTTTGATTTGTTTCCACCTAACGTAACATCTTCCAGATGTTCTCCACTACCAATGTGCGAAAACCGGATTTTATGCCTTCCCTCACTTAACGTAAGGCTATAAAACCCATGCTCGTTAGTCAGCGTGCCCACATTCGAAGTCATGTCCCATACGGTTGCATTTATCACACTTTCTCCATTGTCCTGATAGACGTATCCACTTAACGTATAAGTCAACAACTTTTTAAGGATGACATGACTGCCATCTATTTCCCACTTGATATTCGTATGATGAAATAGAGTTTCAAGAGCACTTTCCAGACTGACCATATCAGGTTTCTTGCCAGTATACGGAATGTCAAGCCTGATGGATGCATCATACACAAAGCTGACAGGGTACACCTGTTTCACCTGCTCCATCATGTCTTCCACAGTAACCCGGTGCTGTGCATATAGGGAGGAAGCATCCACCAAGAAAGCTAAAAACAATAAGGATATGATTCTTTTCATCACTCTTTCTGTGTTATTTTTATATCCAATGTCTTTTCAATCAATGCGATGATTTCGCCTAAGTCGTCCGTCTTGAATTCACCGGTAATTGTCCTCTCATGTTCCGACGCATACAACAGTGTGCCATAATAGAGGGAAAGCTCTTTCAGCACCTCATCAATGGGCGTATTCCTGTAAATGAATTTTCCAGTAGCCCAAGCCGAAGGATTTGGAGAAACAGCATGCACCGCTACAGGCATCTCATCTCCATGTGTCAGTATGCCACACATATCTTTTGTAAGGACAATTCCATTTTTGCCGTATCTCCCTTTAAACACAACTTTACCGGATTTTACATACACACGGGTAGCCGTATCCTTTCTGCATTCAGTCACTTCAAACTCGGTTCCAAGTACTTTCACCTGAGCGTATTCAGTGGCGACAATAAAAGGAGACAGCGCATTTCTTCGAACACTAAAATAAATTTTTCCGGACATGTTTACTTCCCGGTTGGCTTTTCCATACTTATCGGTGTCATATTCCAAAGTCGCCCCTTTAGAAAGTATAGCCAGCGTACTGTCTGGCAGGAAATATCTTGTCACCATCGCATCTGCCGTAATTGACACAGTATGATGCTCCTTCCGGCTTAACAAGGTATAGCTCACCACACAGATAAGGATAGCCGCAGCGATTCCTGAAAAATAAGTCCAAAAACCATTTACTTTATCCTGATGCGCTATCCCTGTTATTTTCTTCAGAGCCTTTCTTGTATCCAGTTTCCCATCTTCGTAATACCGAAGGACAAACTGGAGTTTTCTTTCTTCTTTATATTTCATGACTGAATGTGTTTTTAGCTAAGACTGAATGAACCATAAAAACTACTACGCCGAAACCAAAAAATTATCCGAAAAAGAACAGGTACACCTTCCTCACACCTTCCTTCAATGTTTTAAGTGCTTTGCTCATCTGGTTCTTTACCGTATTGACAGAGATATGCAGCCTTACGGCTATTTCTTCATATTTCATACCATCCCTCTTGGCCAGCAAGAACACCTCCTTACATTTTTCCGGTAAAGACTCTATAGCAGTCCAGAGGCGGGCCTCATCATAAGACCATTCTTCACACTCCTCGTCCGACAGGATTCCCTCAAGGTCTGAAGGTTGCACATTGCCATCAATGAGTGAATCCTTCTTCAAGATGTCTATACAGCGGTTTCTCACCATAGAGTACAGATAAGATTTTAGACCACTCAATTCAAATCCTTTCTCTTTCCGTTTCCACAATTCCATAAAACAGTCCTGTACCGCATCTTCTGCATCATCTATATCTTTCAGATAATGAAGTGCAAACAGGCAGAGCGGACGATAATATTGAAGAAAATTATCTCTGAAGGCTTTTGTATTAGTATCCATATTCCCGTATGATTGATAGATATGCATTTTTAAGAAAACCTGGAATAGCAGATTTACCACTATAAACGAATCCGTCTTTTATTATATTTAAACACAACAGATTTATTTTATACATTTTTTATGCATCGGATTCTTACTGGCCCCCTTTCATAAGACTCATATTAATAACGGAATCTTTCCCACACACGACACAACAACAACCCAATAAAGTAATGGGTACCTACTACTCATAGATTCTCCCTATCCTTAAACTCTTCCCACTTCCTAACCACCGTATCAATGGAAATATCCAGCAATTTCATCTGGCTGAACAGTTCCGGCAGGTTTTCTGTCATAAACTTCAGGCTTCGGGTCTGTTTTATCTTCTCCAGTGCATCAGTAGTTACAAAATACCCCAGCCCTCGCCGGGTGTAGATAATCCCCCACTGCAACAGCAGGTCGTAAGTCTTCACCACGGTATTGGTGTTGACTTCGAATATAATGGCCTGTTCCCGCACACTGGGTATGCGATCATCTGAATGATACTTTCCTGCCAGTATCTCGTCGCAGATTCGTTCTGCCATTTGCAGATAAATGGCTCGGTCTTGCTTGAAATCTACCATCTTACTATCTAAACTCCAACTTTCTAAAACCTTTATAGGTCATGACAACAGCTACTATGCTCCAAACCACGGAAACTATCGACCATGTGTATTTAATGATACCTTTGGGAGCACCTAATCCATACATACACAATACTGGCAACACATAAGACAAAACACATAAAACAACTATTAACCAGAATCGGGTTTTGCTGTATTGTTTCCTCAACATAACCACCAAAGTCCACAGGGCTACATAAAAAGCAACTACCACCTGCAGCATAAGTTGCTTAAGTCCATAGCCTCCTCCCAAAAAGAGAAGAACCGGTCCGTTCGTTTCCTCTGTAAAAAGCAATGGAATAGCCAATTGCATAAAGATATTCGATAATATCGCACATCCCAACAACATCACCGTACCTATCAAAAAAGTACTGAAAAACAAACTTACATATTTTTCTGCCAATGTGATCGGAAGCATGAACTTATTTATCAGACCTCTGTCATTCCGCATATTTTCCACCAGGCTCCAGAACGTAAAATAATAAGACAGAAGTATCAGCGATTGCTCTATGAGTGACAAGCATTCTTTCAAACTATCTCCTGACACCAGAGCACAAATCACACAGATACTAAAAGAACGTAAAAACAAAAGCTGGATAAAGGCTTTCTTTTTTCCATAGCAGAGCATTTCATTTAACTGAAGCAGACTAAACTTCCACATTTCTTTCACTGCAAAACTTTTCATATCCTTCCTCCTCCCTTGATTAATGCATTAAACAGCAGTTCCAAAGACACTTCCGTATCCATGTTTTCCTGCTTATGAGTGATTACATGGTAACCTTCGGCACAAGCTTCTGCATATAGCACTCCTTCTTCATTACTTTGGATTCCGAACGAATACCGATTGGCGATTTCCTCCAAAGAAGCCGCATACACAGGAGCATCCTTTCTTAACACAATCACATCGGTCAACAGATTTTCAATGTCCTGCACAATGTGTGTAGACAAAACCACTATCTGATCTTCACGGACATGCTTCATCAGTAACTTACGAAACATCTTTCGTGCCGGAATATCCATTCCGTTGGCGGCCTCATCCAATAATAGAACTTTCGTTCCCAGCGACAAGGCAATACTGAATGCCACTTTATGTTTTTCTCCCAACGACAATTTGTCCAAATGTTCAATATCCCGCCGTATTTCAAAATCGGCCAGACAGTCATCCAGCACTTCTGCACGAAACTTAGGATAGAATTTGGAATAAATGGCAAGAAAGTGTTCCAGCCTCATATCCGGAAAAATAAAGTCAGCTGGCAACATGAATACTTCCCTCAAAATTTCTACCTCCCTTTTCCGGGAGTTGCGACCGTCTACATAAATCTCACCGTCGTGAGCGAAAAGCTTACCAGCAATCTGTTTCAAGAGCGTGGTCTTGCCTGAGCCGTTCATTCCCAGCAGGCCATAGAATCGTCCTTCTTCCAAACGGAAACTCAGATTGTTCACTACGCTTTGACCGGACTGATAACCAAATGATACACCTCTCAATTCTACCATAACCTTTAAATTAAAAATCGTTATACTGTACCATTAAAGTGGTACAGTAAAAATAACTTTTTTTCTTGAACTAACAAATGGTTTTACGGAATTTATGATACAATATCCAACAAGCCTCAGCACACTTTCTACGTTTCCATTCCATGAACCCTACGTTTCCCGATGCAGAACCGTACGTTTCGCATAAGGAAAACATACGGTTCCACTCCGGGAAACGTAAAAGACTTCTTTTCGTCCGAAAGTATTCGCTTTGATAATTCCAGCTATTTTTCGTAACTTCGCATGTTCATCTAACAAGAAAAGATACATGTCAGAAAATGATTTTATTACCATAAAGGGTGCCCGGGTGAATAACCTGAAAAACATCGACGTACGTATCCCACGCAACAAGCTGGTAGTCATTACCGGACTGTCTGGTTCGGGAAAGTCGTCGCTGGCATTCGATACGCTGTATGCCGAAGGGCAAAGACGCTATGTAGAAAGTCTGTCTTCTTACGCCCGCCAGTTTCTCGGACGTATGAGCAAACCGGAATGTGACTTTATCAAGGGAATTCCACCTGCCATCGCCATTGAACAGAAAGTGACGAGCCGCAACCCGCGTTCTACCGTGGGTACCTCAACGGAAATTTATGAATACCTGCGCCTGCTTTTCGCACGGGTGGGAAAAACGTATTCTCCCGTAAGCGGACAACTGGTGAAGAAAGACAGTGTGGAAGACATCGTGAACTGCATGCTGTCTTACCCGAAAGGCACACGCTATACCGTACTGACGCCTATACTTCCCCGTGACGGAAGAAGTGTGACAGAACAGCTGGACATGGATATGAAGCAGGGCTTTACCCGACTAGAGGTGGACGGCGAAATGGTACGCATTGAGGATTATACCTACAATGAGAACGACAAGGTGTATCTGTTAGTGGACCGCATGAGCTGTGATGATAGCAAGGATGCCATCAGCCGACTGACGGATTCTGCCGAGACGGCTATGTACGAAGGTGACGGCACATGTATGCTCCGTTTCTATTTGTCGGATGACACCCGCCTGCATGTATTCAGTACCAAGTTTGAAGCCGACGGTATCAAGTTTGAAGAACCGAACGACCAGATGTTCTCATTCAACTCTCCGCTGGGAGCCTGCCCTACGTGCGAAGGTTTCGGAAAGATTATCGGTATCGATGAACACCTGGTGGTGCCTAATCGGGCGCTGAGCGTGTACGATGGTGCCGTGCTTTGCTGGAGAGGTGAGAAAATGGGAGAATGGCTGAACGAGTTCCTTCGGGAAGCGCCGGCTCATGATTTCCCTATCTTTGCCCCCTATTATGAACTGACACAGGAACAGAAAGATTACCTTTGGCACGGCCCAAGAGAGAAGGTCTGCATCGACTCTTTCTTCAAAATGCTGGAGGAAAATCAATATAAGATACAGTATCGCGTAATGCTGGCCCGCTACCGGGGAAAAACGACTTGCCCTACCTGTCACGGAAGCCGACTGAAAAAGGAGGCCAGCTACGTGCGAGTGGGGGGAAAGAATATCTCGGAACTGGTGGAAATGCCAATTACCCAATTACAGGAGTTTTTCCGTACGCTCACACTGGATGCGCACGACACTCTCGTGGCACAACGCCTACTGAGTGAAATCAAGAACCGTCTGACATTCCTGTCGGATGTGGGATTGGGTTACCTGACGCTGAACCGGTTGAGCAACTCGCTTTCAGGAGGTGAAAGTCAGCGAATCAATCTGGCCACCTCGTTAGGAAGCAGTCTGGTAGGCTCATTGTATATTCTTGACGAACCAAGCATCGGTCTGCACAGCCGTGACACCACCCGCCTTATCAAGGTGCTGCGCCAGTTACAGCAATTGGGAAACACGGTAGTGGTAGTGGAACACGACGAAGAAATCATCCGTGCAGCAGATTATATCATCGACATCGGCCCGAAAGCCGGACGACTGGGCGGACAAGTGGTGTATGAGGGCGACATGAAAGACTTACATAAAGGAAGCGACAGCTATACCGTGAAATACCTGTTAGGAGAAGAGACCATCGACCTGCCTGCCAGTCATCGTCCGTGGAACAATTTCATCGAAATCAAAGGAGCACGCGAGAACAACCTGAAAGGCATCGACGTGCGCTTCCCACTTAACGTGATGACGGTAGTAACAGGTGTCAGCGGTTCCGGAAAGAGTACGCTGGTACGCGACATTTTCTACAAGGCTCTAAAACGGGAATACAGTGAATCGAGCGAACGTCCGGGCGAATTCATCTCATTGGAAGGAGACATCCGTCAGGTGAACGACATCGAATTTGTGGACCAGAACCCTATCGGAAAGTCTTCCCGAAGCAATCCGGTAACTTACGTCAAGGCGTACGACGAAATCCGCAAACTATTTGCCGACCAGCCGCTGGCCAAGCAGATGGGATACAGCGCAGGCTATTTCTCATTCAACACGGAAGGCGGACGTTGCGAAGAATGCAAGGGAGAAGGTACGGTAACGGTAGAAATGCAGTTTATGGCCGACCTGGTGTTGGAATGTGAGTCATGCCACGGCAAACGTTTCAAGAATGACACGCTGGAAGTGAAGTTTGAAGGAAAAAACATTTACGACATACTGGAAATGACGGTCAACCAGGCCATCGAGTTCTTTACGGAACACAACCAGAAGAAGATTGTCAAGAAGTTGCGCCCGCTACAGGATGTGGGACTGGGTTACATCAAGCTGGGACAGTCTTCGTCTACCCTCTCGGGAGGAGAAAACCAGCGCGTGAAACTGGCGTACTTCCTCAGCATCGAAAAGGCACAGCCTACCATTTTCGTGTTCGACGAACCGACGACTGGCTTGCACTTCCATGACATCAAGAAACTGCTGGAAGCTTTCGATGCCCTCATCAGTCGGGGACATACGCTGGTCATCATCGAACACAACATGGATGTCATCAAATGCGCTGACCATGTGATTGACCTCGGTCCGGAAGGTGGCGACATGGGAGGAAATCTCGTGGCAGCCGGCACACCGGAGGAAGTGGCTAAATGTGCGGTTTCCTATACGGGACAATACCTGGCAGAAAAACTCAATCAGTAATCTTAACGAACAGACACATGACTCAAACTCTTGAAACCCTATACAGCCTATTCACCGGTCATGCTCCGGAAAGCGTGGAAGCATTGCCGGGAGCAGGCTCCAACAGAAGCTACTACCGCCTGAAGGGTACTCCGACCCTTATCGGGGTATGCGGTACTTCACGCGAAGAAAACGAGGCCTTCATCTACCTGTCGCATCATTTTCAGGCACAGCATTTACTCGTACCGACGGTGCATGCCGTTTCCCACGACAGACTCTGTTACCTGCAGGATGATTTAGGAACAGATTCTCTGTTCCAGCTTATCGCACACGGAAGAGAAACCGGAGAGTTTGACTCAACGGAAAAGGACTTGCTGAAGAAAGTCATCCGGTTACTACCCCGCATACAGTTTGAAGGGGCACAAGGACTGGATTTCGGAAAATGCTATCCGGCGGTAGAGTTTAATCACAGAAGCATTCTGTGGGACTTGAACTACTTTAAATACTGTTTTCTGAAAGCTACGGGAGTGGAATTCAGAGAGGATTTGTTAGAAGACGATTTCGAAGCCCTTTGCCAGACACTGATAGAAAGCATGGAAACCCAACCGGTATTCATGTATCGCGACTTCCAGAGCCGTAACATCATGGTGAAGGATGGAGAGCCTTACTTAATTGATTTCCAAGGAGGAAGAAAAGGACCGCTGTATTACGACGTGGCTTCTTTCCTCTGGCAAGCCAAGGCCAACTATCCGGATAGCCTACGCCAGGAATTGATTGACGAGTACCTGGAAGCACTGCGTCCCTACAAACAGATAGAAAAGGAAGTGTTCCTGTCCCGTCTGCGTCATGTCGTATTGTTCCGCACGCTACAAGTACTGGGAGCTTACGGCTTCCGCGGCTACTTCGAGAAAAAGGCTCATTTCATTGAGAGCATTCCTTTTGCCATTGAAAATCTGCGCCAGTTATTGCAAGAGGGTTTTCCGGAATATCCTTATCTCTGCGAGGTATTGCAGCGCATGACAGAACTGAAACAGTTTGCTGCTGCACGCAACCGCCGTAACCTGACGGTCACGGTGATGAGTTTCTCTTACCGGAAAGGTATTCCGGCAGACGAAAGCGGAAATGGTGGAGGATACGTGTTTGACTGCCGCGCCGTACACAACCCCGGACGCTACGAACAGTACAAATCGCTTACAGGACTGGACACACCGGTCATAGAATTTTTAGAGAAAGACGGAGAAATTACAGAGTTCCTTTGTCATACCGACGCTCTGGTGGATGCCCACGTGCAACGCTTCCTGGAACGTGGATTCTCGCACCTGATGATTTGCTTCGGATGCACCGGAGGACAACACCGCTCCGTGTACTCTGCCCAGCACACAGCAATGCACTTGCATGAAAAATTTAAAATTAATGTACACCTGATTCATCGGGAACAACAAATAGACCAATTACTGAAAGCCAAATGAAAGCCATGATATTTGCTGCCGGACTGGGTACCCGGCTCAAACCGCTGACCGACCACATGCCCAAGGCCTTAGTACCGGTAGCTGGACGTCCCATGCTGGAACATGTGATTCTCAAACTGAAAAAAGCGGGATTTACCGAACTGGTCATCAACATTCACCATTTCGGAGAACAGATTATCGATTTTCTGAAAGCCAACCAGAATTTCGGACTGACGATTCATATCAGCGACGAGCGTGACAAGTTACTCGACACAGGGGGCGGTATCAAAAAAGCGGCAACCTTCTTTACAGGAACGGAACCGTTCTTGGTACACAACGTAGACATTCTGTCGAATGCCGACCTGAAAGAGGTCTATGATTTTCATCGGAAGAGCCAGAATCAAGCTACCTTGCTGGTCAGCCCGCGCAAAACCTCACGCTACCTATTGTTCGATACAGACAACCGCCTGCAGGGCTGGATTCACAAGGACACCCTGCAAACCAGGCCGGAAGGATTTGTGTACGAACCAGGCCAATACCACGAATATGCATTCAGCGGCATCCATGTAATTTCACCGGATCTGTTTCGCTACATGGAGGGAGAGACATGGAACGGTAAATTTCCCATCATGGATTTTTATCTGCACACCTGCCGGCAACTCCAGTTCGGAGGATACATCAAAGAAGACTTGCAACTTATTGACATCGGCAAACCGGACACATTGGCCCGGGCCGAAGAATTCCTAAAGGATTAATACCAGGTAACTGCACTACCCGTATTGCTTCGCTGATCCCACTTCAGGGCATCGGTCAGCATACTGGAATTGGCACGGATAGAGAAGTTATAAGAAGTAAACGGACCGAACACCAATCCGCAACTCATATTAAAGCAGTGCAAATCACGGGTAATGTTCAAGGTTGTCATAGACATCTCCTTGGAGGTAAAGTCGTATCCGGTAGAATAGGTCATATTCCAACGGCTACCAATCTTGAAGTTACCCGATACATTCAATGAATGCGTCAATGAATACGGATAACGCATGGTCTTGATGTTAATATCCTTCGAACGGTCTTCACGAATACTGTAGCTATAACTCAAGCTGACACTCCACGGGAACTTGAAAGCCAGGTAACCATCTGAATCGACAGAAGCTTTCTCCGTCTTTCGCATGTTGGAGTTGTTATTCTGTTCTTCCGTTTCTTCATCTGTCTCCTCGTCTTCATTTTCTTCCTTCCCTTTATTGTCCTTGTTCTTTTCATCCTCTTCTTTCTTTCCGAAGAGTTTCTTGAAAGTATCGTTGTTCAAGGTATAAGAGAATGAACCACTGTACCCCTGAAAACGTCCAAAACGTCCATAAGACCATTCTGTACGGTCACCCACCACTACATTACCATTCTCATCAAATTCATAGGCATACGTAGCGAATGAAGCATTCATATTAAACGTATAACTCTTGGTCAACTTCAAGCGAAGATTCATGCTCAAGTCACTCCACCGCTTGTTGGCTACGTCGTAAGAAAGAGAAGCTCCCAACTGGTCAATCAAACTTATTTTCTTATAACCAGTGGTATCCTTATCCGACTTCATCTTCATTTCAATGTTATTATCTACCGAGAAGCTAATGTTCTGTGACATATTCTTTCCCGGATAGCCGTATACAGCTCCTTCATAAGGAGAATATTCTACGGTACGCACTTCACCATCCTCATCCGTATAAGTATAGGTATCATAATAGCCATAACGTGATTTTCCAAAGTCTGGCGTATAGGTATAGCTAACAGTAGGGGTAAAGACATGACGAATCTGAAGTTCCTTACTCTTCATGAACAAAGGCTTGTACATACCATATAACTTGGTATTCATCTGTAAAGACAAGTTATAATCATACAAACGGTTGAACCCGTTGATGGTATCCCGCTTCACATGGTCAGTAGAAGCAGGACTCGGGTCATAACTCTGCTTTACTTTCCGCAAATACCAGCGCTCCGTATAATTGAACGAAGGAACGATGTTGATGTACTTGAACAAGTTGAAAGTAGCCGAAACCGGAATCTTGTGCTGCATACCATTCTCCCACTGTGTCAAAGGTGTCTTAAACAACAGATTATCCTTTGTACTGATGGAGTTGGTAATACTTCCGGTATATTGCAATGAAATCTTTTCATACCAACGTTCATCTCCTACCGATTTTTTACGTTTGAACGGATAAATACGGTTCAATGAGATGTTTACGTCGGGCAACGTCATACTCAAAGAAGAGTCACGCGTATTCTGTGTGATATTGAATGTACTTGAAATATTCAATCCAATTTCCGGGAAGTTCCGCGAATAGCTCACACTGGAAGCCTTGGTATTCTGAGAATACTGTTGCGGATTATACAAACTACTCAAACTAGAACGGTCATAACTACTGGTAGCAAAGTTCACACTGGCAGAGAACGAGCTGTTCGGGTTAGCCTTGGCATCCTGACGATGACTCCACTGGATACGGAAGTCTTTCGATACGGAATAATCGGGCATATTCTTCTCACCCGTCTTTGTCACCAGATAGCTGGCATTGAAGGAGCCGCTGAATTTATAACGCTTGTTATAGTTAGATGCAGCCGACAAACCCCATGAGCCCTTCGTAAAGATTTCTCCCAACACCTTCAAGTCCATCTGGTCGCTGATGGCAAAATAATAACCACCGTCACGCAAATAGAAACCACGGTTCATTTCATCACCATACGTCGGCATGATAAATCCTGAAGAATAACTGCTATTGAACGGGAAGAAGCCAAAAGGTACGGCAATGGGTAAAGGCACATCTTCTACCACAAGTTGTGCTGGTCCGAATACCACGTTTTTCTTCGGACGTACCTTTGCCATAGAAAGCCGCAAGTAAAAATGAGGATGTTCATGATTGTCACAAGTAGTATATTTACCATGACGCATGTAAATCTCATCATCTGCTCCTTTCTTTCCCTCCTCACTAGTGACATATCCTTCACCCTGCTGTGTGACAATGTTATTGATAAAACCTTTTTTAGTCTTGAAATTATAACGCATAATTTTAGACTCATACGGAGTTTCTCCATCCTTGAAAATCGGCGTACCCGTTTCCACTCCTGTCGTATCGGCTACCCCCTTAGCAAAGACGGTACTGCTATCCATATTCATGGTAATTACCGCAGAAGTCAGTTCAATGTTCTGGTAATTCACCTTACCTTCCCCATAAAGGTGCGCATATCCATCCTTTGTAAAGACAATAGAATCGCTTGCCTCATAAATGACCGGCGCATCCAGGGGTTCTTTTTTCTTTGTGGTATCCACGGCCAAAGAGTCCATTCCCAGCGAATCAAGCGCCACAGAATCCCGATGAAGGGAGTCGGTTTTTTCTCCTCCCCGCATACGCTTTCCTCTCACACGCTGTGCTTCGGCATAAAATGAGCAGAAAAAGCCAAAAACAAACAGAGATAGCAGTAAATATGTAGTTCTTCTAAATGATGTCATCACCGTCTTTTTACGCAATATGCGGTGCAAAAGTAAGCATTATCCTACAAATAAACGTCAACCCTTTCCTTTTTAATGTATTTTTAGTTCTACAAAAAGAGTTTACACCAAGCATCAAAGCGTGTCAAGCCCTCTTCCCCATGCTTTTCAATACTCTTTCGGGCCTTCTCCACACTCTTTTCTTTATCTAATTTAGTCTTTGAATAAAACTTGTCGGCAAAGCAGATAATCTGTTCTTCCAGGCTGACAGGAATCATTTCACGGTGAGGTACCGGAAGGTCACGTTCCATAATCGCCTTAAGAGAAAGTCCGGCACCAGTATGACGCTCACACACCAGCGCATGACGTGGATAACCTTCGCGAGCTACCAGTTCTGAACCTAAATACCCATGACAAATATAAGGATACTTTCCAAAACAGAAAATACCATCTGCATCCGTCATAAAAATACCAATATCATGAAGCATGGCTGCCTCTTCTATAAAAGTCAAATCCAGATTCAGTTCCGGATGCTTACGTGCCATTTCCAAGGCTTTATCTGCTACCGAACGGCTGTGTACCAACAAAATATGTTTTAACTCATTATCTTCCGGATAATATTTGTCAATCAATGCAAGTGGATTCATAAATAAATGTGGCTATATTTGTAAAAAGTATCACAAATCTACAAAAATTCCATGAGTTACACGAAAAGGATCTTTTTGAAATACATTTTGGGTGCATGTATAGGCTGTTTTATAGCTTTTCAAGGACATGCCACCGTACGCAACGGAGCAGACCAGCTGGAAAAACTGCTCCCCTTGCTTAAAGGAAAACGGGTTTCTCTAGTAGTAAACCATACTTCTCTTTATGGGAAAACACACCTGCTAGACACCCTGACCAGTCAAATAAAAATCGTGCGTGTATTTGCTCCTGAGCATGGATTTCGAGGGGATGCAGATGCCGGAGAATACATTCAAAACGGGAAAGATACCCGCACGGGAGTGCCCATCCTTTCACTTTATGGGAAAAACAAGAAACCGCTAGCTTCACAGCTGACAGGCACGGATGTAGTGGTATTCGACATACAAGATGTAGGAGCCCGCTTCTATACTTACATCAGTACCCTTTACTACGTAATGCAGGCTTGTGCCGAGAACCAAAAAGAGCTGATTGTGCTGGATCGCCCCAATCCATGTGACTATGTAGACGGTCCGATACGGGAAAAAGCATACAAAAGTTTTGTGAGCATGCTTCCCATTCCCCTGCTTCACGGATGTACCTTAGGCGAAATGGCTGGAATGATTAATGGAGAAGGATGGTTGGGTAAAGGTCTGCAATGTCGTTTGCAAGTAATCCGAGTGGAAGGATGGAAACACGGTCAGCCTTACTCTCTTCCGGTAAAACCTTCTCCTAATTTGCCCAACGATCTTGCCATTGCGCTCTACCCTTCACTCTGCCCTTTTGAGGGTACTTCCGTAAGCGTCGGAAGAGGTACCACCTATCCTTTCCAAGTCATCGGTTCTCCGGCACTAAAGGATTTATTCTGGTTTCAGTTTATCCCACTCTCTTTAAAAGGGTTCGACAAGCATCCGCTTCATCAGAATCAGACCTGCTTTGGCCTTGACCTGCGTACAGAGAAAGAGCTGCCTCAAGGCTTTTCCCTAAAATACCTCCTGCAGTTTTATCGACTTTATCAGAAACTGTATCCAGATGCTGAAAAGCGTTTCTTTAGCCGTCCCCAGTGGTTTGACCTGCTAATGGGTACCTCACAGGTACGAAAGGACATACTTCAGGGAAAAACGGAGTCCGAAATACGCCAGGCATGGGAACCAAGTTTGCAAGCTTACCGTGCCTTACGCAAAAAATATTTACTATATGAATAAAAAACAAGCGGACAGCAGGTAGTTCCTTTAAAGACTCCTGCTGTCCGCTTTTCACTATCTTAATCTGCACGATTATTTCTTTTTCATCTTCTGCATCATGCCAGCCATCTTGCTGCCAGTTACCATCTTCATCATCTTACGAGTCTGGTCGAACTGCTTCTGAAGACGGTTTACTTCCTGAATACTTGTTCCACTACCCTTTGCGATACGTGTACGACGTGTTCCATTCAGAATTTCCGGATGAGTACGTTCTTCCGGAGTCATAGAATAAATAATGGCTTCAATGCTCTTGAACGCATTATCGTCGATATCAATGTCCTTAATGGCTTTTCCTACACCCGGAATCATGGAAGCCAGTTCCTTCAGGTTACCCATCTTCTTAATCTGGTGAATCTGAGTCAGGAAGTCATTGAAGTCGAACTGGTTTTTCTGAATCTTCTTCTGCAAGCGTTTCGCTTCTTCCTCATCGTACTGTTCCTGCGCACGTTCTACCAGTGACACGATATCACCCATACCCAAGATACGGTCGGCCATACGAGCCGGGTGGAACTGATCTACGGCATCCAGTTTCTCACCGGTACCCACGAACATAATCGGCTTGTTGACTACCGTACGGATAGACAGGGCCGCACCACCACGGGTATCACCATCCAACTTAGTCAATACTACACCGGTGAAATCCAAGCGTTCATTAAACTCACGAGCTGTATTTACCGCATCCTGTCCGGTCATGGCATCTACCACGAACAGCGTAGCATCCGGATTGATAGCTTTCTTGATAGCTTCAATCTCGTTCATCATCTGTTCATCAATAGCCAGACGTCCGGCAGTATCGACAATTACCAAGTCATATCCTTTTGCTTTTGCTTCCTGAATGGCATTCAAGGCAATCTGTACAGGATCTTTACTGTCCAGTTCGCTATATACAGGAACTTCTACCTGCTGGCCGAGCACTTTCAACTGCTCAATTGCAGCCGGACGATATACGTCGCACGCTACCAGCAAAGGTTTACGGTTCTTCTTTGACTTCATCATACGGGCCAGCTTACCAGAGAAGGTAGTCTTACCTGAACCCTGCAAACCTGACATCAAGATAACAGCCGGACGACCTTTCAATTCAATTTCGGCAGTATCCCCACCCATCAAGGTAGTCAGCTCATCGTGTACAATCTTCACCATCAACTGACTGGGCTTGACAGCTGTCAATACATTCTGTCCCAATGCCTTTTCCTTTACCGTATCTGTAAAGTTCTTGGCTACTTTATAATTCACGTCCGCATCCAGCAATGCACGACGTACATCCTTCAAGGTTTCGGCCACATTGATTTCGGTGATTTTACCTTCACCTTTCAATATCTTAAACGACCGTTCTAGTCTTTCACTTAAATTATCGAACATATATGTTGCTTTTTTATTTATTATCAAAAATTTCCAGCGTGCAAAATTACAAAAAAATCAGTATGCTCAAATCTTTTTGTTCTGCCATTTTGCTTTTTTCAGATAAATGAGACTGGAACCTAACATCAATACGTAATAAATTACTTCCGTAGTGAAACATACGTCCACTGGAGCCTGGATGACCATGCCCACTACAATGATATAAAGTGCATAAAAAACTTGTACAAAAATTTCCAATACCAGCGCCGCCTGTGTATTGCCTGTTCCAGATATGCCATTGAAGTACACATTGGCCAGTGAAGCAATCAACATGGCCCCACATACCACGTACAATGCCGACACAGATTCTACCAGCAAGGCTTCTTCATTTGTATAAACCGACAAGATACTTCCGGGAAACGCCACGCACAAGCCTACGCACACTACCATAATCAAGAACGACATCCGGGATATTTTATGCAATAAGGTGACTACCCCAGATGAACCACCGGCACCTATCAGATTGCTCACCAGCGTATTGGCTGTAGTGGAAAGTGCCTGCACGGGAATCAGCAGTACTACATATACACTTCGTACGATATTAGCCACCGCCAGCTGCCGCTGTCCGAGTCGTTCAAGGGCCATAAAGAAGACAAACCAGATGGCCATGGCCAGAAAATACTGTACCATCGTAAAACAAGATATGCGAAGGATACGCAGCACCATACTTAAATCGAACTGTCCAAAACGATTCAGTCCATATTTTTTCAGGTCTACTTTATAATAGGTATAAAGCAAAAAGAAGAGCAACGAAGAAGCTTCGGCTATGACAGAAGCCAAGGCGGCACCACGTACCCCCATTTCCGGTAAGCCTAATTCTCCGAATACCAAGGCGTAATCAAGTACCACATTCACCAAAGCCATTACGACTGCATTCATGGTCAGCACTTTAGTACGCGTAATGCCGATATAAAGTCCACGAAACATCACGTTTACAAAAGCAAAAAGGAATCCCCAAATACGCCAGGTAAAAAATTCATACGTAGCCCCGTAAATAGAATCCGAAGTAATCAGTAACCGAATCAACGGAGCGGCAGAAAAATACATCAGTATCAGCAGACAAACCGCCATCCCGAAACTGAAAGCCGTTCCCTGCCACATGATAGGGCCCACTGACCGATAGTTTCCTTCTCCATTGCGACGGGCTATCAGAATCTGCGAACCGACACTAAAACCAAAAGCAATGGTATAAACACAAATGTAGAGCAATCCGCCCATGGCAGCTGCCCCCAAAGCGACTTCACCCACACGCCCTAAAAAAGCTGTATCGGTCACATTTATCACATTTTGCGCCAATAAGCCCAGAAAAATAGGATAAGTAACACGCCAGATTTCCTTATTGGTGTACATATTTCAAAATAATAAAAATGATTGGGAATTGCATACTTTTGCAAAGACCTTAATTCCGCAACACTACAGTTTAACATTATTTATAAGTGCCTGAGCAACAA
>OGMM01000408.1_pt1 | contig 22087 bp, 20 predicted proteins | sample 1573221 | NCBI WGS metagenome assembly OGMM01 (sample SAMEA2581988, study PRJEB24529) | metagenome | biome: Human gut stool | place: China | collected 2011 | reverse complement strand
TGTGGCAGGTGAGTGGCAGGAGCAATATCACGGACTTTGAGGAAGTGGTGAAGCTGGATACCCAGTATATTGGGGAGTGGAGTGTAAAAGGGGACATTAAAATTATTTGGCAGACTGCTGTGGGAGTATTAAGAAATGATGGAGCAATGTAAGGAAAAGCTTAGTATTGCAATGTTTGGACAAAAAAGAATTCCTTCAAGAGAAGGCGGAGTTGAGATAGTTGTTGAGGAACTTTGCACAAGGATGGTTGCCCAAGGGCATAATGTGACCTGCTACAACAGAGGTGGTCATCATGTAAGTGGTTCAGAGTATGATTCAAAACGACTTAAAGAATATAAAGGAATAAAGCTTAAGACAGTTCCAACAATAGAAAAGAAAGGTCTTGCGGCTGTTTCATCTTCATTTTTTGCAGCATTATGCTGTGCTTTTGGCAAATATGATGTGGTACATATTCATGCTGAGGGACCTGCTTTTTTTGCATGGCTGCCAAAATTATTTGGTAAAAAAGTGATTGTAACAATTCATGGGTTGGATTGGCAACGTGAAAAATGGAAAAGTGGATTTGGTTCAAAGTTCATTCATCAGGGAGAAAAAAATGCCGTAAAGTATGCTGATGAAATTATTGTTTTGAGCAAAGGCGTGCAGGACTATTTTCAAAAAGAATATGGGAGAAAGACGGTGATCATACCGAATGGCGTGAATCGACCGGAAGTAGTTGACGATGACCTGATAACAAAACGGTTTGACTTGCATAAAAACGAGTATTTTCTGTTCCTCGGAAGGCTTGTGCCGGAGAAAGGAATCAGGTATCTGGTAGAAGCGTTTAAAGAAGTCAAGACCGATAAGAAACTGGTAATCGCTGGCGGAGCTTCGGATACAGATGAATTTACTCAGGAACTAAAGAAACTGGCAGAGAGTGATCGTCGGATTATTTTCACTGGCTTTGTTCAGGGAAAGACGCTCGACGAGCTTTACTCCAATGCCTATGTCTATGTTCTTCCATCTGACCTTGAAGGGATGCCGCTGAGTTTATTGGAAGCGATGTCCTACGGTAACTGCTGTTTGGTAAGCGATATAGCAGAATGTGCAGAGGTAGTGGAAGATAAGGCGGTTGTTTTTAAGAAAAGTGATGTCGAAGATTTGCGAGAGAAACTGCAGGAATGCTGCTTTAATGGTAAGAGAGTAGAAGAATATAAAGAAAATGCAGCTGATTTTATTTGTCGGAAGTATGTCTGGGATAGAGCGGCTGAGAAGACGGTTGGACTGTATGGAGGAAAAAGGAAAAAATGACTTACGCAATAATGGGGCTTGTTTTGCTGTTTATGGCATTTATTTTAATTTACAAAGCAAAGCTAACAAAGGATACATCTCATTTTTTTAATCTTACCAATACCACAGCAATGCGAGGATTTTGGTGCATTATAGTCATTCTTGTTCATATTCCTGCAGTTTATCAAAACCGCATACAAGATTTAATGGGGAGTTTTGCATCCATTGGCGTGACGTTCTTCTTTATGACTTCGGCTTATGGCTTGAAAGTTGGAGCAAAAAAGAATCCGGATTCAACGAAGGTGTTTTGGCGCAGGCGTCTTCCAAAACTTCTGATCCCAATGTTTCTGGTGAATGTGCTGACAATGGTTATGCACCTTATTGAATGCAAAGACATTTCCCCATTGGATTTGCTTTCAGTCAATATGTGGGTAGTCTGGCTTCTTGCCTGCTACGCTATTTATTGGGCTGTCAATATATTCGTAGATATGGAGGGGTATCAAGATCTTCTCATATGCTTATTGATAGCTGCCGGAAGTATAACTGTCTATTGCTTGAAGGATAGGATGACAGTTACAACCTGGTGTCCGGAAGTCTTCGGCTTCATATGGGGAATCTTACTTGCTGATTATAGGGAATGGTTTGTGAGAACCATTAAAAGAAAGTGGTTGCTTATAAGCTTGGTTTTATGTTTGCTTTCCGGAATTCTGGGACTCTCTTATCTAAGGTTTAAGTCTGTTCTGATTTTGGGAGATTATCTGTTAAAGATTATGCTGGGTTTGGCAATCATACTATTTATACTTGCTTTGAATGTGAGTATTGCTCTTGGAAATAAAGTGAGCCTGTTTTTAGGGAGAATATCATATGAGGTGTATTTGATTCATGGCGCAGTATTTGGATTGATGGCAACATTCATGCCAGGTATCAATTCAGGCCTTTTTATTAGCTTGAGTATAGTAATCACAGTTGCATTGTCATGGGTTGTGAACCTAATGAGCCGACCGGTAATAAAAAAGGTTAATTCATTGTTGGTATCGAATTAGGGAGAAAAAATAAAAATGAAAATTTTGATGGTGAACAAATTTCTGCACCGAAACGGCGGATCAGAAACGTACATATTTAAATTGGGTGAGGCGCTGGAGCAGCACGGACACGAGGTTCAGTACTTCGGTATGGAGCACGAAGGCCGCTGCGTGGGCAACCGGGTCAATGCTTATACATCCGATATGGATTTCCACGGCGGGGGCAAACTTAGCAAGCTGACTTACCCGATCAAGACCATCTACAGCAAGGAAGCACGGGTGCAGCTGAGAAAAGTTTTGGACGACTTCCGGCCAGATGTCTGTCACTTGAACAACTTCAACTACCAGCTGACACCTTCCATCATTCTGGAAATCGTGAAGTGGCGTAAGGAGACCGGAAGTGATTGTAAAATCATCTTCACGGCACATGATTACCAGTTGGTTTGCCCGAACCACATGCTGAACAATCCGAACACCCACCAGAACTGTGAGAAGTGCCTCGGCGGCCATTTCGTGAACTGCATGAAAGGCAAGTGCATCCACGGCTCCACGGCGAAGTCTGCCATCGGCATGATGGAGGCCGAGTTCTGGAAGTGGAAAGGGACTTACAAGTACATTGACACCATGATCTGCTGCTCTGAGTTTATGAAGAGCAAGATGGACAGCAATCCGCTGTTTGCGACGAAGACCGTGGCAATGCACAACTTCATCGATAAGGTGGAGTGGAAAGAGACTCCGAAGAAGGATTACGTCCTCTACTTCGGCCGCTTTTCTGAGGAGAAGGGCATTGGCACACTCACCAAGGTCTGTAAGGAGCTACCGGATGTACAATTTATCTTCGCTGGCACTGGCCCGCTGGAAGAGAACATCAAGGGGGTAAGCAACATCAAGAATGTCGGATTTCAGAAGGGCGAAGCACTGGAAAAGCTGATTCGTGAAGCACGGTTCTCAATCTACCCATCCGAGTGGTACGAGAACTGCCCGTTCTCTGTGATGGAATCCCAGATGTATGGCACACCGGTGCTGGGAGCAGACATTGGTGGTATCCCGGAGCTGATTCGGGTTGGCAAGACCGGCGAGCTGTTTGAAAGCGGTAATGCCGAAGATCTGAAGAAGAAGATCGAGAAGCTCTGGGGTGATGAGAAGCTGTGTGAGCAGTATAGCAAGAACTGCAAGGACATCAGCTTCGATACCATTGATGAGTATTATGAGAAAATAATGAGAGTTTATCAGTAATTTGGAGGATGGGTGTGAGTACAAAAGCGGATAGATATGAGTGAATAGATGGATTGAAGGCGTATGCCATTATTGGCATTGCGCTGATGCACGTCCTCGCAAATGGAGAATATGGGATAGGAGGATTTGTGTTTGAGCGGCTGATACCATCTTTCACAAACCTTGTTTTCCTTTTTATGATGGTCAGCGGCTTTGGTATGTGCTGTGGTTATTACCAGAAATTCAAGAATCAAAAAATCAGTGTTGGAGATTTTTATACCAAAAGATACAGCAAAATTTGGCCGTACTTCGCATTGCTTTGTGCGCTGGACTTTGTAATGTCGCCCAGTAGAAATGCGCTGTATGAGGTTTTCGCAAACCTGACACTATGTCAGGGACTTCTGCCGAATATGAACATATCGGTTATTGGTGTGAGCTGGACGTTGGCAGTGATTTTTGTGTTTTATCTGTTGTTTCCATTTTTCTGTTTTCTGCTAGAAAACAAGAAACGTGCATGGTTGGCAGTTATCTGCGCCGTAATTTACAACTTCGTATGCAGTACATATTTCTTTGATGAAAGCCACATTGCAGATAGGGAGGCAGTGAACTTCAGTGCTAGGACAAACATTCTGTACTGTGCAGTCTATTTCATCGTAGGTGGCCTGGTTTTCCTTTATCGGAAGGAACTGGCTGAGTTTGCGTCGAAGCATAAAGTCATCGCCGGAGGGAGTCTTCTGATTGCCACAGTTGCTTATTTTGCAGTAGGTGGCAATACGATCACAATACTGTTCTTCTGTGTGGCAGCACTGGTCTATACCCTCGGATGCAATCGGGTGGGGGCACTGGTCAATCCAGTTGCTAAGTTCCTTGGTGGTATCTGCTTCGAGATTTACCTGTGTCACATGGTAATTTATCGTGTAATTGAAAAGTTACACTTTGTCCATTTGTTTGGAAACGGTCTGCTTGCATATATCTTCATAGCGGTTGCAGTCATCTGCGGTTCGGTTGTGTTTTCGGTGTGTGCCAAGTGGTTATTAAATAAAATTGAAACATTCTTAAAAGAGAGAGTAAACAATAGGAGAGTTAATCATGTCTGAAGAAAAGAAGTTAAATGGTACGGTCATCGTCACTTATCGCTGCAACGCTCGTTGCTCCATGTGTAACCGTTATAAAGCACCTTCCAAGCCGGAAGAAGAAATCAGTATTGAAACTATCAAAAAACTGCCGAAGATGTACTTCACGAACATCACTGGCGGCGAGCCGTTCATCCGCACCGATTTGAAGGATATCGTGTGTGAACTGTATAAGAAGTCTGACCGTATCGTTATTTCCACCAACGGTTTCTTCACAGATCGTATCGTTGACCTGTGCAAGGAGTTCCCGCAGATTGGTATTCGTATCTCTATCGAGGGTCTGGAGCAGACCAACAACGAGATTCGTGGTCTGCAGAATGGCTACCAGCGTGGTTATGGCACACTGAAGAAGTTGCGTGAGATGGGCATGAAGGACGTTGGTTTTGGCATGACCGTTCAGGACAAAAATGCGCCTGACCTTGTTCCTCTGTACAAGATTTCCAATGAGATGGGCATGGAGTTTGCAACCGCTTCCCTGCATAATAGTTTCTATTTTGTTGAAGCGAAGAACATCATTCATGACCGTCCTATGGTTGCTAAGAACTTCGAAAATCTGGTCAATGAACTGCTCCGTAGCAACAGCCCGAAGAAGTGGTTCCGTGCTTACTTTAACCACGGCCTGATCAACTACATCTACGGTCAGAAGCGCCTGCTGCCTTGCGACATGAGCTTTGATACCTTCTTCATTGATCCGTATGGCGATGTTATGCCTTGCAATGGCACCAAGGATAAAGAGGTCATGGGCAACCTGAACAATCAGACTTGGGATGAACTGTGGAACAGCCCGGAGGCAGAGAAGGTTCGTGCAAAGGTTCGTTGCTGCGACCGTGACTGCTGGATGATCGGTTCTGTTTCCCCAGCTATGCACAAGTACATCTGGAAGCCTGCTACCTGGGTTCTGGTACACAAGTTCAAGGCGCTGTTCACCAAACATCCGTACAGCATGTATGAGCTGAAGATTTGCCGTGATTACCACGACGGCAAAGTTACTAAAGAGGATCTGGATAAGTGCAGCACCTGCGACATGAACTGTGTGATTAACAACGGTCTGAGTGAAGCGTCGAAAGAACAGCTGAAGAATAAGACCGGCGAAGAGATTGTGGACGCGGATATTGCACAGCAAATGAAAGGATAAAGTCAAATGCTTTACAGAAAAACAAATTATGTTGTTTTTATTATTGTTTTTTATTTGATTATATTTAGAGACTTTTTGGTGAATTACATATCAATATTTGGATATTTGGATGAATTGTTTGCTGTTTTAGCAATTCCAGTAGCTTTTCGCGAACTACAAAAAAAACAATATAAAGTTGGTATTTCAAAACAAAGAAGAGAGTCAAAAATCGTATTATTGATATTATTATTTTCACTATTAGGTCTCATAGGTAATTTATATTATCAATATCAACCATTTTTTGCAGCTGTGTTACCAGATTGGTTTTTGAACCTGAAATTTTGGCTATCTATATATGTTGCATATAATTTATTTAAGAATATTGATTTTCGATCATATGGAAAAAAGATAAGTCAACACATAAAAATTGTAATTTTTTTATATTTGATCCTTATCCTGTTGGATATTATGTTTAATATATTTCCAGGAGATTATCGATATGGTATTAAATCAACACAATTATTTTATGGAGTTCACACAGTTTTTGCAGCTATTTGCGCATTCTTGTTAGCATTACTTACAGTAGTTAAGGAACAAACAAAAGGATATCGTATTTATGCGATAATATTGATTGTATTGCTTGTATCTACATTAAGATCGAAAGCAATAGGTGCAGCATGTTTGTTTATCTTGCTTTATTACATTATATATTTTTTCAACCAAAAGATTAAAATTTATCACATATTAATGCTAGTTCTAGCTGGGGTTTTAATTGGATGGAGTCAAATACAATACTATTTCTTTAGTTCCATAAGTAATACCGCCGCAAGAAATGTATTGCTTAGGACTTGTATTCAGGTGGCTAATGATCATTTCCCGTTTGGGGCGGGGTTTGCCACATATGCATCATACTATTCTGGCATAGTATACTCTACATTGTATGAAAAATATGGGATTATGAATATATATGGCCTTACAAGAAATAATCCAGTTTATGTTAGTGATTCGTTTTGGCCAATGATAATAGCTCAAACAGGATATATTGGTGCTTTATTTTATATATTGGCACTGATAATGCTTTTTATTTTGATTCAAAGAACGACAAAGAGATATAAAAACTTGTATTTAGCAAGTCTATTTGCACTTGCCTATTTGGGGATATCTTCTCTTGCTGAATCAGCATTTGTTAATTCATTTGCAATTCCGTTTGCAATTGTTATTGGAATTTCACTATCATCAGCAAAGGAAAGGAGTAATTATGAATATTAAATCTTTTTTGCATCCAATAGTGGTGAAAGCAAAAGAAAGCGTTGATGACAAGCATCATAAGAAATATTTAAAAACAAATGATCATTTTTTGATGAAAAAATTAAAAGATACGGCACAGTCAACAAGATGTTTTGTGATTGGAAATGGACCAAGTTTAAGTATTACTGATTTAGAAGTTATTCAAAACGAAGTGACTTTTGCAAGTAATAGAATTTATGGAATGTATGAAAGAACATCTTGGAGGCCAACATATTATTGTTCACAAGATCAAAAGGTTCTTGCTCAAATCAAAAATGATCTTTCATTTGCAGTATCTAATTGTAAACAGGCATTCTTTCCATATAATTATAAAGAAATTATAGGAAATGACGTTTGTGCGATGAAAAATGTACATTTGTTTTATAAGCCATATGTATCGGTATATAGTGAGGATGGAACATACCCGGAGGGGATTATGCCATTTTCAAATGACGTTAGTCGACAGGTATATGATGGGCTTTCAATTACATATGCGATGATTCAGCTTGCTGTGTATATGGGGTTTAAAGAGATATACTTACTTGGCGTGGATCATAATTATCCGATGAAAAATGGTGTGGTGGATATGAGCCAAAGTTATGCAGAAGGTATAAAACCAATTGATATGTCAACGCAATATCCACCTGAATTATTATTGTGTGAAGTATCTTATAGAGAAGCAAGGAGATTTTGTGAAAATAGAAAGATCAGTATCAAGAATGCAACACGTGGGGGCAAACTGGAGGTGTTTGAACGCATATCACTAGAGGAGGCTATTCAAAATGGAAAGTAATATGATAGAAATAAAAAGGCCTATTATTGAGAGTTTAGACAATGGAAGAGTACGCCTACAAGCAGATATTGTTTGTAACAAGTTTACAAAAAAAATGTATTTCGAGGTTGATAATAAATATGAAAATTATTTGTGTACAGAAGTTATAGATGCTTTTATTTTAGGGGTTTATTATTATGCAAGTTTTTATGGATATGACATATACTCAGAATTTCCAGCTAGCCGAAGAATAAAGTATCAGATAAATAAATATTTTTCGCCAATATCAAATAAAATAAACCCATATCATTACAAAAAGATAAAAATAATATGTCCAACGACAGAAATTGATTTTAATTCAAAAGGAGTAGGAACTTCTGTAAGCGGTGGGGTTGATTCGTTTTATTCACTTTTAAGTCATTATGGAGAAAAAGTTGAAGATTTTAAAGTATCGCATGTTTTGGTAGCAAATCTGTTTAACCATTATGATGAAGAAGAGAACACTAATCGAGAAAAATTTCAGAAATTAGTAAATTCTTCAAAATTAATTGCTGAGGATTTGAAATTGCCTGTAATCTCAATGTATACAAATCATCATGAGTTTTTCTTCCCGGAATTTGTAGAATATTATTCCTTTAGAATTTGTTCATATGCACTTGCATTACAAAAACTATTTAAAGTTTATTTGTTAAGTTCTGGTACTATGACACAAGATTTAAACTTTTTAAGTCCAGATAGTTCAGATTATGATTTATTCAACACTCAAATTGCTAGCAATAATAATATTACGTTTTATATGTCTGGTGGAGAAGCCGGTAGAATTGAAAAAATTAATTTTATAAGTGAATATAGTGTCGTAAAGAAGTACTTGCATGTATGTACATTTAGTGATGAAAATAATTGTACTGTATGTAGCAAATGTATGAGAACTGCATCTGCGTTAGATATGGGAGGAATACTTGAGCAATATAGCAACATCTTTGATTTGAAAAAGTTTAAAAAACAAAAAATGAAATATTGGGCAAACGTATATGCAATGTTAAAAGATGAATGTTATGGAACTTTAAATATGGAATATGTGGATCAAGCACGAAAATTAGAATATGAAGTGCCGATGATTTCGAAAATATATGGTGGGATTTTTCTTCGCTTATATTTGGCTTTGAAATCAAAGTTAAAAAAGATTAGATTGTTAAAAATATTATATTACAAATTTAATCTTGATTATTTAGTGTATGGAAAACAAAAGGCTGAGCTGTATAGATATAGTAATGGAATTAAATAGTCAGGAAATAATGTACCATGAGCAAATTAGGAAAAATTTTAAAGAATTACAAGAATATTCCGATACCAGCAAGAGCTAGTTTTTGGTTCTTAATATGTGGAATATTACAGAATGGTTTGAGTATTATTACCTTACCGATTTTTACAAGACTTTTAACTACAGAACAATATGGACTTTCAAGCACATATTTTGCATGGAATGATCTAATTGTTGTAGTCTGTACTTTACGCTTGTCTTATGGAGTGTTTGATAAAGGAATGATAAAGTATGAAGATAAGAGGGATGAGTTTGAGTCATCACTTTTAGGATTAACGACTACTATTTCAACAGGAATGCTAGTACTTTTTCTACTTTTTCATAAAACAATAGAGCAACTGTTAGGGATGTCATTTGTTCTATGCCTATCATTATTTATATGTCAGATATTTGCACCAGCATTATTATTTTGGACAGCAAGAAACAAATATGAATACAAGTATAAAAGTTTTACGTTTGTTACGCTGTTAAGTGCAGTAGTGTGCACATTTGCAAATTTATTAGCTGTATTGCTGATTAATTATGATAGTGGTGTTACAAAAATTATATCATATCAAATCATATGGAGCAGTGTGTATATTTATTTTTATATTTATATTTTCCGAAAAGGAAAAACTTTCTATAGGAAAGATATTTGGAAATATGCTTTGCGATTTAATATTCCATTGATACCGTATTTTCTTTCAACGTTGGTGTTAGACAAAGCTGATCGCATGATGATTGGAAGAATATGCGGTAATTCATATGTTGCGTTGTATAGTGTCTCGTATAATTTGGGACGTCTAATGGTATTGATGACTTCAGCGATAGATGCAACAATTACCCCATGGCTTTATTCAAAGTTGAAAAATAAAGAATTTGAGTCTACAAAAAAAATATTATCACTTATAATGCTAGTTTTTATAGTACTTGCAACAGCTTTTATGTTATTTGCACCAGAATTGATTTATTTGCTTGCATCACCAGAATATAAAGCAGCAGTGTATGTTATTCCACCAGTGGTTGCGAGTTATTTTTTTGTTATGTTGTATATGCTTATTTCCAAAATAGAATTTTATTATGAAAAAACTAAGATAGTTGCTGTTACAACAGTATGTGCAGCTGTTTTGGATATAGTTTTAAATTATATTTTTATTCCAAAATACGGTTATATAGCTGCTGGATATACAACATTAGTTAGTTATATATTTATGGCAGTTGGTCATTGTATTGTTGCTAGAAAAATTGCTAAAAAGAATGGAATATACGAAAAACTGTATCCATGGAAAGTCTTTTTTGTACTTTCCTGTATCGTTCTTCTTATTACTATTATGATTAATACTATATATGCAAATACAATACTTAGATTTTCCTTATTAATTATTATATTAATTTTGTGTTTGGTTATGCGCAAAAAGATTTTTGAAATTTTTACATGTTTTAAAATAGCGAGGAGTAGTAGTGATGAATAAAATAGGACTTATAAATATTCAAAGATGTGATAGTCATGGTGCAGTGCTTTTGGCATATGCATTGGAAAAAGTTTTAGAAGAATTAGGATATGAGCCAACTAATATTGATTATAAATATGCAGGACGCATTAAAGAGAAGAATATAGTTAAGAGAGTGTATTTGAAGATATTAATTGTTTTGAAAAAAAAGCTTCATATTAGCTATGCAAACTATAATTTTTTTGGGAAAAATATAAAAAATGAATATGATATACAATCTAAACGATTTAGTGATTTTCGAAACACATATTTACACCTTACTAAAGAGATTACAAATCCATGTGACGATGTTTTAAAAGAATTTGATGGATTCGTTGTAGGAAGTGATGTGGTTTGGAAACCAGAGATTGTTTCATGTGAAGATAAGAATATTTATTTTCTAAAATCGGTACCAGATAATACTGTTAAAGTGGCATATGCAGCTAGTATAGGGACAGATAATACTCAAATATTAAATAATGTATCTGAGTACTATGAAAATGCATTTGACAATTTTGATTACTTGTCAATACGTGAAAAATCTATGATTGATTTTGTTCGAAAATATACTACGAAGTCAGTGGAAAGTGTTATAGATCCAGTGTTTTTATTAAAACAAGAGATGTATATGGAAATAGAGAAAAATGCCCTAGGAGATTTTTCGGAAAGACCATATATTTATGTATATATTTTAGGCGATAATACAATAGCATTAAAAGAAGCAAATCGGCTGGCAAAAAAAGAGAATTGTTCAATTTTAATTGATTTAAATGAGAATTTTGATAATGCCAATCTCTTAACAACTAATGTACAGAGCGCGATTTCGGCAGGTCCATTAGAGTTCCTATATAATATAAGAAATGCGAAATATGTCATAACAGATTCTTTTCATGCAACATGTTTTTCACTAATAAATAACGTGCCATTTACTGTATTTGATCGTGGAGCAGTGAGTGTTAGAATGCAGGATTTATTAAAACGATTTGACATTTATGATAGACATTATGAAGGGAAAAGTCTCAGCATTGATTCATTACCGTGGGAACGAATTAATGAACAAATTAAAGATGAACGAAAACAAGGGATTAGATTTCTTGAGGAGGCCTTTCATGAAGGATTTACAAAAAGTAAATAATCTATGCAGTGGATGTACTGCATGTAAATATGCGTGTCCTCAAAATTGTATTGAAATACAAACAAACACAGAAGGATTTTATCAAGCATTTTTAAATCCAAATAAATGTATCGAGTGTGGTATCTGTCATAGGGTATGTCCAATGGAAAAGGAAATAAAAAAGACTATTGTGAGTTGCTTCGCAGCAGCATCTGAGGATGTAGAGGTTTATTGCAGAAGTTCTTCAGGAGGAATTTTTTCGCTTGTTGCTGAGGAAATTATTATTGAAGGTGGAAGTGTTTATGGATGTGCAATGGATAGTAATTTAGTCCCGCATCATAAAAAAATTTCGAGAAAGAATCAAATAGAAGAATTACGGCGTAGTAAATACGTTCAAAGTGATTTGAGGGATTGTTTTAGTCAAATTAAAAAACAATTAAAAGAACAGGAAAAAATTTTGTTTGTTGGTACGCCGTGCCAGGTGAGTGGGTTATATTTATATTTGGGGAAGAAAGAATATCAAAATTTATATACAATTGATATTATTTGTCATGGTACGCCAAGTCCACAAATGTTTATAAGCAATCTCAGATGGATTGAAAAAAAGCATAAAAAAAAGCTCAAAGAATATGAATTCAGATTAAAAACGGAAAAATCTAAAGAAACAGGAAAATATTGTTATAGGTATGTTTTTGAGGATGACACTATAGAGGATGGAGTATATTATCGTGATCCATTTTTTAATGAATTCTATGACATGACTAATTTGAATGAGTGCTGTTATTCATGTCCATATGCGACAGAGAATCGACCAGGGGATTTAACAATTGGAGATTACGAATGGGGAAAAAGTCATCATGCAGAATTTATTACATTTGATGAAATAAGCTGTGTTTTGGTAAATAGCAATAAAGGGAAAGCAATTTTTGAAAAAATCAAAAACATTAGAAGAACGGAAACAAAACTCTGCTATATTGAAGAAAAAAATGCGAATTTGCTTCGTCCAACAAATCGACCGAAGTATCGAACATACATATTTGAAGATATTTCAAAATTAGGATATGAACAATGGGCAAAAGCATATTTCAAATCTATAAGATATTTCAAAAAACTCAGAATATTTCAACCGATTATAAAAATGAAAATATATTTAAATAAATATGTTAAGGAGAAAAGAAGATGAAAGTAGTAGGTATTATTCCAGCAAGATATGGATCTTCACGTTTACCAGGTAAACCATTAAAAAATATTTTAGGCCATCCGATGATTTGGTGGGTATACAAAAGAGTGTGTACTGTTGAAAAGTTAGATGAAGTATATGTAGCAACAGATGATGAAAGAATAAAATCTGTTTGTGAAAAAAGTGATATTCCAGTTGTTATGACAGCAAGTACACATAGAGCAGCTGCACATAGATTACAAGAAGTGTCAGAAACAATAAAAGCAGATTTTTATGTACAATTAAATGGAGATGAGCCATTAATTAATATTAAAGCGGTTGCAGCATCTATTCCGGATAGTGTACCACAAGATGTAGAGTTTGGTACAAATATTATCACTGAAATGTCAGACCCAGCTCAAGTGATGGATCCATCAAATATTAAAATGGTATTTGATGACAATATGAATGCTTTATATATGTCAAGAACACCTATACCGTATCCTTTTAAAGCAATAGACTATAAGTACTATAAACATGTTGGAATAATAGGCTATAATAAAAAAATGCTTGATTTCTATAAAAATTCAAAGCCAGGAAGATTTGAATTGATTGAAGGAATTGATACTTTAAGGTTTTTAGATTATGGAAAACAGTTGAAACTATATTTAGTACCTGAATGTCATAGTTTATCTGTTGATACAGAAAAAGATCTTGAAATGGTTATTAAAATGATGAAGGAAGGAAATCAATAATGGCAGTTTATGATTTAAAGTTACTTGATTGTACTTTACGTGATGGTGGCTATGTGAACGATTGGAAATTTGGATTTAATAGTACAAAAGATATTATCAATAGACTTACAAAAGCCAACATAGATGTTGTTGAAGTTGGTTTTTTGCGAAATGTCAAAGAATATGATGAAAATATCACAGTATGTAATTATATTGAAGAACTTAATAGACTTTTGCCTGATAATACAGGAAACACGATTTATTCCGCTATGGCAATGAGGAGTAACTATGATATCGAAAAATTATCACCATACTCTGGGAAAGGGATTGAGATGATAAGAATTACAGCTCATGACTATGATATTGAAGATGGCATGGATTTTGCTAGAGAAGTAAAAGCTAAAGGGTATAAATTGTCAATTAATCCAATAAATATTATGGGGTATTCTGATGCACGTATTTTATGGATTCTTGATCAGGTAAATCAAATACAACCATATCAGTTTTCTATAGTGGATACTTTTGGGAGTATGAAAAGAAGAGATTTAGATCGAATTGTTTCATTGGTGGATAATAATTTAGATAGAAACATTAGAGTTGCAGTGCATCTTCATGAAAATATGTCTTTGAGTTGTTGTTTGGCTCAAGCTTTCATAGATAAACACTTGAATCGACCTGTAGCAGTAGATGGAAGTTTAATGGGAATGGGGAGAATCCCAGGAAATCTTCCGATTGAATTAATAGCAGATTATTGTAATGACTACACAGGAAAAACATATGATATTGATTATCTTATGGATGCAATTCAAGATTATATTGCTCCATTAAAAGGAGAAGATGAATGGGGATATACACCGGCATATTTCCTTTCAGCAAGATTTAATTTACATAGAAACTATGCAGAACATTATTTGAAAAAAGGTGATTTGACAATCAGAGATATCAATCATATTTTAGCACGCTTTGATAATGAGAAAAAAACTGCTTTTGATGTAAGCTATGCAGATGTTATGTATGAGAATTATAAAAATAATCAAATAGATGATTCAGAAAGCAGATTAGAACTTATTAGATTACTGGAGAGGAAAAAAGTTCTTTTGATTGCACCCGGAGCTTCAATAGAGTCTTATCAAGAAATAATTAATAAATTTATCAAAGAAGAGAAACCAGTAGTTATTTCAATTAATTTTATTCCAGATCTTTATGATGTTGATTTTGCCTTTTTCAGTAATAACAAAAGGTTTAGCAATTTGGAAAATATATTGTGTAAGACAATTGTGACTTCAAATCTTGTGGATAGTGAAGCAGATTTTAAAATTGATTATAATAGTCTTTCAGGTGCATTTGATCAGGGATGCAATAGTTTTATTATGATTTTGAAGTTATTAAAGGAAATGGATTTAGAGCAAATCTATGTTGTAGGGGCTGATGGTTATACAGAAAACGGAAAGAATTATTATAAAACTAATATCAGAACATATACCGAACATGGAAATAAATTTAATTTAGCTGTTGCAAGTGCTGTACAGAATCTCGATATAAAGATTGATTTCCTGACTCCATCTGCTTATGATATAGACAAGGAGGAAAAGCAATGAATACGAAACTCTTAGTTATTGATGTGGATGGTACTTTGACAGATGCAGGAATATATTATGACGAAAACGGTAATGAATTGAAAAAATTTTGTACAAAAGATGCTGCAGGTTTTTTTGCTGCACACAATGTAGGAATTGAAATAATGATTCTTACTGGAAGAGAATGTGCTGCTACCACAAGAAGAATGACAGAGATGAATGTAGATTATCTTTTTCAAAATGTAAAGAATAAAGTTGATTTCTTAACAACATTCATGAAAGAACACGATTTAACAAAAGAAGATATTGGATATATTGGCGATGATTTAAATGATCTTCCGCCTATGATGTTAGCAGGATATATAGGGTGTCCAGCAGACAGTTGCCCTGAAATTAAGAGAATAGCTAATTATGTGAGTAAAGTTAATGGGGGGAATGGTGCAGTTCGCGATGTGGTTGAACATATGTTACGTGAGTCAGGAGAATGGGATAAAGCAGTAGCAGAAGTTTATGGAATTGGAGTATAAAATGTTAGATGAATTAAAGAAAAGGGTTTGTGACGCAAATTTAGATCTTGTTGAAAAAGGTGTTGTTATCTATACTTGGGGAAATGTTAGTTGGATATCTGAAAATATATGGTGATTAAGCCTTCTGGAATTGGATATTCAGGTATGTCTTCAGAAGATATGGTTGTAGTATGTATTGAAACAGGGGAAAAAGTAGAAGGAAAATGGAATCCTTCTTCGGATACAAAAACACACCTTGAACTGTATAGAAAATATCCAGATATTAAAGGGATTGTTCATACTCATTCAACCAATGCAGTAGCTTTTGCGCAGGCAGGAAAGGATATTCCGGCATTAGGGACAACACATGCTGATTACTTTTATGGTGATATCCCTTGCGCAAGGGAACTTACTAAGGATGAAGTAGAATCTGATTACGAAGCTAATACTGGGAGGGTGATTATTGAAACAATAGAATAACGAAATATTGATCCAAGAGCTATTCTAGGGGGCTAAAGAATCATGGTCCATTTGCATGGGGATAGTCATGAAAATGCAGTAAATAATGCAGTTGTTATGGAGAAAGTTTCGGAAATGGATTTAAAAACATTATTATTGCGTACAGTGGGGGCAGGCACCATTAAATTTTTATTAAATTAATGAAGAAAATTTTTTGCTGGACAAGATAAGGAATCATAAATATTGTATTTTACATGGCATTCCGCTATACTAGTATTAAGTATAGCGGATTATTTTTTGGAGGCTTTTATGGCAAATACTTTGAAGTTACGTAAGCGCAAAATAATTCGACGGATTGCAACAAATTAATTATCAACCCATAATAAGTATCAGGAAATGCTAGTGTTTTACTATACTTATGTTTGCTAGATGCTGGCATTTTACTCTGATTATACGTAAAAGCTATGAGAGCACCAAGAGTACCAGTCGAAGAACAATACCGCCTGATCATGGAATGCCGCAAAAGCGGACTGTCTGATCATCAGTGGTGTTTAAGCAATGACATTAATCCAAGCACCTTTTACAACTGGGTTAAGCGTCTCCACAAGAATGGCTGCGGAGATATTCCTGAGAAAAATCAGCTGTCAACTTATGAACAGTCTCATCAGGAAGTTGTAAAAATTGAGATGAATTCCATTTCGGTTCCCAATGACATGAATAAAAATACTGATACAGCTGCAATGGTGTTAATGATTGGAAACATGAATCTGCGCATTTCAAACGAAACGGATCCACTGCTTCTTGCCAAAACAATCCAGATACTTGCGGAGCTTTCATGCTAGGCGATATAACAGCTGCGGGCGAGCTTTATATTGTGACTGGGTATACCGATATGAGAAAGTCAATCGACGCACTGTGTGTAATCGTTGAAGACCAGCTTCACATGGATCCAAGACGCAGTGCTCTTTACCTGTTCTGTGGAAAACGCTGTGACAGGGTAAAGGCACTTCTATGGGAAAATGATGGCTTTGTACTCCTGTATAAACGCATGGAAGTAAAAGGCAGGTTCCGCTGGCCACGTTCAAGTCAGGAAGTGCGTCAGCTTACATGGCAGCAATTCGACTGGCTTATGTCAGGTCTTGAAATCGAACAGCCCAAAGCATTTAAAACGCCGTGAAGCCTTGAAAACACTGGCATTTCTGCTTCTTTTTTAATGCTCTTTGTGGTATAATAAGAGTATCGAAAAAGGAGCAGATACAGAATCTTCTGGCACAGGTTGATTATCTTACAAAGAAACTGTTCGGCACATCAAGCGAAAAGATGAAAGATGTGGAAGGTCAGCTGAATCTGTTTGATGAAGCTGAGCAGGAAGCTGATGTTGATCTTAAGGCACCTGCTATTAAGGTTCCCGAGCATACACGTAAGAAAAAACGTACTCTTGAGGAACTTTTTAAAGGCGTTCCATCTCGTGATGAGATTATTTCACTTCCTGAAAATGAGCGAGTCTGTGATGAGTGTGGTGCTGCCCTTGAACCTATAGGCAAAGAGTTTGTACGGCATGAATTCCGTTTTACCCATGCAAAAGGTGAAGTGGTAAACATTTACCGTGAGACATACAAATGTCCTGAATGCTCTACAGCAGATGCAATGGAAGAAAATATAAAGTTTGTAAAGGCTGCTGTCCCGGAGGCACTTATTCCAAACAGCTATGCTTCAGGATCAGCTGTTGCCTGGGTAATGTATCAGAAGTTCGCAAATGCAATGCCACTGTACCGTCAGGAACAGGACTGGCATCAGCTTGGAGTAGATTTTACCAGGGCAACACTTGCCAACTGGATTATATATTGTGCGGATAATTATTTCAAACCGATGTATGATTATCTTCACAGACAGCTCCTTCAAAGGAAATACCTCATGGCAGATGAGACACGGATACAGGTACTGAAGGAGCCGGAAAGAAATCCCGAAACAGATTCTTTCATGTGGCTGTTCCGCTCTGGTGAAGATGGACTGCCCCCTATCGTCCTTTACCACTACACGGAAACAAGGGCAAGATACAATGCAGTTGATTTCCTTGATGGTTTTTCGGACGGATACCTGGAAACGGATGGTTATCAGGGCTATAATAATCTCCCTGGCATCAGGCGCTGCTCCTGCTGGGCGCATGCAAGAAGATACTTCATTGATGCGGTTCCAAAAGGAAAGCAGTATGATTACAGCAATCCGGCAGTACAGGGAGTCCAGTTCTGTTCAAAGCTTTTTGAGTATGAGCGCAGATCACAGAACAAGAAGCACACATTTGAGCAGAGAAAAGCCTATCGTCTTGAAAAAGAAAAACCGATACTCGATGCGTTTTGGAACTGGCTTGACGAGCAGAAGCCACGTAAGGGAAGCCGTTTCGAGACAGCGGTGAAGTATGCCCAAAACCGGAAAGACACGTTGATGACATATCTTGAGGATGGCCACTGTAGTTTTTCCAATAATTTAAGTGAAAATGCCATACGTCCATTTACAGTTGGCAGGAAAAACTGGCTGTTCAGCGCAACTCCAAAAGGTGCCACTGCCAGTGCACTGGTCTACACAATGGTTGAGATGGCAAAAGCCAATGAGCTTAACATTTATAAATACCTGAAATATCTTTTGGAGCATCGTCCAAGTGAAGCCATGTCAGATGAACAGCTTGAGGTTTTGACTCCGTGGAGTGAAAAAGTTCAAAATGTTTGCAAAAACTAAAATGTTGTAAAACGCTTGTATCTAGCAAAGATGATGCAAGCGTTAATTAAAATCTAGCGTTGGAATATTGAGCGCTTATGAAAATGTAAAATGATATACTGAAGACAATGTAGAATCGATGTGGAAAATGTTATAGGAGGTGCCGGAATGCCGAAGAAGAAAAAAATACAGAGAAAAAGTATAGATAAAATCAAGACAATTCCGAAGCCAAAAGCGAGTATTGAGGAATTACAGGAGTCAAGAAATGGCGGTCAGATTGCATTGAGGGGATATTCTTACCAGTTCTTGTATTCATGCTATTTGATGCTGTCATGTAAAGATGAGAATACAGTCTTTAATTTGGAAGGTATTGAAGATATTGACAAAATTGTGAGTACGAGTGATGAACAGAAGACAATGCATATTCAATTGAAATATTCTGAGAACAAGCAGGATGCTTCTTTTATGAAAAGTGTGTTGAAGAATTTCTTAGAAGCCTATTTACTTGATAGAAATAGAGCATTCAAATTAGTGTATGATTTCTCAGTTGCAAAAGGGCATCTGAGTAAGCTAGTGAATAATATATTGGATTCAGACGAATTACAATATTGGAAAGCCACAGTTGATGAGATAAAAAATGAAAATCCTCAGTGGAATTGGCATCAGCTTGATTTCGATGATTTCATCTCGAAGATATCCTATGAAAACATTAAAAAGGCAGTATTGGCAGAACGTGTTGAAGTGGCTTTGATTGAAAATTATGATATTACAACAGACAATATCAAACTTTTTGCCAATAGTATCAAAATGTTTTGTTTTGAGAAGATGGAGACAAGAAGTGCCGTATCATTAAATGATTTAAAACAACAAATTGAACTGGTTAAATTCGATATAAGTAAGGGAGCAGAAAATCCGGCTCATGGCTGGATAGAAAAAGTAAATTTTAATGAATTAGCCGATCAAGAATCCAATTATTATGAAGGTAAAAAAGCGACACCGATGGATATTGTGAAGGGGCTGCCTGTATCACGAGTTTTACTTGAAAAGGATATACGAACATCAGTAAATAATTATATGGTGACGGTCATAAAGTCGTCAAGTGGCCAGGGAAAAACAACCTTAGCGTTGAAAACACAATACTGTCTGCAAAAGGAATATACACCGTATCAGCTTATTAATTGCAGTGATAGAGGAGCGCTGAGACATATTGTGGAATATTTTCATGCCAGAATCAGACTGGGTGAAAAACCATTGATTTTAATAGATAATCTGGATGCGCATTTGAGTGAGTGGAATCAATTGGTTCAGTTAATGCAATCTGATGTGAAATATAATTATAAAATTCTTATTACTTCCCGAGAAAACGACTGGTATAATTATGCAGGTGATTTAAGTAATATACATTCCATGAATATCATAAAGCCAATGCTTTCTAAAGAAGAAGCGGCTGCTATTTTTAACACCTTGCAGCAGGCAGGACATATACATCCAAAGATAAAGGATTGGAAACATGCATGGAACCAGATAGCGGACAAAAAATTACTGATAGAATATGTGTATCTGTTAACGCATGGTGAAATGATTGCCGAACGTATTTCATCACAAATGTGTGAAATAGGAAGAAATGAGACCGGAAGCATTAAGTTCGAATTGTTAAGACAGGTTTGTTTTGCTGATGTATGCGGTATTCGATTACCGACAAAAAAGCTGTTGCGAAGTTTGGCTCCGAGAACGTTTTATGATATTGGACAAATCTTAAAAAGCATGACAGATGAATTTTTGGTTCATATAAGTCAGGATGGGGATTATATTGAAGGATTACATCCGGTTCGCTCACGACATATTGTAGAATATTTACATGAGTATTATCCATTGGAGGAAACGGCTTACAACATTACAAAGCTGGCCGATTTACAGGACTTTTCTGTACTTTTTTCTCATTATCCTGAATTTTCGTTTGATAAGGAAAGTTTTTATTCGGATATGGTTAATGAATGGTGGAACCTTGAAGATTTAAAATGCTTTGTGTCAGCAATCAGGGGAACTTTTTCAGGCTGTGTTATGCAATATTTTAGAAATAATGAAGAATTATTCAATGAAGCGAATAATCAAGGTGGTTTATTTGTAATTGCCACAGAAGTGTGTCCATTTGCTCAGTTTCGGGAAATAGATGAGTCAGTCCAGACTTTGGAACAAATGAGAGAAGTAATGCCGAATAATGAGAATATCCAATATTTGTTAAATCTGAAAGATAGTATTCCTGCAATTGATATGACGCAAACGGATATATATATTTTAAGTATGCGATTGTTTAAGCGGTTAAAGGACGTGAATACGAAAAATGTGTCCGACCTGGACGCATATGCAATGATAGCAGATTGGCTGTATAATATGGATGCTTCTATGAATTTGGCTTCAAATATCAATCTAACAGATTTGTGGACACGTATAGAGAACTATTCGATAGATACAATTTCTTTATTAATGTATACAGCTTATTGCGGAGACAGGGATATATATAGCTTATTTGTATCCGAAAATCTTGAAATGATTTTGAGCTATCTTAAGCGAACCACGTTTTCACATAAATTATATGTAGATGAAACCGAGACGGCTATTCACGTTGAATATGTATTGAGAGCAAGTGAATTGCAGAATGGAAATCAGGAAAGTGTTTCACGATTAAATTATATTTGCAGGACATTGCCGATTTATGAGACCTATTGCTCGGACGCAATTATGCCGAAATATGACATGCTACAGCCATATAGGATGCCGGATGATGCACATAAAGAAATGCCGCGAAGAAATTTGGTAATTGCTTTTCATAAAGAATTTACGTCTTTATGGATAAAAACAATTCAGAGTAATTATGAATTTGATTCAGTTTCGGAATGGATTGAATATTGGTTTCAGGTTCGAAAATGTATGTATGAGTGCCTAGATAAAATAGGGGTATACATGTATAAAGCTTTGGCGGGAAAGAGGACCGGCAGTACCGGAACTGAATTTGACAAAACAAGAAAAAAGATGGATAGGATGATGTGCAGTACGTTATCATATCCAAAAGAACATCGACCATTCGAAGAAGAAGTAGAGGTGCCGAAAAAGTTTTTAGAAGTTAAACAAGCTTATTTTAATAGCATGCAGAATTTTCTGAGACAGGTTGCCGGTTTGACCCAAAGAGATGAAAATGATGTTAGATTGGCTTTGTATAATTTGAA
>OGMM01000334.1_pt1 | contig 25542 bp, 24 predicted proteins | sample 1573221 | NCBI WGS metagenome assembly OGMM01 (sample SAMEA2581988, study PRJEB24529) | metagenome | biome: Human gut stool | place: China | collected 2011 | reverse complement strand
CACCGAGATCTACACTCTTTCCCTACACGACGCTCTTCCGATCTCGGAAGTATCTGTGTATGAAAATTTGTGACCGCCAGATAAAGCCCCGGCAATGTAAATGACATGAAGGCAGCCACGTACCTTATCAGCCTGGCAAAGCTTGCCGCTATCGTTCTGTTATAGTAATCATCTGCGGTTTTTAAAAAATTGTTCATGGTGGTTGGCAGTATTATCGCTATCGGTGAATTATCGCACAGCACCACCACCCGCCCTTCTAAGAGCGCATTTACTGCCACATCCGGCCGCTTTGTGGTCTGAATCTGTGGGAACGGTGAATACCATTTTGCCTCAGCAAACTGTTCAAGAACTCCCGAGTCACCCACATGGTCTATTACATAGCTGTCCAGATTCTTTTCTACTTCCCCTACAAGCCCCGGTTTTACGAGGTCTCGCACATATAGTATGTCCACATTGCTGTGTCCTCGAAGTCCCTTTTTCACCTCTTTACACTTTAAGCGTGTGCTCCTTAGCCTACGCCTGATAAGTGCTGTATTTATCTTTATTGAATCAGTAAAGCCCTCATTGGAGCCTCTTATAACCTTTTCCGAGTCAATCTCCTGAATTGACATGGCAGGATATCCCTTGTCCGGAAGCTTGAAGGCATCCGGATAACCATCCACAAAAAATATCACATCTCCTGTCAGCATCATCTGGGCCGCCTCATTAACCGTGTGCAGATGTGCAAATTCAGATAGAGCTGCCTGATTTTTGTCGAGTACTTCCTTAACCTGATCCCGGTCTATTCCCTCAAGGTATGAGGTAAATCGTCCAAATGCACTGTTATTGATACCGGAGCCTTCACATGTCACCTCAATATAAGCAACAAAACACTTTATTGAGGCATCACGCCCCAGATACATCTCCTGCATCTTGATATCTGAGCAGTCAGAATATATCTGCCTGAAGCTTTTTATGTTCTCATCTATGTTTGTGGTCATCTTTAACTCTCCTATATCCTGTCACGTTCTAAATCCCTGATATAGTATGACCATACAAGCTCGCAAATATCCTTGATTACTTATTTTTTGCTATTATCTAAGCCACTAAAAAAGGCCGCCGTTCACACGTCAGTGCAACCGGCAGCCCCTGGTTTTGTTATATTATTTTGTATTTTATTATCTTTGTCTGCTATAATCTTGTTTTATTTCTGTTTTATTTCTTCTCTTCATCCTGCTTTTGTATCACAGCCTTCACAGCAACCGCCTGATTGGCCACATGCGTATGCATTTCTGTAGTCACAAGCTCCATATTTCTTGACTCAAGCGCCCTGTAGATGGCGTCATGCTCCTTCACAAGCATCGGATAATTCTTTGGGTCCTTCAAATACTCCACTCTGTAGCGGTACATCTGCTCACGGATATTGTTCATCATAGATACAAGCTTCGCATTGCTGGTCGCCTCATAAATAGCATCGTGAAACTTCACATCCTCCTCAGCTATCTTTTTCACATCTCCTGAGTCCATGCTCCTCTTGAACTCGTCCTTTATGGTTTTTAGATTCGCAAGCTGCTCATCACTGATTTTCTTACAGGCTATTTTGGCTGCAAGCTCATCAAGAGCCTCTCTCACCTCAAGCACATCCTCCATATCCTTGAGAGTCATCTTGGCAACCTCTGCGCCCTTTCTCGGCATTGTGACTGCAAGCCCCTCCTGCTCAAGCATTCTGATTGCTTCACGTATAGGTGTACGGCTGACTCCAAGCTTTGACGCAAGCTGCAGCTCCATAAGTCTCTCTCCCGGCTTGAGCTCACCCTTTAAAATTGCCTCACGAAGTGTGTTAAACACCACATCACGCAGTGGCAGATATGCATCCATATTTAAAGTTAAATTATCAGTCATCAAACTTCTCCTATCTCTTGTATTATCATTCTCACATATAAGAAAAAAGTAACTATAAAGCACCCGCTGTGCTATCCGGATATCACGTTATTTGCGATTATTGTATACAGATGTCAGATACACCTGTCTGGCAAGATGTGAGCTTCTCATGGCTTTGTACGCTTTCTTTGCAGTATCTTCATCGTCAAACAGTCCAAAAACCGTCGGACCACTACCGCTCATCATGGCTCCTACCGCGCCATTTGAAAGCATATGCTTCTTTATCTCATCTATCACCGGATAATTTGGTATGGTCACAGTCTCTAAGACATTTCCCATATGCGCTGCGATATCATGAAGATTCTTAGCCTTTATATCATCTATCAGACGGTCTATATCCGGATGAATAGTCGTATCATCAAGCTTCAGATTCTGGTACACAAACTTTGTGGATACCGAGATGGACGGCTTTGCAATAAGCACCGGACACTTTACCATTGGAGGAAGAGGACTAAGCGCCTCTCCTATGCCCTCGGCCAGCGCCGTGCCTCTCATAATACAGTATGGTACATCCGCACCTATCTGCACACCTCTTTCCATAAGCTGTCTCTTTGTCAGTCCCAGTGAAAAAAGCCTGTTTACACCTATAAGCATGGCTGCCGCATCAGTACTGCCCCCCGCCATCCCTGCTGCAACAGGAATACGCTTGTCCAGCTTCACTGATACACCGTCAGTTATAGAAAACTCATCCATCAGAAGCTTTGCAGCCTTGTATATGAGATTGTTCTCGTTTACAGGGAGAAAAGACAGATTGGTCTGTATCTGTATGCCGGGCTCCTGTGTCCTTTTGATATCAAGCCTGTCATACAGATGAATGGTCTGCATAATCATACGGACCTCATGATATCCGTCCTCTCTGCGCCTCACAACATCCAGCCCCAGATTAATCTTGGCTAATGCTTTTAATGAAATATCGTTATTACTACCCATATTGTATTACCTCTGTTTTTTGTATACAAGGATTATAACACACCCTGCCAAAAAGAGCAAATTTAAATATTCTCATTTAATTGTTCATTTTCATTACTTTTCAGATTTTCCATGTATTGCACAAAAACACTATGTTCACATAGTACATGTTTACTAGATTTAAAAAGTAACCCTCTAACGCACCACAACAAAAAGCCTCACAGCATATCAATAATGCTTGTGGGGCTTTTTTTAAAAAGTTTTTCTAAACTCGTATGTGCAATTTTTCTATTTCTTTTCCAATATAAATTTGCTAATCAGCTCGTTCATTGTCTCCGCCTGTGCTGAAAGCTCCTCACTTGTTGCTGATGTTTCCTCTGCATTTGCTGAGTTTGACTGTACAACATCTGATATCTGATTAATGCCAGCCTCTGCCTGCTCCATAGCCTTTGCCTGCTCATCTGCAATCTCGCTGAGTTTTTGAGAAGAATCTGCAACTTCCTTCATACCATTGATAACCTTTTCAATAGAAGTACTTACGCGCTCTGCAGCTTCATTACCCTCGTTAGATACCGCAATGGCACTCTCTATAAGCTGACGTGTGTCAACTGCAGCCTTGGCACTCTGCTCTGAAAGACTTCTGATTTGTCCCGCAACAACTGCGAATCCTTTACCTGCCTCACCTGCACGCGCTGCCTCGATAGCTGCATTGAGTGAAAGAAGGTTTGTCTGACTGGCAATATCCTCAATCTCAGAAATGATATTCTCAATCTGCTTAGATGTATCATTGATGCGTCCGATAACATCAACCATGCCCTGCATCTCTGTATGGCTGTGATCTGCTTCCTCAGCATACTCCTGTGCAATCCTGTATGTATCATTGAGCTTCTCAGATGTTTTCTCAACACCGCCTGTGATATCTGCAAATGTAGCCTGAAGCTCCTCAATGGCTGCTGACTGATCCATAGCACCTTCTGCTATTTCCTGTGCTGCCTGAGCAAGGTTGTTAGAACCTGCTGTAACAAGTGATGATATCTCATTGATATGTGACATAACATCATTCATCTGTGTCTTCATCTGACGCATTGCCATGAGAAGTCCAATAAAATCTCCGGTATATTTATCTTCCATGTCTGATGAAACTGTATAATCTCCTTCTGCCATCTTTCCAAGAAGCTTGTCAGAGTCAGATATGATAGTCTTAAGGTCTGCTGCCATGTTTTTCGCAACCCCTACCATATCAGCAATCTCATCTTGTGAATCAACTGCCGGGAATGGAGCCTCAAGATCACCCTGTGCAAATGTACGCAATCTCTGTTTTAACTCATCGAGTGGTTTAGAAATACCAACTGCAACTTCGTCCCCGATTTTCATCGAGATAAAATATGAACCGACAATGATAACAATAACAATACCAAATGCGGCATATGATACTAATGATAATATCTTGCTTAAATTATCTCCCTCTGTTACCTTTGCATCCATAAGGGCAACAAGCTGCTGATATATCTTATCATATGCAGGTGCAAGCTCTGCTACTGCTCTCTCCTCGGCCTCCTTCTGTGTCTCAGGATCTGTAGCATTCTCACCTAACTGTCCAATCTCATCATCGAGACTCCAGTATGAGTCGAGCTTACTGTTTATATCATCATATATAGCCTGCTCCTCACCTGTCTTTATAGAGCTTTGCAGCTCTCCCCAGTATTTTTGAAATGATTCCTTTTTAGAATCATGTGTATCAGACATCTTACTTAATGTGTCAGAAGATGTATAACCGATAAGAGCTCGTGTAGCGCTTCGTGTCTCTGAGAAGGTTACCATAACCTTTCCTATATCTCCCTGTGAAAATCCGTAAAAGGTTAGTGCGCTGGAATATCTCATTGATACAATAATCATAAGAATACCCGCGATAACCCCCGATGCCGATGCTACAAACGTAGTCAGTCTGAATCCTTTCTTTAAACGATTTTTGATGCTAAGTGCTTTCCACTTTGACATATCTAATTTCATGATATTTCCTCCCCATGAATAATGATACTTATATACTATTCTTTTATTATACACCTCTCAAAAAATTATACAAGTGCTAAAAAAGGTGGCTGCACGATGCGTGCAGTCACCTTTTCGTAATTCATAAATCACATTTCGCATATAATATTCGTTCCATCACGACACTTTTACATACACATCCGGCTTCTAGCCCTGTACCTGAGTGTCCTCTGTGCCATTCTTCCAGTCATCAAACTTCTTGAGCACTGCATCATAGGTATCCTGGCAAATTGATGGCAGCTTGTCTCCCCAGGCTCCTGTTGCCTGTGAAAAGCCTTTCTTGAATGCATTCAAAAGCTCATCAGCCTTGTCCTTGTCGCCTCCCGACAGTGCCTTTGCAAAGTCAAGAATACGGTCTGAAGTCTTCTCAACGCCCCAGTATCCATCCTCTGCGATGTCCTTTTTGGCCTGCGCTATCGTATCTGCATCTACAGTCAGATTCTCAAACAGACTCTTTAAGCCCTGTGACTTGTCCCAGGTTGAAGCCTGTCCTGTCATGGACTTTCTGACGATCTCGATAAGCTGCTGCTGTCTGGCGTTGGCATCATCCTTAAGTGCCTGTACCAGTGCATCTCTGTCTGCCTTGCTCATCTTCTGGTTTACTGTGCTCTTTGCAGTATCCTTTGAATCATCCTTGCTGTCTGATTTCTCATATACAGCTGCCTCCTCGCTGAAGCCTGCAGTCTTTGCATCCGACTTATCCGTCTTTGCATCCTGCTTCTTTGAAGCGGTATTGGTATTCTTTGTCTGCGCCTCGTCCTTTGCTGTGACACTCTGCGCCGCTACTGCTGAAACTACACTTGAAATAGCATCTAACATCTCTCATCCCTCCCTGGTAATGTGCGTGCGGGAATCCTTTCCCGCTATACTATTATCAACCTGTATAGCGTCTGATATAGCTAAACAGTTTATCTCTTATATTGTGTATCGGCTGTTTTGCGTCTGTTGCTTATAGCTTTAGCCGTTATTTTTTCAGCTTTCTGCCAAATATAAATGTCGAAAAATATATTACCGATGCGATAATCACTATCATCGGGCCTGTTGCCACATTGGTGTAGTATGACACTGCGAGGCCGACTATACCGGAAAATACTGAAAATATCACTGAAAAGAAATGATACTCACGCATATTTTCCGAAATATTCCTTGATGAAGCCGCTGGTAATATAAGCAGAGCATTTATTATAAGTATACCTATCCACTTGATGGATAGCATAACTATGAGTGCTACAAGCACCGCAAACAGATTATCCAGAAGACGCACATGGATACCCTTGCTTTTTGCCACGCTTCTGTGTATGCAGATGGCGTTGAGCTTATTAAAGCAAAGCACCCAGAATACTATAGTGACCACAAAAATCACGATTAGATAAACTATCTCCGTCTTTGTGATGCTTAGCACATCGCCCACCAGTATACTTGAGTATTTGCTGAAATTGCCGCCCTTTGACAGTATCGCAAGACCTATCGCCACAGAGCACGATGAAAATACCGATATAATGGTATCTGTTGACGCAGTGTTCAGACTGCCTATCTTATTTAAAAGAAGCGCAAACACTATCGCAAATATCACCATGGCAAGTGAGGTATCAGCCATGCCGCATACCACACCTACAGCGATTCCGGTAAGTGCCGAATGTCCGAGCGCGTCTGAAAAGTATGCCATTTTTTTGTTTACAATCATGGTTCCCATTATGCCAAAAAGCGGTGTGATGATGAGCACAGCGATAAGGGCATTTCTCATGAAATCATATTGAAGCCAGGAGGTTATATTCATTTGTGCTCCTCCTCTCTCACCCAGGATTCCTCTCCTGTGTAGAAAATTCTCTCAAATTCCCTGCTCTCGAAGACTTCCTTCACAGTCCCCTGCTTTGCAACGGTCTTATCAAGCAGTACAACATGGTCTGCGTACTTTGCAACATAATCCAAATCATGTGATATGAGTATGATTGCAAGGTCATAGTGAGTCTTTAAATAATCCATGGTCTTATAGAAAAGCTCCATGCCGTTTTGGTCTATTCCGGACACCGGCTCATCCAACAGCAGCAGGTTCGGCTCGTCCATGATTGCCATGGAAAGAAGTACTCTCTGCAGCTGACCTCCTGAGAGGTTACACACCTGCTTGTCGATAAGCTCCTCAGCCTCAAACACCTCGAGTGTCTCCTTAATCCTTGCCTCTATCTTTTTGCTCTTCGGCAGAAAAACCGGATAATTGTACCGGTAGCTTGCTATGAGGTCATACACGCTGACCGGTGTATTTTTCTCGATATTGACAGACTGCGGCACATAGCCGATTTTAAGCTTAGCCATATGTCGTCCTTAGTATCCTTGAACTCAATCGTACCGGTGTGAGGTATCTCGCCTAGTATCGCCTTTATGAGTGTAGATTTTCCGGCACCGTTTTGGCCTATTATGACATTGAATGAGCCGCAATGTATGTGCATATTTACATCCTCAAGCACTGTCTGCTCTCCAAAGCTCACTCCAAGGTTATTTATTTTTATGCAATGAAAGCCACATGGCTGTATTATTTTCCGCATATTTTCTCCAATTTTATTTAGTAAATGCCTCTTTGATAAGCTCTATATTGTGCTCCATACCATCAAGATAGCTGTCCTTGTCGTACTCTCCCCTGTTGAGAGGGTCGATATAAACCACATGCACATCTGTCTCACGCGATACGGTATCTCCCATGCTCTTTCCGTAGAGTTCCTCAGCGAGTATTACCGACACTCCGTCATCCTTTATGGCACCTATTACCTGCTTTATCTCACCTGCGCTGACTGAGCGCTCCTCGTCAAGGTCTAACAGATAGCATGCATTCATGGAAAAATCATCAGCTACATACGCATAGGCCTCATGGAATATGATGATATTCTGTCCATTGGTAAGACTCTTTATGCTATTTATCTTTTCTTCAAGCACTGCAAGCTTTGCATCATATGCTTTTGCATTTGCATAATATTCATCAGCATGCTTTGCATCCTTTTCGGCAAGCCGGGATGCGATTGTCTGAACCATGGTGCGGTAACGCGGCACGCTCATCCATGCATGGGCATTCTCATCACCATGGTCATGATCGTGCGCGCTATCTGCTTCTGCGTCTGCATCGTGGTCATGGTCGTGGTCACTGTCTGCTTCATCGTCTGCATCGTGGTCATGGTCGTGGTCATGGTCTGCTTCATCGTCTGCATCGTGGTCATGCCCGTGGTCACTGTCTGCATCATCCTCAGAAAGAAGTGCCACATCCTCACAGGTCTCAACCACATCAAGCTTCGGATACGCCTTTGCCACATCAGACATAAACGACTCTATACCGCCTCCGTTTATTACAAAAACATCGGCTGTGGATAAAAGCTTCATATCCTCCGGTGTGAGCTGGAAATCGTGCAGACAGCCTGTCTGTGGCTCGCTTAGGTTTTCAAGTCTCACTCCTTCCACACCGTCTACTATGTTTAAAGTAGCAATATACATAGGATAGAAGGATGTCACGACAGTAAGCATATCATCAGCTTCGTCAGTATTTTTTGCATTGTCCGAAGCATCTGACATTTCACCGGCAGCTCCTGCTTTACCTGCCGTGTGTTCATATGCGTGTTCGTATGCCATTACAGCAAGCGTACACACTATCAATATACACAAAAACATAATGCCTACAAATTTGCATTTATTCTTCATATATTAAATATTCGCCTTTCTTTCTATAACTTTATTTCTTTTTATGATTATTAACGCTTTTTTTGCTCTTGGCCTTATCTCTGCGCTCTTTTGTCTTTTTGGCAACAGGCTTTCCGGTCTTCTTCCAGCGCTCCTTTTTGTTTGGCTCAGATGAAACGGCTTTTTTTGCTGCTGATTTTGCCTCGCGCTTTGCTGTCTCCTCCTGCTTCATGGCAAGAAGCGTCTCCTCGTCAAACACGAGTGAATCTATGAGATTCCAGATTTCATCCCTGCCTTCCTTTGACATTGATGAAAACGGTATAACTACCGTGCCCGGCTTCACATGAAGTACATCCTTGATAGTCTTTATGTGTGCGGCAATCTGGCTTTTTTTCAATTTATCAGATTTGGTCGCAATGATGATCGGTGCAAAGCCCTGGTTTACCATCCAGTCATACATCATGATATCATTGTCCGATGGCTCATGCCTTATATCTATTAAAAGAAACACTGCCTGAAGCTTTTTTGAGGTGTGAAGATAGTTTTCTATCATCTGTCCCCATTTAGCTTTTATCTCAATATTGGCATTGGCATAGCCATAGCCCGGCAGATCGACCAGATACATGGCGCCATTGACGTTATAAAAATTGATGGTCTGTGTCTTGCCGGGCTGTGAAGAGATCCTGGCAAGTGACTTTCTGTTCATGAGTGCGTTGATCAGTGACGACTTGCCTACATTTGACTTGCCGGCGAATGCCACTTCATTATACTCATTGTCAGGGATTGTGCTTGTAATTCCGCAAACTGTCTCTAAATTAACACTTTTAATTACCATAATCTCTTCCTCATTCTTATTTTACAAATGCTATCTTCTCCACCTGTGAAAATCTCTCCACCGGCACGATTTCCATGCCGTCTGTTATTTCTTTTGAAATCTCCTCCAGGTCCTTTTCATTATCCTTTGGAATACATACTGTTTTTATTCCGATTACCTTGGCTGCAAGCAGCTTTTCCTTGAGTCCTCCTATCGGAAGCACCCTGCCGCGCAGTGTTATCTCGCCAGTCATGGCTACATCTGCCCTGACAGGTCTGTCTGTAATGGCTGAGAGCATGGCTGTCGCCATAGTGATACCTGCAGATGGTCCGTCCTTTGGCACTGCGCCCTCCGGGATATGTATATGGATATCATGCTTCGTATAAAACTCTGCATCAATGCCATATCCTTCGCTTATTGAGCGCACATAGCTAAGTGCCGCCTGTGCAGACTCCTTCATCACGTCGCCAAGCTTACCTGTGAGCACGAGCTCACCCTTGCCCGGCAGCACATTCACCTCAACCTCGAGTGTGACACCGCCCACGCTGGTCCATGCCAGGCCTCTAACGATTCCAACCTCTGCGTGATCATTTTTCTTCTCCGGACTGTACTTCGGATTGCCCAGATATGTCTTAAGATTGGTCTTTGTAACCTTTACAGCAGCTTCGCTGTCCTTAAAGATTTCCCTGGCAGCCTTGCGGCACAGCTTGCCGATAGTCCTCTCAAGGCTTCTGACTCCGGCCTCTCTGGTGTACAGCCTGATGATATCCTTTAGGGCAGAGTCTGTTATCGTAAGCTGTTCCTTTTTAATTCCGTTTTTGCTCTTTTGCTTCTCAACCAGGTGTTCCTTTGCTATGTGAAATTTCTCATTTTCAGTGTAGCTTGACACCTCGATAAGCTCCATCCTGTCAAGAAGCGGCTTTGGAATGCCTGAAACCTCATTTGCAGTTGCAATAAAAAGCACCTCCGACAAATCTACAGGCATCTCGATGTAATGATCCCTGAATCTGCAGTTCTGCTCACTGTCAAGCACCTCAAGAAGAGCGGCTGATGTGTCACCCTTGTAGTCACTTGACACCTTATCTATCTCATCCAACAGCATGAGAGGATTTGCGACACCGGCCTGTCTTAAGCCATTTACTATACGGCCCGGCATAGCGCCGATATATGTCTTTCTGTGTCCACGGATTTCTGCCTCATCGCGCACACCACCAAGAGAAATACGCACATATTTCTTCTCCAGTGCAGACGCAATTGAACGGGCTATGCTTGTCTTTCCTGTTCCCGGAGGACCTACAAGACAAATTATAGGACTCTCTCCCTTGCTTGTCAGATTTCTGACTGCCAGAAACTCAAGTATTCTCTCCTTAACATCCTTTAATCCGTAGTGATCATCATCGAGCACCTGTGCTGCATGGTCAAGATCCTTGTTGTCCACAGACATCCTGTTCCACGGAAGCTCAAGTACAGTCTCTATATAGCCTCTCTCAACTGTGCTCTCTGATGAGCTGCTGCTCATATTTCTAAAGCGCTTTATCTCTTTTTTCGTCTTTTCCTTTACGTAGTCAGGCGCATCTAACTCAGATAGCTTTTTCTCATATTCATCAGCCTCCGAGTCAGCATTCTCGCCCAGCTCCTCACGTATCACACCAAGCTGTTCACGAAGCACATACTCCTTCTGATGCTTGTCCACACGAACCTTTACTTTTTTCTGAAGCTCATTCTTTATGGAAATAACCTCCACCTGGGAGAGAAGTAATGATACTATAACCTGATATCTGTCATTGATATCCTCTGCCTCAAGCACCTGCTGCTTAAGCTCATATGACACCGGCAGATTGTTGGTTACATAATCTATGAGCTTTTCAAGATCCTCATACTGATCTATCTGTCTGATAAGCTCCTTGCTGATTTTGCCGACGACTGCCGCATATCTGTGAAAAGCCTCTCTGACTCCGAGAAGCATGGCTTCCCTGAGATCCTCCGGCAGGCTGTCTGCATTACTATCACAATAACAGATTTCTGCCTCAAGGTACTTCTCACAACCGGTAAAGCCAAGCAATGCTGCCCGGCTTATTCCATCTACAAGTATTCTCACAACATCATTCTGCAGTCTGACAACCTGCTTTATGTCGGCTACTATTCCCATCCGGTAGAGGTCTTCCTGAGTCGGGTCCTCCCTGTCCACATTCCTTTGAGTGACAAGATAAATCTTTTGATCCTGCTCCATAGCCTCCTCGACAGCACGAAGGGAGCGCTCTCTGCTGACATCGAAATGAGCAATCATCCCGGGCAGAATAGTAAGCCCTCTCAGCGCTACTGCAGGCATGTTAATAATCTGTTCTTCCACTTATATCTCCTGTATTATTGCACAGCCTGGCATAAAAACCGCTGTGCAATTTATATTATCCGATGCTGTATCTTTTGTAAAATACCGCCATGTACTTACGATGCTGCTTTTTCCTCGATATATGCCTCCGGCACACACTCACCATCGAGCTTTAAATTGTCCTCAACGGTATCCTTGTCGATTACACACTTGCTGATGCTCTTGTCTGACGGTATACGATACATAAGGTCAAGCATAACAGCCTCCATGATTGCACGAAGTCCTCTGGCTCCTGTCTTTCTCTCAAGCGCCTTGTCAGCGATGGCATTTACTGCATCGTCTGTGAACTCAAGCCCTACTCCGTCAAGCTCAAAAAGCTTGGTGTACTGCTTGATAAGCGAGTTCTTAGGCTCCTTAAGTATACGGATAAGTGCATCCCTGTCGAGTGCTTCGAGAGAAACGGTAATAGGTACACGTCCGATAAACTCAGGAATCAATCCAAACTTCACAAAATCCTGTGGAAGTGCATGCTTAAACGCCTCTCCTACATTGAGCTCTGTCTTTGACTTTACATCTGAATTGAAGCCTATAGATGATGTATCCATACGGCTGTCGATAATTTTTTCCAGACCATCAAATGCTCCACCGCAGATAAAAAGTATATTAGTAGTATCAATAGGAATAAGCTCCTGCTGCGGATGCTTTCTTCCGCCCTGTGGCGGTACAGATGCCTCTGTGCCCTCAAGAATCTTTAAAAGAGCCTGCTGTACACCCTCGCCTGACACATCTCTGGTGATTGAGACATTCTCTGATTTCTTTGTAATTTTATCTATCTCATCTATATAAATGATACCATGCTCTGCACGCTCGATATCATAATCTGCCGCCTGAATAAGCTTTAATAGGATATTCTCCACATCCTCACCTACGTATCCTGCCTCTGTAAGTGTTGTAGCATCAGCGATAGCAAATGGAACATTTATCACTCTGGCAAGTGTCTGCGCAAGAAGTGTCTTTCCTGAGCCTGTAGGTCCAAGCATGAGAATATTACTCTTCTGAAGCTCTACATCTGATGTATCACCTGCCAGTACTCTCTTATAGTGATTGTAAACAGCAACCGAAAGCACCTTCTTTGCCTGGTCCTGTCCTATTACATAATCGTCCAGAAACGCCTTAAGCTCCTCCGGAGTAACAAGATTTATATCATCCTTAGCGCTGCTTTTGTCCTCATGACCCTCTACGCCTTCCTCCTCAAGAATCTCGGCACATATATCTATACACTCATCGCAGATAAAAGCTCCATTAGGTCCGGAAATCAAACGATTTACCTGGTCCTGTGTCTTACCGCAAAATGAGCAGCGAATCTTTCCGTCGTTTTTTCCTGCCATTATTAACTCCTTTTATTGCATGAGGGCATCCCATATGGGGTACCCTCTTAAATTCATCTAAATTCTGATTATCTGTTTGTTATTACACTGTCTATAAGACCATACTCTGCGGCTTCCTGTGCTGACATATAGTTATCTCGCTCTGTATCAGCTGCAATTGTCTCGTATGGCTTGCCTGTATTGGCTGCTAAAATTTCGTTTAATCTCTTCTTTGTCTTTAAAATATTCTCTGCAGCAATCTGAATCTCAGTAGCCTGACCCTTTGCACCGCCTGATGGCTGGTGAATCATAATCTCCGCATTTGGAAGAGCATATCTCTTGCCCTTTGCACCACCTGCAAGAAGAAAAGCCCCCATGCTGGCTGCAAGACCGATACAGATTGTTGAAACATCACACTTGATGTACTGCATAGTATCGTAAATAGCAAGTCCTGCTGTAACCATTCCACCCGGTGAATTGATGTAAAGGTGGATATCCTTATTCGGATCCTCAGACTCAAGGAATAAAAGCTGAGCAACAACAAGGCTGGCTGTTGTCTCATTTACTTCCTCACCAAGGAAAATGATACGATCTTTTAATAATCTGGAGTAAATGTCGTAGTTGCGCTCTCCTCTGCTGGTCTGTTCAATGACATATGGTACTAAACTCATATAAAATGCCTCCTTTATAAAAGCTCAAAAGACCGGCTCAGAAAATAGGCTTCTGAGCCAGTCCATCAAATTTTGATTCAAAAAATCTTATTCTTCTGTAGACTCTTCTGCATCAGCCTTTTTCTTTGCCTTTGCACGCTCTTTAACGTTGTCCATGACAAGATCTACAGCCTTTGTGATAGCAAGGTCTTTCTTCATAGACTCCTTCTCAGCATCTCCCATGTACTCTTTAAGCTTATCAGCCTCCATGCCGTATGCCTTAGCCATCTTCTCTACCTCAGCATCGATATCTGCATCAGTAACCTCGATATTTTCCTCCTTGGCAATCTGCTCAAGTACAAGGCTGCTCTGGATACGTGTTGTAGCCTCAGGACGAACCTGATCCTTAAGCTGGTCAACTGTCATGCCTGAGAACTGTAAGTACTGCTCCATTGTAAGACCGCTCTGTGCGATTCTCTGAGCGAACTCCTCAACCATTGTCTCACACTGTGTCTCAATCATTGCCTCAGGAAGATCCATCTTTGACTTGTCGATAATCTTCTGGATAGCCTCATCCTCTTTAGTCTTCTTAGCTTCTGTCTCTTTCTTCTCTGTGAGGTTCTTTTTGATTTCCTCTTTGTACTCAGCTAATGTATCAACACCTGCTGCATCCTGTGCAAACTCATCATCAAGCTCTGGAAGCTCCTTAGCCTTGATCTCGTTGATCTTAACCTTGAATGTAGCCGGCTTTCCTGCAAGGTCTGCTGCCTGATACTTCTCAGGGAATGTTACATTGACCTCAACCTCATCACCTGTGTTCTTTCCTACTAACTGATCCTCGAATGTATCGATGAATGTGTGTGAACCGATCTCTAATGGATGATTCTCACCCTTTCCACCCTCGAAAGCTACTCCGTCAACAAATCCCTCAAAGTCGATAACTGCTGTATCTCCCTCTGCTACAGGACGATCTGTAACTGTAACTGTTCTTGCATTTTTGTTTCTCTGGTTCTCAAGCTCAGCGTCAACCTCTTCATCAGAAACTGATGTGTCGATCTTTGTAACTGTAACGCCCATGTACTTACCAAGAGTAACCTCAGGTCTTACAGCAACCTCTGCTGTGTAAATGAAAGGCTGTCCCTTCTCAATCTGAGTAACCTCAACTGTTGGGCGTGAAACAATGTCAACACCGCTCTCGTCAACTGCACCTGCGTATGTCTGCTGCATAAGAATGTTTGCTGCATTCTCGTAGAACACACCTGCTCCATACATTTTCTCAATCATAGCTCTTGGCACTTTTCCTTTACGGAATCCAGGTACACTAATCTGTTTCTTCTGCTTCTGATATGCAGAATCCAATGCTTTCTCTAATTCCTCAGCTGCTACCTCAATAGTAAGCTTCGCCATATTATGCTCTAAATTCTCAACCTGTACACTCATGTCAATCGTTATCCTCCTTAAAAATATATATGAATGGTATGTACATCAAATGTAATGTGGGCATGCTTTTTAAACTGCTAAGCCCAGTCATTGGATAATTATAACACAACAAATCCACTATTTCCAGTGTTTTTTACATTAAATTTGCTTTTGTGTATAATTCCATAAATTGTCAGCAATACCAAAACATATTTTTGTCATTTTACGGCATAATATTTCCATACACATACAGCTTGTGTATAACGTTTTAAAAGGAGGTATTGCATTATGGCAGCATCAAGTAGTAAAAAGGCTTCTGTACCGGAGGCAAAAGAGGCTATGAGCCGTTTCAAGGAAGAGGTTGCTTCAGAGCTTGGAGTTCCTTTAAAGGAGGGCTACAACGGTGACCTTACTTCTAAGCAGGCCGGTTCAATCGGTGGCGAGATGGTCAAGCAGATGATCATGAAGCAGGAGCAGCAGATGAAATAAGCTCTGCAATAGCAGGCTTCAAATGTACGCTTCAAATGCAAGCATAAAAAGAGGCCGCGCACCATGGGGTTGGTGTGTGACCTCTTTTGTTATAATACCAAGCGCACCTGTCTAGTATACCAGTCCCTGTCGAATATGCTCTACTGTGACATCGTCTGTGAAGTATCTGACAAGCTCGAGTGCAAACGCAATAGCTGTTCCCATTCCACGACTTGTAATCACATTGCCATCCACAACTACAGGCTGCTCAAGCCATTGTGCACCGAGCAGCTTTTCCTCAAAACCCGGATGACAGGTAGCTTTTTTGCCCTCTAGTATATGATTCTCACGCTAGGCGCTGCACATATCGCTGCAACAAGCTTTCCCTCAGCGGCAAAGCTCTTAATTGTCTTTACTACGGTCTCATCCGCGCCAAGGTTTAATGTACCCGGCATGCCTCCCGGCAGTACGATTGCATCGTAGCTGTCAAAATCAGCCTGTGCCTTTGTGGTATCTGTCTTAAATGTCACCTGATGAGAGCTTGTCACCTCGGCTTTTTCCGTGATTGATATGGTTTCAATCTCAAGCTTTGCTCTTCTAACTATATCGACTACTGTAAGTCCTTCAATCTCCTCACAGCCGTCTGCCATAAAAATTCCTACTTTAATCATATTTTTCTCCTTTATTTTTCTTTGATAATACTATGATACCTTTTGACCCTTTAATCATACTATAAAAAGCTGCGGTTCGTCCTTGAATTTTTAAATACCGGTCATTATAATCATATATAAATGATATGAGGGTAAAACAAAAGTATAAACCGTAACTATAAATCTACCAGTAACCTGAAAGGATATACCATGGAAATCGAAAGAAAATACTTACTTAAACAGCTTCCTTCCAATTTAGACAGCTACGCGAGCAAAAAAATCGCCCAGGGCTATCTGTGCACCTCGCCTGTTGTCAGAGTCAGACGCTCAAATGACAGCTATTATATGACCTACAAGGGAGCCGGTCTTATGGTGCGCGAGGAGTACAATCTTCCTCTCACAAAAGAAGCCTACGACCATCTTGTCCAAAAGATTGACGGTCGTCTCATCGAAAAGACACGCTATCTCATACCTCTTGACGGTGGTCTGACCGCAGAGCTTGATGTATTTGAGGGTGATCTGGCTCCTCTTACACTCGTGGAGGTTGAATTCGACTCTGTCGACGCAGCAAATGAATTCACAGCGCCTGACTGGTTTGGCGAGGATGTCACTGAATCCGGCAAATATCACAACAGCTATCTGAGCCGATTGGAAAATTCATAGTACTGCCTGGTCTTTATCGTATTCTTTAAATCATCATACCGCTTTTGCAATGGGCCCTCAGGAACTACAACATCCATAACCACCGCTATGTCATCTATAAGGCGGTCGGTTATGATATCCCTCATTGAAATAAGTATATTGTACTTCTCTTCAAAGGTATCCGCATCAAGGAACTCCAGCAAACGCGGATCCGGTGCCTGGCCTTCATCTGCATCCGGTGCCGGCTCATAACATGCCTGTGTCTGAACACTCACAGCTTCAGGTGCATTAGCTGCAATCGCATTAGTGCTCAAAGAGATACTCTTTCCCGACATATCCTCCGGCTTATCCTTAAGTGTGATCTTCTCAAATCTGTATTTCTGCTTCACATCAGGATATTTCTCATGGTCCACCTCGCTTACAAACATGTCGAGTGGTCTGGCGTATATCCCAAAATCATCATATAAAGCCTGATAAATCACAAGCTTTTCCCCTGTCTCTGAATGTGTCGCCACTGTAACTATCTGATACAGCTTATTCTTAAAGTGCCTGTAAAGCTCTCCGGGCTTTGGTGTTCTGTCCATCATTTCTGCCTCTTTTCATATTATTTAAAAGTTGTTAATCATGTCTAAGCCTTCCCCAAGGAAATCTCTCTCAAACTCCAGATTGCCACTGTATCCCATGGCAATCAGATCCTCAACACTGCCAAACATGCTCTGTGTCTCAGCCTCTATAATCTTTGCACCATCAGCTGCTTTATTATGCAGTGTCTGGCAATTTCTTGAGTGCTCCTGCGCCAGCCTCTGCTGTGCCTCGCTATGTCCGTGCATAGTCTCAATCTCTTTTTGTGTCGTATCATCCGCAAAGCGTGCGTTATTTTTCACGGCCCTCTGCACTATATCCGGATTGCTCTGCTGTGGTCTCTGCTGTGGCTGTACTCTCTGCTGCATCTGTGGTCTCTGAGGCTGCTGTGCTCTCTGCTGCATCTGTGGCTGTGGTTTCTGCTGATATGTCTGGTTCAATGCATTCATACCCGACTGAACTGTATTCTGCATGCTGTTCCATATCTGCCGTATCTGCTTCTGCTGCGGTCTCGGTTTGTTTGGCTGCGTGTTTTTACTGCCTGCGCTCTTTGATTTTTTGTTAATGTAAAAAACAGCTCCTAAGATAATTGCCCAAATTATAACATCCATATTCTGCTCCTTTATCAATCTGCATTTTCTATGTCAATCCCTGAATATCCTGCACATATCGCGCAGTATGTACTCTGCTGTCTGTTCCGGCTCCCATTGCTTTGTAACACCCACAAGCAGCGGATTAAGCTCCGACAGTATCCTTGCCGTGCGCCGGTCTGTCGTGCCCTCATACTTATCGTTTATGGCCTCAGCCTGCTTCACACATGCCTCAAGCTGCTTTAATATATCCTTCCAGAACTCCTCGTAATATATCTCATGCACTCTCTTAGTCTTTTGTGTGAAATTTAGCTCTGCAAGCTCTTTGTTGCTGTGCCCCAGATAGAAATATGACAGAGCAAACAAATCAGGCTTTTTCCTTTCAAGCCCCTCATTTGTCAGGTGTATCAGATTCTCTATCTCACTCTGTAAAATGATACCGTTGTCAAAGGATGACAGATATCTCTCCCCCTGCTTTACAACAGAGTCCAGAGTCGTGTGAAAATCCGTGTCCACCTTGCTGATTAAAAATTCATCGTCAAACATGCCGCTTTTCGCTTTGCAAGCCTTTATCAGCTCTCCAAAGTGCTTCCGGTCGGTTCCTGTGAGCTCACAATACCCGATAACTTGTTGCTCAAGCTCCTTTAAATCTGAAAGCAGGCTGCTTAAACCTGTCTTCACGCCATAATAGCGCTTTGCAACACCGGAGGAATTCTTTTTTGTTTTGACATACAGCTTAAGCCAGCTGTTGACCACTGTCATATCGGCACCCGCCGTATCCATCGCTGTCTTAAATTTCTTTTCCGTATCACTTAGTCCTAAAATCATCACACACCCTCAAACATCATTCTAAAACTATACAATAATAATTTTACACCATTATCATATTTTTTTAAAGAGCCTTTTTTCGCTCTGAAAAGCCCACTTTAAACGCAAAAAAAGGAAGCCATACAATAACTGTATGACTTCCTATATACTCTTCATGTTATTCGCATCGTCGTGCAAATGGCACGAGCGGCTTTGTTATGATAGCAAAATCAGATTAACGACCGAACTGCATATCGTTGTTACCTGATTTTGTTGTGAACATCTCAAGCATGTTGATTGGATCGTTGTAATCCATAAGCCATCCCTCACGGGCGAAATCAAACTGTCCGTCCTTACGGCTGTTAAGGAATACGTTCCACTCCTGCTGCTCAACCTTTAAGTTGATACCTACCTTTGAAAGATCTGCCTGAATAGCCTCACCAATCTTTACATTTGACTCTGAGTTGTTTACAAGGTATGAGAACTCGACAGTCTGGTTTACCTGACCTGTGCTCTCATCTAATAATCCGATAGAAGCAAGAAGCTCTTTAGCCTCCTCAAAGTTCTTATCGTAATCTGTGCCGTAGTAATCTTTGTTCTTGAACTCGCCACCGTTACCATCTGTAACGCCCTCTGGGATAAATGTTGTGGCAATCTTCTGTCCGCCCTGGGCGATTGTATCGATAATGTACTGACGATCGATAAGAAGACAGATTGCTTTTCTGAATACCTTAGCCTGGTCAGCATCTAATCCAAGTTCTGAGTAGAGCTTAGAGTTAATGTTGAAGCCTACGTAGTATGTTCCAAGGTTGTCAACTGTGTAGAACTCGCTTGTCTTCTTAGCTGCCTCAATCTCGGCTGTAGGAACTGTATCGATGAAATCAAGGTCACCGTTCTGGTAAGCTGTATAAGCTGAAACATCATCAGATGTAAGCATTACGTTCATCTCATCAACTGTTACATTGTCAGCATCCCAATAGTTAGGATTCTTAACATATGTCATGCTTGAATCATGCTTCCACTCCTTGAGTGTGAATGCACCGTTTGTAACGAACTTGTCGCTTGCATCGTTTGCCCAGTCATCATTTCCCTCTACTGACTTCTGGTTTACAGGGAAGAAGAATGGGAATGCACATAAGTCAAGGAAGTATGGTGTAACTGCTTTAAGCTTGACAGTAAGAGTCTTTCCATCATCAGAAGCTACTACATCATCAGCAGCAAGACCCTTTGTATCATCATATCCTGCGAATACTGCGCAAAGGTAGCTGTAATCTGCAGCTGTCTTAGGATCTGCAGCTCTCCTCCAAGACCACTCGAAATCCTTTGCAGTAAGCTCATCACCGTTTGACCACTTAAGACCGTCACGCATTGTGAATGTGTATGTGAGGCCATCCTCAGAAACCTCATAGCTCTCTGCACATGCAGGCTCAAGCTTGCCCTCAGCGTTGTAACGCATAAGACCCTCAAAGCTGTTTACTGCAAGACATCCGCCGTCAACAGTACTGTTTAATGCAGGATCGATATGATCAGGCTCTGATGCCATGAAGATGTTTAACTTTCCGGCATTCTTTGTGTTCTTTGCATTGTAGAAGTATTTCATACCCTCTACTGTTGAGTATACGTCTGTGACATAATCCTTGAGCATATACTGGTCATTGTAGTAGTAAAGTGGAATAACACACCATGTATCCATAAGCATATCCTCTGCCTGGTGCATCATCTCTGCACGCTTTGCAAGATCTGCTTCTGTACGGATAGATTCTACTAACTCATCATAGCTTGTCCAGTCTACGGCTGTTGATACAGCAGTATCAGAATTATCGTTAGTAGTTGTTTTGTTGTTGCTCTTGCTTCCACAAGCAGTCATGCCAAGTGCCATAGCTGCAACAAGAGTAAGTGCTACTAATCTCTTTTTCATCTTTCTTCCTCCTAATTAATTAATATGAAAAATAAATTTATGTTAGAACCGGCACATGTGGCTTAAGCTATATGCCGGTAAAAACCTTATATTAGCGGTTGAAGCATGCAACCATATGTCCGTTTCCTCTGTCTGTAAGCTCCGGACGTGCTGCTGCACACTGTTCTGTCGCATATTTACAACGCGAACGGAATGGACAGCCGCTAGGCATGCGAAGAGGCGAAGGAACATCTCCCTCAAGCACGATTCGCTTGCTGTGTCTGGCAGTCTCAGGATCCGGGATCGGAACCGCTGAAAGCAACGACTGTGTGTACGGATGGATTGGATTGTCCATCAGCTCATCCGCATCTGCAAGCTCCATCATATGACCTAAGTACATAACAGCTATTCTATCAGAGATATGCTGCACTACAAGCAGATCGTGCGCTATAAACAGGTATGATAACCCTCTCTCCTTCTGCAGATCCTCAAACATGTTGACTACCTGGGCCTGAATTGAAACATCAAGTGCCGATACCGGCTCATCACATACGATAAACTTCGGATCTACTGCAAGCGCTCTTGCTATTCCGATACGCTGTCTCTGTCCACCCGAAAACTCATGTGCATAGCGTGTGGCATGGTCTGCGTTTAATCCAACTGTCTCCATGAGATCCATAATCATCTCATGGCGCTCTTTCTTGCTACTGTAAAGCTTGTGCACATCGAGAGGCTCTCCAATGATATCCTCAACCGTCATACGAGGGTTGAGTGATGAATACGGATCCTGGAATACCATCTGCATCTGCTTACGGTAAGGATGCATATCCACATCTATCTTCTTCTCACTGTCAAACAATACATTGCCGTCGAACTCAATGCGTCCTGCTGTAGGCTGATACAGACGTAAAAGAGTACGTCCTACGGTTGTCTTTCCACAGCCTGACTCGCCAACAAGTCCAAGCGTCTCACCCGGCTTTATGGCAAATGACACATCATCGACTGCCTTTAATTCCATCTTTTTAAATCCGTCATGAACAGGGAAATACTGCTTCAAATGGTCTACCTTGAGCAGGTACTCGTTGTTATTTGTCTCATTACTCATTTGATTTTCCCTCCTCCATCATATTCTTAATATTCATCCAGCATGATGCGAGATGATCCTCTCCAACCCAGATTTCCTCCGGCTTTTCGGTGAGACATATCTTCATAGCGGCATCACAGCGAGGGCAGAATGCACAGCCCTCTGGCATGTTGAGCATATTGATTGGTGTGCCCCCGATAGGAACAAGCCTGGTTTTTGAATTGGTCTTTGTAGGGATTGAACGAAGCAGTCCCTTTGTGTACTCATGCGCCGGGCTGTAGAATATGGCATCTGCTGTTCCTCTCTCACACACACGGCCGCCGTACATAACTATGATCTCATCACACATTGAAGCAATGACACCCAGATCATGTGTAACCATGATGATTGCCATGCCGAGCTTTTCCTGCAGTGACTGCATAAGCTCAAGAATCTGTGCCTGGATAGTCACATCAAGAGCTGTTGTCGGCTCATCTGCGATAAGGATATCCGGCTCACAGGCTAATGCCATAGCTATCATGACACGCTGTCTCATACCACCGGAAAGCTCGTGAGGGTACTGATTTACACGCTTCTCAGGCTCATTTACTCCTACAAGTGTGAGCATCTCTATAGCGCGCTCCTTTGCTTCCTTCTTTGTACGGTCTGTGTGAAGAAGCACTGCCTCCTCAAGCTGGTAGCCTACCGTAAATACCGGATTAAGCGATGTCATAGGATCCTGGAAAATGATTGAACAGCATTTTCCTCTGAAATCTGCCATTTTCTTTTTGTTCAATTTGGTGATATCCTCACCCTTATATTTTACTGAGCCGCCTGTAATGGCACCATTCTCAGCAAGAATCTGCATGATTGAATATGCTGTAACCGACTTTCCTGAGCCTGACTCTCCTACGATTCCAAGAGTCTTTCCCGGCTCAAGCTTAAAGCTGACACCGTTTACAGCTGATACGTCTCCGTTATCGGTCTTGAAGGTAGTGTGCAGATCAGATACTTCAAGAACAAACTTATTATCTTCCATCTTACTCACTCCTTACTATTTCGATAATTTAGGGTCAAATGCATCTCTTAAACCGTCACCGATAAGATTCAATGTAAGAACAATGATACAAATCGTAAGCGCCGGAAAAATAAGACGCAATGGGTAGCTCTGGAGTCCGCCACGCGCTGTATTTGCCAACGAACCAAGTGAAGGCATAGGAGCCGAAACACCAAGTCCGATAAATGACAGATAACTCTCAGTAAAGATGGCTGATGGTATCTGAAGCGCTGTAGTAATGATGATTACTGACAGACAGTTCGGTAAAATGTGTTTTCTGATAGTGCGGGCTGATGATGTTCCGATACACTTTGCTGCGAGAATGTACTCATTCTGCTTGATGGTAAGAATCTGACCTCTTATAAGTCTTGCCATTCCTACCCAGTAAAGCAATCCAAACACTATGAAAAGTGCAATCATGTTAACACCGAGCTTTGAAAGCACTGTACCCTTTATTACAGGTGTCAGCACCTCATTTAATACAACTGCGAGTAAAATGATGAGCAGCATATCCGGCAATGAATAAATGATATCTACTATTCTCATCATAACCATATCTACCTTGCCACCGCAGAAGCCTGATACGGAACCGTAAATGATACCGATTATAAGCACAAGCAGTGATGCAAACACACCGACTCCCAGCGATACACGAGCTCCGTAAACAACACGGATAAAATAGTCTCTTCCGAGCTCATCTGTGCCAAAAATGTGCGGGAAAAGCTTCTCACCTGCATCAATCTGTGCCTGCTCAGCCTCGCTGTACTGGAAAGGTCCTAAGTTCTGTGCACCCTTAACGATATCTGCATAGCCGTAAGGCACAATCTTTGGTGCCAGAAGAATAACCAAAATAAGTAAAACCAAAACTATAATAGAACCCATAGCCAGTGGATTTTTGCGGAGTCTCTTAAGACCATCCTTCAAGAAGGTAGTTGACTCACCCATAACCTCCTGCTGGCGTTTTTCTTCATCTGATGCCTTGGCAAAATCCTTCATATCGAACTTGCTAAGGTCAATCTGTGTGGAGAAAGGAGCTCTCTTCATATTATCTTTCATCTTTATCTCTCCTTAATCAAGCTTAATACGTGGATCAATCACTTTGTATACAATATCTGTAATGAGGTTCGCGCCTACCATGATGACAGCAAGGAAAAGTGTTGTGGCCATAATCATTGTGTAATCACGGTTTGTGATACAGCTTACGAACTTGGAACCGAGTCCTCCGATATTGAAAATACTCTCAATAACCATTGAACCTGTGAGGATACCACCAATCATAGGTCCCACATATGTGATGACCGGAATGAGCGCATTACGAAGCGCATGTACAAATATAATCTTGTACTGATGTACACCCTTGGCCTTTGCCGTACGGATGTAATCCTGTCCGAGTGCATCAAGCATTGAAGTCTTTGTAAGTCTTGTAATATATGCCATCGGTGAAAGTGACAGTGACAGCACCGGAAGTAATACCATGTTGCTTCCTGAGCTGAAGGCCTGCACCACACCAAGCTTTATACAGAAGAAATAAAGTAGTAACGTAGCGATGACAAATGACGGCATCGACGTAATCAGTGTGACGAAGAATACTATAACTCGATCCGGCCACCTGTTTCGCATAAGCGCTGCTATCGAACCGAGCACCACTCCGAATACTATCGCAGTGAGCGCCGCTAAGAGTCCAAGCTTCGCTGAAATCGGGAAGCTCTCCCCAATGATATCTGAGATCGGACGGTCTGTCTTAAGACTAACACCGAAATCTCCGTGCAGCACGCCTGCCATGTAGTTCTTGTACTGGACTATAAGTGGCTGATCCAGTCCGTAGCGTGCCTCAAGCTCTTTCATTACCGCCGGACTCTTTGCCTTCTCCGAATTGAATGGACCACCCGGAATTGCATTCATGGCAAAGAATGTAATAAGACTGATAATGAAGATTGTAAAAATCGCGAGAATAACTCTCTTTACAATGTACTTACCCATATTTTTCTCTCCCTCTTGGATTTGTATCGATAATGCATTATTTTTATTTTTTAAAGCATTATCACTGCACCACGTCAAAGTATTTTGTCTAATACGCAAAAAAGTGCGAATGACCTCATTGTCATTACACACTCCCTAATCTTGCTGTCTGATACAACTGTCGTTCTGACGCGAACAATTCTTTTTTATTATACACAGAAATCATACTTTGTCAATTGGATATATTTTCCTATATTATTTTCATTTTTGCATAAAAATTAGTCATTTTTTATAATACTCATTAATAAGGGTAATTTATGCAGTTTATAAGCATTATTTATACATTTTTATTCATTTTTATTTTTGCATTAAAATATTAATTTTCAGCGCATGATTACTTTGAATTGTTAAGTACCGGTGTTATTCTGGCATTAAACGGATATTTGGTGTATAATTACATATCATTATATATCAAGGAGCCACCTATGCTTACATACGACGATGCACTCAACCTCAACTACTATAAAAAAACAACCTTTACCGGCTGGATGAACGGCATGCGCTTTCTCATAAAGCGTGAGGAGCCTGTCCTTAAGGAAGCCACCGAGGATACACCCGAGGAAAAGGGTGAGCCAATATTTCATGCCTGGATATGGCCTGGGCCGTATATTTTTGACCTGACCGAAGATCGGAAGAGCGTCGTGTAGAAAGAG
>OGMM01000329.1_pt1 | contig 25859 bp, 20 predicted proteins | sample 1573221 | NCBI WGS metagenome assembly OGMM01 (sample SAMEA2581988, study PRJEB24529) | metagenome | biome: Human gut stool | place: China | collected 2011 | reverse complement strand
GGCAACTATTCCTATTGGTATCCGATTATTATCATCGGCATTGCGGGAGCGGCCCATCAGTCTTGGTCTGCCAACATTTATTCCGTAGTAGGCGATATGTTTCCCAAAAGCACCATTGCCACTATTGTAGGTATCGGCGGTATGGCAGGCGGCATCAGCTCATTCCTTATTAATATGGGATCGGGCAGATTATTCGACTATGCCGCACAAACCAATATGAAGTTTATGGGATTTGAAGGAAAACCTGCCGGTTATTTCATTATCTTCTGCATCTGTGCAGTAGCCTATCTGCTAGGTTGGATAATAATGAAAATATTAGTACCGAAATATAAACCTGTCGATGCTTAACATTCAATCGGCCGATTCATGATGCTCAATAATAAATGAGGGGTATGCCAAAACGTGGATGATGCTGTCATTTTACCCGTAGGGGCGAGGTTCGCTCGCCCGGAAACAGCTTGCTTTGTGTATTACTCCCAAAGTTGTAACCACCGGTTCGGGCAGGCAAACCCTGCCCCTACAGTTGACTATTTGATAGACCATTTTACTTTCGGTCCCCTCATTTTCTGTTTAGTTTTAGTGTTGCATTCTCTGATTTATAGTCTTTTACATGATATACGTCCTGTCCAGCAGTTTCTCTGCCCAAGTGTGCTCACCGGCAATCCATTGTGCATCTTCCTGAGTATGGGGTTGCTGATACATTGCGTTCAACATGTCCTGATATTCATGCAACAAATGAACGGCATCCGCCTGTTTGTTTTCCCTGAGCAACAATAATATCTTCATCTTGCAAATATTCACATTGGTTATCTTAGACGTCTCATCCGCCTTATTCAGATACTCCAGACATTCAGCATTGCTTTCCTTGCTATTGGATAGTTTCATAATGCTGCGTGCCACCATCAGATAATCATCCGAACAAGCCATCGCATTATTGATATTCTTCATAGCCAAACGCCTTGATTCATTATATTTCTTATTATAATCCATCATACCGGCTTCATAGCTGACCACTGTAGAAGTTTTCTTTAAATAGTTCCGGTCTTCATCCAATGGAGTAAACTTACCCAGCTTCCCTACCCTTTCGGGCAATGAACCATACGCACCATACTTGGATAATGCTTCTACATCTTTATTACGCTGATAGTATTGATTGATTTTACTCAAAGCGGAAACCATTGCATCCTTGTTCTTTTTCATCAGTACCATAAAGTTCATGACTATATGGTCGACTTCTTTCTCTTGTTTTTCCGAATAATCCAACCCCATACGATTGGCAATGTTATCATTCACCAATGCCTGAACGACATCATTCGTTGCAAAGACCAGCCCGGGAACATAATAATCATAACGATCGTACAGATATTCCTCTGTAGCGGCAACCACTCCGTCCGCTACAGCTCCCCAGAACTGTGCACGCTTGGCACGGGCAATATTCTTGTTCACGGTGATAATGGCATGATCGAGTACATAATGAGCTACTTCACGGCTCATCACTGCATATAATTCCTCTTCGCTGTCCAAAGCAGTCAACATTCCCGTAGAAACCAGCAGACAGTCGTTACCCAACATCAACATATCGGGAGCCGGAGATTTCAATACACGCACCAACGGAGTTCCTTCACGCAGGACAGCCATCTTTTCGGGAATGATACTTAACAGCATACATTGCAAATAATCCTCTATTGCAGCATCATCATAAAAAAGCTTAGCGTGCTCCAGTTCTTTCATATAATCATCCGCTTCACGAGCCTGCTCTTGCCGCATTCCCCCTTGGTAGCCTTTCTTTTCATAATAAGAGATTAAATCGTTTGACAGCTGTGCAGTCTGCCAAAATGAAGTCTTATCTGCGGGAATAAGCTTCAGTACATCCAATTCCTCCATAGGAATACCTACCTGCACCCCGCCGACCACCACCACTGCCTGTAATGTAGACTCTTCCTGACCAATCGGCTTTTTCAACTTGATAACGCGCTGCAAAATACAAGCCGTACCTTTCTTCACATCTTTATAGTCCCGCTTAAACTCACCCGAAATATTCAGCATCGGACTCAATGGCCGGTTATTCTGCGAAAACATGATTCCGCATTCCAGCATTGCAACTAAGAGAAAAAGAATGTATCGTTTCATAGTGCCTTGATTTTAGAACACTACAAAAATAGGAAAAGAAAAAAATACATTAAAAGGAAAAGCCCTACAAACAGGTAGGGATTTCCCTAATTAATTGCCTGTATCAGACGACGATATATCAGGTTATGGCTCAATATATCGGGCACTCCCGTTATATACAACTGCCTTCGGGCACGCGTCAATGCCACATTTAATTTACGATCTATCCATACTCCGTTCTCTTCCGTCAGATTAGGCAAGAACTTCAACTGATAAAGATAATTCACACAAAAAGAATAAATGATTACATCGCGTTCACTTCCCTGATAACGCTCCACCGTATCAACCGATATTTCATTCAAAGCCGATATTCCCAATGCCTGAATTTCTTTCCGAATCAATGCAATCTGACTACGATAAGGAGTGATCACTCCCAAGGTGCGGTTGACCTCGAAAGTCTCCTTATACAGATGATACACATCAGCAGCCAATTGAGCAACAATGCGCGCTTCATTCCGGTTCGTCTTCCCCGAAACACTTTCCGTATCCCGCTCTGAAGGAATAAACCGAACCGGAGCATCGACATTCTCCAACTGATGCGGCAAACCCAGTGCTTCTAACTTTCCGGCATAAAACTCTCGATTAGGAAATGATGCCACTCCGGGGTGCATGCGTCCCTGACGGCAAAGCATATCCACCGCCCGGCAATGCTCCTCCTGCAAATGAAAACGATAAAGCCGTTCAAAAAGAGAATCTTTCAGGTTATAAAACCCTATCCGCCGCAACCCTTCATCATGCACCTCAGACTGTTCATTACTCTGCAACACCACAGCCGGCAATTGTTTATGATCACCAATCAGGATAAACTTCCCTATTCCGTTACGTCCGTCCTTAAACCGCGCACAAAGGATTCCCAACAACTGAGGCTCCAATATTTGTGTAGCCTCATCAACAATTGCCACATCAAAATGCTTCAGTTTGAACAGTTCCGGTTTAGATGCAATAGATGCAACTGTTCCCACATAAATACGGCAATCTGCCATGCGGATGTTTACCTCCCGACGATTGTTGCATTCTGCCAGCACATTTTCCAACAGATGTTTGCGGAAACGCGCATCACAAGACAATTCACTTCCCACCCGTATATAGTCCACTTGCGGCAAAATGGCAGAAAGCGACCGGCATATCTCGTCCACCGCCCGATTAGTATAAGCCAGCAACAGCACTTGTGTGGAAGGACAAGCATAAAAATGCTCCACCATCCTCCTCAAGGCACGCGAAGTCTTTCCGGTTCCCGGAGGCCCCACCAACAAGAAATAGTCACAGGCAGCCTCCGCTTTCAGCGCCACCCGTTCAAAGTCATCGGTCGTCCGGGCTATCCTGTCTTCATAAGCCATATCAAAACGAGGAGGACGCTGCCCCAACAACAACTCCCTGCGCTCAGGGTTCGCGTCCATAAAGGAAGACAATCCCAAATACATGCTTCGGAAAGTAGTATCCATCGTATCATGCTCCACGGCATAACGGCTGTTCTCTGGAAACACCAACGGATTCTGCTGTGCCGCCCGAAGACGAATCCGCAATTCATTATCGGTTATGGATTCTATATTTCCCTTGAATACCATTTTGTTGGTCACATTATCCGTACCATTATTGCGTTCATAGAGCACCACCACGTCTCCATTACGAAAATTAGGCAGAAAAGTTTCTTCATATTGAGGAATAGACAAAATAATAAAAGCCTTATGAGCCTGCGATGCATGATTCTCAACAATAGTAAGATCGTATAAAATTTCTCCTGCATCCCGCTTTTCATCCAGCGTACTGAGCCATAAAGCAGAAGCGCCCGTCCTGCTTTCACAATTCACATCACCCGACTTGGAGGTATAAAGTTCTTTTGTGATAAAGTTATAAAGCGTATAAAAATAAGTACGTTCCAGAGGAGTAAGCAGTTCCATGCGCTCACCGAAACGGGAGATGGAAGGCTTCAAGTACTGTTCCCAAAATCGCCCCTGCAACCCTTTTTGATTGAGAACAGAAGGATTGATCTGTGCCAACAGCCGTTGGGTAAACGAAGGATGATTATGCAACTGCACACCATACTCCGAAGCCACAATGCAGTTGCGCAAATTAATGATACGCCGCACTTGTGCCCAAGATGCACGTGCCGGATAAAGCAACGGATAACGGGTATACAACAAGTAGGGATGCATACTGCGACGCTCTTGCCCCATGCTATACTCCAGCACCGCCATATAAAGCAACATCTGTACACGATTATTCTCTTTCGGTTCCAACCTGCCCTGCATGGCATATTCGTCTGCTTTGCCCGACTTCATTTCTATAAAGCTGCTCATGTCACGCTGCATATAGTCTAAACGACCCTGAATGCCAAGTGCCTCACAAATATAAGAAGGTTCCAGCACAGCATCATTCTTATCAAGGTTATATCCCGGTTGTAAAAATGTCTTCTGCACCGTTTCACGGATATGTTCGAAATGCATTCTACAGTCTTGCGCAAACTCTTTCTCCTTCTGAGGATTTCGAAGTTCCTCACAAGCTGCCAGTTCGATAGGATACTGCCGAAAAGCCTTTTTCATACATTCAGTGTAATCAGGTTCTTTCTCTCCTGCATATATCCATTCATCCAGAAACAGATTGGCTATATTTCCCAACAATAAGGGACGGGCATTCTCAATAGGGACCAAACGACTCAGAAAATAATTGGCGGGATGACTGCCATAATCCTTATAGCACTCTGCCAATGAGCTGATATCCAACAGATAATCAGGTTCAAGTACTATAAAAGAAGGAGTATAAACTCCATTATCATCGACAGTTACATCCAACAAATTCAATTGGGCATACCGCCAAAGCTCATCCACCGTATCTTTAAATTCCTCATTCACACCGGGCTTGTTATAATTCACCTTTACCGGTTCTTCTTCAAGCACATCTATCGGCCGGACATACAGATAGCTTTCGTCCGCATAGTCAAAGCACACCCGGATACGACGAATCCGAGTCTCTTTCTCCCTCTTTACCGCAGGAGTCGTTTCCTGCTTGGGAAGCAACGTATAAAGTTTCGGTGGGATATCCTCATGAAAAATCTTCCGATAGGCATAAGCCACAGCGCGGAGGTCCCGCAAGAATCCCTGTTCGGACGGCTCCTTGCGGTGATTCAGAATGTCATTCGAAGTCAGGCGGAATGTATGCAATTGGTTCTGCTCCCGGCCATCCAATGCAAATTGAGTCGCCACATAATTGATACGGGCAGCCAAATCTGTAGCTTGCAAGCCTGTTCCCATCATTTGTTGCCTCATCACCCGCTCCAATGCTTCACGCAACTGTCTGTAACGGCGCGCCAAAGGTTGTTCTTGTTCAACGGCACACAGATTATATAGTTCTTCGTAATATTCTGCTATTTCTTCATTCATGCTTTTTTTTGATTTGCTCTCTCGAATACAAAGGTAGTAAAATGAAAGCAAATCACCCCCTATACTCATCCGGAATCGTCAGGCAGATGAAGCAATTCCTTACTAAAGGCTAAGACCTTTTGAACGGCAGATTATCGGTGTCAAAACGTGGAAAATGCTGTCGTTTAGTACATAGGGGCGAGGTTCGCTCGCCCGAAAACAGTTTGCTTTGTGTATTCGGGCAGGCAAACCCTGCCCCTACAGCTGACGATGGGATAGACCGGTTTGGTTTTGACACACTCCCACGTTCTACTGTGGCAGGGACTAATAATCTACCGCATAAAACGGCTTAATAGAAAGGAAGAAAACGCTTAGTTCTGCAGGCTAATATCCTTCCCACGACTTGGCTTCCTTGGCATTCTTTACCTTGGCACGCATTTTCTTGCTGAATATGATGCCCAAGAGTTTATCCGCGTTAAAAGTGGTGCTGATACCGGCTCCCACCATCAAAGCACTAGGAGTGAACTTTCCTGCCGATGCCGGTTCGAGCCGCGGATCATAACCTGCCAGATATTCCTTATTAAGCGGAATCTCCACATAAATCTTTTCTTCTTCAGGAGATTCAAAAGGACCATAAGGCAAAAGACGGATATACCCACGGCCGTCAACCGTATCTACTTGGGAAATGTAATATCGGGGAAGTTCTGTCTCAAACTTCATATTCTTTTTAGGGAAAGGAGTAGATTTCATTTTCCACTTCTCAGGATTAAACAAGCGGTCTATCTCCTGCTGAGTTTCATCATCGATGACGATTTCCACTTGTCCATTCAACAACTGCTGCAAACGCAAGGAATCTTGCCGGGTCAATTGCCTTGACTCTCCTGCTTTCTGGGCAAAGGAGAAAAACGGCAAACACAGACATGCTAAAAGGAAGAATATACGTTTCATGGCATTCTGTTTTTGGTTTCTCCAAATATACAGAAAAGAAACGTAAATTCTTCCTTCTTCTTAAGATTATTAAGGTCTCTTTTTCGTTAATCCTGGTAATAAACTCTTTTCACCCGATTAGAAACACTTGTCAATATCTCATAAGGAATGGTTCCCAAAATTTCAGCCAAGACCGTTACAGGTAAATCATCACCGAATATCACTGCCTTGTCTCCTTCTTTGCAGTCAATATCCGTCACATCTATCATACACACATCCATACATATATTACCTACATACGGTGCTTTCTGTCCGTTCACCAAGCAGTAAGCATTTCCATTGCCCAATTTACGGTTTAATCCGTCGGCGTATCCGATAGGAATGGCAGCTATGCGGGAATCGCGTTCCAAATGCCCCTTCCGGCTGTATCCCACTGTTTCTTCCTTGGGAACATCATGTATCTGAAGAATCGTTGTTTTCAGTGTACTTACATTATGAATAATTTTATTGGTAAAAGGATCTACGCCATACAGTCCTATTCCCAAACGAACCATATCAAACTGTGCGCCGGGATAACGCTCGATACCCGCCGTATTACAGATGTGGCGCAATATCTTATGCGGAAAAGCCTCCTGCAACTCCTGCGATGCCCGCTCAAAAGCCTCTATCTGGCGACGCGTAAAGGAATCAAACTGTTCGGCATCACTTCCCACCAAATGCGAGAATACGGAACGAGGAATAACAGCCGTCTGCTTTTTCAGGCGTTCTATCAACTCCGGTATCTCATCCGGTGTAAAGCCGAGCCGATGCATGCCGGTATCCAGTTTGATGTGAATGGGGAAATTGGTCACTCCTTCTTTTTCGGCAGCCTTTATCAATTCATTCAGTAAATGAAAACTATAAACTTCAGGTTCGAGCTTATAATCGAACATCGTTTTGAAGGCAGTCAATTCCGGATTCATGATGATAATGGAACTGGTTATACCGGCTTTTCTCAAGTCCGAGCCTTCGTCGGCAACCGCTACAGCCAAATAATCCACCCTGTGATCTTGAAGGGTTTTGGCTATCTCATACGAACCGGCTCCATAAGCCGATGCCTTCACCATGCACACCATCTTTGTCTCCGGTTTCAGTTTACTACGATAATAATTCAAATTATCAACCAATGCATTCAATTTGATTTCCAGAATTGTCTCATGTACTTTCAACTCCAAGCGTTCCGAAATATCATCGAAATGAAAGCTGCGTGAACCTTTTATCAAGACCACCTCATTACGCAGATTGGGCAACAGGTCGGATTTCAACAAGTCTTCTGTGCTATGAAAAAAATACTTCTCTAACTCAAACCGGGAAGAAGCTGTACGAATCTCGTCGCCTACTCCGATAATCTTTTCCACACCACGACTATGAACCAGTTCGGCCACCTGACGGTAAAGCAACTTACTGCTTTGCCCCGTTTCCAGCATATCCGAAAGAATCAATGTGCGTTTTTTACCTTTATCTTCCGAACGGCGCGACATGAAATCAAGTGCAATATCCAAAGAGGCCAAATCCGAATTATAGCTGTCGTTGATAATAACACACCCATTTTTTCCTTCTTTCACTTCCAAACGCATGGCTATTTGCTCCAGATGCGCCATACGCTCTGCAATGTCCTCGGCAGGCACCATCATATACAAGGCTACTGCCAGACAATGCAATGAATTTTCAATCGATGCATCATCGATAAACGGTATCTTATATTCATTCGGCATCCCCAAATAACGATATTTCACAGTGGTGGAATCCTCACCCTTACAAATAGATTCTATAAATAAAGGACGTTCATTGTCTTTCTTAGACCAGGCTATCTCACGCGAAGTAAAAAGAGACTTGCTGACACAAGAGCTGATAAGTTCATTATCACCGTCATAGATAATCACATCACAATCCTTAAAAAGCGTCAGTTTCTCCATACATTTCTCCTGAACAGAGAAAAAATTCTCTTGGTGAGCACCACCGATATTTGTCAATATACCGATAGTGGGACGGATAATGCTTTGCAAAGCCTCCATCTCACCCATTTCAGAAATACCGGCTTCAAAAATAGCCAACTGGGTTTCTTCGTTCATCAACCATACAGAAAGCGGCACTCCGATTTGTGAATTATAACTGCGGGGAGAGCGGGTAACCACGCGATCCGGGCTGAGCAATTGGTATAACCATTCTTTCACTACCGTCTTACCGTTGCTGCCGGTAATGCCGACCACCGGAATAAGAAATTGTTCCCTATGCTTTTCTGCCAGTTTTTGCAGTCCCTTTAACGGATTGGCCAATTGCAGGAAATTGGCGGCAGTATAAGCTTCCTTGTTCTCAGGCAGTTCACTCACTACAAAATTACGCACCCCGCGCTCATACAAATCAGGAATATATTTATGACCGTCGTTGCGTTTGGTTTTCAAAGCGAAGAATAAAGTTTCTTCGGGGAAGCATAACGAGCGGCTATCAGTTAAAATCCAATCAATCTGTGCATTGTGGTCGCCAAAGCGTTTGGCACCCAAAGCCTTTACTATATTTTCAATTGAGCTTGACATTGTTCTAATTCTTTTTGAAGTTCAAAATACGGGAACTTTTCTTTCATCCTGCTTATCTTTAACACTATTTGAGTTAAAAAACTACGGTATGCTTCCGAACGGACATCAAAAGGTTTATGATTCAACCCTTTGCGTATTTCTTCCCACTCTTTCATTATCTGCCGTGTCTGACTGCTGAAATAAGTATCTCCGAAACACTTCCATATATAAGATACAGCCATGGGCGAAGGATGAAACATATCATCCGCATAAAAGCGGTAATCGCGAAGTTCGTCCATCATAATTTCATAAGAAGGGAAATAATGGCACATCGGATAATGGTGTTGCAGAGTGTCTATCGCCAATAATAGAGTAGATTTACTTATCTGATTGCCATGCATCCCGTCTTTGGCGTGCCGGATGGGACTGACGGTGAACAGCACCTTCAGATTAGGGTTCAGCTCCTGCAACATTTTCAACAAGTCAAAATATTCAACAACTATCTCCTCTACCGAAAGAAGCCTGCGCGTAAACAGTTTATCCGGTTGCTTATGGCAGTTGCCCACAACCTTACCATTCTCTTTCAAAGAATAAACCCATGCCGTTCCCCATGTTATCATCAGCCAGTCGGTTTGCGGCAATTCCGCGGCGGCTCTCCCCAGCCTTTCGTTAATCCGCAACAAACATTCTTCTGCCGAATTGCCTGAAAAAGAGCCATGATGCATAAAGCTATGCCATCCCGCCCTATCGCAAAACAAATCCGCCTCATTGTAAGTTTTATAAGAGAGAGTTTGACGGATAGCCTCTGCCACAGATAAAGGATTATAGAGAATCCCAAAAGGGTTCACATCACACCGAAACTTATTTGCCAGCAACAAATTTCCGATATTTTCGGCAAAACAGGAACCAAATAGCATAATTCGGTCAGAATGACGGATTTCTGTTTCCTCTTTAGGCAGTTCTACTTGCGTTCTGAAATTCATATCAATAAGAGTCTATCTATTTTTTAAGGACAAATGTAATCATAATACACATAAATATGCTATTTTTGCAAGATATTTATCATATCATAGGAATGGAACAGGATACTTCATATATGTTGCTGAAAAGTTTAGATACACCGGAAGATTTGCGCCGATTAGAGGCAGACAAACTGCCCGAAGTATGTAAAGAGCTGAGGCAAAAAATAATAGATGAGCTCTCACGCAATCCGGGACATTTTGGTTCCAGTCTGGGAGTGGTAGAACTGACCGTAGCCTTACATTATGTATTTAATACGCCTTATGACCGCATCGTATGGGACGTAGGTCATCAGGCATACGGCCATAAGATATTGACAGGCCGCAGGGATACTTTCTGTACAAACCGCAAATTACACGGTCTGTGCCCTTTTCCTTCTCCTCACGAAAGTGAATATGACACTTTTACGTGCGGACATGCCTCCAACTCTATTTCGGCAGCGCTCGGAATGGCTGTCGCAGCTAAGAAGAATGGAGAAAACAACCGCCATGTGGTAGCCGTCATCGGCGATGGATCAATGAGTGGCGGTCTGGCATTTGAAGGATTGAACAATGCTTCCTCTACACCCAATAATCTCTTAATCATCCTGAATGATAATAATATGGCTATCGACCGCAGTGTGGGTGGAATGAAACAGTATCTTCTAAACCTCCAGATGTCTGAAGGTTATAATAAAATACGATATAAGCTCTCAAAAATGTTCTATAAATGGGGCATACTGAATGAAGAGCGCCGAAAGAGCCTGATTCGTTTCAATAACAGCCTGAAATCCATGCTCGTACAGCAACAAAATGTGTTCGAAGGAATGAATATCCGCTATTTCGGTCCTATTGACGGACACGATGTCAATAATCTGGCACGTGTCTTGAAAGAAATAAAAGATATGCAGGGTCCCAAGTTGCTCCATATCCATACCACCAAAGGCAAAGGATTCGGTCCGGCTGAAAAAGCAGCTACCATATGGCATGCACCGGGAATTTTCGACAAAGAAACCGGAGAACGCATTGTGATAGATACCGACGGACTTCCCCCTTTGTTTCAGGATGTGTTTGGCAATACGTTGTTGGAACTGGCACAGCAAAACGACAAAATAGTAGGAGTAACCCCGGCAATGCCGTCAGGATGCTCCATGAATATATTAATGAAAGCAATGCCCGACCGGGGATTTGATGTAGGCATTGCAGAAGGTCATGCCGTAACCTTCTCCGGCGGTATGGCAAAAGACGGATTAATCCCGTTCTGCAACATCTATTCGTCTTTCATGCAGCGTGCATACGATAATGTTATCCACGATGTCGCCATTCAAAAGTTGAATGTCGTTCTTTGCCTTGACCGGGCAGGAATTGTGGGCGAGGACGGTCCTACCCATCATGGTGCATTCGATTTGGCATATATGCGCCCCATCCCTAACCTGACGGTGGCATCCCCTTATGATGAACATGAGCTGCGCAATCTGATGTACACCGCACAACTGCCCGATAAAGGACCTTTTGTGATTCGTTACCCCAGAGGAAGAGGGGTGCTGGTGGACTGGAAATCTTCTTTTGAAGAAATACAAATAGGCAAAGGGCGGAAACTGAAAGACGGAAAAGACATGGCAGTCATCACCATCGGTCCGATTGGCAATACGGCACGAAAGGCAATTACCCGTGCAGAAGCCGAAAGCAAAATGAGCATTGCCCATTATGACTTACGCTTTTTAAAACCGTTGGATGAAGAAATGCTACACGAAATAGGAAAGAATTTCTGCCGAATAGTCACCATTGAAGACGGTGTGTTGAAAGGCGGAATGGGCAGTGCTATCCTGGAGTTTATGGCAGACAACAGATATACTCCCACTGTTCGCCGCATCGGTTTACCGGATAAGTTTGTAGAACACGGCCCGGTAAAAGACTTGCATCGTTTATGCGGCATGGATGAAGAAGGTATTTATAAGGTATTGGTATCATTCTAAAAGAGAAAGATAAAAATGAAGATTATTATCGCAGGGGCAGGAGCCGTAGGCACTCATTTGGCCAAACTGCTCTCAGGTGAAAAACAAGATATTATCCTGATGGATGAAAACGAGGAGAAGTTGAGTAAATTAGATTCCAACTTCGACTTGATGACAGTCAATGCATCCCCGACTTCCATTTCCGGTCTGAAAAATGCCGGTGTAGCGGGAGCCGATCTTTTTATCGGAGTCATGCCGGAAGAAAGCCGTAACATGACGGCATGCATGCTGGCCACCAATTTGGGAGCCAAAAAGACCGTAGCCCGTATTGATAATTACGAATACCTATTGCCTAAACATAAGGAATTCTTTTCACATCTGGGTGTTCATTCACTGATCTATCCCGAAATGCTGGCTGCAAAAGAAATTGTAGACGCCATCAAAATGAGCTGGATACGCCAATGGTGGGAGTTCTGTGGCGGCGCATTGGTACTGATTGGTACAAAGATGCGTGAAACGGCAGAAATTCTGAATGTGCCTCTGCACGAACTGGGCGGACGTAATATTCCATTCCACATTGTAGCGATAAAAAGGGGCAATGAAACAATTATCCCGCGTGGAGATGATACTATCAAGCTACATGATATTGTTTATTTTACCACTACAAAAAAATATATTCCTTATATCCGTAAAATAGCCGGAAAGGAAAATTATGCCGATGTGCGTAATGTAATGATCATGGGAGGCAGCCGTATAGCCGTCCGTACAACCCAATATGTACCTGAATATATGCAGGTCAAAATAATCGAAAACGATATCAACCGCTGTAACCGGCTGACAGAAGTAGTAGACGATAAAGTCATGATTATCAATGGAGATGGTCGGGATATGGATTTGCTATTGGAAGAAGGACTTCGCAACACCGAAGCATTTGTCGCATTGACAGATAATTCGGAAACAAATATTCTGGCATGCCTCGCCGCCAAAAGAATGGGTGTTACCAAGACGGTTGCCGAGGTGGAAAACATTGATTATATCAGTATGGCAGAAAGTCTGGATATCGGCACGGTCATCAATAAAAAGATGATTGCTGCCAGCCATATTTACCAAATGATGCTGGATGCCGACGTATCCAATGTAAAATGTCTGACTTTTGCCAATGCAGATGTTGCCGAATTTACAGTAAAAGCCGGTTCACGTATTACAAAAGACGCCATTAAGGACATGGGACTTCCCAAAGGGGTTACCATCGGCGGACTAATCCGAAATGGAGAAGGTATCTTGGTAACAGGTAATACAATCATCCAACCGGAAGACCATGTAGTGGTATTCTGTTTGGGAATGATGATTAAGAAAGCAGAAAAATTCTTCAACTGATGATTAACTCTAAAATGATATGCAAAATCATGGGTTCCCTTTTCTTCATTGAAGCGGGATTCTTGATTTTATGCGCATTACTCGCCATATATTATAAGGAAACAGATTTAACCGCATTCCTTTCTTCCGCTGCTATCACAGCAGGAGCAGGTATTGTTTTCTCTATCTTCGGAAAGAACGCCGAAAGGAAAATCAGCCGCCGCGATGGCTATGTAGTAGTATCTCTTGCTTGGATCTTCTTTTCCCTGTTCGGAATGTTGCCGTTTTATCTGAGCGGATACATTCCCAGCATCACCGATGCCTTTTTTGAAACCATGTCGGGATTCACCACTACCGGAGCAAGCATTCTGGATAATATCGAATCATTGCCCCACGGATTACTTTTCTGGCGAAGCATGACCCAATGGATTGGAGGACTGGGGATTGTATTCTTTACCATCGCCGTGTTACCCATTTTCGGAGTAGGCGGTGTACAGCTATTTGCAGCCGAAGCTACAGGTCCCACCCATGACAAGGTACATCCCCGTATCGGTGTGACCGCCAAATGGATTTGGAGCATTTATTTGGGACTGACCATAGCAGAAGTATTCTTATTACTGCTGGGTGGAATGGATGTGTTCGACAGCGTGTGCCATTCATTAACAACTACTGCTACAGGCGGATATTCTACCAAGCAAAACAGCATTGCTGCTTTTCATTCTCCCTATATAGAATATGTAATCACGCTCTTCATGTTTTTGTCGGGTATCAACTTTACCCTGCTGTTTCTATTCTTTCTGAAAGGAAAGTTCAAACGGTTGATTGAGAATACCGAGTTCCATTGGTATTTGGGCACTGTAGGTTGTTTTACCCTGTTCACCACCGTCACACTGGTTCTTACCAGCCCGATGGGAATAGAAGAATCATTCCGGAAAGCTATTTTTCAAGTAGTCTCATTACAGACCACCACCGGATTTATTTCTGCTGATTACATGACCTGGGTTCCGGTACTATGGACATTGATGTGCATCATCATGCTTTTCGGAGCATGTGCAGGCTCCACTTCCGGAGGTATAAAATGTATTCGTATTGCCATCATGAGCCGTGTATCAAGAAACGAATTCAAACGAATCATCCATCCTAATGCAGTCTTGCCGGTCCGCATCAACCGTCAGGTAATTTCTTCTACAACCAAATCGGCTATATTGGCATTTACCTTCCTTTATATAGCTATTGTCTTTATTGGTTGGCTATTGCTTATGATATTAGGAGTAGGATTTGAAGAAGCATACAGTGTCGTAATTTCCAGTTTAGGCAATGTCGGACCGGGTATAGGCAAGTGCGGACCTTCTTATTCATGGAGCGGATTACCCGATATGGCCAAATGGATCAGTGCGTTACTTATGCTCATCGGCCGTTTGGAGTTATTTACCGTCTTACTGTTGTTTACTCCCGGATTCTGGAAGAAACACTAAGAAGTACGGAAATCCCTCTCCATTCACGAGAAGAGAAAAAAAACAATTTATAATGATAGAATTCCAAATTTATGGCTAACTTTGCGACCTCTAAATAAAAATCATCATTATGAACAATATACTGAAGATCTTTATTTCTCTTTTATTTTTCCTGCTCTTGATAACAACAGCGGGACAAGAAGAGTATGCGTCAGTAAAGAGTTCATTCTTTCAGAAATCAAACGTAACCTCTTCTTATCAGCAAACACAAAGTCCGTGTAAAAAGACCATGGATTTCCTGTTTATCAACCGTTTTGCCGATATGCCACAAGTAGCAATTGCTCTTGACAATCCGGATTTGACTTCCAAATCCAAATGTGCTCTCCGTCTGCTTGCTACACTGAATGATTTCTGGAAACAAGAGCTACAAACAAACAACATACATTTTCATTCATCCATTTCACATTACTCGCATGCCGTGGATTACTATATCTATGCACTACGGCGAATCATTATTTAATTTTATAAAGCCTTCAAGCTAAAAGCCAAAACAAAGTATCTTGCATTAAGCGTTATGTAAGTGGGCTTTGTGTTCATTCACTTTTTGTCTAATCAAAAAAAAGTTTAGATATGTATTTTACACTATTAGTTGTCGTTATCCTGACGGCAATTGCACTGGTTGCCGTGGCTTTGGGTATTGCCCGTGCCATTTCTCCCCGTTCGTACAATCCGCAAAAAGGAGAGGCTTACGAATGTGGTATCCCCACCCGGGGACAGTCATGGATGCAATTTAAGGTAGGTTACTATCTGTTTGCCATTCTATTTCTCATGTTTGATGTTGAAACGGTATTTCTCTTTCCGTGGGCGGCAGTCGTTCAGGATTTAGGAGTGTACGGTTTAGTCAGCATCTTCTTCTTTATTGTAGTACTCATATTAGGCCTGGCATACGCCTGGAAGAAAGGAGCATTGGAATGGAAATAAAGAAACCGGTCATAAAATCTATCCCTTATGAAGATTTCAAAGATAATGAGTATCTGGAGAACATGGTCAAACAACTTAATGAAGGAGGTACAAAAGTACTTATCGGTTGTTTGGATGACCTTATCAACTGGGGACGCAGCAACTCGCTGTGGCCGCTTACCTTTGCAACCAGTTGCTGCGGAATTGAGTTTATGGCAGTCGGTGCTGCCCGGTATGACTTTGCCCGTTTCGGGTTTGAAGTAGCCCGCGCCAGTCCGCGCCAGGCAGATATGATTATGGTAGCCGGAACCATCACACACAAAATGGCACCGGTATTAAAACGTCTTTATGACCAAATGGCAGACCCCAAATATGTGATTGCAGTGGGCGGATGCGCCATCAGCGGAGGTCCGTTTAAAAAATCCTACCATGTGCTGAACGGAGTTGACAAAATATTACCGGTAGACGTTTATATTCCCGGATGCCCCCCACGGCCCGAAGCCTTATTATATGGCATGATGCAACTGCAACGTAAAGTAAAACTGGAAAAATTCTTTGGCGGAGTAAACCGCAAGGAAGAAGAACCCCAAAAGGAATAACTTATGGATGATATTATCAAAATAGAACCTAACGAACTCCGCACCGAGATGCAAAAGTTACGCGCGGAAGGCTATGACTTTATGCGTTCACTCACCGGAATGGACTGGGGAGAAGAAGGATTGGGAGTAGTCTACCATCTGGAAAAGACAGCTACCGGCGAGAACAAAGTAATTAAAGCTGTCACTGCCAACCGCGAGAAAGCTGAATTGCCTACAGTCTGCGATATTTGGAAAGGCGCAGAATTCAACGAGCGTGAAGTGTATGATTACTTCGGCATCCGTTTTGTGGGACACCCCGACATGCGCCGCTTGTTCCTGCGTGAAGACTGGATAGGCCATCCGCTTCGCAAAGATTATGACGAAAGCCTCAACCCGCTGCGGATGACCAACGAGGAGCCGGTCGATACCACCCAATACATGGAAGTACAGCATGACGGCAGCGTAATTGAAAAACGAGAAACCATCTTCGACGAAGATGAATACATTATTAATATAGGTCCGCAGCATCCGGCAACTCACGGAGTGCTCCGCTTTCGCGTGTCACTGGAAGGTGAGATTATAAAGAAACTGGATGTACACTGCGGATATATCCACCGCGGCATCGAAAAGATGTGCGAAAGTCTGACATATCCCCAAACACTCGCCTTAACCGACCGGTTGGATTATTTGGGCGCACACCAAAACCGCCATGCACTCTGCATGTGTATCGAAAAGGCAATGGGTGTGGAAGTGAGTGAACGTGTACAGTATATCCGCACCATCATGGACGAGCTGCAACGCATTGATTCACATCTGCTTTTCTTTTCTTGTCTGTGCATGGACTTGGGCGCGCTAACTGCCTTCTTTTACGGATTCCGCGACCGCGAAAAGATTCTGGACATCTTCGAAGCAACCACCGGCGGTCGCTTAATCCAGAACTATAATACCATCGGCGGTGTGCAGGCCGATATCGCGCCGGACTTTGTGCAAAAGGTAAAAGACTTTATCGCTTATCTCCGTCCGACATTAAAAGAGTATCATGAAGTCTTCACCGGCAATGTCATCGCACAGGAACGTATGAAAGGTGTAGGAGTGCTCAGTCGCGAAGACGCCATCTCTTTTGGTGCAACGGGGGGAACAGGGCGCGCCAGCGGTTGGGCTTGCGATACTCGCAAACGCCATCCCTACTCTATGTATGGAAAAGTCGACTTCAAGGAAATTGTCCATACCGAAGGCGATTCATTCGCACGCTACATGGTACGTATGGAAGAAATCATGGAAAGTATGAACATCATCGAACAGTTGATTGATAATATTCCTGAAGGAGCATTTCAGCAAAAGATGAAACCGATTATCCGTGTGCCCGAAGGTTCTTATTATGCTGCGGTGGAAGGCAGCCGTGGAGAGTTCGGCGTCTTTTTGGAAAGTCGTGGAGATAAATATCCTTACCGTCTGAAGTTCCGTGCCACCGGACTGCCATTGGTTTCGGCAATGGAAACCATGTGCCGCGGTGCCAAGATAGCCGACCTCATTGCCATCGGCGGAACAGTGGATTACGTGGTACCGGACATAGACAGATAAGATTAATAATAAAACGAAACGAAATAATATATGTTTGATTTTAGTATAGTAACCCAATGGATACACTCAATGCTTACCTCCTTCATGCCCGAAGGGTTGGCGGTATTTATAGAGTGTGTGGCTATCGGCGTATGCATCATGCTTGCCTACGCAGTGATTGCTATCATTATGATATTCATGGAGCGAAAAGTCTGTGCAGCATTCCAGTGTCGCCTGGGACCGATGCGTGTAGGACCTTGGGGCACCATACAGGTCTTTGCCGATGTATTCAAGATGTTGATAAAAGAAATCATCACCATTCGTCACGCCGACAATTTCCTTTATAACCTCGCTCCCTATATTGTGATACTGGCATCTATCCTGTCATTCAGTTGTTTGCCTTTCAGCAAAGGGATGGAAGTGCTCGACTTCAATGTCGGCATCTTTTTCCTGATGGCAGCCTCCAGCATCGGTGTGGTAGGTATCCTGCTTGCCGGATGGAGTTCCAACAACAAGTACTCACTAATCGGTGCCATGCGAAGCGGTGCACAGATGATCAGTTATGAACTGTCTGTCGGACTGAGCATTCTCACCATTGTCGTATTGACCGATACCATGCAATTTTCAGAAATCGTAGAACGCCAGGCCGACGGCTGGTTCCTTTTCAAAGGCCATATCCCGGCAATGATTGCCTTTATCATCTATCTGATAGCCGGCAATGCAGAGGTAAACCGTGGTCCATTCGACTTGCCCGAAGCCGAAAGTGAGCTGACAGCCGGATATCACACCGAATATTCGGGTATGCACTTCGGTTTATTCTATGTGGCAGAGTTTGTCAACCTGTTCATTATTGCCGGAGTAGCCGCCACTATCTTCCTGGGCGGCTGGATGCCGTTGCATATTCCCGGCTTGGACGGCTTCAATACCGTCATGGACTATATTCCCGGATTTGTATGGTTCTTTGCAAAGTCATTCTTTATTGTCTGGCTGCTGATGTGGATAAAATGGACTTTCCCTCGTTTACGTATCGACCAGATTCTTACACTGGAATGGAAATACCTGGTACCGATAGGTCTTTGCAATTTGTTGCTGATGGTTATTATTGTTGTATTTAAATTGCATTTCTAATGAAAGAAGAAAAACGTTCATATATAGGAGGACTGTTGCACGGTATCGGTACACTGCTCACCGGAATGAAAATCACCGGACGGGAATTTTTCACTCCGAAAGTAACCGAGCAGTATCCCGAGAACCGTGCTACACTGGAAATCTCTCCCCGTTTTCGCGGGCGTCTCGTCATGCCGGCAGACGAAAACGGGAACAATAAATGTATTGCCTGCGGGCTTTGTCAAATGGCCTGTCCCAACGACACCATTCATATCACCAGCGAAACACAGACTGATGAAGAAACAGGTAAGAAGAAAAAAACATTGGTGAAATATGAATATGATTTGGGCGCCTGCGTGTTCTGTCAACTCTGCGTCAATGCCTGTCCGCACGATGCCATCTGTTTTGATACAGAATTTGAAAATGCAGTGTTCGACCGCAGCAAATTGGTTCTCATCCTGAATAAGAAATAAAAAAACAAACGATATTATGACACTACAACTAATTGTATTCATTGTGCTGGCATTGTTTATCGCTGTCTGTTCGGTACTGGCGGTCACCACATCACGCATTCTGCGCGCAGCGACCTATTTGCTGTTTGTACTATTCGGCACGGCAGGCATTTACTTCCAGCTCAATTATTCGTTTTTGGGAGCCGTCCAATTGCTGATTTATGCCGGCGGCATCACGGTACTTTATGTTTTCAGTATTCTGCTGACCTCCTCACAAGGAGACAAGTCCGAACGGCTGAAAAACGGTAAAATGGTGGCAGGAGTTGTTTCCACCCTTGCCGGGCTGGGCATCTGCCTGTTTGTTATGTTGAAAAACGAGTTTCTCCCCTCCCACTTCACTCCCGGCGAACTGCATGTGCAGACCATCGGCCACACCCTGATGGGAATGGGAAAATATCAATATGTACTGCCTTTCGAAGTCATCAGCATATTGTTGCTGGCTTGTATTGTGGGAGGTATAATGATTGCACGTAAAAGATAAGTCTGATTATGGTACACATGGAATATTACCTGGTGGTTTCCACCTTTATGATGTTTGCAGGCATCTATGGCTTCTTTACCCGCCGCAACCTGCTCGCCATGCTGATTAGTGTGGAACTGATTTTGAACTCCGTCGATATCAACTTCGCCGTGTTCAACCGCTACCTCTTCCCCAACGAACTGGAAGGAGTGTTCTTCGCCCTGTTCGCCATCGGAGTGAGTGCTGCGGAAACAGCGGTAGCTATTGCCATTATCATCAATATCTATCGTAACATCCGAAACATACAAGTGAAGAACTTAAACGAAATGAAAAATTGATTATGGAATATACTATTCTAATCCTCATCCTTCCTTTCCTCAGTTTTCTGATACTGGGACTGGCAGGTATGCGCATGAAGAACAGCGTGGCAGGTGCCATCGGCACAGCTTCACTGACAGGAGTGGCATTGCTTTCCTACCTCACCGCCTTTCACTATTTCACAGGCGGCCGTACGGCAGCAGGCACCTTCCCCACCCTCATGCCCTACAACTTTGAATGGTTGCCGTTCACAGCCGACCTTCATATCAATATGGGCATTTTGCTCGATCCTATTTCCATCATGATGCTGGTTGTGATTTCTACCGTGTCACTGATGGTACACATCTACTCCTTCGGCTATATGAAAGGTGAAAAAGGCTTCCAGCGCTATTATGCTTTTCTGAGTCTTTTCACCATGTCAATGCTGGGACTGGTAGTAGCAACCAATATTTTCCAAATGTACGTCTTTTGGGAATTGGTGGGCGTCAGCTCTTACCTGCTCATCGGTTTCTATTATACCAAGAAAGAAGCCATCGCAGCCAGCAAAAAAGCATTTATCGTCACCCGTTTTCTGATTGGTATCCTCATCTACGGCTACTACGCAGAAACATTCTCTTTCACTCCTGCCGCAAGCGCTCTGGTTGCAGCAGGAACAATGATTCCACTGGCATTGGGGCTGATGTTTGTCGGCGGAGCCGGAAAAAGCGCCATGTTCCCATTACACATCTGGCTGCCCGATGCCATGGAAGGCCCTACTCCGGTCAGTGCCCTGATTCATGCCGCCACCATGGTGGTAGCCGGTGTATATCTGGTAGCCCGTATGTTCCCATTGTTCATCGGTTACGCTCCCGAAGTACTCCACTGGACAGCCTACATCGGTGCTTTCACAGCATTCTATGCTGCCAGTGTAGCCTGTGTGCAAAGCGATATCAAACGTGTACTTGCTTTCTCCACCATTTCACAGATAGGCTTTATGATTGTTGCCTTGGGCGTTTGCACCTCGATGAATCCCCACGAAGGAGGATTGGGCTACATGGCCTCCATGTTCCATCTGTTCACTCACGCCATGTTCAAGGCATTACTCTTCTTGGGGGCAGGATGCATCATTCATGCCGTACACAGCAATGAAATGAGCGCGATGGGCGGGTTGCGCAAATACATGCCTGTCACCCACATCACATTTCTGATAGCCTGCCTTGCCATTTCGGGCATTTGGCCTTTCTCGGGATTCTTCTCCAAAGACGAAATCCTGACCGCCTGCTTCCGGTTCAGCCCGGTCATGGGCTGGATAATGACAGGTATAGCTGCGATGACCGCATTCTATATGTTCCGTCTGTATTATGGCATTTTCTGGGGCACGGAAAACAAAACCCTCCACGCTGCACATACTCCGCATGAAGCACCGCTTACCATGACTTTCCCGTTACTGTTTTTGGCAGCCGTGACCTGTGTGGCGGGATTCATCCCGTTCGGTAATTTAATCAGCAGCAACGGAGAGGCTTATACCATCCACCTGGATATGCAGGTAGCCACAACAAGTATCATTATTGCACTGTTGTCCATCGGTCTTGCCACATGGATGTATGCAGGTCCCAAACAGCCTGTCGCCGACAAGCTGGCACACACCTTCAGCCGTTTGCACACAGCTGCCTATCACCGCTTCTACATGGACGAAGTCTGGATGTTCTTCACCAAGAAGATTATATTCCGGTGCATCAGTACTCCGATAGCATGGTGGGACCGTCACGTCATCGACCAGTTCTTCAACTTCACCGCCTGGAGCACCCACGCCACAGCTGATGAGATACGTGATATGCAAAGCGGAAATGTACAGCAATACAGTATTTGGTTCCTCGCAGGAGCCTTGATACTGACGCTGATACTATTAGTTTAACCAGCCAAACGAATAATTAAGTATACAAATGAACATACTAAGTTTTTTCATCATAGTTCCTTTATTGATGCTCGCGGGGCTTTGGGCTTCGCGCAGCGTCAATCAAGTACGTGGCGTGATGGTTACCGGAGCTTCCCTGCTGCTGGCACTGTCTGTCTACCTCACCATTGATTATATAGGACTCCGCCAAGCCGGTGCCATGGAAGAAATGCTGTTTACCGACAGTATATCCTGGTATGCCCCCTTACATATATGTTACTCCATCGGAGTGGACGGTATCTCCGTAGCCATGTTACTACTGAGCGCTATCATTGTCTTCACCGGAACATTTGCATCATGGAAACTTCAGCCCCTCACCAAAGAGTATTTCCTATGGTTCACACTGCTGAGTTTGGGAGTGTTCGGATTCTTTATCTCGACAGACCTGTTCACCATGTTTATGTTCTATGAAGTAGCGCTTATCCCGATGTACCTGCTGATTGGTATATGGGGAAGCGGCCGTAAAGAATATGCAGCCATGAAACTTACCCTGATGCTGATGGGCGGTTCTGCTTTCCTGCTAATAGGTATTCTGGGTATCTTCTATGGAGCAGGAGGCGAGACAATGAATCTGCTCGAGATAGCCAAACTACATATTCCCGATACGATGCAGCACCTGTTCTTCCCGCTTATTTTCCTGGGGCGCACTATTCCCATTCCACACATGGAGTCCCGACGGCCATGCATCTGCTCCGACTGCCGTCAGTATGCTTCATGCCGGTGTGCTGATGAAGTTGGGAGGCTACGGCTGTTTTCGTGTTGCCATGTATCTGATGCCCGAAGGAGCAGCCATGTGGGGTGATGTATTCCTCGTGCTGACCACCATTTCTGTGGTTTACGGTGCGTTCAGCGCTGTGGTACAGACCGACTTGAAATATATCAATGCCTATTCATCCGTATCGCATTGCGGACTGGTGCTTTTCGCTCTTCTGATGATGACACGCACCAGTTGTACGGGAGCCATCCTCCAAATGCTGAGCCACGGTCTGATGACAGCTTTGTTCTTTGCCCTGATCGGTATGATTTACGGCCGCACCCATACACGCGATGTACGCCTGATGGGAGGACTGATGAAAATCATGCCATTTCTGGCTGTGGGCTATGTCATTGCGGGTCTTGCCAATCTGGGGTTGCCGGGATTGAGTGGATTTGTGGCAGAAATGACCGTCTTTGTCGGCTCGTTCCAAAACAACGATACCTTCCACCGTGTATGCACGCTGATAGCTACGACAAGTATCGTGATTACTGCGGTTTATATTCTGCGTGTAGTAGGTAAGATTCTATATGGCAAGGTACTGAACCCCGACCATCTGAAACTTACCGATGCAACTTGGGATGAAAGAGTGGCAGTAATCTTCCTGATAGCCTGCGTAGCCGGACTGGGACTTGCCCCATTCTGGATAAGCAACCTGATTAGTAACAGTGTAGAACCGATTATCACTCAATTAATACAATAACATACGATTATGGACATTACATCTATTTTGCAAATGCATCAGGAGCTGAGCCTCACCGCCGTATTTCTGTTGATGTTTGTACTCGACCTTTTCCTTCCCGTGCGTCTTCGCCACTGGTTACGCCCATTGGCCTGCGCCCTGTTGGGAATTGAGTTACTTGCCAATATATGGCCCGATGAAGTCATCCTTTTCGGAGGGATGTATCATTCCACTCCGATGGCCTCCATTATGAAAAGTGTTCTCACTTTGGGCACCATCCTTGTATTCCTGCAATCCACCCATTGGCTGCGTCGTCCGGACACTCGTCACAAAATGGGAGAATTCTATACACTCACACTGAGCACGTTACTGGGAATGTACTTCATGGTGAGCGCAGGTCACTTTCTCCTGTTCTTTTTAGGACTGGAACTGGCTACCGTTCCTATGGCATGCCTCGTTGCCTTCGACAAATACAAAGGTCACAGTGCAGAAGCCGGAGCAAAATTCATTTTATCCGCCCTCTTCTCCAGCGGTATATTCCTCTATGGCATCTCAATGATTTACGGAACCGTAGGTACGCTCTATTTCGAGGACATCCCTGCCGGCATCACCGGAAGCCCGCTTCAAATACTGGCATTGGTATTTTTCTTCTCCGGTATGGCCTTTAAGTTGAGCCTTGTGCCTTTCCATTTGTGGACTGCCGACACCTATCAGGGAGCGCCTACCACAGTTGCCGCTTACCTGTCGGTTATCTCGAAAGGTGCAGCCGCCTTTGCGCTGATGGCCATTTTGGTCAAAGTATTCGGTTCCATGACCGCCCAATGGAGTGAAATGCTGTGCGTGGTCATTGTCGCTACCATCACCATTGCCAACCTGTTTGCCATCCGCCAAAGCAACTTAAAGCGCTTTATGGCATTCAGCAGTATATCACAGGCAGGATATATCATGCTGGCAGTCCTGGCAGGCACTCCGCAGGGAATGGCGTCATTAGTTTATTATATCATTGTATACATTGCAGCCAATCTTGCCGTATTCGGGGTAATCAACGCCATCGAGCAACACACCCACGGAATGGTTGAGCGCGAAGATTACAACGGACTCTACAAAACCAATCCCCGCCTGACAATGGTGATGACACTTGCCCTTTTCTCTTTGGCAGGTATCCCGCCATTTGCCGGGTTCTTCAGTAAATTCTTTGTATTTGCAGCAGCTTTCCAAAGTGGATATTATCTGATAGTGTTTATTGCATTGGTAAACACCATTATTTCACTTTACTATTATCTGCTGATTGTAAAAGCTATGTTCATTACCCCCAATGATGAACCAATCGCCACCTTCAAAACCGGTATCGCCATGCGTACCTGTTTGTTGATTTGTGTGGCAGGCATCTTCATATTGGGCATCGCCAGCAGCATTTACCAACTGCTGAACGATACAGCTGCACTTTATTGAGAAAGAAAAGGGAGTGTGTCAAAACCAAACCGGCCTATCCAATCGTCAGCTGTAGAGGCAGGGGGCGCCTGCCCGAAGACACAAAGCAAACTGTTTTCGGGCGAGCGACCTCCCCCCTACGAACCAGACGATAACATTATCCACGTTTTGACAACCCCATCTTATACCCCCTCAATAATGGGCATTGTTTATGAAGATTGTTACCATTATTTGCTAAAACTCTCTCCATTGTTGATGAAAAATCTCAAGAGGTCTAAAAACTTCACCAGCTTTTCAGAAAACTTCACCAGCTTTTTCAAAAACTCCACCAACTTTTTTGAAAACTCCACCAACTTTTTTGAAAACTCCACCAACTTTTTTGAAAAGACCAAAGTGTTTTAACACGAGCAAAACGCCTTTTGAAAACACTTTCTTCCGAGTTTTCCTACTGATTGAATGAATGAACCGAACCCCGAAAGAAAATTGATAAAACTTCCTTTCACATTTCACAAATATCGGAAACCACCTGTTCATAGGGGTTTCCGCGTGAAAGCAACAAATTTCCTCTCAAAAGCTTCTTTCACGCAAAAAGCCGATGAATAAAGGATTTCAGTGGGTGAAACGTGTGAAAGCAACCTGTTATCAACTTTTTCGTGGAAAACATTTTTGTCTATTTAGACAGGACAAGAAAGCGACTCTCTATGTTTACAAATATATTTGCGCCATACTATCAAATACAGCTTAATCGAGTAGGAGGAAAACGAAGTAGTTTTCTTCCTACTTTCGTTTTCCGACCT
>OGMM01000322.1_pt1 | contig 26301 bp, 20 predicted proteins | sample 1573221 | NCBI WGS metagenome assembly OGMM01 (sample SAMEA2581988, study PRJEB24529) | metagenome | biome: Human gut stool | place: China | collected 2011 | reverse complement strand
CTTTTCTTGCGCCATTAACGAACGAACAGCCATGCGAAGCAGGGCGAGATAGCGCATAGCGCGGGTTCGTGAGTGTACGGATTGAGAAAGAGTAAATTAAGATATTATCACAATAAAATAAAATATATGGAGATAAATAATATGGAGATATTAAAAGGACTTCCAGTAGCTAATGCCATTAATGAAAAGCTTATGGAACAAGTTAAGAGTATAGAAGGTCCGCTTCCACATCTTGCTATTATCAGGGTTGGTGAAAGACCAGATGACTGCTCATATGAAAGAGGAGCTGTTAAAAAGATGGATAAGGTAGGAGTCAGATGTACAACATATACATTTGATGCTGATATAGATAATGAGACTTTTCAGGCTGAGTTCGATAAGATTAACGAGAATCCTGACATAGATGGTATTCTTATGTTAAGACCACTTCCAAAGCAGCTTGATGAAAAGCAGATTGAAAACAAAATAGATCCAAGAAAAGATCTTGATGGAATATCACCTCTTAACTTAGCTAAGGTATATGCTGGTGATGAGAGTGGATATGCACCATGTACAGCAGAGGCAGTCATTGAGATGTTGGATTATGCTGGTATTGATATAAAGGGTAAAAGGGTAACAGTTGTAGGAAGAAGTCTTGTTATAGGAAAACCTGTTTCTATGCTTCTTATGAAGCACAATGCAACAGTTACAGTATGTCATACAAAGACAGTTGACATGGAAGGTACATGTAAGAACGCTGAGATACTTGTTGCGGCAGCAGGTTCTGCACGCATGATTAAGAAGGATTATGTAGCTGAGGGTGCCATTGTAGTTGATGTTGGCATTAATGTAGATGAGGAAGGAAATCTGTGTGGAGATGTTGATTTTGACACTATCACAGATATTGCAGCAATTGCAACACCTGTTCCAGGTGGAGTTGGTTCAGTTACTACATCTGTGCTTGCAAAGCATCTTGTTAAGGCAGCTATGGCACGTTAGTTGTATGTATGAGTTGTGCAGAATATAGCGATGAATATTGTGCAGAATATCATACGGAATATATGTATGTCGAATATACAAAAGTTAATATTGGAGGTTTTGTTTTGAAAGAAAGAGAAACGTTTGGATCGCGACTAGGTTTCATCCTTGTGTCAGCCGGGTGCGCAGTAGGGCTTGGCAATGTATGGAAGTTTCCATACATATGTGGAATTAACGGAGGAGCAGCATTTGTACTGATATATCTTGTGTTCCTTGCTATTCTAGGTTTTCCTATTGTGTGTGCTGAGTTTACGGTAGGACGAGGAAGTGGAAAGGGTGCAGCCAGAGCATATGAGGTACTAGAGAAAAAAGGCAGCAAGTGGCATTATTTTAAGTGGGTATCAGTAGTTGGAAGTTATATTCTTATGGCTTTCTATACTATGGTAGCCGGATGGATGCTTTATTATGCATTCAAGGAAGCAAGCGGTGCGCTTACAAGTGTCAGCTCAGAGCAGATAACCGCGGAGTTTGGCAATATGTTAGGTAATCCTGGAGTCATGATTGTATGGATGATGATAGCGATATTGTTGTCCTTTGGTGTATGTGCACTTGGACTGGAAAAGGGTATTGAAAAGATAACAAAGGTAATGATGACATGTCTTATAGTGCTTATTATTGTTCTTGCGATACATTCGCTTGTTTTACCAGGTGCATCTGAGGGTGTTAAGTTTTATCTTGTTCCTAATCTTGATACTATTAAGGCAAGAGGTATAGGCCCTGTTATATTTGATGCCATGACACATGCATTTTTTACACTTAGTGTAGGTATTGGTGCTATGGAGATCTTCGGAAGCTACATGAAGAAGGATAGAACCATAGGTGGCGAAGCTGTCAGCATAGTAGTACTTGATACATTCGTTGCACTTATGGCTGGGTTTATTATTATACCAGCATGTTTTTCATTTGGCGTACAGCCTGATGCAGGTCCTTCACTGCTTTTTAAGACATTGCCGAATGTGTTTAACAGCATGGCTGGTGGAAGAGTATGGGGAACAGCATTCTTTATATTTATGTCGTTTGCGGCGCTTTCAACGGTTATAGCTGTATTCGAGAATATTATTTCGTTTTACATAGACCTTAAGGGGTATTCAAGAAAAAATGTCGTGTTGTGGAATATTGTGTTTATGTCATTGCTTTCACTTCCAGCAGTATTAGGTTTTAATGTGCTTTCAGGTTTTGAACCACTTGGTCCAGGAACTGGTATTATGGATCTTGAAGACTTCCTTGTATCGTATAATCTTCTTCCACTTGGAAGTATGATATTCGTGTTATTCTGTACAAAGAAGAATGGCTGGGGCTGGGAAGGCTTCAGACAGGAAGCTAATACAGGTAAGGGCATAAAGTTCCCTGAATGTTTCAGGTTCTATATGAGTTATATACTTCCAGCAATTATTGTGGTTGTATATCTTAAGGGATATTATGATACATTCGTAAAGCTTGGAACATCATATCTTGTTGGATGGATGATATTCGCATGCATATTGTTATGTGCGATATTTGGTATTGCTAATTATAAGAAAAAATAGATTGTAAAAAGATGTCGGTTTAGTTGATTTAAGGTTCTGTGAAGTTATTAAACCCTGCTATAGTTGATTAGTTGTAATCACTATAGCAGGGATTTTTTTAGTATATGCTTTTAATATATTGCTTTTAATATATTGCCTTTAGTATATTGTTATCAGTTTATTATAGTATCAGTAAACAGTACATAAGTGCTATATTGAAAATAAGCATAATGCGTGAAATAATTGACAGTATACAATTAACCAGCAATAAATCTCATAAGAAGTTCAACTATGAATACAGCAGCACAGCTAAACATAGCAACCTGAAAAAGACTTTTTCCCATCCAGGCAAGTACAATAGCAATCACAAATGCAATAGCGGCGGATATAACACTGTTTGTAGATTCAAGTATGGCAGGAAACGTCATAACTGCCAGTGTTACATAAGGTACATAATACAGGAAAGACTTGATGGTTGTATTCTTGATTTCTTTTCTGATAAGTGTAAGCGGCAGTGTTCGGATAAGGTATGTTACAGCTGCCATTATAAGTATGTATATATAAGTATTATGTAAAAGCATTTCTTTTAGCTCCTTTAGTTTTAACATTCGTTTTCTTTAACAGGAAACAATACAGCAGCCGCTAGTGAAATAACTACTGTAAGGATAATAATACGTGTTCCAGATGATATCGAACTGACAACAGGTGCATAAGAGAATATGCAGCTTATAATCATAGATATAGCAACAACGCAAGCTACAATTTTGTTCTTTCTTGCTGGTGGAATGATGATAGCAATAAACATTCCATATAGTCCGACACTTAGCGCACTTACGATGCTTGCTGGAAGTATGTTTCCAAAAAGTACACCAAAGTAGGTTCCAAGAACCCAGGCTGGGGATGCAACAAGCACCATACCATACATATAGGCTGGATTAAGTTTTTCAGGAACAGATACACATAATCCAAATATTTCATCAGTAACAAAAAGTCCCATGATCAGTCTGTGAAAAAAAGGCATTTTGTTGTCAAGCTTCTGGCTTAACGCACACGACATAAGAAAGTATCGTGCATTGATTATAAGCTCCATGACAGCTATTTCTGTATATGTGGCGAGTGCGGCTATAAGCGTGAATCCGGCGAATTCTCCAGCAGATGCGTGGCAGGTTATACTTGCCAGGGCAGCCTGCAGTGCTGTTAATCCAGCATTTTTGGCAGCTATACCAAGAGTGAAGGATACAGCAAGATATCCAAGGGCTATAGGCATACCATTATGTATACCTTTTTTCAGCCAGTAAGATGTAGAAGTATTCATAAATATTATATCTCCATTTTTGTAAAATTAAATCTATTTAATCCAATATGTTATGTTACATGACTTAAAAATAAAAGCAATATCATATATTACACCATATAAAATAAAGTGTCAAAAAGTGTAAATTTTTTAAATTCCGTTATTCTATTTCTGCGATTTTTTTCTTTTGTTCTACATATGACATTATGATATGACATTGATATTTATTTATCAAACTTATATAAAAATCCAAGTGACTATTTATATAAAGTATTTCTAAAGCAACGCTGAGTTGTATAAAATTCACAAAAAAAGAGGTATAACTTTATAGAACTTTGATAATTGATTATATACCGGTATACTGGTATACTGCAAATGTCAAAAGGAAAGACAAAAAGTTAACAAATACTAAAAACTAAAAAACAATGAATAACAAAGTTTAAGGAGGAAAAATATTATGAATACAACATTTGATTTAGGAAACGGATTAAAGGTGATCGATCTTACAAAGCCATTAGACCCAAAGACAGAGTCGAGAAGATGCCATCTTATCAGATATAATACAGGTGGACCAATCCCTGATTTCCATACAGCTATGGATCTTACAAGCCACCTTGGAACACATTGTGAGTGTCCTTATCATCATGATGATAACTGGCCATCAGTTGCAGAGCTTCCACTTACAACATTTATGGGAAGAGCAATATATGTAGATTTCAAGGAAACACTTCCTCATAGAAAGCACATCAGTGCAGCAGACCTTGATAAGGCAACAGAGGGCTGGGTTAAGGAAGGAGATATTCTTATCATAGATTCTTCTTATAAGATTGATCCATTCACACCTGATACTAATACAGATAAGGATCAGAGATTATTAGTTAATGGTGAAACAGCACAGTGGTGTGTAGACCACAAGATTAAGTGTGTAGGCTTTGGTGATGGAGTTTCAATTGAGAATTGCAACGAAGATGTTAAGCCTTTCCACGATATCTGTATGGCAGAAAACATAGTATTCCTTGAAGTATTAAAGAATCTTGATAAGCTTTCACAGGATACATTCTTCATGTCATATTCACCACTTCCAATCTATGGATTAGATTCATGCCCTATCAGAGCATATGCAATCGAAGGACTTGCTGAATTTACAAGATAATATAGAAAAGCGTTACGGTTGATAATCAGCCGGTAAGTCTGTAAAAGCTGATGAGTATGCTTTATAAAAAGTATATTGTATAATAAGAAGTATTACGGTTCAGAAATGGAGGATTAGTGTGAAAAATAAGATTTTTCACACGCAAGATTTGTACTTCGCACAAACTTGAGATGCGCAAAGAAGCAGCGCAAGAATGGAGGATCACTATGAAGATAGCAGTACTTGGAGCTGGTGCTATGGGTTCTATATATGGAGGCCATCTTTCAATAAACAATGATGTTTATATGATAGATAAGAAGGAAGAGCTTGTTGAAAAGATTAATGCAGATGGATTGAAGCTATATGAGAATGATAAAGATGTCATATATCATCCAAAGGCATTGCTTAGCAGCGAAGGAATAGGTGAGGTTGATCTTGTTATTATATTTGTCAAGGCATTATATTCTAGAGCTGCTCTTATGGAAAATAAGGCTATAATCGGCGATAATACTTATGTTTTAACTCTTCAGAATGGTGCCGGACACGAAGATATTATTGAAGAGTTTGTTCCTAAGGAAAGAATTATTATAGGAACAACAGAAGATAATGGAGCTATTCTTGATAACGGATATGTAAGAAGAGGCGGTAAGGGTAAGACTAATATTGGCATGCTTGTAGAAGATAAGAAGGGTATGCTTGATAAAGTAAAGGAATGTTTTGATGGATGTGGTTTTGATACACACATTTACAGTAACATACAGCAGCTTATATGGGATAAGCTTTTTACGAATGTCTCACTTAGTGCATTAACAGGAGTGCTTCAGGTGCCTATCGGTTTTATCGCAGAGGATGAATATGCATGGAATATGACAGTTACACTTATAAAAGAAGCAATGCAGGTAGCAAAGGCTATGGGACTTGAGTTTGATGAAGATGAGATGATTGAGAGAGTAAGAAATACATCTATCAACTCGCCAGAAGGAAGGACTTCTATATATGCAGACTTAAAGGCAGGAAGACTTACAGAGGTTAATACAATAAGTGGTGCAGTTGTGAAGGCAGGAGACAGACTTGGAATTCCGGTTCCTTCGCATAAAATGATAGTTAATATGGTTCATGCTATGGAGAATAAAAGTAAAAACAATGTCCAGTAAATAAGCATTTAAAGAGTCATTACTGGATTGAATACTGAATTAAATACGAAATGTCTGCATGTGAAAGGCAGACAGAAGGGAGCAGAGATGATATTTTCATCAATTCACACACAGGATGATTATTCTAATTATCCAAAGGCAGTACAGAGAGCTATAGAATATTTAAAGAGCAATGATTTTACTAAAATGCAAACAGGTGTATATGAAATAGAAGGTAAACTGTTATATGCACAGGTATTCGATGCTATGACAGAACCAGTAAGTGATAGAAAACCAGAGGTTCACGAAAAGTACTTAGATGTCCAGTTCCTTGTAACAGGAAGAGAAAAGTTAGGCTTTACACCAGATACAGGAAATTATGAGGTGGATGAAAGATTCGATGAAAGAGATCTTATATTCTACAAGAAGGTAGAAAATGAAGGCTTTATCACCTCAACACCAGGATGTTTCTGTGTATTCTTTCCAACAGATGTACACAGACCACAGGTTGCAGATGGAGAACCTATGGAAGTAAGAAAGGTTGTAGTCAAGGTAAGCTTAGAGCTTTTAAAGTAATCAGGCAGATGCATTAGAGCAAAGCTGTCAGTTGTTTATCAGGGTTTATGACTGACGGTTGAAATGTATCAGATATGGAGGGATTTATGGGCAGGAAAATAATAGCATTAGTATTATGCATAACAATGCTGGCCAGTCTTACACTTACAGGATGTTCAACTGACAGTGCAGACGGTCAGGAAGTAAAGATTATAAGAGTAGCATTTAACCAGAATGAGAATCATCCACAGTATAAAGCTATGAAGGAACTTGGTGAAAAGTTCGAAAAGGCGACTAATGGAAGATACAAGATGACTATATATGCCAATGGTGTACTTGGCGAGCAGGGTTCCATGGCAGAGTTTATAAGAACAGGAGCTCTTGATATGGCTATCGTACCCTGTTCAGTTCCAGAAGGATATGATTCTGATTTTGCTATCGTAGGTGCCCCTTATCTTTATAAGGATATGGATCACTTAAGAAGAGCAACAGAAGCTGGTGTGTTTACAGATCTTTTTAAGTCAACAAGAAAGTATAATTTTGAGGTTCTTACAATATATACAGCTGGTGAGAGAAATATATATGCAGCCAAGCCTATTAACTCAGCGGAGGATCTTAAGGGTATGATCGTCAGAGTTAATGATAGTACAACATACCTTAACATGGTTAAGTATATGGGTGGTACAGGTACAGCAATGTCTCAGTCAGAGGTATATACAGCACTTCAGCAGGGTGTTATAGATGCAGGTGAAAACAGTGAACTTGTATATTCAGATTTCAAGCATTATGAAGTGGCTAAGTATTATTCATATACAAGACATATTGTACATCCAGATGTAGTAGTAGCAAGTACTAACTTCCTTGATAGTTTATCAGCAGAGGATAGAAAAATATTCGACCAGCTTGTCATGGAATCAACAGATTATGAGTTTGATACATTTAAGGATGCTGTCGAAAAGGGCAAGGAAGAAGCAGAAGCCCATGGAGCAATCTTTGTATATCCTGATACTAACGAATTCAGGGAAAAATGTCAGCCATTACTTGATAGTATCGCTAACCAGTCAGATATGACAAAGGATATATATAATAAGGTAGAAGCTCTACGTAATCAGGATTAATGAGGAGGTGTACTTATATGAAAATAGTTAAGAATATACTAGATAAGATAACTTCGTATGCAAGCGTATTCATATTTATTATGATGGTGCTTATGGTAACTTACCAGGTAGTTGCAAGATATATCTTCTCTTCACCAAGCAGTGTGACAGAGATTCTTACAAGATATTCATTCGTATGGTTGATAATTATATCTGCAACTTATATGTTTGGACAGAGAGAACATATCAATATAGCAGTTTTAAAGGATAAGCTTCCAGGAAAAGCAAAGACAGTGGTAAACATTATAATTGAGTGTGTAACTATAGTGTTTGCAGGACTTATAATGGTATTCGGCGGCTTCAAGATTACACAGATGAATTTCGTACAGTACGATTCAATATTACATATCCCAACAGGTATTATATATTCTATAATTCCAATATGTGGCGTAATCATTATATTCTACAGCATATATAATATCGGTCTTGAGCTTAAGAAGAAGGCAGAATAGGAGGTAAATATGAGTATAGCATTACAGGTAGCCTTAGTAATGGTTACAATACTGGTAGTACTGCTTGTTATCGGTGCTCCAATCGGTGTAGCCATAGGTATGTCATCAGCAGTTTCAATGATATGTATGATTCCAGCAGATGTTTCTTTTGCAACATCAGCACAGAGAATATTCGCGGGTTCTAACTCGTTTTCACTTATAGCTATTCCATTTTTCATTCTTGCAGGTAACATAATGAATAATGGTGGTATAGCACAGAGACTTGTAAACTGTGCAAAGGTGATTAGTGGACGTATGCCTGGTGCACTTGCACAGTCAAACGTAGTAGCTAATATGTTATTCGGAGCAATCTCAGGCTCAGGTGCAGCAGCAGCCGCTGCCATGGGTGGTACAATCGGACCACTTGAAGAAAAGGAAGGATATGATAAGAACTATAGTACAGCAGTTAACGTAGCATCTGCTCCAGTAGGTATGCTTATCCCACCAAGTAACACTATGATCGTTTATTCAAGCGTTGCAGGCAGTGTTTCTATAGCAGCACTTTTTATGGCAGGTTATATTCCAGGTATTCTCTGGGGTGGTGCAGTTATGGTGCTTGCAGGTATTATGGCTAAGAAACGTGGTTATCAGGCAGAGTCAAGAGTACCGCTTAATGTTGCTCTTAAGACTTTATGGCAGGCAATACCAAGTCTTTTACTTATCGTAATCGTAATCGGAGGTATCCTTGGAGGTATCTTTACAGCAACAGAGGGTTCTGCTATTGCAGTAGTGTATGCAACGGTATTATCACTTATATACAGAGCATTTAAGATTAAGGATATTCCTAGAATTGTCCTTGAAGCAGCTAAGACAACAGGTATTATCACATTCATGATAGGTCTTTCATCTATTATGTCATGGGCTATGGCATTTACAGGAATTCCAGATATGATAGCTAAGGCAATACTTGGTCTTACAACTAATAAGTTCCTTATATTACTTCTTATAAATGTATTATTACTTGTAGTAGGTACATTTATGGATGTAACACCAGCAATACTTATATTTACGCCTATCCTTTTACCAATCTGTAAGTCACTTGGCATGGATGCTATCCACTTTGGTATATTACTATGCTTCAACTTATCTATTGGTACAATAACACCTCCTGTAGGTACAATCCTCTTTACAGGCTGCCGTGTTGGTGGAACGACAATCGAGAGCGTTATAAAGACACTGCTTCCTTACTTCGGAGTAATCCTTATAGCATTGTTACTTGTAACATATATTCCTCAGATATCAATGTTCCTTCCACATATACTTGGTCTTGTATAGTGCTGGATAATGTTTAATGATTATCAGATAAGATTGATTTATTGGACTGGTACAAATGTGAATCACATCACATTTATATAAACTTTTTTCCTAATATAAAACACCATGAAAGTTTAAAGGCTTTCATGGTGTTTTTGTAGTTGGATTGATTTTCATGTAATTGATTATGATGTGTAGATAGTTATATAATATAGTACTTATGTACTAAAAAAAAGACAAATAAAAGATGAAAAAATCTGTAGTTGATATATAAAATAAAAAAAATTTGGTGGTGTAAAAATAGTGCAGGTTGTATTCTTAAATAAAAATATGAGGCATTTTTTTGTGTAAGATTAACATAGAGTATGACATGTATTAGAACAATCAAAAATCTTATTTTTCACACTATCTCTTGTTAATAGTGTTACATCATAGTATTTTATGCCGGGAAAGGGAGAAAACATGAAGAAATCAGTAATGAAGAAAGGATGGTTTAAGAGAATATCGGCTGTGATTATGGCTGTTGCTTTAATCTTGTCGGGAATTTCTATACCAGATGGGCTGTTTGCTGTTAAGGCAAAGGCAGCTGAGAATTCAAGTGCATCATGGTCAATGAGTGATAAGATGTATAAGGAAGGAGATAGCGAGAATACAGTTTCTGAGTTAAATAAAGCAAAAGGAACCTTAGTTAATTCTAATAATGATGAATTAATATTAGATGCAACGAGTGCTAAAATCACTAACAGAAACCAGGATTTTCAGGTTAATACAGATTTAGTATTGACATTTCCTCTTGTTGAAAATGCAAGAACATGTACAATAACTATTCAGTCATATAATGAATTGACTAATGATAACATTGAAATTGCTGGAATGAGTGATTATGTATTTACTACCGATACTACTACCAGTTATAAGTCATATATTATCAAGGGTGTGGTTAATAAAGGTGTAACAGAAGTATCTGTAAAATTAAAGCTGAATACATATTTTAATAGTATCAAGATAGATTCATCTACAAGTACTGCAACAACATCAGCAGCATTTTCTGCTGATAAGCTTAGCGGGTTTGAAACAGGGAAGACAATTTCAGCAGAGTGGAACTATAGTAATGGAACTATATCTGATAGTGGTTCAAACACACAGATATATAATAAAACGGGTAAGTATACTAATAAAGATGGTGATGTATTATATATTGATGCATCAAAAGAAAATGGAGCTGCATTTAAACTTGATAGTAGTTATTCAAGAATTCAATTAAATAAAGGTGTTGAAATTAATGTTCCTGTAGTAGGAGATAAAGCCGTAATAACTCTTCTTCTTAGTAAGAATTATACAGGAACAACTACAGAAGATATATTAACAGACAGTATGATAAGTATTAATGACAATTCTAATCTGTTATATAAAAAATGTACAAGTAATGAAAAGTACGATGATAATTATAGAAAGATTGAAATAACATGTTATCTTTCAGGTGCAGAGGGAGAGATTACAGTTATATCTAACGTTGCAAAGAATTATCTTCAGTCCCTCTCAATACAATGCGAAGAACTTGAAAAGACATCAATCAAAGGAACTATCACATCCTCATCAGCTATTCCTGATGGAACAAGTGTAGTTGCAGTTAATAAGACTACAGGTCTGCAGTATTCTGGTATTATATCAGATAACATGTACTCAGTTGAGGTTCCAGTAGAAGATGAAGAGATGGAATATGAGCTTTCTATAAGTAATCCTGCTTATATTATAACTAGTGGTATAACATCGGTAAAGGTTAGCAAGGAAGCTTCAGGTCAGGTGACAGCAGATATTACAATCATGAAGCTTTCAACTAAGATGGTAACTGGTAATATAACAGGTATTGCAGATGAATACGATGTGTCACAGCTTGGAGTATCATTTTTAACAGATGCTGATACAGAATATGTACCAGAGGTCGTTATGGCAGCTGATAAGAAGTCATATTCTGCAAGAGTTGAAAAGGGAGTGACATATAATGTAGTACTCACAGGAGCGGATGATTATGAGATAACATCAGCACATAGTGGAGTAAGCTATACAGAAGACGGAGTATTAGACATAACAGCAGGTCTTAAGCCAACATATGCTGTTACACTTAATCTTCCAGATAAACCGGATCTTACAGGAAAGAATATAATATATACATATACTAACAAAGATAACAGCAGATATACATATAGCTTTGATTCAAAGGATAATATAAGGCTTAGAGAAGGCTCTTATACACTTACTATTGGTGGTGATTTCATAGCACAGCCATATAAGCTTAAGTCAGGAGCAGATATAACAGTTAAATCAGGTGAAGTGACACAGAAAGTTATATTCGAGCAGATAACAAGCTGGTCTTTCGTGTCTGGTTCTGGTGATTATTTTAATAAGACAATACAAAATAATACCGGATATTATAATGGACTTTATATTGATGCAAGTACAGGAAAGCTGGCTGCATCTGGTGATAAAGCGCAGTTTAATGGTGGGACGAAGATAGTAGTTCCTGTAACTGGAAGATGTACGGTATCTGTAGAAGCATATAGTGGTATGTATGCTTTGTATACAATAGGTGGAGAAGCAGCGAGTACAACAACAGCAGTTTCATCTTACAGATATGATTCTAAGGAGGCAGGTACAGTAGAGATAGTATCTACAGGAGGAGATGCCTATATCAAGTCAATATCAGTAGTATACGATGCCAAGGAAGTTGAATATGTTGAGCAGCCAAAGATGCCAGTTATAACAGGCAGCACAGATAGTCTTGTAGTACAGCCGGAAGGACAGAGGCTTAAGCTGACACAGACAGGTGGTACACTTTCAGCAGATAAAACTAATATAAGTTCAACAGTAAGTTACTATGGTTTTGAAGAAACAGCAGATATTAATAAATTATCAGCAGATATAATTATTAATTCATGTGGAAACAGCTCAAGCAACGGCTTATTCTTTGGTGCTTATGATGGCAGCATGATAGCTACAGCTGGTATAAGAAAGTCAACAGAATTAAAGCAGATATATTACAAAGGAACAAGTGAACCAGTTGGTGCAGGAAGTGCATTATCAGGAACTGTAGCTGTTGGTACAATGGTGCATTTTGAGATGGTAAAGACAGACGAGGGTCTGGCTATATCTGTTACACCAAAAGGACAGACAGAACAACAGTTAGTGTACAAATATACAAGTACAGAGCTGTTTAAGACAGATAAAGCTGCTACTGCAGTATCTTATGGTTTTGTATTAGCCGGAGTTGAGGCGACTATTAAGAATATGAAGTATGAAGCCGCTGATGGAAAAGTTCTTTATGACCAGAATAAATGCTACAAGGCAGAAGGAACAGCACCGGAAATAGATACAGTTACAGCTATAGGTTCAGACACAAGAGAATATATAGATGTAAGCTGGACTAATAAAGTAGAGGCAGACGGAGATGGCTTATATGTACTTGAAGTGTCACAGGATAATGGAAGTACATGGAGTAAGGTTGAGTCTGCACTTACAGATACTTCATACAGATATATATTAAAAGAAGCTGGCGATTACAAGTTCAGGGTAAGCGGAAAGCTTGGCGTTGACGGTGAGATTAATTCATACGTTGAGTCAGATAAAGTATATATAAGACCAGCACTTGATAAACCAGTGCTTAGTACATTATCAACAAGTGATAAGATTAATGTTGCATGGGATAAGGTTAATGGAGCAGATACATATGAGTTGTATCGTTATTCATATGATGAAACAAGTGATAATGCCAAGCTCATAGCAACAATAAGCGAATGTGCTTATGAAGACAGTGATGTTGAAGCAGAGATGCCATATTATTACTATGTCATAGCATACTCACACATAGATGGCAACATTGATAATTATAGTAATCCGTCAGATTCTGTATGGGTAGTACCAAGTGCAGGACATACAGGAGAATATGCATATGAAGATTCTTCAGCAGGACTTACTATAACAAGAAGATCATACAACACAGTATATGACGGAAAGCTTACACTTGAAGGAGTTGTTGAAAAACAGTCAACAGTTACATTAAAGATTAATGGAACAGTTGTAGATGAAAAGTCTGTGGCTGTAAAGGGCACATTTGCATTTACAGATGTTTTACTTTCAGCAGGAAGAAATGATGTTGAGCTGCTTATAAAGGCTAAAGATGGCAGTGTAACCAGGGAAACTTTTAATTATGTATATCTGACTAATTATGATAAAGTGGTAGATTCTGCATATGATGGAACAGATGGAGAGCAAGTTAATGGCATCCCTACATATAAGACAGTTCAGGCAGCTGTAAATTCAGTTGATAAAGCTAATACAAAAAGAGTTGTTATCCTTGTTAAGGAAGGCGATTATAATGAACATCTTGTTGTATCATCACCATATATTTCTCTTATAGGAGAGGATAGTGAAAAGACAAGAATATATTATGATGTTAAAGAACTTGCCGGAGGTGACATGGATAAGCGTTGTGCAGTACGTATTGAAAGCACAGCACACAACTTTACGGCAGAGAATCTTACGTTCGAGAATACATATAACTATCTTGGAGATGGAACTAAGAGCAATGAGTCAGCAGATGCATTAAGCAGTGATGCTGATAATGCTTCTTATATTAATGTAAGAATACTTGGTTATCAGGATACATTATGTGCCAATAAGGGTACACAGTATTACTACAAGTGTTATATAGCAGGTAATGTAGACTTTATATATGGTAATGAGCCTAGAGCGTTATTTAACGACTGTAAGCTTGTATTCCGTTATAATGCCAACAAGAATTCAGGTTATGTATGTGCTCCTAAGACTTCTGCAGATGCAGCTTATGGACTTACATTCTATAAGTGTCAGGTTCTTTCAGAGGATGGATGCTCAGGCAATAAGTATTATCTTGCACGACCTTGGGGTGCAGATGCGTATATAACATGGATAGACTGTTATATGGGAAAAATTCTACGTGCAAATGCAGCTAATCCATATGCAGATATGAGTGGTAATTCAGCTAAGGCCGCAAGATTTTATGAATACGGAAGCTATGGACCAGGATATGCTATTAATGCTAACAGATCACAGATATCTAAGAAAAAGGCAGATGAGATGATTAAGATTAATTATCTTGGATGGGATCCTTATTCAGTATTTAGTGCAGTGGGTATTAACTACGCAGGAAATGTAACAACTAAAGCAGAGCAGAAATATGTTATAACACAGTATATATCAGACACATACAATGAAAATGATGGTGATGATACTGGTCTTTACAAGTATAATGTTGAAGGTTATGCAGCAAGTGCCGGTGTAACTGGTGGTGGTAATCTTCTTGAAGAGTCAAAGAATTATTATAAGGCAGGAAGCGCCGAAGAATTCTTAGATGCAATAAAGAGCGTTAAAGCCAGCGGACGTGCATCAGTTATAGAGCTTACAGCGGATATAGCACTTGGCGATAGAGAAGTTGAGGGGTATTCAGAATATAAGTCATTTATAACTGCACATAAGAATTATCCTATTACACATCCGGATCTTATCAGATCAGGAGTATCTATGTTAAAGCTTGCAGGTATGAGCAATCTTACAATCTATTCTAAGAATGGTGCTAAGATTACACATACATGTATAGATATAACAGGTTCTGACAACATAATTATAAGAAACATTAAGTTTGATGAACTCTGGGAATGGGACGATGAAACAAGTGGTGGATATGACCGTAATGACTGGGATTATATGACTATAGAAAAGGGCAGTTCTAATATATGGATTGACCATTGTACTTTTTATAAGGCATATGATGGTGTTATAGATATCAAGACTCCATCAGCTTATAGTAATATAACAATATCATGGTGTGAATTCCTTCCAGCAAGTGATGGTGGAACATTCTTTGATAATATGATGAATGCTATGAAGGCTAATCCGGATGGATATGCATATTATAAGCATTTGCGTGAATCTGGAATGACACATGAACAGATATGTAATTATGCATATGGACAGAAGAAAACACATCTTCTTGGACAGAGCGATGAGGATACATCATCTAAGAATATAACAGTAACATTTGCTAATAACTACTATAAGGATTCTATGGACAGAATGCCTAGATTAAGATTCGGTACAGCACATGTATATAATTGTATTATGGATGCACAGAATCTTAGGAATTATCGTCTGGATATAGAAAAAACAGCAGGTTCAGAGTATGCACAGAAGATAGTAAGTAATGGTGCTTCATCTAACTGTGGAGCACATATGCTGCTTGAGAACTGTTATATGTCAGGTATCACTAATGTACTTATAAGTGGTAATGGAAGCAGTGCAGCCGGATATATCAATGCATTTAATTCTATATATATGCTTGATGGCAAGCAGGCAGATTTAAAGGTAACACTTAACACAGATAAGGCAGGCGAGGTAGCACTTGTTCAGGATAGAGAAGAATTCAAGAATGCACTGCCATATAGTGATTATGTATTATATGCAGCAGACAGCCTGAGTACAGAGGTGCAGCCATATACAGGTGCTGGAAAGTTAAAAGACCTTACAACATTACAGTGGGAAAGAACATCTTATAATGATTCGCCACTTGTGCATAAAGAACATGTATGGAATGATGGAGAAATATCAAAAGATTCTACATGCACCGAAGCAGGTGAAAAGGTATATACATGTAAGGTGTGTGGAGAAACAAAGACAGAAGAGGTAGCAGCATTAGGTCATAGTTATAGTGAAGAATGGACAGTAGATAAAGAAGCAACCTGTGAAGAGGCCGGAAGCAAGTCACATCACTGTACAAGACCAGATTGTGATAGCAAGTCAGAAGTAACAGAAATCGCAGCATTAGGTCATGAATGGGGCGAAGGAAAAGAAACAAAGGCACCAACATGTACTGAAGCTGGCGAGAAGACATACACATGTACAAGATGTAATGCAACAAAGACAGAAGCGATAGAAGCACTTGGACATGCTTATAGTGAGGAATGGACAGTAGATAAAGAAGCAACTTGTGAAGAAGCAGGAAGCAAATCACATCACTGTACAAGACCAGGCTGTGACAGTAAGTCAGAAGTAACAGAAATTGAAGCATTAGGTCATGAATGGGGCGAAGGAAAAGAGACAAAAGCACCAACATGTACTGAAGCCGGAGAAAAGACATACACATGTACAAGATGTAATGCAACAAAGACAGAAGAGGTAGCAGCATTAGGTCACGATTACAGTGACGAATGGACAGTTGATAAGGAAGCTACAACTACAGAAACTGGAAGCAAGTCGCATCATTGCAAAGTATGTGGAGATAAGACAGATGTTACAATAATTCCTATGATTAAGGCAGATGTCAGCATTAATGTTGAAGTTGTAAAGAAAGAAGATACACCAGATACGACCATTGAGGGTTCAAATAATGAAATAATTAACAGTGTTTTTACAGAAGAAGAAATTAAGGCATTCAAGAATGGTGTTAAAGTAGAAGTTACAATAGATATAAACAATATCGAAAATAAAGTGACTGACAGTGATAAGAAATTAATTGATAATAAGCTTAAAGCTGATGAAAAGATAGGTACCATACTTGATATCGTACTTAACAAGAATGTAGATGGTAATAAAAATAGTGTTCATGAATTGAATTCAGCTATAAAACTTAAAGTTGCAATTCCAGAAAATATTATCAATAAGGATGCATCTATAAAAAGAGAGTATAGTGTAATAAGAATTCATAATGGAGAATCAGAAAATATATCTGTTGATTATAATGAAAATGATAATACTATCATATTTGAAACAGACAGATTTTCAACATATGCGATTGTCTACAAGGATATAATAAAGAATACTGAAGATAATAACCAGTCAGTAATCCCTGATAATAACACATCTGTAGATTCGAAAGATAACAGCGTTGCTACATCAGATACAATGCATGCAGCAGGCACAGTGTGGTTATTGTTTGCTATAAGCTCAGGAATTATATGTGTTTTATCACGAAGAAGAAAAAAGAATATATAATGAAAATACAATAAGATAAATATGAAGATATAGGAGCTTAAAAGATGGCGGTTTATTGAAAATGATATGAACTGCCATCTTTTTTAATGCCTTAGTTTCGATATATGATGTCGTGGTCAAAAGCCGGAAATTTCACGTTGATTTAACTGGAAATTTTACGTTGATTTAAGTTGACATATAAATGACCAGATTATAAAATGAAAAAGTTGAATAAGCATGAAAATGTTTATATAAAATTAAAAAGTGAGGTGACGATAATGGACGGGCATGATAGTCCTCAAATAGGAAGCAATGACATAGATTATAAGCCGACAAAGCTATTGTCTGCGTTTCTAAAAGGGACGTGTGCAATAGTCTGTTAAAGTCGCCTGTTTTCTAATCTTTGTCATTGTTCTTTTAACATTTTAATAGTGAAAGGAGAATAATGATGAATAAGATTCTATCTAATGTAGTTATTCATAAGGATTATAGCAAAGATATAGTAAGAATCCTTAAAAGTAACAGATCTGATGAGGTAATCCGTAAAAAATTATCGAAATATCATGAGAATGATATAGCTGATGCAGTAAAACTACTAGATAAAGATACCAGAATTCGTCTTTATAAGATTCTTGGTGTTGAGTGGACTGCAGAGGTGTTCTCATATCTGGAGGATACACCAGAGTATATAGAAGAACTGTCTGTGGATGAGGCTGCAGATGTCCTTGAAAAGATGGATGCAGATGATGCTGTAGATATCCTTGATAATGTGTCAGAGGAAGAAAGACAGGCTCTGATATCACATATGGAGAAAGATGCCAAGGAAGATGTATGTCTGATTTATTCATATAATGATGATGAGATTGGTAGTAAGATGACTACTAACTTTATATGTATAAACAACAGGCAGACTATAAAGGGTGCAATGAAAGAACTTGTATCACAGGCAGAAGAAAACGATAATGTAAATACAATATATGTTGTTGATGACAACAATATATATTATGGAGCAATAGATTTAAAGGATCTTATTGTTGCAAGGGAGTATCAGAAGCTTGAAGATATAATCAGTACATCTTATCCATATGTATATGCTCATGAAAAGATGAGTGAATGTATCGAAGACTTAAAGGATTACAGTGAAGATTCAATTCCAGTATTAAACAAAGATAAAGAAATAATAGGTGTTATCACATCTTCTGATATAGTAGAAGCTGTTGATGAAGAGATGAGTGATGATTATGCAAAGCTTGCTGGTTTAACTGAGGAAAATGACCTTACAGAGGGGCTTTTTGCCAGTATGAAAAAACGACTTCCATGGCTTATATTATTACTTTTTTTAGGCATGGGAGTATCATCAGTAGTAGGTATATTTGAAAATGTAGTATCACAGCTTGCAATTATAGTATGCTTCCAGTCACTTATACTTGATATGGCAGGTAATGTAGGAACACAGTCACTTGCTGTTACAATCAGGGTGCTTATGGATGAAAATATATCAGCTAAACAGAAGTTAGAGTTTGTCTTAAAGGAAATGCGTATAGGCTTTGCTAATGGTCTGTTGTTAGGCTCTATGGCATTCGTATGGCTTGGCATATATATTATGGTTGTAAAAGGCAAGCCATGGCACTACGCATTCGCTATATCAGGCTGTGTTGGCGTATCACTACTGCTGGCTATGCTCATATCCAGCCTTATAGGAGTGCTTACACCTATGTTTTTCCATAAGATAAAGATAGATCCTGCAGTAGCTTCAGGACCACTTATAACAACTATCAATGACCTTGTTGCAGTTGTTACATATTATGGATTGGCTGCAGTTGTGCTTATAGGAATGCTGCATATAACGGGATAATAACCTCTTAAACTAATGCCGTCTATATCGTTAAATGCAATTAAGTTTTTAAATATTTGTAACAGATATGTGAATGATGGTATATAATTAAGAAGAAATTAGAATAGCAACTATAGAAGCTAAGGAAAGGAAGATTACTATGAGTGATGTGTTGGAAATGATTAAGACAAGAAGAAGCGTAAGAAAGTATAAAAGTGACATGGTTCCTGCAGATGTAATAGATAAGATAGTTGAAGCTGGAACTTATGCAGCTACAGGTAAGAACAGGCAGTCACCTGTTATACTCGCTGTTACCGATAAGGAACTTAGAGATAAGCTTTCTAAGATGAATGCAGCATTTATGGGTAAACCAGAAGACTTTGATCCATTTTATGGTGCACCGGTTGTACTTGTTGTTCTGGCTGATAAGAGTGTGCCTACATACGTATATGATGGTTCTTTAGTTATGGGTAATCTTATGCTTGAAGCACATGCACTTGGCATAGATAGCTGCTGGATACATAGAGCTAAGGAAGAGTTTGAAAGTGCAGAGGGTAAAGAGATACTTAAATCACTTGGCATAGAAGGCGATTATGAAGGAATCGGACATTGCATACTTGGATATGCAGATGGAGATAAGCCACAGTGCAAGCCAAGAAAGGATAACTGGGTGTATAGAGTGTAATGCTGTATAAATCAGTTATATACATATGCCTTGGATACAACAAGGCATATAGAAGGCTGTGAACTAAAGTGAAGATAAATGATAAAGAAGGAGCAAATAAGAATGGTTAAACATGTTATATTGTGGAAATTAAAGGAAGAGCTTACAGATACAGAAAAGGAAGAAGTAAAGAAAGGTATTAAGGAAGGCCTTGAAGGACTTGCAGGTAAGATTCCTGGTCTGGTAGAAGTTAAGGTTAATATTAACGGCTTACCAACATCAACAGTTGATGTTATGCTTGATACAACATTTACAGATGCAGATGCACTTAAGGCATACAGTACTAATCCACTCCACGTTGCTGTAGCAGATGGAAAGGTTCGTCCATATACAGCGGTAAGATCCTGCCTTGATTATGAGGTATAGGATTAAATCCCGCAAAAGAAAATTAATAAAAGAAAATTGCAAAAGAAAATTGTGTTATAGATTGACATGATTCATAAGGATATGCTATTATTCATCTATATGAATATATTAAAGACTGGGAAAGAGACTTCTTTTCATGGAACCTGACAGGAAAGTGATGCCACCGACTGAAAGCATACACAGGGAATTGTCAAGAGGAACACTCTGGAGTTGAATATCTGAATTATATCAATGCCCTTGGAATATGTTATGAAATGCGTATGCGTACAGCTGTTATAGACAGGCAGGTGATATATGTAGGTTATTACGTTGTACGCGTTAAGTATTTAAAGAGGAATGATAAGAAGCCTGAATTGTTAAGTTTATTAGTTTACTGATGACAGCTATTCAGAAGCAGATTTCGTTCAATGCGGGTGGTACCGCGGATAATTATGTATTATTCGTCCCGGAATGCTGGTAAGGCATTCCGGGTTTTTTGCGTGCAGATAACGATTGCCAACTAAGTCACATCGTTACAGCCTTTGCAGGAAGCAGGAGCAATATATTTATCAGCTGCAACAAGACACACATTAACAATATAAAACTATAAGAGAGGAGCTATTAATAAGATGGCAAACATTTACAGAGATGTCACATTACAGAATGTAAGTGAAAACGACATTGGAAAGCAGATGAAGGTATCAGGATGGGTTGAGAACATCCGTGACCACGGTGGAGTTTCATTTATCGATTTAAGAGATATGTACGGAGTATTACAGGTAGTTATCCGTGAACCAGAACTCTTAAAGGGTATCAAGAAGGAAGAGTGTATCAGTATCGATGGTGTTATGGAACAGAGAGATGAGGAAACATATAATCCTAAGATTCCATCAGGAACTATTGAACTTGAAGCTAAGAAGATTACAGTATTAGGACAGGTTTACCAGCAGGTTCCATTTGAAATCCAGACATCTAAGGAAGTAAGAGAAGATGTAAGACTTAAGTACAGATATTTAGACTTAAGAAATCCTAAGGTTAAGGATAATATGGTATTCCGTTCAAAGGTTATATCATTCCTTCGTCAGAAGATGACAGATATGGGCTTCCTTGAAATCCAGACACCTATTCTTTGTGCTTCATCACCAGAAGGCGCTAGAGATTATATAGTTCCATCAAGAAAGTATAAGGGTAAGTTTTATGCACTTCCACAGGCACCACAGCAGTACAAGCAGCTTCTTATGGTATCTGGTTTTGATAAGTATTTCCAGATAGCACCTTGCTTCAGAGATGAAGATGCAAGAGCTGACCGTTCACCAGGAGAGTTCTATCAGTTAGACTTTGAGATGAGCTTTGCTACTCAGGAAGAAGTATTTGCAGTTGGTGAAGAAGTGCTTACAGAAACATTTGCAAAGTTTGCACCAGAAGGTTCAGTTGTAACACAGGCTCCTTACCCAATCATAAGCTATAAGCAGGCTATGCTTGAGTTTGGTTCAGATAAGCCAGACCTTAGAAACCCACTTAGAATTATAGATTTGTCCGATTTCTTCAATAAATGTACATTTAAGCCATTCCAGAACAAGACTGTAAGAGCTATCAATGTTCATGCTAAGCTTTCAAAGGGACAGCATGAGAAGCTTCTTAAGTTCGCTACAGGAATCGGTATGGGCGGACTTGGTTACCTTGAGGTTCTTGAAGACCTTTCATATAAGGGACCTATTGATAAGTTTATACCAGATGAGCTTAAGGGCGAGATCAGAGAGCTTGCGGGACTTCAGGCAGGTGATACAATATTCTTTATCGCTGATAAGGAAGATAAGGCAGCATTCTTTGCGGGACAGATTCGTAACGAACTTGGTGCACGCCTTGATTTAATAGAGAAAAATGCATACAGATTCTGTTATGTAAATGACTTCCCTATGTTTGAAAGAGATCCTGAAACTAAGAAGATTGGTTTTACACACAATCCATTCTCTATGCCACAGGGTGGTCTTGAAGCACTTAATACTATGGATCCGCTTGATATTCTTGCTTACCAGTATGATATCGTATGTAATGGTGTTGAATTATCATCGGGTGCTGTGCGTAACCATGATATGCAGATTATGGTTAAGGCATTTGAAATTGCCGGATATGATGAAGAAGTACTTAAGGCTAAGTTTGGAGCACTTTACAACGCATTCCAGTTCGGTGCACCACCACATGCAGGTATGGCACCAGGTGTTGACCGTATGATTATGCTCCTTAGAAATGAAGAGAATATCCGTGAGGTTATCCCATTCCCAATGAGTGGTACAGCACAGGATCTTATGTGTGGAGCACCTAATGAGGTAACAGAACAGCAGTTAAGAGAGGTTCATATTAAGGTCAGAGATTAATTGAAAAAATCCTTAAACCAAAGATTTTTTCCATACAGGATTTGCGCGTGAGGGCGCAAACCTGTCTGACATGATAGAAAGGATGGTATGTTATGGCTAATGTGATTAGTGATGAAACTATCGAATATGTAGGTATTCTTGCTAAGCTTGAGCTTTCTGAGTCGGAAAAAGAGGATGCCAAGAAGGATATGGCAAGCATGCTTGATTATATAGATAAGCTTGGCGAGCTTGATACAACAGGTGTTGAGCCTATGTCACACGTATTCCCTGTGAATAATGTCATGAGGGAGGATGTTGTTACTAATGGTGACGGAAGCAAGGATACACTTGCCAATGCACCAGAGGCTAATGAATATGGATTTATAGTTCCTAAGACGGTAGAGTAATAATACTGTATTTTATTGTGTTTTACGTCAGGCAGATGATGGCTACTATAACGAAATATATTATGTACGATAACAAAATGCGTTATATACAATAACGAAATATATTATGTACAATAACAAAATATATGCAGGAAAGGAAAAATGCTATGAGTTTATTAGATTGTACAGCCGTTGAACTTGCTGCAAAGATTAAGGCAGGTGAAGTGACAGCGGTAGAAGCTATGCAGGCTGTTGTTGCTCAGATTGAAAAGTCTGAAGACAAGCTTAACTGCTATGTGACATTTGACAAGGAAAAAGCATTACAGGCAGCAGCTAAGGCTGACGAGGATATCAAGGCTGGAAAGCTTACGGGACCTTTAGCTGGTGTACCTTTTGCTATTAAGGATAATATGTGCACAGAAGGCATGCTTACAACATGTTCTTCTAAAATACTTGGTAACTTTGTTCCAACATTTTCTTCTGAAGCAGTTATAAGACTTCAGGAGGCAGGTGCAGTTATTATCGGTAAGACTAATATGGATGAGTTCGCTATGGGCTCAACAACAGAAACAAGTGCATTCGGAGCAACTAAGAATCCAAGAAATACAGAGCACGTTCCTGGTGGTTCGTCAGGTGGTTCAGCTGCAGCAGTTGCAGCAAATGAGTGTTTTGCGGCGCTTGGTTCAGATACAGGTGGTTCTATAAGACAGCCTGCATCTTACTGTGGTGTTGTAGGTATGAAGCCTACTTATGGTACTGTTTCAAGATATGGACTTATAGCTTATGGTTCATCACTTGATCAGATAGGACCATTATGTAAGGATGTAACAGACTGTGCTACTATTATGGAAGTTATAGCAGCAAAGGATGATAAGGACTCTACATCAGTAAAGAGAGAAGATACAGCATTTACAAAGGCTTTAGTAGATGATGTTAAGGGACTTAAGATAGGTATTCCAAGAGACTACTTTGGCGATGGACTTGATCCTGAGGTTAAGGAAGCTGTTATGTCGGCAGCTAAGGTGCTTGAAGAAAAGGGTGCCATAGTTGAAGAATTCGACTTAAGCCTTGTAGAGTATGCTATACCTACCTACTATACAATAGCTGCCGCTGAGGCAAGCTCTAACCTTGAAAGATTCGATGGCGTTAAGTATGGTTACAGGACAAGTGAGTATGAAGGTCTTCACAATATGTATAAGAAGACACGTTCAGAGGGCTTTGGACCTGAGGTTAAGAGAAGAATAATGCTTGGTTCATTCGTTCTCAGCTCAGGCTATTATGATGCTTACTACTTAAAGGCATTAAGAGTAAAGGCTCTTATTAAGAAAGCGTTTGATGAAGCATTTGCAAAGTATGATGTAATACTTGGACCTGTTGCACCAACAACTGCACCTAAGATAGGCTCATCTTTAGCAGACCCTATCAAGATGTATCTTGGTGATATATATACAATATCAGTTAATCTTGCAGGTCTTCCAGGAATAAGTGTACCTTGTGGAAAGGACTCTAAGGGGCTTCCAATAGGTGTACAGCTTATAGGCGACTGCTTTAAGGAAAATAATATAATCCGTGCTGCATATTCATATGAGCAGGCACGAGGAAGATTTGAATAAGGAGGAGGTCAGGCAATGAAAGATTATGAAGTAGTTATTGGTCTTGAAGTTCACGTTGAGCTTGCTACAAAGACTAAGATATTCTGTGGCTGCTCAACAGCATTTGGTGGAGCACCTAATACACACACATGCCCTGTTTGTACAGGTATGCCAGGCTCTCTTCCAGTTCTTAACAAGAAGGTAGTAGAGTATGCTATGGCAGTTGGTCTTGCAACTAACTGCTCTATAACAAGAGACTGCAAGTTTGATAGAAAGAATTATTTCTATCCTGATAATCCACAGAATTATCAGATATCACAGCTTTATCTGCCTATATGCCGTGATGGACATGTAGATGTAAGACTTGAAGATGGAACAGAAAAGTCTATAAGAATTCATGAGATTCATATGGAAGAGGATGCTGGTAAGCTTATACATGATGAATGGGAGGATGTATCATATGTTGATTATAACCGTTCAGGTGTACCTCTTATAGAAATTGTATCTGAACCAGATATGAGAAGTGCAGAAGAGGTTATTGCTTATCTTACTAAGTTAAGGAATACTATCCAGTATCTTGGAGCATCTGACTGTAAGTTACAGGAAGGCTCAATGAGAGCTGATGTCAATCTTTCTGTAAGAGAAAAAGGCAGTACAGAGTTTGGTACAAGAACAGAAACTAAGAATCTTAACTCATTTTCAGCTATCCAGAGAGCTATTGAGGCTGAAACAGCAAGACAGATTGATATAATTGAAGCTGGTGGACAGGTTGTTCAGGAAACAAGAAGATGGAATGATGATAAGGAATATTCATATGCTATGCGTTCTAAAGAGGATGCACAGGATTATAGATATTTCCCAGATCCCGACCTTGTACCAATCCACATAAGCGAAGAATGGCTAGATACTATCAGGGAAGCACAGCCAGAGTTTAAGGATGAGAAAATGCTTCGTTATAAGGAAGAGTTCGGAATTCCTGATTACGATATCAATATGATTACAGATTCTAAGAAGCTTGCTGATATATTTGAAGAAACAACAGCCTTATGCAATAAGCCAAAGAAAGTATCTAACTGGCTTATTACAGAGACTATGCGTATTTTAAAGGAAAAGAATATGGATCCTGAGGATATCACATTCTCACCTAAGAGTCTTGCAAGAATTATTGAGCTTGCAGATGAGGGCGCTATTAACAGTAATGTTGCTAAGGAGATATTCGAGAAGATATTTGACGAGGATATTGATCCAGATAAGTATATTGAGGAAAATGGACTTAAGCAGGTTAATGACGAAGGTGCACTTAAGGCAACAGTTGAGAAGGTTATAGCTGATAATCCACAGTCGGTAGCTGATTATAGAGCAGGTAAGGAGAAGGCTATCGGATTCCTTGTAGGCCAGACTATGAAAGCTATGCAGGGTAAGGCTAATCCGGGTATGGTTAATAAGCTGCTTAAAGAGCTTCTTTAGGAAGTTTGTTGTTTAATTGAATATTAGTTGGTGACGAACGGACGACAAATATAAGCTACA
>OGMM01000319.1_pt1 | contig 26425 bp, 13 predicted proteins | sample 1573221 | NCBI WGS metagenome assembly OGMM01 (sample SAMEA2581988, study PRJEB24529) | metagenome | biome: Human gut stool | place: China | collected 2011 | reverse complement strand
TAACTTTAATACAAACAACGGAAAACGTGAGAGACGTATGAGAAATCCAGAGCAAGTATTAAACATTTTAGCTGGACACAGCAATGAGCCCGAGTATAAATACGAAAGGCTTTACCGTATTCTATTCAATGAACAGATGTTCTTTGTCGCCTACCAACGTATGTGTGCAAAGCCGGGCAACATGACACCCGGCACAGATGGCAAAACTGAGGATGAAATGAGCATTGACAGGATAAACAAACTCATAGAGAGTATAAAGGATGAGACTTATAGTCCCAATCCTGCAAAGAGAACTTACATTCCGAAAAAGAATGGGAAGATGCGTCCGCTAGGAATACCGTCTTTTGAAGACAAATTGGTTCAAGAGGTAGTAAGAATGGTGCTTGAAGCCATATATGAGGGACACTTTGAGTGGACATCGCACGGTTTCAGACCAAACCGAAGCTGCCACACAGCACTGAAAAGTCTACAAAACAATTTCAACGGTGCAAAATGGTTCATTGAGGGAGATATAAAAGGCTTCTTTGACAACATAGACCATAATGTGCTGATAGAAATAATGAAAGGCAGAATAGCAGACGACAGATTTCTTCGTCTGATACGGAAATTCCTCAATGCAGGGTACATGGAAGAGTGGCAATTCAACAAGACTTATTCAGGGACACCGCAAGGTGGTATCATAAGCCCTATTTTGGCAAACATATACCTAGACAAGTTCGATAAGTACATGGATGAATATGCCAACAAATTCAATAAAGGGACAGCAAGAAGCCGCAACAAGGATATTTGCAAACTCAACAGCAGAGTACACTACCTAAAACGTAGGATAAATGAAGTAGAGGATGTAAACGTAAGAACAAGGATGGTAGAAGAACTGCACGAAAAGCAGAAGCTGATACTTACAATGCCAAGTGGCAATGATATGGATGTAAACTTTCGCAGGTTGAAATACGTGCGCTATGCCGATGATTTCCTTATCGGAGTTATCGGAACGAAAAACGAATGTGAGACAATCAAAGCTGACATCACTAAGTTTATGCAGGAAAAGTTAAGGCTGGAGATGTCACAGGAAAAGACTTTGATTACAAATGCACAAGACAGCGCAAAATTTTTGGGTTACGAAATATATGTCCGTAAAGACTATGCCACAAAGAGAAACAGTAACGGAACAGTGCGCAGATACTTCAACGGGAATGTGATACTACACGTTTCAAGAGAAGTAATCAAGAACAAGCTGCTCAGCCTCGAAGCCATGAAAGTTGTCACCAAACACGGCAAGGAGACATGGGTGTCAAAAGGCAGGACTTATATGATTGACAATGAAGCGCACGAGATTGTATCTCAGTTTAATACCGAAATACGAGGGTTCTACAACTATTACTCAATAGCAAACAATGCATCGGCTTTGGGACGCTCTTTCGGCTGTATTATGAAGTTCTCCATGTACAAAACTCTTGCTCAAAAGCTGAATATGTCAGTGAGAAAAGTCATTGAAAGATACCGCAAGGACAATCTCTTTGCAGTGCCTTTTGTAAACAAGGGAGGAGAAACCAAGTACAGGGTATTCTATAATGAGGGGTATGCCCGTAAAACGGATTGTGAAACAGCCCCAAGTGACAATCTGCCGTACATGTTCAAAACGCCATCGTTGAGTCTGATAGAAAGGCTTACAACAAAAACGTGCGAACTATGTGGCAAGCACGGAGAAGTGGTAATGCACCATGTCCGCACACTCAAAGAGTTAAAAGGTAAAAATGACTGGGAACGCAAAATGCTCTACATGCACAGAAAGACTTTGGTTGTATGTGCGGAGTGTAACGCAAAAATCCAGAGATGTGTCAAGTAAGATGATGTTACAGATGGAGAGCCGTATACATGGAGACGTGTAAGTACGGTTCGGGGGCAGGCAAACGAAAACCTACCGCTGTAAAGCGGAAAGGCGTTGTTTGCCGAGCCTACAATTAGTAAGTGAAAAGAAAAGAGAGACTGTAGATAAAATATCACTAAAGTAATATGCAATAAAATTGCATATCTGAAATAGACATGCAATAGTGATCAAAAGTTTTTATATGCATAGCCGTTGGGAAAATCGAAGTTTCCCCAACGGCTTTTTCATTTATGTAACAATACAAAATACAGTTAAAAGTGTAAATTTTCTTTGTTCACTTTTTTATAAGTATGATTGGCGATTTCATGGAGTATGATACTTATATTATATTAAAAACCAGACATTTTGTAATCTTTTCCTTTAATTTCTGATACTTCAAAAATATATTTGCATCAAAATCAATAACAAAAAATCACGAATTATGAAAAGATTAAATTTATTTCATTTTGCTGTAATATATGTAACTGCAATATGTTCAATTACCTCAATTCCCAGATATCTGATATTGAAAGGAAACTCTCCACATAGTCTGGATCTTGTATTATACTCACTCTTCACTACCCTACTTTTTATTACAATCATATTTATGGTTGAAACAGCTTACTGTAAATATATTGTACCTACAATATGTAATCTTATTGATGTATTACAAGATCAAAGAAGTAGAAGGGTTACCAAAATAAAGGGAAATACGAAAAGGAATGGTAGACTATCCATAAAACTATTTCATAAAACCATTGATGATGGTAAAGAAAAGACAGAAAATTCTATATTGTACTCTCATGAGGAAGAAGTAAGATTGGATAGAGAACGTATCAAAAAAGAAAAAGATGATACAATAAAAGAAGTCTTGTCTTATTTTGAAGCTACTTTCAAAGATATACTGACAAGCAATGAAATGAGTGTCATGAAAGAAAATATTATGGCCTTAAACAATAAAACAGAAATAAAGACAGCTGTATTACGTCGTTTGAATGGAGTTACATCAAAAGATCTATACCATTTAGCTAGAAATATCGGAAAGCGGTTAGGATGCTCAAACATGCAAATAGCACATTTCATCAAAAAAAGTTTTCAGCTTATGCTTGAAGATACAGAAATACTGACCATTTCCAGCAAACTCACCTGTAATGAAGGACGGTTTACAATAAAAATTATTCCTATCGGAACACCGCTCGTTGCACAATCTCTTCCCTTTTCAAGGGATTAATATAGAAAAAACATTACTATCCATTGGTTAACTTATAATCCACCAGTTAACCAATAATACACCATCTTTCTTTGCTGAAAATCAATTTAAAATGATGAAGATAAAATTAAATTTCGAGGAATTACCTCAAGCCACAGCTTTTCTATTGGAGAAGGTGGAAGAACTGACGATTTCTATTAATGAGATGAAGCAGTTATTAAAGAGACAGACAGCAGCAAAGGAAGAAATGATTGGTATTAACGAGGCTTGTGAGATACTCAGTCTGGCTAAGCCAACGGTTTATGCTCTTGTTCAGGCAAATAAAATTCCCTATTATCAACCTGGGAAAATGCTTAAATTCAAACGTACCGAACTTATGGAGTGGATGGAAAAAGTAGGAAAAAACCGATTGACAAAGAGAGCCTATACAAAGAGATACAAAAAGGAGTAAAACATAAACCAAAATCAGGATGGGAGGAATTTTAGATATGGGAAAAATTGAAATGACAGATGAATACGTAAGAGTTGGTACCACACTCTATAAAATAGTTTTTCAACCTCTTATTAATGGTACATTTGCCAAGCGTAGAGTCCCTTGGAGTATGGGGACTTTACGTTATGATCATGGGAAAGACTTCATAGCAAGTGTTCCTAAATACGATGGTTTCTGTACAGTTCCAAGTCACGTAGATTATAAGAGGAACATCGGCTCATTCCTTAATCTGTATGAGCCGATTACCCATACCCCTCAAAAAGGGAAGTTCCCACATATACAAGAACTTATTCTTCATATTTTCGGAGAACACTATGAGTTAGGTATGGATTACTTTCAGCTTCTTTATCTCAATCCTGTACAGAAACTACCAATTCTACTTTTGGTTTCTCAAGAAAGAAACACCGGTAAAAGTACTTTCCTGAATTTTCTGAAAGCAATCTTTCAGGATAATGTCACATTTAATACCAACGAAGACTTTCGTAGCCAGTTCAATGCTGATTGGGCCGGCAAATTACTCATTGGAGTTGACGAAGTGTTGCTTAACCGCAGAGAGGATTCTGAACGATTAAAGAATCTAAGTACAGCAAGTGTATACAAAATTGAAGCAAAGGGTAAAGACCGCTGTGAAGTGCAATTTTTTGGTAAATTTATCATGTGTTCCAATAATGAAGATACCCCTGTTCTTATAGAACCGGGAGAAACACGTTATTGGGTGCGAAAAATTAATCCTCTCAAAAATGACGATACGAGTTTTCTTCAAAAACTAATCACGGAAATTCCAGCATTCCTTTACTTTCTTCAACACCGTCAACTCACTACGGACAAAGAAAGTAGAATGTGGTTCAGTCCGCAACAGATACATACGCCAGCTCTCGACAGGATCATCAATTGTAGCAGGAATCATACAGAAATTGATCTTGCTGAAATCTGCTTAAATATCATGGATACCATGAGCCAGGATAAATTAACTTTCTGCATTAATGACATTCAACAGTTATTAATGCTTAGTAATATCAAGGTTGAAACCTATCAGATTCGAAACATTTTAAAAAGGAACTGGAAACTTACACCAACTGACAATTCTCTTGCTTATTCAACCTTTATAAAAAACTTCCCTCCAGGCCCTCCGTATCGGGAAGAAAAGAAAACTGGCCGCTACTATACCATTACAAAAGAATTTCTTAGAAAATTCCGATGATTTGATGAAATGATGAATATTGTTATTAAACAAAAGGGAATGAATGATTTATAACTCATCAAATTTTCATCATAATTCAGAAAAAAGACTCAATGTTTCTTTATTTGAGGCATTGAGCCTTTATGTAAATATAGATCCATTTGTACAATTATGAAATATATACATATTAAGTAATTAAATTGACGAAACAATCAATTATTTGGCTTTATATGTGATATTTCACCAAGATTATAGGAAATAATTAATAAAATATAATATTTTTGCATCCATATTATGATTAAAAAACTTAAGTATGGAGAAACAACCTATAAACCGAATAAAAGTGATGCTTGCTGAGCGAATGATATCAAATAAGGAATTAGCCGAAATGTTAGGAAAAGACCCAGCAACTATCTCCAAATGGGTTACTAATACTTCTCAACCGAATTTAGAGAATCTAATCGAAATAGCTCGTTGTCTCAAATGTGACCTAAACGACCTCGTCCGTCTTGACAATGTTGTTGCAGTTAAGCCCACAAATAACTAATGAAAGAACTCTATGCCAACCAATAAAAACGCACAACTCCGCTATCAGATACTTGACCGTTGTTTTAGCGATTTTCTTCATAAATATACCATTGACGACCTCATTGATAAAGTCAATGAAGTACTAATGGATATATCCGGAAGCCAGGTCAGTATCCGTCAGATACGTGAAGACATCAAATATATGAAGGATAGAGTTACCTACAATGCCCCTATTGAAGCTTACCCATACGAAGGCAGGAAGTGTTACTACCGCTATTCAGACAAAAACTTCTCAATATTTAATAATGAATTATCTACAGAAGAAGTAACCTCATTACGTTCAACCATTGATATTCTCAGCCGCTTTCGTGGTATTCCTACAAATGCATGGTTGGAAGATGTTATTTCTAATCTAGAATTTCGGTTTGGCGTAAGACCTAATCCTGAGAATGTAGTTGCATTCGAACAAAATGAGATGCAGAAAGGGACTGAGTTCTTAGGCGAATTGATTAATTCAGCCATAAATCATCAACCACTGAATATAGTATACCGTACTTTTACTGGCAATGAAAGTACAAACATTATTCATCCCTACCATATAAAACAGTTCAATAACCGATGGTTTCTTATAGGTTTACAGGAGGGTGAACATGCTAATTACATAACAAACAAGGCTTTAGACCGCATAGTGAAATTTACGCATGCCAATGTTCCTTTCATTCCAAATACAGAAATAAACTTCAATGACTATTTCAAAGATATAATTGGAGTGACTTTACCTAAAGAGCATCCAGAACCAGAAGAAATTATCCTACAATTCGATGCGGCTCGCTTTCCTTACATTACTAGTAAGCCGATTCATGCTTCTCAAATAGTAGAAGACGAAGAGAAACATATTATCAAGCTTAAAGTAAGACCCAACAAAGAGCTTGAAGCAAGAATATTTTCTTTTGGAAATCAGGTAACTGTACTCAAGCCTATATGGTTAAGGAAACAAATGATAGAAAAATTAGAAGATATATTGAAAAAGTATTCTACTATGCAGAAAGACTGCAATATAGAGCCATAACTTTGCAAACGAAAATTATGATAAAAGATGCAGATATAAGTGAGAATCAACTCCTCGTAGGTTATGGCGAAAAGGTTTGCATGAACCTTTTGAAGGATCATACCACCCAGCAGAATATCTACTGGGCAACCGACTCATATTCCGACTTGGGAGATGATTACACCTTCTTTGCTCCTATTACACTTGATAAGATAACATCCTATGTTTCAGATGATGGTATTGTCATCACAAAGGAAAAATATAAAGAGCTTGTTAAAGAAAATCCGGAGGTTAAAGAAAAATATCAGGAGATTATCCGTCCCCGTTCGGTAAAATCGAGAGAAGAGCAAACCCAACGAGCAAAAGATAAAGCCGAAGTTTTCACTCCAGCCTGGATTTGTAATGCTCAGAACAATCTTATTGATGAAGCATGGTTCGGGCGGAAAGAAGGACTGTTTAATTCTCCTGATCCGAACGACCCTCACAAATGGATTAATAATAAAGAAAAAATTATATTTCCTGAAGATAAGACATGGAAAGACTATGTGGTCGACATGCGTCTGGAGATAACATGTGGAGAGGCTCCTTATCTCTGTAACCGTTATGATGCCGTATCCGGTGAATATAATGATGATGTTAAGCATCGAATTGGCTTGCTCGATAGAAAACTGCGTATTGTGTCAGAAAATACCAAAGACTCTAAGGAATGGATTTTATGGGCAAAGATAGCTTTACGTTCCACTTATGGTTTTGAATGGCAGGGTGACAATCTATTGCTTGCCCGCGAAGCCCTGTTCTTTACTTTCGAGGAGCATTATATTGCGCAGTTCGGTGAGAAAAAGTTCAATCAGAACAAAATGCGCATGATGCCCGGTGTGGCATACATCATATCGTGGAACATCTGGCAAATGGATGGTTTGAAATTTGGATTGCCCGGATATGATCCCTACATTGAAAAAGAGCCATCAACCGGTAAACAACTTTCCATATCATTTGACGATGTTCAAGAAGAGAAACACGAGCCCGCTCCACACGAGCGGCTTTGCCTTGTCAAAGACTTTCTTGAAGGTATTAATCTCCAGAAAGCCACACTTAACTCAAAAGATTTCCATGACCTGAAGGCACCTAAATGTACCTTTGAGTTTTTAGTAAATAAGAATAATTAAAAACAATATATCTATGGCAACGTACTCAACCCTCGAAGAAATAAAGGTGGATACACAAGCTAATCCGTCTTCGAACAACCTGATCGTACTACGTTCAGAACAAAGAGACGCAATAGATCAAGCTAAAGAACGTTTCTGCAAGAAAACCGGTCGAAAAGGTGATTATCAATATACCGTTCTTCCTGAGTCCCGACAGTTTCTCTGGAATGCAAAGATGCGTTTCGGCAAGACCATCTGCGCCATGCAGCTGATGCGCGAAATGGACGTAAAGCGTACACTCATCATAACCCACCGCCCCGTTGTTGGCGACAGCTGGCTCAATGCTTTCCGTCAGGTTGTAGGCTCCAAAAATTCAGTTCCTAAAGTAGATGGAAACTCTGATATACACCACACTTATGGCTTTGGCACACGCTCAGATAATGAAAGCGAAGGTAACTTCTACGACCTTGAAAAATTTGTACAATCCGAAGGTAACCACTATGCTTTCTTCGTTTCAATGCAATATATGCGTCTCTCTGAGTTGGTCAACCTAAAGACGCAAGCAAAATATAAGAATCAATCTGGAGAGAACTCTGGAGGAGCTACTAAAATTGAGAATGAAAAACTGAAAGCTGATATTCTCAATGCCGATTGGGACCTTGTTATTATCGACGAGGCGCACGAGGGCACACGAACATCTTTGGGGAAAAGCGTCATTGATGATTTCTTGAAGAAGGACAAGACCAAGATGCTTTACCTCTCCGGAACACCCTTCAATCTCTATGAAGATTTCAAGGAAGATGAAATTTACACATGGGACTACATTGCAGAACAGCAGGCTAAGAAAAAATGGTATGAAGAGCATCCTAATGAAAAGAATCCATACGAGGAATTGCCGAAGATGAATATCTTCACTTATGACATCACCAAGAATATAAACAATGTACTTGACCAGACAGGTATATTTACTTTCCCTGAGTTCTTCCGTACATGGACAGGAAATCCCAAGGCAGACAATCCAAAATCTGATAAAAAAGCTATACCTATGCCTGTTGGTGCCAAAGGGCGTTTTGTACACGAAGCAGATGTGCTGAAGTTCCTGAATCTTCTCTGTACAAAAGACGCTGAAAATAACTTCCCGTTCTCTACTACGGAATATCGTAAGATGTTCCGACATACATTGTGGGTAGTTTCCCATGTCAACGAAGCAGCCGCCTTGGAACAGCTGCTTAACGAGCATCCCACATTCAGGCATTTCAAGGTAGTGAACGTAGCCGGCAAGAACGATGCGGACGAACAGAGTGAAAATGCACTCGATAAAGTACTCAATGCGATAGGTGAACTGCCGGAAAAGACTTCTACCATTACCATATCCTGTGGCCGTCTAACCACTGGAGTTACTGTCGCCCCTTGGACCGCAGTCTTCTATCTCAAAGGTGGCGACCGTGCTGCCACCTATATGCAGACCATTTTCCGCGTTCAGTCGCCTTACAAAACACCTGACGGCAAGATGAAAACAGAGTGTTATGTATTCGACTTTGCACCGGATCGTACCTTGAAGATTGTAGCCGAAACTTCAAAGTTTTCATCAATGGCAAAGACTAAGGATAAGCAAAAGAAAGAAGGCGAAGAAGAAAAGACCCAGGAAATGCGCGATAAGGAGACTGTCCGTGACTTCATCGAACTCTGCCCGGTTATTTCTATGGATGGTGGAAAGATGAGTCCTATGGATGTCAATACTATCTACAAGAAATTGGAGAGTGTCTATATCGACCGTTTGGTTCGTAAAGGCTTCGACGACCCTTGCCTCTATGTTCAGGAGGAGCTTAACAAAATTGACCCGAACATCATTAATAATATAGGCGAGAACGGAGGTCAGGCTCCCGACGAGAAACGAAAGGATGCCAAAGAAACAATCGACCTCAGCCACATGACAGAAGAACAGCGTGCGGCATGGGAAGAAAAAATTCGCCAAAAGAAAGCTGAAGCTGCAGAAAAGGCAAAGAAGAAAGCTCAAAAGGATGAGGAGTTCCGAAAGCAGTGGGAATCATGGAGTGAAGAAGAACGCGAGGAATGGCAACGTCAGGAAGCTGAGCGCATAGCCCGCCGTGAAAAGGCTAAGGAAGAGCGCGAAGAGTTCCGCAAGCGTATCACCAACATACGTGGAATAGCCCTGCGAATCCCGCTGCTGATGTATGGTGGAGCCGATGCGGGCGATACGAAAGAAGACATCACCGTGGATAACTTTACCCGTAAGATTAGTAATGACTCATGGTTCGAGTTCATGCCCAAAGGAATTTCGAAATCAGATTTCAACAAAATCAAGAAATGCTTTAATGCCACTCGTTTTGAAGAAGCAGGTAAGAAATATCGTGCCCTAACCCGAGAGGCTGATTTCATGCATGTGGACGAGCGTATCCGTCAGATTACGGAAATCTTCTCATATTTCCGCAATCCGGACAAGGAAACCGTCCTTACTCCATGGCGAGTGGTCAATATGCACATGAGCGATACTATAGGCGGCTATTGCTTCTATGACGAGAGTTTTGATGAAAAGACCGGACAACTGGTTACTCCCCGCTATGTTGATCAGGGAGATGTAACTCGTCAGCTTTTCGATAACGTGGATTTGGCAGGCGAAGTACAGACCAAAATTCTGGAAATCAACTCCAAGACAGGTCTCTACCCTCTTTACATCACCTATTCACTTTATCGTCGTCGGTTGAAAGAATACATTAAAGCAGAGTGCATTGATATTGATAGCGTAAGCGTTGAAGATGAACAAACCGTATGGGACGATATTATTAAAGACAATATCTATGTCATCTGCAACACTCCCATGGCTGTGGGTATCACCCGTCGTACACTCTTCGGCTTCCGCGATGTAGAGAGAAAAGCGAATATAAAGGATGAACAATTAATTAAACGTGCTTCCAACGACCAGGAAGGTCTTGTTAAAGAATTGAAGACTGTTGGTTTTTGGAAGGGTAATTCAAATAAACAAGAAATGAAATTTAATGCAGTGGTGGGAAATCCGCCGTATATGTTAAAACAAAATGACACAAGCGATGATCCTATATATCATCATTTTATCGATATATCATACAGTTTAGCTCATAAAGTAACACTTATAACACCTGCACGTTTTCTTTTTAATGCTGGTAAAACTCCAGCCGAATGGAATCGTAAGATTCTTAATAATAAGCATGTTAAGGTGATCTGGGTAAAGAACTCAAATGAAGTCTTCCCAAATGTTGATATTAAGGGAGGAGTCACAGTAACCTATTATGATTTATCTGCTGACTTTGGTAAAATAGGAACATATACACGCTTCGATGAACTCACTTCTATACTTCAAAAAGTCATAAATAGTAAAAAGTTTGAAAGTATAACAAGCATCATTTATTCACAAAATAAATTTGATCTTAATAAACTATATTCAGATCATCCAGAGTGTAAAACTATGATAGGAAGCAATGGTCGTGAACGCAGATTAACAACCTCTATTTTTAGCAATCTTGAACCATTGTTTAACAATCGTCCTGCTAATACAAATGAAATTACAATTTATGGACTTGTTAATAACAATAGACAAACGCGTGCTATTTTATCTAAATATATAGAAGATAATGGGAACTTAAAAAAATATAAAGTGCTATTACCTAAAAGCAATGGTAGCGGCGCGATAGGCGAATGCCTATCAACGCCACTATGCGGCGAGCCACTATGCGGCTACACGCAATCTTTTATTAGTTTTGGAGCATATGATTCTACGCTAGAAGCTGAAAATAATATGAGCTATATAAAAACTAAATTTGCAAGAACTATGTTAGGAACCCTTAAAGTAACTCAAGATAATCCTCGAGACACTTGGGCTAATGTTCCAATGCAAGACTTCACTTCTAACAGTGACATTGATTGGAATAAAAGCATTCCAGAAATAGACCAACAATTATATGCCAAATATGGCCTTGATATATTTGAGATAGAATTTATCGAAAAGATGATTAAACCTATGGAATAATGCCAAAGAAACTTTATACATCCATCCCAAAGAATTACCCTGTATGCCAGCATAGTGACTGTCCAATGGCGGTCACATGCCTGCGTCAGATATCATATACTGAATTATTGGAAAATGAAGAATACCTTCATTTAATAAACCCCAACAAATGTAGCAAAGACGTTACTTGCAAATACTTTCGGGATAATCAGCCTATCATGTACGCGCGTGGATTCACAAACTTTCAGAAACGAATGTTTCCGGATCAGTATCTGAAGTTCATGAATCAGCTGATTGCCACATTCGGGCGAAATCCATACTTCGAACGCAGAAGAGGAGAAACTGCTCTATCCCCCAAAGAACAAGCAATAGTCCTCAAAGCATTAAAACGAGCAGGAGTAACCGAGGAAATGAAATTCGATAAGTATGAAGAGAATTTAAATTGGAATGACTAACTCAGTACTTATATAAAAGTATCGCAGTACTCTCATGAAAGTACTGCAGTACTTTGGTATAAGTATTATAGTACTTTAATAGAAGTACTGACTAAACCTAATATTAAACAGAAACAAGATGGTAAAGAAACAGACTATACCCACTTCTGAATCAATACGTAATGCCTATATACAGGAATTGCTGAAACGTAGGACTGATGTGGAATCTTTCGTGTCTTTCAGCGAAGTAGAACTGGTAACATTTATACGTAAATACGAGTCCACTACCTTTTCGAGTATTTACGAGTGCCTTGACCATAACTTCTACGACCGTGTTCGGGACCGCATTGCAACCAACCGGGAAATGGCAGCTATTGACGAGGAGGCGGAACTGATGTATTCTGTCCATCTGAAAACCTACTCTCAGTTCCTTGAATCAAAAGCATTCAAAAACTTGTTCAAACGCAAAATAAATTTGGAAGGAACAGTCAAGAAGGCACAGCCTCAACAGGAAGTAAAGGTACAAAAATTCCGTGAAGAAACAGAAGGTGAACGCAAACATATTACAAAAGAAATGGAAGTAATACGTAGAAACCCTCAGCTCCGCCAGCAATGTATAAGCCGCTATGGTTATCAGTGCCAATGCTGCGGTATGAACTTTGCCGAGATGTATGGTGAAGCACTTGGGACAAACTTTATAGAAGTACACCATTTAAAGCCAATTTCTACATTTGAAACAGAAGGTATTCCAAAGGATTTCGTAGAAAATCTTGTACCTTTATGTTCTAACTGCCACTCCATGATTCATCACATTGAACAGAGCGATCATCAACTCCGCGACTTGCGTGAAGCATACAAAGGCACAAAGAAAGAGCTGAGAGTATTGAAAGAGGACTGAGTAAACAACTCATAAATGGAAGCAAATTACTAAAACCGAATTAATAAGAATTTAATAGAAAAACATGATATCCATCAAAAGATATACAAGGTGGAGAAAATAAACAAGATAAAAGAAGTAATTTATTTAAACTTAAAACTTTTACCAGATGACTATTACTCAGAAGATAATAAATTATTTAGCAGGCTATAATATTTCTGAAAAGGTAGAACAATTACACCATGCTATAAAAGAAAAAGACAACACTATACATCAATTGAAAGAAACATGTAAAGGTATAGAGGAGAAATATCAATCACTTTATACACAGCAGAATGAAATAAGCAATGAAATCACTAAGTATAAGGAGGAAAATATAAGACTAGAGTCTGAAAAAAAACTACAAAGCAGTCAAATCTGTAATTTAAAAAATGAATTACAAAATTACGAAGAGATAATATCTGAGGAGAAAAACAAAAACAATGAAACTTTAGAAAAACTCACTGACACCATCAATAAGTGTAATAAGTTAGAAATAAATATTGATGAATATAAATCCTATAATAACAAACTACAATCTTTTATAAGTCAATCAAACGAAGATATAGCAAGATTGAAAAATGAAATTTCATCTCTAACAGAATCTATATCAGCCAAGGAAAATGAAATTCATGATTTAAGCCAGAAAAACAATGAGCTATCAGAAGCTTATTGTAGGCTACAAAATCAATTACAGACTGTATCCTACGAGATGCAGGATTTAAAAAATGAGAATGAAACATTAGAATCAAATTGTGAAAAACACCTTGAAAGAAACAATCAGATAGATAATGAAAACAAGAAATTACAAGAGCAATTAAATGAGCTGAATTTAAAGTATAACAACCTGAATTCTACGTATAATGAGTTGTATTCAAAGCATGAGGAATCCATAAAGCAAAGCCATTCTGATGAAGAAATAAGAAACCTCGAAAAACAAATTCAGACAAACGAAGAGACGATTGCATCTCTGAATCAAACATTATCCATTAAAGAAGATGAATTAAGGAGAATCAAAGATGAGAAAAAGCATCTGGAAAAAGCATTAGAAGACGAAAGGGTTCAGATAATTTCGCAGAGTACAAAAATTTCCAAATACAATAATCTTAACAATATATTGTACGAAGAGAATAAACAACTCAAAAATAGAATAGATTCACTGGAAAATAGACTCAAGAATGACAATATTTCAAGCAAAGAAGAGTCAAACAAGCAAGAATCTTTAAGTTTGGATTCACAAGTCAATTTAGAAAGCAGTCAGAAAGAGGCTGATAAATCTAACTCTATCGAAGAAAGGCCTGCAAAAACTCCTATCCCGAAAAGTTATAGACCTGTAAAAAACAAAGAACAAGAAGCTTTTCAGCTAAGCGATGGAAATATTGTTGACTTTCCGGAAATAACAAACGATACGGACGACACCACATCAAGATCTATAAGATATGTTTACAACGACAAGGGAGAAATAATAGATGCAGACAATTTCTTTCGGATGAGCAGTGCGGAAGAGATTGCACATGTAAGCAGAATGTTGTCCGAAGCAGATATAAAAAGCAGTAAATATTGGACTTGTGGAATATGTAGAGCGAGAGTGAAGATAGCACACAGAAGATATGGGAACAACAAAGAATCTTTGTTCTTCATGCATGCGCAAAAAAATGTAAATTGCCCATGGACAATCATGTCTGACAAATCGAATGACAATCACTACGAAGGAATTGATATAGAAGAGCTCACAGAAGAAGAAATAAAAACAGCCTTAAGTTCCGATACAAATGTGCTCCGTAGAGATTTAAAACTGAAGATTATATCTCTCCTGAATTCAGAGAAGAGTAAAGCATTGGGAGTAACCGATGTGAATATGGACAAAATTATTCGCAGCAATTTTCCGTATATGAAATGGAGACGTCCTGACATATCTTTTAACTTCAAGGATAGAAAGGTTGTTATAGAACTTCAGAACAACAATGTAGACCTGGATACTATTGTCGATAAAGATATATTCTATAGAATCAATAATGTTCAGGTAATATGGGTGTTTGGAAATGGGAATGAAAGCAAATATGACTATATGAAGTTGTTCAACTATAAGAACACTCTTTTTGCCAATCATAGGAATGTGTTTGTACTTGACAAAGAAGCCTTGGAAGAGTCTATTTCCAGAGATGAACTCTTGTTGAAGTGTAACTGGCTGGACGAAGATAATAAGTGGAAGTTTACACTTGAAAACTCTAATACCAATGGTAAACTTATCATATTAGAGGAATTGACATTTGATGATGAATTTTGCAAGCCATATTATTTTAATGCGAATGAAGCTTATTTCACGAAGCACCCAGAAGCCTATACAGAATATATGGGTACACTCATTAGCCGTGAAGGATTGAAAAAATCTATTGAAGATAAATGGGTAAACAGTAATCTTTACCAGGATGCTCTCACCGAGATGAGAAAAACGGGTAAATACGCTGAGATTTCAAAATATGGAGATTTATGGGGATTCCGCTTTAATAACAAGTCGCTGATAAATCCGATATTTACCAGCGAGCCTAAATTACAGGACAATAGGTTCTATAAGGTAGCATTGAATAATAAATTGGGAATCGTAGATAAATATGGTATGAAGATTATTGATTGGGATAATGATTTTGACTACGATGACATTTACTATGATGATATAAATAACTGCATCATATTCACAAAAGATAGCAAAATGGGTGTTGCAGATAAATTAGGAAATGAAATAGTTCCTGCAACCTATGAATCTATAGAACCATGGGACAAGGGTATATTCAAAGTTCAAAAAGGCAACAGATATGGACTTATTGACCTGAATAACAATATCATTACAGATATAAAATACAATAAAATAGGAAAACTTGAATCAGGCAGTGCCAAAGTAACTATTACCCACCCTACTCAATCGTGGAGACAACTCGAAAACTACATTGATAAAAAAGGTAAATTGATTTCAAAGTATTCTGACTTGAATGATGAGTATTGTCTGGTTCAAGAATTTGAGTTATTGGGAGTCTGCGATAAACTCAGAAATACTAAAATTCCATGTTTATACGATGATATACAATTATGGGTAGATGATTTGGTTAGGGTAAAGAGTAATGGCAAATGGGGCGTAATAAATATATCTGACAACTCCATTCGCATACCTATTAAATACGATAGTATAGGAAATTTCATTCATGGCGTTGCCAATGTTACATTTGTTGGTACTAAAAGTTGTATAAACATCAGAGGCGAAGAAGTTGTTGAGAAAAGTATCGAACTCCAAAATTCGCTGGCCAAGACACTTAAATCCGGCAAATGGGGAATTGAAGATAACAATGGTAATGAAATAGTAGCCCACATGTACGATGAAATTGGTTCTTTCAGAAGACGTTTAATCGGTATAATTAATAATCGTGTTGTGAAATTGGATGCATACTATGATTATCCTATACCAATGATAGGCAGATTAATGAACGAGGAAAATAATAAGTACATGATAAATATCGCAGGAGTTAGCAGTTACATATCTATCAGACAACTGATGAATATGAATCTAAACAGAACAGATGTATTTAATAATAATGATATTTGCGATAAATTAGGCTTTATGAATATTGATTTTATTAATGAACGATATGAACTTAGGTATATAAGTGAAAGTAATAAGTCAAAGCTTTTGAGTTTTGGTGACAAAAACTCGAATTTCACTTTAGGTGAGATTATAGAAGGCAAAATATCCAACATAAAAAAAACAAAAAAGAAATCTGGAGAGTACAGAATAGTTAGTATTTTAGTAAAATTTCCAGACAGCCGAATTACTGTAGTAAAAGCAAATAACTTCAATACCTCAAATAAAAATATCAACGATTATAATATAAATGATTCCATAAGACTAAAAAAATTAGGATTCGATGATAATATTGATAGAACTATTTGGCAAGTATTATAAACTATTATCGTATTTTTGCTATATAGTATAGTAAAGATTCTGAAAGCCATGGACATCAGTAAAAAAGATATAATATCCTAGAACCCCTAAAATAGTCTTATATGAACATCAACATATATATAGGTGAAACCACATAATACGACAAGAAGCAGGATGTGGAACGTCGTAAGGTTAAAAGCTGCTAAAAAGTGTCAGCGCGTTTGCAAACGGGACAAGCGGCAGTCTGCTATTTGGTATTGCCGACGATGACACTCTTGTAGGATTGAAAGATGCGAAAGAAGATACTGAATTTATCAGTCAGAAGATAAAAGAACGCATCGCCCCTATGCCACACATCAGATTTATTGGCAGTGGATATAGCGGACACTGGGTAGTTGGATAAAAAGAATCTGACAATGATAGAAAAACTAACGAAAGAATTAAAAGATAAAATAGCATCATTCGACATCTGTAAGCCATACGTCTGGCTACTTAAACTGTCGGAAGCAGATTTCAATGAGCTTGAAGTCTGCCTGAATGATATTGCTTCTGCTAATGGATTTTCAGCTTTAGTATCCCCTCAATTTGCAATAGAAACTATAATCTATATAGCTGAATGGTATAAGCGCAAGTATCAAAGCGGAAACAGTAATCCACTGGTGGAAAAGCTTAACCTTGAAGCCCTTTGGATTAATGCCAGCATTAACCAGAAACTGTTTCTCTATAATGATGATAAAGGTAACAAGCGTTGGCTATATTCCATTTACGTGCTCGGTGGTCTTGCTATTAAACATGAACTTGGCAGAAATGACAACATGAGATTCCTGAAAGGATTGTGTCGGATCTACCACGGTGAAGACTATACACTGGAAAATCTGGATGAAGCATCAAGAGCTATTGCTTTCCGTGAAAGTATCAAACGCTGTCACTCACTATATGAGTATATGCAGAATATACTCAATGGCCAAATGCCATTCGACGATGAGGATTTGAAAAATGCTGCATCTGATGTCAATCTCTTTGTAGCCGTTCTGAAAACTGCTAATGACGAGATTCTGAAAGTGAAGTTCCGTTTTGAATGGGTCGTCACTTTTTCACCTGATTACACGTTTATGTCCAGACGACTTAATGTCTTGCTGAAACCTGAAGAAGTTGGCGGTGGTTTACACCAGTATCTACGATATGACAGGGTTCATCTTTGGGGCGTGCCTCATCCTGAAACCCAGAGACACCTTTACGTCTATATTAGATTCTGTTACAATGAGAAAATTATTGAGCCAGCAACCATGGATAAGCCGATTATCACCTATTTGAATCATGGCTTGAACGATTTCGTGGCCTTTGGTGTGGAAAAAGGCGTACAGGTGAAGCATATTCCGGCTACTCGCTTCAACAAGATAGAAATCATAGTTAAGGATGATGATGGCAATGAATATCTGGCACAATCGGTCGATGCTATAGAATACATTCAGCTATGGAGATCCGATAGTATCTATAACACATGGACATCAACGCAGAATGCGCAGAGAGAAACAGCGTTACTCTTCACCCATCCCTGCAAATTGAAAGATGCAACCATTGCCAATGAAGTGTACAGTATGCCGTTCAATGACAGCCGGTTTGGTATCAGTGAAATATGGAACTGGATTTATATATACGATTCTGTTACTTTCTATACCCCCACAGGACGGGAAATATGTCTGTATAACAGAATAGGTTATGACCAAATTACTACAAGACTGTACTCCAACACGATTCACTACATTAATGGGGGCATGGTAAATCATTATTTCATAGATGATCCTGACATTAGCGAAGAACCTGACATAGAAAAACTTCCTCTTATTTTTGGTAAGGAAGACATCATTGTGCGACATTTTGCGACCAAAGACGACATCCTGAATGCCAGACCGGAAAACGTTACTACTGCAGATTTAATAGAATATAAACAGCCAAACGGAAGATTTACAGAATGGACATCAGTTAGCGTGCCTTCTTATGGAGTAGCCATACTTAGAATTACAGTGAAGGGTAAACTGTTTCTTATTACTGTAGCTTATCTTCCAGAACTTGAAAAAAACAATCCGATAGTACGCGACTTCGATTACACATCTGTACGCTATCGCACTATGAACGGAGAAGAAGCAACCTATCAGGACAATATCCCTTTGGATAGTAAGGTATTGGCTCCGACAATACCTATCCAATACGGTGAGGAAGAAAGTTTCTTTATAGTAGATATATATCGCCCTACCCTCTTAAAGGAAGTCTTGCTTGACGGCAACATCATACAGTATCTGAAAGAAGATGAGACTCTGGACTTACCTTACATTTATAAGGATAGAACACAAGTCAATGATTTCAGTCGCAAAGGCTATCAGGCTTATCAATGCAATAATATCGGTAATATCTACACAGAGGATTTCATAAATATCTCTGGTAATCCAAGTATCGGGGAAGCAGCTATGAATGCATGGCGTATGGACAGACGTTTCATGGGAAATTTGCTTGATGCGGTGGCTCCTGACTGTCTTGTAGTATGCTTCGGCAACTCACAAGCTAATAGTTCTTGGGATGGAGAAAATGCTCTGTTCTGGAATTATGATGTCCGGACAGATCCTGAGCCTATCGATCCTGAAAATGAAGCAGACTCAAAAGATGTAGGCTTGATATTCCAGGACATCCGACATTCTAATAATCTGTCCTGCAATTTTGGATTGGACATCGACGACCCGTGGGCTTGGGACGATATAGAAGAGTCCGTACTGAAATGTTTCGAAGTGGCCAACACCTATGGTATCTATTTCTTCCTAATGAAACCACTGAGAGACTTGGATACTGACAAGATACCCGAAGAAATATATAAGCCCTTGTTTGAAAAAAGAGGTGGGCATCTGAGCGATGAAGATAAATTGGGATTAATCAGAATGAGTGATGAATTAGGCTTTGACTGGCCAGAATTTAATATTTTTGTTGACAAAGAATAACAATAAAACAGATATGAATTTCTCCGAATTATATAATAGTAACCGCAAGGCGGTAGAAAGAGCACTCGTAGCCATGTGGTGTGGCGAGTCGAACAATGAAAGTCAGCGTTCTTACATCAAGCAGATAAAGGCACTTATCAGTGACTTGTTTGCTCCCAAGAATGCAGTGCCTGTAGTTCAATGTATGAACTCCTATACACCTGTCTCATCTGATAAGGTTGAAAAAGCTAAGTCCTTGGTAGGTAAACTCTGGACAAAGCCATATCCACCATACGAACATCAGTATAAATGCTGGGATGTATTGCTGAACCAACATACTGCCGACAACAAGCCTAAATCAATCGTTGTAACAACAGGAACCGGCTCAGGTAAAACCGAATGTTTTATGATGCCTTTGGTTCACGACCTTTCTCTCCATGCGCAACCGGGAATGATTCAGGCTCTCTTTCTCTATCCACTGAATGCTCTTATGGAGGACCAGAAAGAACGCTTGGAGGAATTATTGACAAGAGCTGAAGAAACAACAGGAACCAGGCTTACCTACACAGTGTACAATGGTGATCTTCCTGAAATGGAACCTAAAAGTACAGACACATCTGATGATGCAAATAAGTTGCGTAAACGGATTGAACAGATTACAGGTGGAATATATGAATTTGTTCAGACTGACCCTAATGAGAAGGGACATTTTGAACTGAAGAATGCTAAATATTCCCATATGGTATATACCCGTAAGGATGTGCGGAATAATCCTCCGCATATTGTTCTGACAAACCCTACCATGCTGGAGTACATCCTGCTACGTGGAAGTGACGCAAATCTTATTGTGGCTGGAAGAAATAGTCTCAGATGGATCGCCATTGATGAAACACACTCTTATACAGGGGCCGGCGCAGCCGAGTTGGCCATGCTCCTGCGCCGTGTGCTGCTTGCCTTTAAAGTTGATGCGCAGGACATACGGTTTGCGACATCATCAGCAACTTTCGGCAATGGAGAAGATAAGGAAAAAGACGAACGCGAATTGAAAGAGTTCATAGCCGGAATTACAGGAATAAACGCAGACCAGGTAGAAGCTGTGGGTGGTAGCCGTATTGGTGAGACAGAAATTCCACAAGGAGAAGATGAAGAACGATGGAAAAAAATATTCCATTCAGATTACATCTCATTGGATGAATTGTATCCGGTGGAAGCTACTATAAGTGAAAAGTTACAATGGCTGGATGAAATGTGCCAGCGTGAAGAAAACAGATATAAAGATGCAGGACTGAAAATTCCCGATATGAAACTGAAGGTGCACTATTTTTACCGTGTACCCAACAATGGGCTTTATGTCCGTCTGAATGAGTTTTCTGATGGTTCCTTCAAGATTTATTCAGAAAATATCATAAACAGAAAGAAAGATGGTGAGGTTGATTCTTCAGAAGAAGTCCCACTATTAGAATTAAGCCGGTGCAAGCATTGCGGAGAATACGTAGCTGTCGCCATGGTTAACATGGAAGATTGGACATACGAACCTGTAGCAACAGACGATAGCGATATGTTTGATCTGGATATGGAAGAAAGTGATGACAGCTCAAGGAAGAACTATGTCATATTCGGTCTGTCCAAAACAAAAAGTATAAAGGGAGATAACAATGTATCATTCCGTTTGCTTCCTGGAGCCCAGCTGCAACCTGTGACTCCAGCTGATGAAGAGAATACTGACAGCTGGCATGTAGTAGGCAACATTCAAGGCTGTTGCCCTTATTGTAATGCAAAACAAGGAAAGAGCCATAATACGGACAAAGATATTGAAGACGATGCAAATGGGAATATGGAAGAAAACCGTCTTCAGAAACTCCGCCTTTCTGCAGATTTTATTTCTCGCATGATGGCACCAAGCATTCTTGATCAGCTGGACAAGGGAGAATCGACAACAGGTGGTATTGTACTGCACGACGGACAGCAATATATCAGTTTTGTAGATAGTCGTCAGGCTGCAGCAAAAGCTACATTGAAGCAGAATCTGGAACAGGAACGTATGTGGTTCTATAGTACGATATATCATGAGATGTGTTGCAGAAAAGCAAACGGAATCACAAAAGAAGCTGCTATGGCTCAAATTATGGCAGCTGTTCAAGCAGACCCCATGTCTATGTTGAAGTATGCTCCCATGTTACAAAATCTCCAATCGCCTGACACCAATGTGGTGCAAAAGCAATTGGACGATATGACATGCAACTATATGACATGGTCAGAGATTGCAGAACTACTAAAGAAAGATCCATATTGCCCGGTATTTGCCTCTGTATTTGTTAAACGGTCGGGAGAAAGTGACGAAATAGAAGATGGATTACCATCTGACGAAATAATTGACAAGTATGTACAGAGTATTATGGTGATGTATTTGTCACACCGTCCTGCATCAGCTGCATCACCAGAAAATTTAGGATTGTTCGAAGCTTGCTATCCGCAGCTCAAACAAATAGAGTTGCCTGATGAGGTACAAAATTTTAACAGTATTCTCAATAATCCGGCTAACCAAATTACCAAAGAGGACTGGCAAAACCTGATACAGGTTTACCTTGATTACACTGTCCGTAACAACCAGTCATTCTATCTTCGAATTCCAGGGAACGACAAAATTGACATATTTTCTACAGTGCGCTTTGCCACAGAAAAGCCTCGCCGCCGACCATTTAACAAGCCGAAATTGGAAGAAGGCAAAATATCTCAAGCCCGTATTGTACGATATTTGTGCGCATTGATTGCACGTGATGACCATTCACTTACCATCAATGGCGCTCAGCGTCAGTATTTCAAGATAATTTCTGATGTCGTAGATGCCCTTTGGAATACATTGACCAGTGACAAATATAAGATTCTTCAGGTAGGACAACGTCTGAACGATATGGGTAAATTCGTCAATGAGAAAGATAATGCTCCCCGTTTCAACCTAAATGATCTATGTTTCAAGCTCTATGATGACGTGTATCTGTGTGACACTAAAGCAGATGCTGGTCCTCATTCAGTATGTCTTCGACCTATTGGTAATAACTTCAAACGGTTCTCGCCTTATCTGGAAGGTGGCATTCCGGTTGAACTTAGAGAAGAGCTGCATGAACAATGGAATGTATTCCCTTACTATGTTGGTTCTGGCAAAAAGGAAGGTGACAGGAAATCAATTGAAGCATGGGCGAAAACACATCGGGCATTACTATGGGATCATAATATTTGGGGTACAGATGGTATATTTTCTGACCGTCTGGAGGATATTCATGCTTTTCCAAATCTATTCATTCAGCAGGAACATACAGCTCAAGTGGATAAGAATGTTGCTCGTGGATTACAATCTAAGTTCAAAGACCATACCATTAATATCCTTGCATGCTCAACAACCATGGAGATGGGTGTTGACCTTGGTAACCTGGAAGTCGTAATGCTTTCAAGTGTACCTCCAATGCCGGCCAACTACAAACAGCGTGCAGGACGAAGCGGTCGTAATAACAAGGTACGCAGTGCCTGTATCACACTTTGTAGTTCTGATGTGATTGGTCTCCGTACTTTGAGGAACCCGATTGAAAAGATTATAAACCGACCTGTTCGTGTACCGACTGTTGATTTAATGAGCCCGCAGGTCATACAGCGTCATGTGAATTCCTTCCTTGTCCGCTCCTTTGGGGTGTTTACCGACGGATCGAACGGAGGACGTCTTACTCAGAAAGTTGCAGATTACTACACTCCTTTTGAGGTACGAATCAGCAACGAAAAAATTCTTATATTGAAAAACGGTACAAACGAAACAGACCCAGATGATTTATTAGGTGATCCTAAAGGTACTATGTATGAGAAATTCAATATCTTATGCTCAAAACCTTTGGATAAAGAAATCAGAGAGGATCTGACCAAACTCCTGAAGGGAACATGTTATGATGGCAATCTTACTCAGGTAGTAAAGAACGCACAAGATATAAACGACAGATGTTATGCCGAGTTACGCAACAAACTGGTTGACTACAAAACGGCGTTCTCCGGTAGCGGTAAAATCAGCGATAGGTTCCGTATAAAGCTAAAGATGCAATACATTGAAGTGTTATACAAACGACTTCTCAATTTCTGGGCAACCAGTAGATTCACTCCTAACGCCAACATGCCGGTTAATGTGCTCACTCTCGACTTGAACAGTAACGGTAAGAAAGACTTCTTCACTCCGATGACATCATCTAACCCCTCCTATTCTTTACGTGATGCCATCGCGCAATATGTGCCGGGTAATAGTGTTGTAGTAGATGGTGTGGTATATTCTGTTCGAGGTATCGAAGTTACTAATATGTATGATGACAACCATAAGGCATACAAAACCATCTACCGTAATAGTGATAAGACTGTTATTGACGATCATAACCTCAGTAACCAAATCAGGTGGTCTGTGAATAATGCGAACGGACTGGAGATGATTCAACCGGTTGGTTTTATGCCTGATATGAACGAAAACAGAACTCGAATTATGGACAACAATGTTTATACAAGAGTGAGTGCACAGTTGATTGATGCTGACGATTGGCCCAATCACGTAACTGAGCCACATTTGTTTTCTGTTCGTCGTAATAATGAATCAGGCAATGCCAAAATTCTCTATTACAATGAAGGAAAAGGTTATGGATATTGTTTTTGTCCACGATGTGGAAGGACGGTTGTGGAAGAAGAAGTGGCCGATAAAAATAACCCTTTAAAATTCCCAGTCGAGTTTAACCCATTACATGCACCAAACAAAGAAGGACAACCACAAAAGCCCAATTATCATTTTGCCATTACTGGAAAGGAAATGCGTAAGAGCTGCAGTTGTTCCAATGACATCTCTAAAATAAAACGCAATGTCATTATTGGCGACATGATTCAGACAGATTTTAGCGAAATACGTATCCGACATAAAGGCATGAACAGGTGGATGTCCAACCGTGATGAAGAAGAAAAACTGCTTTTCACACTTGGAATGGCATTCACCCAGACACTGGTGGATATTTTAGGGAAGGAACGTGGGGCAGTAGATTTCACTATCATGCCAAACGGCCATATCTGTATCTTTGACTGTAATCCCGGTGGTGCAGGTTATGCCAACCAGATGGCAAATTTGCTTGTGATGAAGGAGGTTATCAAAGCCTCAAAGAAACTTTTGAGCGAAGCCCGTGAAAAGCAATCGAAGGATATGCTGCTTGACAAATTTACGCTTCGTTATGCAAAATTCCTCGATATTAATGCAGCTTTAGCGTGGATTGAAGAGGAGGAAGAAGTTGGAGATACTGTTCCACAAAATATCAAAGATGCGTTTCCGAATACTTCTCCATCGCAGACAACACTATATGATCTGAAGAAGGCGTTTGCTGCTTCACATCAGGATGTTGTATTGTTTGCAGATAACGATTATCAGGAATGGGATTATGAAGACAATGAGAACGGTTGGCAACCCCAGTTTATGAGCTACTTCGTCATGAAGAGCCACTATACTTCTTTCTGTATATTAAAGTCAAAGCAAGATAATATATCTGAACCAATTAAGGCTATTTGCCGAGAAATTAAGGCGTGGGCAAAGGGAGATGATATCAAGACCATATCAAACCCATGGATTGATAAAGACATATATCCTATTGCTTATATTGATGGCTATCTCTATTTTATGAACAACAAGGAAAATGCCCAACTCAATATCCAATGGGGCAATAATACCATGTTCTTCGTTCGTACAGATAATCCGGCATCAGGTGCCTCTGTAATTGATCTCTCCTACAAACCATCGGCTAAGCTTTTAAAGCTGTCTGGAGATAAATATAGAGAAATAAGTACCTGTCAGTTAGGAGATATACTACAGACTGAATCCGGAGGACTCATAGATCAGTTCATATCATACGCAAAGCAGAATGCCGAGACGTTGAAAATCAGTTATCAGGATGAACATCTAAAGAGCATCATGGGTATTATAATCACACTCCAGACGATTGAACACATAATAAAACAGATTGGTTCAGAGTTTGACATAGAGTTTATGATAGAGGTATATAAGGATGATAGAGGAAATGCAGACAGTATATGTGCAAACCAGCCTTCATCTGAGAAACGTGATGCATGGCTTACATCCCTTACCAAAGCGTGGATAGATGATCTTAGCTATGAGCATGGAATAAAAGGTACTCTTGTCCCTGTCGTTTCATTAAATAAGCGAACACTCACTCACTGGCGTGTGCTTACAATTACATGTGGTAAAAAAAGACTCTCTATCTATCCTGATGGAGGATTTATCAATGAATGGAACATAGGAAGACAACCTAACGGTGAACGATTTGATGTGGAGACAATCACTCATGACACAAATATTCATCTGTTTAGAAATAAAGACATTAAATTTGATATTATAATTGAAGACTGTTAAATAAAATATCAGAGTGTAATCAATAATAACATAAGAATCTTACAGGAAACATACTGAAGAATTCAAAATAGATAATCGACATATATAAGCAAAAACAATCACCACAAAAAATTATTCTGTTGTGCAGATAGACTGCACAACAGAATAATACCTTTACAACAAATATAGAAACTAATCATTAAAACAATGATTTTTCAATAATCTGATTAATTTAATATTACATAAAATGAAATACCCATGAGATAAAAAATCACGCCCAAGAGAATGTAAATAGTCAAGC
>OGMM01000270.1_pt1 | contig 30104 bp, 26 predicted proteins | sample 1573221 | NCBI WGS metagenome assembly OGMM01 (sample SAMEA2581988, study PRJEB24529) | metagenome | biome: Human gut stool | place: China | collected 2011 | reverse complement strand
CATTAACCCGGTAGTGCTTGAAACAAGCGGTTCACAGACAGGACAGGAAGGCTGTCTTAGTGTTCCTGGTAAATCAGGTATAGTTACAAGACCATCATATGCTAAGGTAAAAGCACTTAATGAAGATATGGAGGAGATTATTGTTGAAGGTGAAGAACTTCTTGCAAGATGTCTGCTCCATGAGATAGATCATCTTGATGGAATAATGTATGTTGATAAGGTTGAGGGAAAGCTGCTTGATACTGAAATGGAGGATGAAGAATAGTGAAGGTTATATTTATGGGGACGCCTGACTTTGCGGTCGGCACACTTAAAGCACTTGTAGAAGCAGGACAGGTGGTGGCAGCAGTAGTAACACAGCCAGACAAACCAAAGGGAAGAAGCAAAGAGCTTGTGTTTTCACCTGTTAAGCAGGAGGCTGTAAAGCTTGGGATAGAAGTGCTGCAGCCAGAAAAAGCAAGAAATGAAGAGTTTATAGAAAAGCTAAGAACATATAATGCAGATATATTTGTAGTTGTTGCTTTTGGACAGCTGCTTCCAAAAAGTATAATAGATATGCCACGCTTTGGATGTGTAAATGTACATGCATCATTACTTCCAGAATATAGAGGTGCATCTCCTATACAGTGGGCAGTTATAGATGGATGTGAATATTCAGGTGTCACGACTATGAAGATGGATGAAGGACTTGATACAGGAGATGTAATTTTACAAAGTGAATTCGCTTTAGATGACGAAATTAGTGAAGCTTGATAAGAAAGAAACAGGTGGAAGCCTTTTTGACAGATTAAGCATAGTTGGTGCAGAGCTGCTTATAGAAACACTGAAAGGACTTGAAGAGGGGACAATAACGCCAGTAAAACAGGATGATTCAAAAAGTTCATATGTAACGATGTTGAAGAAGTCTATGGGTGAGCTTGATTTTAGTAAGCCAGCACATGATATAGAATGTCTTATAAGAGGACTTAATCCATGGCCAAGTGCGTATACACATTACAATGGTAAAATGTTAAAAATATGGGATGCAGATGTTGTACATAACATATCAGATATAGCTGATTCATCTAAGTTTAAAGATATAGAGCAGGAAATACAATGTGATGCCAACATCGCACCTGCAACTGTATGCTATGTAGATAAAAAAAGACTTATAGTTAAATGCGGAGTTGATTATTTAAGTCTCAATGAAGTACAGCTTGAAGGCAAGAAAAGGATGAAAACAGATGCATTTTTACTTGGCTGCAGGGTTGAAGCAGGAACGGTTTTTGGTGCAGATTAGTATAGGATGTTTAATACTACTATGAAAGGGCATATTTTATATGGAAGTTAACTTAAGGGCAGTAGTGCTTGATATACTTACGGAGATAGAGAAAGAAGGAGAATTTTCCCACATAACTATTAATAATGCTCTCTCAAAGTATCAGTATCTGGACAGAGCACAAAGAGCATTTATAAACAGACTCGCATTAGGTACTATAGAATGCAGGATAGAGCTTGATTATATAATTAATCAGTTTTCTAAAACACCTGTGAATAAAATGAAACCGGTAATAAGGCGTATTATGAGGATGGCAGTATACCAACTTATATACATGGAGAATATACCTGATTCAGCAGCCTGTAATGAGGCGGTAAAGCTTGCAGCTAAAAGAGGTTTTACAGGACTTAAGGGCTTTGTTAACGGAGTACTAAGAAATATATCACGTAACAAAGAAAATATAGTATATCCAGATATGGTACAGGAACCACAAAAATATCTGTCGGTGAAATATTCAATGCCTGAATGGATAATAAATATGTGGATGGAATATATGTCTTATGAAGATGTTAAGAGTATTCTTGCTGGTATGAAAAAAGATAAAAAGACATATATCAGATGTAATACATTAAAGGGTGGCGTTAAACACATAAAGGATGTGTTAGAGAAAGAGGGAGTTACAGTTAATGCTGTCCCTGACATACCATATGCATATGAAATATCAGGATATGATCATCTAACGGCACTTGAAAGCTTTAATGAAGGATTGTATCAGATACAGGATATAAGTTCAATGGCAGCAGGAGAGTATGTTTTGCCATCAATAGACAGCCTCATAGTAGATGTGTGTGCTGCACCTGGTGGAAAGTCGGTAAATGCAGCACTGAAGGCAGTGGAATCTGCATATGCGAATATAAAAGATATTCCTGATGATGGTGTTGAAGAAAATATCATTAAAAGCATAACAGGAAGAGTTATATCAAGAGATGTATCCGATTATAAAGTATCATTAATAGATGATAATATAGAAAGACTTGGAATATCTAATATAGATGTCCAGGTATATAATGCATTAGATAAGGATGATAGTCTTGTTGGAAAAGCTGATATAGTAATAGCCGACCTTCCTTGTTCAGGACTTGGAATCATGGGACGTAAGCCTGATATAAGATATAATATAAGTCCTGAAAAAATATCTGATATAATCAGGCTTCAAAGAGATATACTAGAGGTTGTAAGCATGTATGTAAAGCCAGGTGGTACACTTGTGTATAGTACATGTACTATTAACAGGTCAGAAAATGAGGATAATGCAGACTGGATATGCACAAGCCTTGGTTTTACCAGGGATGGAGAGTATGTTCAGATGCTGCCATCACCTGATAAGGATAATGATGGCTTTTTTGTTGCAAGGCTCATAAAAAACAGTTAATGCACACAGAAATGAGGTATATATGGAAAAAATTGATATAAAGTCGCTTAACTATGATGAACTGGCAGATTATATTGTCAGCATTGGTGAAAAAAAGTTCAGGGCGGCACAGTTATATTCATGGATGCATGAAAAACTTGCCTGTAGTTATGATGAGATGACTAATATATCAGATAAGTTAAAGAAAGTTCTAAAAGAAAATACTTTGTATACATGTCTTGTACCAGTAAGGGTACAGGAGTCCCAAATAGATGGTACAAAGAAATACCTTTTCAGATTATATGATGGTAATCTTATAGAAAGTGTATTTATGAGGTATCATCATGGCAATTCAGTATGTATATCTTCACAGGTAGGATGTAAAATGGGATGCAGATTCTGTGCATCAACACTTAATGGATGTGTAAGAAATCTTGAACCATCAGAGATGCTTGATCAGATATACAGAATACAGAGTCTTACAGGTGAACGTGTAAGTAATATAGTTATTATGGGGTCTGGTGAGCCTATGGACAACTATGATAATGTTGTAAAGTTCCTTGGACTTATAAACAGCGATAAAGGACTTAATATAAGTCAGAGAAATATCACTGTTTCAACATGTGGATTAGTGCCAAGGATAAAACAGTTAGCAGAACTTAAATTGCAGATAACACTGGCTATATCGCTTCATGCACCAAACGATGAACTAAGAAAAACGATGATGCCTATAGCTTATACATATAGTATAGAACAGATTATGGATGCATGCAGATACTATCTTTCACAGACAGCAAGAAGAATATCCTTTGAGTATAGCCTTGTTAAAGGAGTGAATGATTCGCCTGAGTGTGCAAGGCAGCTTATAAAGCTTGTTCATGGTATGAACTGTCATATTAATCTTATTCCGGTTAATCCTATTAAGGAAAGAGATTATGAGCAGTCTGAAAAGAATTCAATACATAATTTTAAAGAAATACTTGAAAAGGCAGGGGTGAATGTCACTATAAGACGTGAAATGGGACGAGATATAGATGGTGCCTGCGGGCAGCTAAGACAGAATCATATAGAAGGAATGTTATAGACATATTTTAAATAATTATAAAAGCGGTTGAAATATATCGCTTTTTTTGGATGTTTATGATAAAATGCTACTGTTCGGGGTCGTGATTTACAGATTGTGTATAAAAGGCTGCTGAATTATATGGGAGATTTTTTCCTGTAATGTTAAAAGTATATAGGCATATACTTATTGAAAAGAGAATGGAGAGAGAGATGAACGCATTTGCAAAGACGGATGTTGGAATTGAAAGAGCCGTCAATCAGGATTATGTCTATACAAAGCTTGATAATATAGGGTGTCTGCCAAACATTTTTGTTGTTGCTGATGGCATGGGTGGTCACAAGGCTGGAGATATGGCATCAAAATATACAGTAGATACACTTATTGAGTTATTAAAGCAATCAGCAGGTATGGATCCGCTTGATGCGGTTGATGATAATATTAAGCTTGTTAATACGCTGCTTTTAAAGAAAGCAGGAGAGTCAGAAGAGTATGAAGGAATGGGAACAACCCTTGTAGTTGCCAGTATTTTTGGAAGCACTTTAAGAGTTGCTAACGTAGGTGATAGCAGACTTTATGTTATAGGAGAAGATATAACACAGATAACAAGGGATCATTCGCTTGTTGAAGAGATGGTACAGCTTGGCCAGATAGACAGAAAAGCAGCAAGAACACATGAGAAAAAGAACTACATAACCAGGGCAATCGGTGGATGTGAGACTGTGGAGGCAGAAATGTTTTCAGTGGATCTTAACGATAATGATATTATTCTTATGTGCTCAGATGGGCTTACTAATATGCTTGAAGATTCAGAGATATTTCACATTGTCAAAGAAAGCGCTGATATTAAAACAGCAGCTGACAGCCTTGTTAAAAAGGCTAATTATAATGGTGGCAAAGATAATATATCAGTAGTATTGATTGAACCATAAGTTGGAAAGGTAAAGAATCATGTTAAGAGAAGGAATGTTTTTAGCCGACAGATATGAAATAATTGAACAGATAGGTACGGGTGGAATGGCTGATGTTTATAAAGCCAAGTGTCATAAGCTTAACAGATATGTTGCTATTAAGGTTATGAAATCTGAATTCAGCCAGGATAAGACATTTGTCAGCAAGTTCTGGGCAGAGGCACAGTCAGCGGCAGGACTTGTCAATCCTAATGTTGTCAATGTATATGATGTTGGCGTTGAGAATGGAATATATTATATTGTTATGGAACTTGTAGAGGGCATAACTCTTAAGAAATATATAGAGAAGAGAGGCAGGCTTCCATATAAAGAAGCTGTCAGCATAGCAATACAGGTTGCTAATGGTATGGATGCAGCACATAAGCACAATATTGTCCACAGAGATATTAAGCCACAGAATATTATTATCTCAAAAGAGGGCAAAGTAAAGGTTACAGATTTTGGAATAGCTAAGGTTGCATCATCAGCTACTATTAACACATCAGCATCTATGGGTTCAGTACATTATATTTCGCCTGAGCAGGCAAGAGGTGGATATTCAGACGAGAGAAGTGATATATATTCACTTGGTATAACTCTTTTTGAAATGCTCACAGGAACAGTGCCTTTTGATGGTGATTCAGCAGTATCAGTAGCTGTCCAGCATATACAGGATAGTATACCACTGCCTTCACAGCTTGTAGAAGGTGTACCTGTAAGTGTAGATAAGATTGTGCTTAAGTGTACGCAGAAAAAGACAGATAGAAGATATCAGTCAGCAGCAGAACTGATAGTTGACCTTAAAAAGTCACTTGTTATGCCAGATGAAGATTTTGTCAGAATGGGTTCTGCATATGATAGTGTATTAAAGAAGGATGAAGAAGAATATAATCCAGATGGTGATGAACTTCTTACAGAAAGTGAAGGACATGATTTGGATGATGATAACGATGATACAGATGATGAGCTTCTTGAGAATGATTCAGATAAGGATGAAGATATAGATGATGAGAGAAATGATAAGCTTGAGCTTGTCATGAAATGCATAGGTATCGGTATTGCAGTTATTATACTTATGATAACTATATTTGTAGTTATCAAGCTTGTAGGAAATGGCAAAAATACAGCAAAAAATAATAAAACCTCAGTAGAAGCAACAACTGTTAATACAGCTAATAACAATTCATCAGACATGGTAGAGGTTCCAAAAGTTGTTGGTATGACAAAGGAGGATGCTATCAAGGCACTTAACAAGCTTGGGCTTGGATATAAGGCTGTTACACAAAGCTCTGATACGGTTGCAGAGGATTGTGTTATAAGCCAGGGCAATGTAGGCGGTTCAAAGGTAGAAAAGAATTCACAGATAGTACTTACTATAAGTACAGGTAAAGAAAACAAAGAAGTGACAGTGCCTAACGTAAAGGGAAAGTCAGAGCAGGAAGCTAAGGAAGCTATTGAAGCAGCTAATCTTGTGGCTTCTGTAGATTATCAGTATAGTGATTCAGTTGAAGCTGGTAATGTTATAAAATATAGTCCTTCAGGTTCAGTAGCAGAAGGTTCTACAGTAACTATACATGTAAGCCGTGGAAAGAAGGTAACTAATGTATCAGTTCCTAATGTACTTGGAATGTCAGAAAGTCTTGCAAGCCAGACACTTGATTCTGCTAATCTTAAGGTTACAGTCAAGTATGAAACATCATCTAAGGCAGAATATGGAACAGTTACATCACAGACACCTTATTCAGCAGGCGATTCTGTACCATCAGGAACAACTATTACTATATATGTAAGCCATTATCAGCAGACAGCACAGCAGACAACAACAGCTGCTAATAACAAAAACAATAATGGCAATTCAAACAATAGTTCTAATTAATGGAAACGGCATAATATGCAGGGAAAGATAATCAAGGGAATAGCAGGCTTTTACTATGTGCATGTAGAAGCCTGCGGTATATATGAATGTAAAGCAAAAGGAATATTCAGAAACAAAAAGATAAAACCTTTAGTAGGTGATAATGTTTTAATAGACGTTATTGATGAGGATAATAAAAAGGGAAATATAAGTGATATTCTTGAAAGAAAAAACGAACTTATAAGACCAGCTTCGGCTAATATAGATCAGGCTATGGTCATATTTGCTGTAAAATCTCCAGAACCTAACTATAATCTTTTAGACAGATTCATACTTATGATGGATTATCAGGATGTTCCTACTGTTGTTGTATTTAACAAGACAGATCTTGTTGAAGAAAAGGATATAGAAGAGTTAAGAAAAATATATGAAAAATGTGGCTGTAAGGTTATATTTATAAGTGCCTACGATAACACGGGCATAGATATTCTGATAGATACTCTTAAAGATAAGACAACTATACTGGCAGGTCCGTCAGGAGTTGGTAAATCTTCTCTTACTAACATTATTCTTCCAGACAGGAAGGAAGAAGGAGAGATAAGTAAGACAGGAGATGTCAGCAGAATAGGACGAGGGCGTCATACAACGAGGCACTCTGAAATATTTAACGTAACAGGAAGCACATATATATGTGATACTCCTGGGTTTACATCACTTAACCTTCCGGAGCTTGAAAAGGAACAGGTGAGGTTTTATTTCAACGAGTTTGATGAATATGAAGGCACTTGCCGTTTTAATGGCTGTGTGCATATAAACGAGCCGGATTGTGCTGTGAAAATGGCAGTTGAAAAGGGTGTTATAAGCCGCCGCCGATATACAAGCTATGTAGAGCTATATGAAGAGATTAAGAATCAGAAGAAGTATTAGTGAGGAAATATATTATGATGTTATTATCGCCATCGTTACTGGCAGCAGATTTCAAGAATCTTGAAAAGGATATAAAAACTGTGGATAAAGCAGGAGCTGATTATATTCATCTTGATGTTATGGATGGAAGTTTTGTTCCAAGCTTTTCATTCGGAAATCCAGTCATTAAATCAATAAGAGAATGTACAGATAAGGGGTTTGATGTACATCTTATGATTGATGAGCCTATAAGATATATAGAGGAGTTCGTAAAGTGTGGAGCTGATATAATTACAGTTCATGTTGAAGCGTGTCAGGATGTAGCAGCAACGCTTAAAAAGATTAAGGAATATAATGTAAAACCAGCTATTACACTTAATCCAGAAACACCTGTAAAGGCTATAGAGCCTTATCTTTCAATGGTTGATATGGTGCTTGTTATGAGTGTACATCCTGGTTTTGGAGGTCAGAAGTTCATCCCAGAGTCTATACAGAAGGTAAAGGAAGTAAAGAAGCTTCTTATAGATAAGGGACTTGATAATGTTGATATAGAAATCGATGGCGGTATCAATGCAGAGAATCTTGCATCAGTACTTGAGGCTGGTGTTAATGTTGTTGTTGCCGGTTCAGCGGTTTTTAAGAATGATGCATCAGAGAATGTAAAAAAGTTTAAGGAAATTATGTCGTTATATTAAGCAGGTATCCCAGATGGATGAGTTGTTCTGACAGATGTAATAGCATTTACATATGTTATATAACTTTTCTGTCTGGGATTTGATTAATGTAATGATGTGATACAGGAAAGGATACTGAAGCTATGTTAGAAGAATTAAAACAAAAAGTGTATGAAGCGAATATGCAGCTTCCAAAGTACGGACTTGTTACTTTTACATGGGGAAATGTAAGTCAGATAGACAGAACTACTGGGTATTTTGCCATAAAACCAAGTGGAGTTGATTATGAACTGTTAACTCCTGATGATATGGTTATTATGGATCTTGAAGGAAACAGGATAGAGGGGAGATATAATCCGTCTTCAGATACACAGGCACATAAACAATTATATAAAGCGTTCGATAAGATAGGTGGAATAGTGCATACACATTCATCGTATGCTACAAGCTGGGCACAGGCAGGCAGAAGCATACCTTGTTATGGAACTACACATGCGGATTATATATATGGTGAGGTTCCATGCCTTAGATGTCTTACTAAGGAGGAGATAGATGAGGCATATGAAAAAAATACTGGAAAGCTTATAGTTGATGAGTTTAAAAGGATGGGGAAAGATGTTTCTGCTGTTCCAGCTGTACTATGCAAGAATCATGGACCTTTTACGTGGGGAAAGGATGCAAAAGAGGCTGTTCATAATGCGGTTGTGCTTGAAGAGTGTGCAAAGATGGCATATAGGACAGAAAGCATAAATCCACAGGTAAAACAAGCACCACAGGAGCTTATGGATAAACATTATTTAAGAAAACATGGAAAAAATGCATATTACGGACAGAAAAATGCCAAGTAAAATTAAACTTTCATGGAAACCAGTGGAATTAAAGGCAGTGAAAATAATCTTTCAGGGCTTTTAAAAATACATTTTTTATGATATAGTAATCAGATGATGTAAAGTCCAAAAATCAAAAAGCCGTTTATGTTTGTAAAAGCTAAGAAGTTATGGAAGCTATGGCTATCATGATTGGGCTGCAGTAAATATAGCGGATTGTTTAAATGAAATAAAGAGAAAGGTGAAAGTCCTGAAACAGAGGATTTTCAAAGAGGTATATACATTATGAAACTCGGTATCGTAGGTCTACCAAATGTAGGTAAAAGTACATTATTTAATTCACTTACAAAGGCAGGAGCGGAGTCAGCAAACTATCCATTCTGTACAATTGATCCTAATGTTGGTATTGTTACAGTGCCGGATGAGAGACTTGATAAGCTTGCAGCACTTTATAATTCTGCAAAGATAACACCAGCGGTTATAGAGTTTGTTGATATAGCGGGGCTTGTAAAGGGAGCAAGTAAGGGAGAAGGTCTTGGTAACCAGTTCCTTGCTAATATACGAGAAGTAGATGCGATCGTTCACGTAGTAAGATGTTTTGAGAATTCTAACATCGTACATGTAGATGGTTCTATTGATCCTGTACGTGATATTGAAACAATCAATCTTGAACTTATATTCTCAGATATGGAAGTGCTTGAGAGAAGACTGGCAAAGCAGAAGAGAGCTTCTTATAATAACAAGGATATAGCTAAGGAATGTGAACTTATAGAAAGACTTCTTGCATTTCTTGAGGCAGGTAATCTTGCCAAGAACTTTGAATGTGAGGATGAGGATGAAGAAGCATTCATGAAGGAATATAATCTGCTTACAGCTAAGCCGGTTATATTTGCTGCTAATGTGTCAGAAGATGATCTTGCTAATGATGGTGCTGGCAATGAATATGTAGCACAGGTAAGAGAATATGCAAAGAAGGATAACTGTGAAGTATTCGTTATATGTGCACAGATAGAAGAAGAAATCTCTGAACTTGATGATGAAGAGAAGAAGATGTTCCTTGATGATCTTGGAATAAGCTCATCAGGACTTGATAAGCTTATAGCAGCAAGTTACAGGATACTTGGACTTATCAGCTACTTAACAGCTGGTGAAACAGAGACAAGAGCATGGACTATAACAAAAGGAACTAAGGCTCCTGGTGCGGCAGGAAAGATTCATAGTGACTTTGAAAGAGGCTTTATCAAGGCAGAAGTTGTTAATTATCAGGATCTTTTAGATTGTGGTACTTATGCAAAGGCAAAAGAAAAAGGTCTTGTGCGTATGGAAGGTAAAGAATATGTAGTTAAGGATGGAGATGTAATTCTTTTCCGTTTTAACGTATAAAATAAAATGTGATAAAGGTTTATAAAAGGACCAGACAGCTGTCATAAGACAGATTGTCTGGTCCTTTTGTACTATATTTTTTAAAAAGTCCGCAAGTGGTTGATATTAATCTGCCTGATGTTGATGGAAAATTTTAGAAAATGCCAAAAAACTATAGGAAAATGCTTGTGTTTTTTATTAAAAAAGTATAAAATTGACTCTAAAGTGGAGCAAAGTGGTAGTGAGTGGAAGAAAGTGGTAGAAAGGAGGAACGATTGCTATGTTTATGGGCGAATATAGCCATACTATAGATGCCAAGGGCAGAATAATCGTTCCAGTGAAGTTCCGCGAAAGTCTTGGTGATAACTTTGTTGTTACCAAAGGACTTGATAACTGCCTTTTTGTATATACCAAAGAAGACTGGCAGAAGTTTGAAGAGAAGTTAAGGACACTTCCTCTTACGAATAAAGATGCCAGAAAGTTTACAAGATTCTTTCTTGCGGGAGCAGCAGAAATGGAGGTTGACAAGCAGGGGAGAATACTTATTCCATCTGTATTACGTGAGTTTGCAGCACTTGAGAAGGATGTTGTATTCGTAGGGGTTGGAAGCCGTATAGAGATATGGAACAGAGCAGGATGGGATGAAAGCATAAGCGGTTATGATGATGATATGGATGAAGTCGCAGAAAATATGGACAGTCTGGGATTTACTATATAAGAACGAATCAGCTTTTAAACAGAAACACTAAAGACTGATCTTTAAAGTATAAACAGGGAGAGAGTGGTATGGAATTCAAGCACAAGTCAGTATTATTATACGAGACGGTTGATCAACTTAATATCAAGCCTGATGGTATATATGTAGATGGCACGCTTGGAGGTGGAGGCCATTCATATGAGATTGCAAGCAGGCTTTCTGACAAAGGAAGACTTATAGGTATTGATCAGGATGAGGATGCTATAAAGGCAGCTAGTGAAAGATTGAAACCTTTTATGGACAGAGTCACTATTGTAAGGAACAATTATTGCAACATGGATAAAGTGTTAGACGAACTTTCCATTGATAAAGTAGATGGCATAATGTTAGACTTAGGAGTTTCTTCATATCAGCTTGATACAGCTGAGAGAGGATTTACATACAATGTAGATGCCAAGCTTGATATGCGAATGGATCAGAGACAGGAAGTTACAGCAAGAGATATAGTTAATGATTATAGTGAATATGATCTTTACAGAATCATAAGAGACTATGGAGAGGACAGATTTGCAAAAAATATTGCAAAACATATAGTTGCTGCCAGACAAAAAAAGCCTATAGAGACAACATTTGAGCTAAATGAAATAATAAAGGCAGCCATACCTATGAAGGTAAGGGCAACAGGTGGACATCCATCAAAAAGAACATATCAGGCTATAAGAATAGAGTTGAACAGAGAACTTGAGGTTCTTGAGAATTCGATAGATATGATGATAGACAGGCTTAATAAAGGTGGACGCCTGTGTATAATAACTTTTCATTCACTTGAAGACAGAATAGTGAAGGTCAGATACAAGAATAATGAGAATCCTTGTACTTGTCCTCCAAGTTTTCCAACATGTGTTTGTGGCAAAAAGTCTAAAGGAAAAGTTATAACAAGAAAACCTATTATTCCATCTGAAGAGGAATTAGAGGAGAACAGCAGATCAAAAAGCTCTAAGCTTAGAGTGTTTGAAAGAGCATAAGGGGAGGTAAGAGTGAAGATGAGTAATTCAAAGAACCGTGTAAGCGTTTCTGGTAAGATGTATGGTAAGGCATATGAATATGGAAGTGTAGCAAGACAGCTTAATATGAATGCACAGCCTCTTAGACGTAACGAAGAATCGGAAGAGTCAAGAGAACAAAGACGTGCAAAACAGAAACAGATCAGACACAACAATAAGATTAATCTTATGTATACAGTTGTTGTTGCAACAGTTGCATCAGTTGTATTTTTTATATGCTATCAGTATCTTAATGTCCAGGCAGCAGCTAAGGTTAATTCAGATAAGATAATAGAGTTAAAAAGTACTTTGAATTCACTTAAAGACAACAATGATGCTCTTGAAGCTGATATCAATGCAAGTATAGATTATGATGCCATATATGATACAGCTGTCAATGATCTTGGAATGATATATCCAGGTAAAGGACAGGTTATTACATATGACTCAAAGGAAAGCGAATATGTAAAACAGTTCAAGGATGTTCCAGAAGCTGGTAAATAACTGATTTACAGTTATATAGTAATGATGAATATAAATATCAGAATATTAAGAGGTACTTATGGCAGATAGTGAACAGTTAAGAAGAAATAAGTACAGAAGAAAAAGAGTGATGTTAAAAAGAGTCCATGTCAGGGGCAAGGTTGCGCTTGGCATGGTTGTTGTTATATTGATAGTTCTTGGTGGACATGTGTTTAAGATAAACTATACACATGGTGATGTGTATGCAAAAGCGGTATTAGACCATCAGACATATACTTCAACTGAGCTTGCATATAAAAGAGGACAGATACTTACAAGCGATGGTACTGTGCTTGCGTATAGCGAAAAGGTTTATAATCTTATATTAGATGTTAAACAGCTGCTTTCAGATGAAGAATATAAAGAACCGACACTTAGTGCACTTACAAGATGCTTTTCGCTTGACAGAAGTGAGCTTGAAACTATAGTTGCAGCCAATCCTAACAGCCGTTATCAGAAGCTTTTAAGAAATCTTACCATGGATGAGATAGAAGAGTTTAAGAATCTTATGAATGATAAGACAGAAGGAAAAAACATTAAGGGTGTATGGTTTGAGGACAGCTATTTAAGAAAATATCCATTAGGCACATTTGCAAGTGATACGATAGGCTTTGCAAGTGCCAGCAATGGTGGTGAACTTGGAATAGAAAGCCAGTATGATGATGAATTGACAGGAACTAATGGAACAACATACAGCTATGTTGATGATGGACTAGAGGTTACAGAAACACAGAAGGCTGCTGTAGATGGAAATAACATTGTAACAACGATAGATTATAATGTTCAGTCTATTATAGAAAAATGTATTAAAGAATATAACGCTGAAAAACCATCAAAGAATACAGCAGTAGTAGTTGCAGATCCATCTAACGGGGATATTCTTGGAATGGCAAGTTATCCAACTTTTGACCTTAACAGTCCAAGAGACTTAAGTGGTGTGTATACTCAGGAACAGATAGATAAGATGTCGGATGATGATTATAAGAATGCATTATATTCATTATGGACGAACTATTGTGTATCGGAAAGTTACGAACCAGGTTCAACCTTTAAGCCGGTTACAGTGGCATCGGCTTTAGAAGAAGGCGTTGTAAAGGATGGAGATACTTATACATGTAATGGATATGAAATGATAGGACCTGACAGGCTTAAGTGCCATGTGTATTCATCAGGTGGACATGGAACGATTACAGTAGAGCAGGCTGTTATGAATTCATGTAATCCATATATGATCCATCTTGCCTTAGAACTTGGTAACGAAAAGTTTTCAGCATATCAGTCACTTTTTGGTTTCGGTAAAACAACAGGTATAGATCTTCCTGGTGAAACAATGGGTATTGTATATGGAAATAAGATGACAACTATAGATGCTGCATGTAACTCATTTGGGCAGACTATTAATGTTAATATGATGCAGATGATGTCAGCCTACTGTTCTATTATAAATGGTGGAATGTTATATCAGCCACATATAGTTAAAAGAATAGAATCAGCTAACGGCGAGGTTGTAAAAGAAAACAAAGCTACGCTTGTGAGACAGACAGTTACTATGTCAACATCAAAGCTGTTAAGAAGATATCTTAAGAGCACAGTTGAAACAGGAACAGCTACGGGGTATTCAGTGGCTGGAAAGACAGGAACAGCGCAGAAATCACCAAGAAGTGAGAATAAGTGGCTTATATCATTTATAGGACATGCGCCAGCTGATAATCCAAAGTTTGCTATATATGTAATAATTGATGAACCAGATGGAACGACAGGAACATCCGGAAGCTCAGCAGATGTTCTTACACTTTCACATGATATACTAGAAAAGCTTCTTCCTTATATGAGTGTTTACAAGGATTCATTAGAACCAGAAACAGATACAGGCACTGCGGAAGATGAATATACAGTGGATGGTGTACCAGAGGGTTCTATACAGAACACAGCAACTGAAAACTTACAGAACATGCCATCAGTTAACTAGTAATAATAAGTATAAGAATAACCCTGAGTGAACTTACATATGAATAAAGTAAGTTTACACAGGGTTATTGTATTATATGAAATCAAGAATAGAGTTAAATGAAGATGAAAGATATTCTTTGTATGTAAGAACGAGGCACAGAAAAAAGCTGCTGACCATAATAATAAGTCTTATTATAATCATGTCACTTCTTACAGTCCGTATAGGATGTATTATGACGGTTGAGGCTGGCTATTATAGCAGAAAGGCAACAGAATTGCACGAAAGAGAGCGTGCGATAAAGGCAATGAGAGGCCGTATACTTGATGCTAATGGAACAGTGCTTGCAGATAACAGGACAGTGTGTACTGTGTCAGTTATACATAACCAGATAAAAGAACCACAAAAGGTTATTGAGATGTTGTGCAGTGAGCTGTCAGAAGAAGAGGAGATGATAACTAAAAAGGTAAATAAAATATCATCAATAGAGATTATCAGGACAAATGTTGATAAAGAAACAGGAGACAGGATAAGGGAGTATGATTATGAAGGGGTGAAGGTTGATGAGGATTATAAAAGATATTATCCATATGACACTCTGGCATCTAAGGTTATAGGGTTTACAGGAAGAGATAATCAGGGGATTGTTGGTCTTGAAGCAAAGTATGATGCCTGCCTGTCAGGAGATGGTGGAAAGATACTGACACTTACAGATGCGTGGGGAAGTGAGCTTGAGGGTAAAAAAGAAGGAAGGCTTGAACCCAAGGCAGGGTGTGACCTTTATACAAGCATAGATATAAATATCCAGATGTATGCACAGCAGCTTGCAGAAAAGACACTTGTTAAAAAGGGTGCAAAAAGGGTATCGATAATAGTCATGAATCCACGTAATGGTGAGTTATATGCAATGGTAAATGCTCCGGAGTATAACCTGAATGATCCATATACATTGAATTATGATGATGAAGACACAACTGGAAATAAGATGGATAAACTAAATAATATGTGGAGAAATTTCTGTATAAATGATACATATGAACCTGGCTCGGTTTTTAAGATGGTAACAGCAACAGCTGCGCTTGAACTTGGTGTTGTGAGCCTGTCAGATATGTATACATGTGGTGGTTCAACAACAGTTGCTGATAGAAGAATAAGATGTCATAAAACAACAGGACATGGAACGCAGACCTTTACCCAGACAGTAATGAACTCCTGTAATCCGGCATTCATAGAATGGGGGAGGCGTGTCGGTGTAGATAATTTCTATACATATATTGATAAGCTTGGATTAACCTCAAAGACAGGAATTGATATAGCAGGTGAAGCAGGTACTATCATACATAAGAAGGAAAACGTAGGAGAGGTGGAGCTGGCAACCATGTCGTTTGGACAGTCGTTTCAGATAACTCCAATGCAGATGCTAAGGGCAGCTGCAGCAATTGTAAATGGTGGTAATCTGGTAACACCACATTTTGCAATCAGAACATGTGCTGCTGATAAAACAACATACAGCGAGTTTTCATATTCGACTACACAGGAAGCTGTAAGTAAGGAAACAAGTGATACGATGAAGGATATATTAAGACAGGTTGTTGAAGAAGGTGGTGGAAAAAAAGCATATATTGAAGGCTTTTCAATAGGAGGAAAAACAGCTACTTCACAGAAGCTTCCAAGAGGTTCAGGAAAATATATAGCCTCTTTTATAGGTTTTTCAGATGTGACGGATCCTTCTGTTATAGCTATGTGTCTTATAGATGAGCCTCAGGGCGTATACTATGGAGGAACAATAGCAGCTCCTGTCATAAGAGAGCTATATGACAATATATTGCCGTATATGGATTAAATGAATACTTTACATATGTAAATGCTTAGAGTAAAATAAAATAAGCTTTTTAATGAATAGTTAGTCTGCATTATGTGCAGGCAGATAGGATGAGTGATTATGGATTTAAAAGACAAAAAAGTAATGGTTGTAGGTACTGGAATAAGTGGAACAGGTGCCATAGATCTCCTTAATAAAGTAGGAGCAGACTGTATCATATATGATGGCAATGAAAAGCTTTCAACAGAAGATGTAGTAAAAAAGCTTGGTGGTAATAAAGCACAGATTATTATAGGACAGCTTCCAGAAGGTATAACTGATAAGGTGGAACTTCTTGTTATAAGTCCAGGCGTTCCTATAGACAGTCCGATAGTCGAACTGTTTGAAAAGGCTGGTGTTCCTGTATGGGGAGAGATAGAACTTGCATATAATTATGATAAAGGAAAAATAGCGGCCATAACAGGTACTAACGGAAAAACAACAACAACAGCTCTTGTTGGACAGATAATAAAAGCATACAATGAAAAGACATTTGTAGTAGGCAATATAGGTAATTCATATACAGGTGAGGTTCTTAAGACAACAGAGGATTCATATACAGTAGCTGAGATAAGCAGCTTCCAGCTTGAAACTGTACATGAATTCCATCCGGTTGTAAGTGCTATCTTAAATATAACACCAGATCATCTTAACAGACATCACACTATGGAATGTTATGCACATACAAAGGAAAGAATAGCAAAGAACCAGAATAAGAGTGATGTATGTGTTCTTAATATGGAAGATGAAGAATTATACAGATTCGGTAAAGAATGCAGCGCATCAGTTGTATGGTTTTCAAGCAGGAGAAAACCATGCAAAGGTGCTTATCTTGATGGGAATAACATAAGATATACAGATGGTGTAACTGATAAGATAATGCTAAATGTCCATGATATGAATCTCCTTGGAACACATAATTATGAAAATGTGTGTGCAGCTATAGCCATGACAAAGGCTGTGGGGATTCCGGATGATATTATAATAGAACAGATAAAGAACTTTAAGGCTGTAGAACACAGAATAGAATATGTTGCTACCAAAAATGGTGTATGGTATTACAACGATTCAAAGGGAACTAATCCGGAAGCTTCTGTTAAGGCTATAGAGGCTATGGTAAGACCTACGATTCTGATTGGCGGAGGTTATGATAAAGGCTCAGAGTTTGATATGTATGTAAAAGCCTTTGGTGATAAAGTCAAAATGCTTGTGTTACTTGGACAGACAGCACATAAGATAGCAGAAACATGTGATAAATACGGCTTTAGCAACTATGTGTTTGCAGATTCACTAAAAGAGGTTGTTTCAATATGTGCAAAGAATGCCAAGGATGGTGATGCTGTACTGTTATCACCTGCATGTGCAAGCTGGGGCATGTTTGACAATTATGAGCAGCGTGGAGATATGTTCAAGGAATATGTTAACAGTCTTTAATAAAAGAATATGATGATATAAAAGAGGAAAAATATGGCAAGGAAGAAGAAAAAAAGAAAGAATGGATTCTATTTTGATTACAGTCTTTTATTTGTTCTTATATTCATAGTTGGCTTTGGACTTACTATGGTATATAGTACGAGTTCTTATACTGCCCAGATTAATTATGGTGACCCGGAGTATTATTTTAAGAAGCAGCTTTTTTTTGATGTCGGCGGCTTTGTGATCATGCTTTTTATAGCCAGGTTTTTAGACTATCATGTGCTTAAAAGGTTTGCACCTTATTTATTTATTATGGCTCTGATTTCGGTAGTGGCTGTTATATTTTTTGGAACCGAGAGTCATGGTGCAAAAAGATGGATATATATTGGCCCTATAAGTATACAGCCAGCAGAGATTGTTAAGATAGCCGTTATAATTATGACTGCAGCAAGAATGTGTGCAGCAGGAACTAAAATAAAGACATTATCAAAGAATGCAAAGATATTTCTTGGATGTGCCCTGTTACCCGCAGGAATGATCCTTGTTATAACGTCTAATCTGAGTAGTGCCATTATTATATGTGGAATAGTATTTATAATGTCATTTGTAGTATATCCAAACTATAGATTACATGGTTCTTTGACCGCACTTATAGCCATAGGATATGTTGGTATACGTGAGTGGTTAAAGAAAGCAGTGGAAGCTGGTACGCAGATGAAAGGAAGCTTCCGTCTTACAAGATTGTTTGTATGGATTAATCCAGAGAAGTACATAGATGATAAAGGTTATCAGACTATGCAGGGGTTATATGCTATAGGTTCTGGCGGACTTTTTGGAAAAGGACTTGGAAAGAGTATGCAGAAGCTTGGCTTCATACCTGAATCACAGAATGATATGATTTTTTCAATCATTTGTGAAGAATTAGGCTTATTTGGTGCGATATGCGTTATACTTTTATTTATAATAATGTTGTGGAGAATAATATATATTTCACAGAATTCGCCAGATCTTTTTGGCTCGCTTCTGGCAGTTGGTGTGTTTGCACATATAGCTATACAGGTGATTATAAACATAGCAGTTGTAACCAATGTATTTCCTAATACAGGTGTTACATTACCATTTATAAGCTATGGAGGCTCGGCGACCATATTGCTGCTTGCAGAACTTGGAATAGTGTTTAATATAAGCAGCCAGATTAACCTGGAAAGATAGAAGTATAAACAGGCTGGAATGGAAATTAATATGGCAAGAGAAAGAAAAAAAGGAAAAGGTTTTTTGACAGCTTTTATTGTAATGTTTATTCTTGTTGCAGTGGGGATTGCGGTATATATAGGCTTTCAGGCGGAAAGTATAACATATGCTGGCAATTCCCATTATTCTGATGAGGAGATGACCGAAAAAATATTTGGAAAAGACAAGCCTAATGTATTACTTTATAAGCTGTTTGGTAATAAAAAAAAGACAATACCATTTATACAGAAGTATGATGTGGAAATACAATGGCCAAAGAAAATGTATATAACAGTATATGAAAAGCCAGTTATTGGTTATATAAGATATATGGGATGTAATATGTTCTTTGATAAGGATGGCATAGTTGTTGAAAGCTCCACAGAAAGTTATGATAAGGTCCCTGAAATAATAGGGCTTAAGTTTAATTCGATAGTTTTAGGTTCAAAGCTTGATGTTGGTGATGATGATATATTCAGGCAGATACTTGACCTTACACAAAGCTTTGATAAATATGATCTGGATGTATCAAAGGTATATTTTGATTCATCTGATAATTTAATACTGTATATTGAAGAGGTTAAGGTGTATCTTGGAAATAGTGATGATTATACGGACAAGCTTTTTGAACTGAAGCAGATGGAAACTAAATTCTCAGGCTTAAAGGGAACACTTTATATGCAGGATTATACGAAAGACAGCAATGCAATAATATTTAAAAAAGATGAGAAATGATTCCTGAAATTCTGGTATTGGCATCATACTATTATGGAATGAACAAAGATTATGAAAATGTGAATAAAATTGTGAATAAAAATATAAAAATTAGTTGATATTTGTTGTGAAAAATTATATGATTATAAATATGTATAAGTATAGAAGGAGGCAATAACCTTGTTAGAGATAATAGAAAACGAATCAAATTTATCAGCAAAGATTATTGTTATTGGTGTCGGTGGTGCCGGTAATAATGCTGTTAATAGAATGATAGATGAAAGCATATCTGGTGTTGAATTCATAGGAATCAATACAGATAGCCAGGCACTTCAGTTATGTAAAGCACCTACAGCTATCCAGATAGGTGAAAAACTTACTAAAGGATTAGGTGCAGGAGCACAGCCAGAGATTGGTGAGAAAGCAGCAGAAGAGAATGTTGAAGAGCTTACACAGGCTATTAAAGGTGCTGATATGGTATTCGTTACATGTGGTATGGGAGGCGGAACAGGAACAGGTGCTGCACCTGTTGTTGCCAAGATTGCAAAGCAGATGGGAATACTTACAGTTGGTGTTGTTACTAAGCCTTTCAGATTCGAGGCAAGAACACGTATGACTAATGCAGAAGCTGGTATAGAAAAGCTTAAGGAAAGTGTTGATACTCTTATTGTCATTCCAAACGATAAGCTTCTTGAGATTGTTGACAGAAGAACAACTATGCCTGAGGCATTAAAGAAGGCTGATGAAGTGTTACAGCAGGCTGTTCAGGGTATCACAGATCTTATTAATGTTCCTGGACTTATTAATCTTGATTTTGCTGATGTTAAGACTGTTATGGTAGACAAGGGTGTTGCTCATATAGGTATAGGTTCAGCTACAGGTGATGATAAGGCCATTGAAGCGGTTAAGCAGGCAGTTGCCAGTCCTCTTCTTGAAACAACTATTGAAGGTGCATCACATGTTATTATTAATATATCAGGTGATATTGGTCTTGTTGAGGCTAATGATGCAGCCAGCTATATACAGGAGCTTGCTGGTGACAATGCTAATATTATCTTTGGTGCTGTATATGATGAAAGCGCTACAGACAGCTGTACAATCACAGTTATTGCTACAGGTATAGAGGGTGTTAACGTTAATAATGCCATGGCTAAGTTTTCACCAAAAGCACAGGCACAGGTTCAGACACCAAAGCCAGCTGTAAAGCCAGCATATTCTTACCAGCAGCCACAGTCTGTGGCAGGTATGGGTATGAGTTCTACAACAGCTCCACTTCCAGGTCTCAAGCAGCCAACACCTGTTACAAGCAATGTGAAGTCTAATGGAATTACAATTCCTACATTTCTTCAGAAGAACAGAAAGTAATACATAAACAGATGCAGTAGTCTTATAATAACTTATATATAGCAGGATAGTGTATGATTGATTTATATACTATCCTGTTTTTTTATGTTTATATTTATGACGACACAATGAAAAGCAGCAGACTTTTATCTTAAATTTTGTATATAGCTCCTTACTGCGACAAATTTTGCACATAACTTTATGTATACTCTTCTTGTTCGCTGATACAGGATGTTATACATAATCCTGTATATATTGCGTAAAGGAGGTGGGAATGGATTGTAATATATATAGATATATTGTTTGGGATTAATTATTGTATGGATCTGGTTATACTGCTTATTGTTAACAGAATTATGCGTTATCATGCATCTGCTATCCGGCTGCTGCTTTCTTCCACTTTAGGAGCAGTATGGTCAGTTGCTGCAGTGATGATTCCTGACAGATATAGGCTATTCGTTAATTTATGCACATATTTTATTGTTACAGCTCTTATGCTTGCTGTGATAAATAGTCCATTAAATATCATAAAAGCACGACAAAGTAACAAGGACAGGTATGCTTTAACAAATTATTTAAAAGAACTGTTTAAGGGTATGATTATTATGCTGTCTGTAGCATGTTTTTCAGGCGGGATTATGCATATGATAGTATATTATACATATGCCGGCTGGATAATAAGACGTATATTAGTTACTTACAATCAGCTTATATATCTTATACTGATATCCGTAGTTGTTATAATAGTGATTGCCAGAGTGTATAGAACTTATAAAAAAAACAGTGACATATACAAGGTTACTGTTATAGTTGACAATCATAGGATTATGCTTCACGGAATAGTAGATACCGGGAATCAGCTTACAGATAAGTATACAGGTAAGCCGGTAAATGTGATGGATAAATCATATTTTGAAAATGTTCTTTATCAGATAAATGATTACGGGAGATTAAAGTATCATTTTATACCATACAGAACAATAGGTAATAATGAGGGGATTATAGAAGTTATTACATCAGATTATATGTACATATCAGGAAAAGATGAAACGAAGGCTTATAAAGGTGCACTGATAGGACTTTCGGATAGGAAAGTATCACAAAACGGGGAATATCAGGCACTTATAAATGGACGTATGATTTAGCGTTAATGCAAAGCTATAAGAGAGGATGAGTTTTTGCATTACAGGATGGAAATATGTCAGCGGTGCATTCGTATTTCTATAAAAGTAACAGCACCGTAGAAAAGAGGAGAGAAATGGTGATTAAAGTGGCAGTTGCGGATCGTTTCCGGTTTAAGATGGTACCATCTATAAAAAATCTATATATGTTAGGCTCAAAAGAGGTTCATTATATAGGAGGGGCAGAGGTGTTACCAGCACCGCTTGATACAGATGAGGAGAAAAATGTATTGGCGATGTTAAAAACCGAGGATGACGATTATGCCAAGAAAATGCTGATAGAACATAACCTTCGTCTTGTTGTATATATAGCAAAAAAATTCGATAATACAGGTGTGGGAGTAGAGGATCTGATATCTATCGGAACAATAGGACTTATAAAGGCTATTAATTCATATGATCGTGATAAAAATATAAAGCTTGCTACATATGCATCAAGATGTATAGAGAATGAGATTCTTATGCATCTTAGAAGAAACAGTAAAATCAGGGCAGAAGTATCTATAGATGAGCCTTTAAATGTAGACTGGGATGGAAATGAGCTTTTATTGTCAGACATTCTTGGCACAGATGATGATGTGTGTTATAAGGATCTTGAAAATGAGGTGGAAATGAAAGCACTTAAAAGTGCACTTGGCAATCTGTCAGAGAGGGAGAGAATTATAGTCGATTTAAGATATGGGCTTAGCGACAAAGATGGAGAAGAAAGAACACAAAAGGAAGTAGCAGATATGCTTGGTATATCACAGTCGTATATATCAAGACTTGAAAAAAAGATAATAAAAAGATTGAAGAGGGATATGGTGAGGGCGTGTTGAAAAAATTAACATCAGATATATAAAAAAATATCAAATAATATAAAATAATATAACTTTTGCTTGACATTCCAGGCTGTGTCCATGAAAATATAGAGGTATGATTAGTATAAGGGGAAATTTGCCCAGTATAGGAGAGCTATCAACATTATATAAAGATATGGAAAAAAGGTAATATGAAAAATAAAGGTACAGGAATACAGTGGCATAGAATATTTGGAATAGCGGCTTTAATGTCTGTTATAGTTTTTGCGGTTATGTTATATATGGACTTTGGAACTTCAATAAAATCAATGGTTGGTATTGGAAGTGATAAAACAAATGATTCTATATCAGAAGAACCAAGTGACAATACCGAATCCGGTAATGATACAAGTGGTAAAAAGACAGATATATCAGATAAAGCAATCGTATGTATAGATGCATCTCATGGAGGTTCTGATACAGGACAGTATGATGGAAAGAATTATGAGAAAACACAGGTGTTAGAGCTGGCTGGACTTGTTGAAAAAAATCTTGCTGATTATGGAGTTAAGGTTATTATGACAAGGACAACAGATGAGAATGTAGATTATACATCACGTATTAAAAAAATCAATACAGGAAAAGCTGTAGCAACAGTATCACTGCACAGGGATGTTGCTAAGAAGGATGGAACAGGCAGAGGTGTCAGTGCGTGGATATATACATCATCTCCAACTGATTCAAAGAGCCTTGCTTCAGATATTATGAATGTGTTTAAAGAATCTGGTGAAACGGTAGGTGGGGTGAATACGGGTACTCCAAATGATTCATCAAAGAATTACTATATTAATCAGCACAGTTCATCAGCAAGCTGTATAATTGAACTTGGAAATATGTATAACAGTGATGACAACAAGCTTGTAACAACTAATAAAGAGAAAACAGCTAAAGCAATATCAGATGGAATAATAAAATACTTAGAACAGGCAGGTTATATTAATGGCTAAAATTAATCAGAAAAACATAAGAAACTTTTGCATAATAGCACATATTGATCATGGTAAGTCAACTCTTGCTGACAGAATCATAGAAAAGACTGGACTTCTTACAAGCAGGGAAATGCAGGAGCAGGTTCTTGATAATATGGATATAGAAAGAGAAAGAGGCATAACTATCAAGTCCCAGACAGTAAGAACTGTATATAAGGCTTCAGATGGCGAAGAATATATATTTAATCTTATAGATACTCCAGGACACGTTGACTTTAACTATGAGGTGTCAAGAGCACTTGCAGCCTGTGATGGTGCTGTGCTTGTAGTAGACGCAGCACAGGGAATAGAAGCGCAGACACTGGCCAATGTATATCTTGCACTGGATCATGATCTTGAAGTATTTCCAGTTATCAACAAGATAGATCTTCCAAGTGCTGAACCGGACAGGGTTAAAGATGAAATAGAAGATATTATAGGTATAGAAGCCCAGGATGCTCCTCTTATATCAGCTAAAAACGGTATTAATATAGAAGAAGTATTGGAACAGATAGTAACAAAAATACCAGCACCAGAAGGGGATCCTTCAAATCCGCTCTCAGCACTTATATTTGATTCCTTATATGATGCATATAAAGGCGTTATCATATTTGTAAGAATAGTCGAAGGTACTGTTAAAAAGGGTACAAAGATAAGGATGATGGCGACAGGTGCTGTGGAAGAGGTTGTAGAAGTTGGATATTTTGGAGCAGGACAGTTCATACCTTGTGATGAACTATCTGCTGGTATGGTTGGATATATTACAGCAAGTATTAAGAATGTCCAGGATACCAGAGTTGGTGATACAGTAACTGATAATGACAGACCAGTAGCAGAGCCACTTCCAGGCTATAAAAAGGTTAATCCTATGGTTTATTGTGGATTATATCCTGCAGATGGTGCAAAGTATCAGGATTTAAGAGAGGCACTAGAAAAGCTTCAACTTAATGATGCATCACTACAGTTTGAACCAGAAACATCTATAGCTCTTGGATTTGGTTTCAGATGTGGCTTTTTAGGACTTCTACATCTTGAGATTATACAGGAAAGACTTGAAAGGGAATATAATCTTGACCTTGTTACAACAGCTCCTGGTGTTATATATAAGGTCCATAAAACAAACGGAGATGTCATAGATCTTACGAACCCATCTAACATGCCGGATCCATCTGAGATTGATTATATGGAAGAGCCAATGGTAAGTGCAGAGATTATGGTAACAACAGAATTTGTCGGACCTATCATGAAGCTTTGTCAGGAACGCCGTGGTGTATACAATGGTATGGAATATATAGAACAGACAAGAGCACTTCTTAAGTATGATCTTCCTCTTAACGAAATAATATATGATTTCTTTGATGCATTGAAATCACGTTCAAGAGGCTATGCATCATTTGATTATGAGATGAAGGGATACGAGAGGTCTAATCTTGTTAAGCTTGATATTCTTATCAACAAGGAAGAGGTGGATGCACTTTCATTTATCGTATTCGCAGGCAGTGCTGAAGAAAGAGGACGAAAAATGTGCGAAAAGCTCAAGCAGGAGATACCAAGACAGCAGTTTGAAATACCTATCCAGGCAGCTATTGGAAGCAGGGTAATAGCAAGAGAAACTGTTAAGGCACTTCGTAAGGATGTACTTGCTAAGTGTTATGGTGGAGATATTTCGCGTAAAAAGAAGCTTCTTGAAAAGCAGAAGGAAGGAAAGAAGAGAATGCGTCAGATTGGTAATGTAGAAATACCACAGAAGGCATTCATGAGTGTGTTGAAGTTAGATGAAGAATAAAAACGAACTGGGGATATATATACATATCCCCTTTTGTGTACATAAATGCATATATTGTGACTTTCTTTCATCGCCTGCTGATGAAAAGACAAGAAAAAGATATGTTAAAGCGCTTATAAGAGAAATAAATCTGGCAGCAGAAGGTAAGGCAAATAGCTGTATTAATAAGTGCAATAATGAAAGTAATAACCATGGTAAGGATATAGTTACATCTATATTCATAGGAGGAGGAACGCCATCAGTAATAGATGCTTCTGATATAAAAGATATTATTGAGGCAGTAAGACATAATTATAACGTCAGTGATGAGGCAGAGATAACAATAGAATGTAATCCTGGTACTATGGATGAAAAAAAGGCAGCTATATATCGTCAGGCTGGCATAAACAGAATAAGCTTCGGATTGCAGAGTACCAATAATAATGAATTAAGGATGCTTGGAAGGATCCATACCTATGAACAATTTCTGGAAAGCTTAAGGATAGCAGAAGAGGCCGGTTTTGATAATATCAATATAGATCTTATGTCTGCACTTCCAGGTCAGAGTATTGAAAGCTTTAAGTCTGTGCTTAACACAGCGATATCACTAGAGATGCAGCATATATCTGTATATAGCCTTATAGTAGAAGATGGTACAGCACTTTCAGAAAATATTGATAAATATCCACAGATTCCATCAGATGAGGAAGACAGGGATATGTATCATATGACGAAGGAAGTACTTGCAGCAGCTGGATATGAACAATATGAAATATCCAATTATGCGAAGAAAGGATATGAGTGCAGACATAATATAAAGTACTGGGAGAGGTGTAACTATAGTGGTTTTGGAATCGGAGCAGCTTCTTTATATGACAATATAAGATATACTAATATTTCTGATATAAACAGATACATGGACATATTACTAAATAACGAAAACAATAAAGATTATTGCTGTTATGAAAAAAATACCAGACAATCAGATGATGTGTGGCTGTTAAGGATGGATGTGGAAGAGCTGTCAAAGGAAGATGAGATGTCAGAATATATGTTTCTTGGCTTAAGAAAGACTAAAGGCATAGATATTAATGATTTTAAAGAGAAGTTTGGCTGTGATATATATGATGTATATGACAAACAGATAAAAGATAACATAGCTGCTGGACTGCTTGTAAAAAATGGCGATTACCTATATCTATCCCAGAGAGGAATAGATATAAGCAATACAGTCATGTCTGATTTTATATAGGTTTGAACTGCATAAGAAAATGTCGTGGAGTCAGTCCGGTGAATGACTTGAATTCCCGCTGGAAGTGAGCCTGGTCCGAATATCCCAGTCCGGATATATATCCGCTGTTATTCTGCCTGCGGTCTGATAACATATTGTATAACACATTCTGGAAACGTATAATTTTACAGTAATCTTTAGGTGACATGCCAAGTACTTCGTTAAACATTCTTTGAATATGTCTTTCAGAATAACCAAGGCTTGTGGCAAGCTCAGATATGAGTATATTGCCATAAGCTTTTTTTATGATATCTGTGAGAGTTATCATATTGTCAGGAATATAGCAGCATTGTTTGGCATTTTCAAGAAATGCCTTAAACATATGTATGTGTTTTTCAAAGCTGCAGCTTGTTTTAAAATCTTCTATAAGCTTGTATTCATATGAGCCTTCTGAAGGAGAATATTCGTATACTTCCCCTGTCATGCCTGAAGGGTAAGTGTCAGCATTGACTCCTTTTGCATAGTAGGAATATGTATCATCAAAGCATACGCCAAAATAATGTTCATAGTTACCAAAATCATAAGTACATTTTTTAACCACAGGTCCAATACAGTAGAATGATGACTTGTTATCTGTATGGTTATAGCCTATGATCCATTCTGTATGGGTAGATGGAACAAGAACAGAGTACATTGAATTTATAATATTTGCTGAAGTATTACTGACTGATTCATATATATACATATTTTCATGGACTTTAGTTGTACCATATTTGTTTATTTTAGTTAATGATTTAGTCTGGATATCAATGTCCGGGTTAAATAACATGGGCTGGTATATGTGATTGTTCATATGTAAACTCCTTTTGCTGCTTATGTTAAAAATAGAATTTATAAAATAATAATAAAGCAAATATTAAAAAAGTCAATAAATATGTCTGATTTTTTCAATAAATATTAAAAAATATATGTATAATAAACAACATAATTGAAAAACAAATAACACAAAGGCGTGTGATTACTTTATTAAATAAAGTGGTTGCATGTCTTTTTTTATTTTATTACGTCGCGGGTAATTCATGTGTTATTCTGTATTTCAGTTGTCTTATGAAAACTGATCAACTTCATTAGACTTCCAAGAAAAGAATTAGGGAGGAAAAGGTTATGGCAGTAGAACAGATAACTAACTTGATAAGTGAGCAGACATTTGGAATCTGGTTCCTTATCGGTGCTGCACTGGTATTCTGGATGCAGGCAGGATTTGCAATGGTAGAAACAGGCTTCACAAGAGCTAAGAACGCAGGTAATATTATTATGAAGAATCTTATGGATTTCTGTATAGGTACAGTAGTATTCATAGTGATAGGTTTTAGTTTATTACTTGGTGAAGATTTAGCAGGTTTTATTGGAAAACCTGGATTTGATATATTTACGGCTTATGAGAGTTTTGATTTCTCAAGCTTTGTATTTAACTTAGTATTCTGTGCAACAACAGCAACAATAGTATCAGGAGCTATGGCAGAAAGAACAAAGTTCCTTTCATATTGTGTATATTCTGGAGTTATATCAGCACTTGTATATCCAATCGAAGCACACTGGATATGGGGCGGCGGCTGGTTAGCACAGTTAGGCTTCCATGATTTTGCTGGTTCATGCTGTATACATATGGTAGGTGGTATTTCAGCTATTATAGGCGCAAAGATACTTGGACCACGTATTGGTAAGTTTGTCAAGGATGAAAAAGGAAAGGTAGTCAAGGTAAATGCGTTTCCCGGACACAGCATACCGCTTGGAGCGCTCGGTGTATTCATATTATGGTTCGGCTGGTATGGCTTCAACGGCGCTGCTTGCACTACAATCGAAGATCTTGGATCAGTATTTCTCACAACAACAATAGCACCAGCTGTAGCAACAGTAGCATGTATGATATTTACATGGATTAAGTATAAAAAGCCAGATGTTTCAATGTGTCTTAATGCATCACTTGCAGGTCTTGTTGCTATAACAGCTTCTTGTGATGTAACTGATGCAAAGGGTGCTTTCGTTATTGGTATTGTAGCAGGACTTCTTGTAGTATTTGGTGTATGGCTTCTTGATTATAAGCTGCATATAGATGATCCTGTTGGTGCAGTTGCTGTTCATATGATGAATGGTATCTGGGGAACAATCGCAGTTGGTCTTTTTGCAACAAGCAAGGCACCTGGATATGCAATAGCTATGGAAAATGGTGCTATCAAAGCAGAAGGCTTATTCTTTGGTGGTGGCTTCACACAGTTAGGACTTCAGTTATTAGGTTTTGTAACAGTAGCAGCATGGGCAGTAGTATGTATGACAATTGTATTCCTTGCTATTAAGGCAACTATCGGACTTAGAGCTTCTAAGGAAGAAGAAATCAAGGGACTTGATATATGTGAGCATGGTCTTACAAGTGCATATGCAGGTTTTGAATTCGGTGCAGCAGGAATGCCGGATATAGATATAACATATGATGATGTTGTATCAGTTGGTTCAGAATCCGTTGAAAATGCAGTACCAGCTATGGTTAAGACATCTGATATACCGGATGATAAGAAGATTACTAAGGTTGAAATCCTTATGAAGCAGGAAAGATTCGAGGCTTTAAAGAAGGCTATGAACGATATCGGTGTAACTGGTATGACAGTAACACAGGTGCTTGGTTGTGGAGCCCAGAAGGGTGCACCTGAATACTACAGAGGTGTTCAGATGGAGATGCAGTTACTTCCTAAGGTTCAGGTAGAGATGGTTATCTCAAAGGTGCCAGTTATGGATGTTATCAATGCAGCAAGAAAGGTACTTTACACTGGTCATATCGGAGATGGTAAGATATTCGTATATGATGTTGAAAATGTAGTAAAGGTTCGTACTGGAGAGGTTGGATATGATGCTCTTCAGGGTGAAGATGATTAAAATATTGGATTAGAGTTTATAAGGTGTGGATGCCAGAGAAATTTGGTATCCACACCTTAAGATCGGAAGAGCGTCGTGTAGGGAAAGAGTGTAGATCTCGGTGGTCGCCGT
>OGMM01000231.1_pt1 | contig 32723 bp, 27 predicted proteins | sample 1573221 | NCBI WGS metagenome assembly OGMM01 (sample SAMEA2581988, study PRJEB24529) | metagenome | biome: Human gut stool | place: China | collected 2011 | reverse complement strand
CGCTGCTGAAGGTGGTACAATCCTTTTCGTAGGTACAAAGAAGCAGGCTCAGGATGCTATCGCTAACGAAGCTGCAAGATGTGGTATGTATTTCGTTAACGAAAGATGGTTAGGTGGTATGCTCACTAACTTCAAGACAATCCAGTCAAGAATTGCAAGACTTAAAGAAATAGAAACAATGCAGGAAGATGGTACATTTGATGTTCTTCCAAAGAAGGAAGTTATCAACTTAAAGAAGGAATTAGAAAAGCTTCAGAAGAACCTTGGCGGTATCAAGGAAATGAAGAGAATTCCAGATGCTATCTTTATTGTAGATCCTAAGAAGGAAAGAATCTGTGTACAGGAAGCACACGCACTTGGAATCACATTAATCGGTATCGCTGATACTAACTGTGATCCAGATGAATTAGATTATGTTATCCCTGGTAACGATGATGCTATCAGAGCTGTTAACTTAATCGTATCAAAGATGGCTGACGCTGTTATTGAAGCTAATCAGGGTGAAGAAGTTGTAGCCGCTGATGTAGAAGAAACAGCTGAGGAAGCTTAATATTTAAGGTTTGACTTAAGTTTATGTATGCTTCAGCCTGTTGTTTCAGGTTGAAGCATTTTTTAAAATTATTCTAAAATATTATAATTGGAGGATATTAAAATGGCAGCAATTACAGCAGCAATGGTTAAAGAGCTTAGAGAGTCTACTGGCGCAGGCATGATGGAATGTAAGAAGGCTCTTACAGAGACAGATGGAGATATGGAAGCAGCTGTTGATGTTCTTAGAAAGAGCGGAGCAGCTAAGGTAGAAAAGAAGGCCGGAAGAATCGCAGCAGAAGGTATCACAAGAGTTGCATCTGAAGGTAATACAGCAGTAGTAGTAGAAGTTAACTCAGAGACAGATTTCGTTGCAAAGAATGCAGTATTCCAGGAATTCGTTCAGGATGTAGCTGATAAGGCTCTTAAGTCATCAGTTGATAAGGCCGGAGACGGAGAAGATGTATGCGGTATTCTTGATATGAAGGCAGAGCTTGAAGAAAAGACTATCGTAATCGGAGAAAAGCTTTCTTTAAGAAGATTTGAAAAGCTTACAGGTGATTGTGTAGCTTCATATGTTCATGGTGGCGGAAGAATCGGTGTTCTTGTTGCTGCTAAGGGTGCTTCAGGTGATGCAGTTAAGGAAGCACTTACTAATATAGCTATGCAGATCGCAGCTATGAATCCACAGTATATCAGCAGAAATGATATGTCAGCAGAAGAACTTGCTAAGTTAAGAGAAATCATCGAAGAGAGCGCATTAAACGATCCAGCATCTCTTCCAAAGCCTATCTTAAACAAGTTAATTGATAAGGCTATCAATGATAAGGTATGGAGTGATGAAGATATCGCAACATATAATGAGCATAAGAGCAATATGCAGTATTTATTCAACTTCCTTTCAAAGGAAGCAGCTTCTCAGTTAGCTGAACTTGCATTAGCAGATAGAGTTAATATTGCAGCTGATAAGATCTTCAAGGGCTTAGTAGAAGGCCGTGTATCTAAGCAGCTTAAGGAAATCTGCCTTATGGATCAGACATACGTTAAGGCTGAGGATGGTAAGCAGTCAGTTGCTAAGTATATCGCAGAGGTTGGCAAGGCAGTAGGAGCTTCATTCACAATCAGCGGTTATGTGCGTTTTGAAGTAGGCGAAGGTCTTGAAAAGAAGAGCGAAGACTTTGCAGCCGAGGTAGCTGCACAGCTTGGCAACTAAGCAGGGGTTTCAATCTGAAATAAGGATTTGATTCTTTATAGATTATATAGAATTTTAAAGGGCAGTACCACAAAAAGGTATTGCCCTTTATTTATTGCTATTTTCAACAACATAAGATTTATAACATAAGATTTTTATCTGAAATTATATAATTCTTCATTTTATGAATGTGAAATTTACGGAAAATTTCACAGGAAAACTTTAATGTACAAAATAGAGTTGAAAAAGCAAAAATATACTGTTATAATTGTATATAACATATGGTGCGTGTTATATATATTGATAGAATAGGGTTAACAGAAAGTGATAATGTTCTTCATAAGAATATTGATGACGTCTGTTTGTGTTATCCTGTTGATTGCAGTATGCGGCTATATTATGTATTTTGCTGGATACTGATAGACGTGCTATATCAACAAGTTGATGTGGAGAAATGCAGCTGATATATAGTAATAGTACTCCGCATACATATAAAAACTAATAAGAAAAAAGTAAAAGGAGTAAAAGCATGGAAGTAAAGAACCCTATTAGAAAAAGACTGAACAAGGGATTTTCACTTATTACTATAGTGTGTTGCATAGCTCTTGTTTTATGTGATATTGCTATATTTGCAATGAGCAGCCAGTATGAACATGCCATGTCAAGCTATGGATTTTCACAGGGTGACATTGGTAAGGCTATGGTTACATTCTCGGAAGCAAGAAGTTCCTTAAGAGCAGTAATCAGTTACAAGAGTACAACAGAGATTAACAGTGAAAAGAAGGAATATCAGACAAAAAAGCAGCTTTTTGATACCTATCTTAGTGAGGTGGAAAAAAGCATGGTAACAAAGGAAGGAAAAGAATCCTATGCCAATATAGTAAGCAAGCTTGATGATTATTGGAATATGAGCGACAGCATACTAAAGATAGCTTCTACATCAGATCCTGCAGCATGTGAGAATGCACAGAAGCAGGAGTACGAAGTACTTGGACCTAAGTACGATGAATTATACAATGATATGAAAGAACTTATGGATCTCAATGTAAATATGGGTGATGATCTTGAAGATATATTATTTGTAATAAAGATTGTCCTTGGTGTATTGGTACTTGTGATAATAGGCGGAAGCATCATGACTTCTAAGAGAATAGGTGCTAAGATAGCTGACCAGATAGAAAAACCTGTTGCTGATCTGGCAGAAAGATTAAAGAAGTTTGCACAGGGTGATCTTGATTCACCATTCCCTGAGCAGAACAATGAAGATGAGATTGCATTTATGAATGATGTTGCAAAGGAAATGGCAGCTAATCTTAATCTTATAATTAGTGACCTTAGCAGACTTATGTCTTTAATGGCAGATGGCAACTTTGCGATTTCTACTGAAATAGAAGATAAATATGTTGGTAAGTTTGTTGAATTATTAGAGTCTATCCGTAATATGAACAGAAAGATGGATTCAACATTAAGACACGTTGAAGAATCAGCAGAGCAGGTAACAGCGGGCTCTGAGAATCTAGCACAGTCAGCACAGGATCTTGCTGAGGGAGCAACAGAGCAGGCAGGGGCAGTTGAACAGCTTCAGGCAACAATGTCAACTATAACTGAACAGGTTGCTGATACAGTTAATAATCTTAATGATACGAGCAGAAAAGCAGAATCATATGCTAAATCAGCAGATTCTAGTAAAACAGATATGCGTGAGCTTATGGAAGCGATGCAGCGTATAAGTGAAACATCGAAGAAGATTGAGAATATCATATCAGATATAGAAAGCATAGCAAGCCAGACTAATCTTTTATCACTTAATGCAGCTATTGAGGCGGCAAGAGCAGGAGAAGCAGGTAAGGGCTTTGCAGTAGTAGCAGAACAGATAAGAATGCTTGCGGATGAAAGTGCAAAGTCTGCTGTAGATACAAGAACTCTTATAGAGGGAGCTCTTAATGAGATAGAAGAAGGTAATCAGGTAGCACAGAAAGCAGCTGATTCTATGGAGACAGTTGTACAGGGTATCAATGATATATCAGATACATCTAAGATGTTAAGTGAGAATTCTAATCAGCAGATAGCAGCTTTAAGAGAAGCTGAAAAGGGTATAGAACAGATATCTGAGGTTGTCCAGTCTAACTCAGCGGCATCAGAAGAGTGTTCAGCAACAAGTGAAGAGTTATCAGCCCAGGCAGAAGCTATGAATGAAATGACAGCTCAGTTTGTATTAAGAGATAAATAAATATACATACATGTACTTGTTATATAAAATATAAAAGAAGTAGAAAAAAGAGGTGGAAAATTTTTTTCACCTCTTTTATAGATATGACTAAGAAAAATATAGATAGTACTATGTAAAATATATAGATAGTACTGTGTAAAATATATTTTGACCCTGACATTATATTATGCTATAATTTCCATAGTTAATGTGCTGTATGTAAGCTGTCTGGCACATAAGATCATTACGTGATGCAAAGGAGGATAATGATGGGTTTATTTGGAACAAAAACTAATTCATCAGATGATTCAAAAGATATATTTGGCAGATTAGGCAAAGAAGAAAAAGAGGGTATGATGGTTAACACTCTTGATGCTGCAGAGCCTGCAAAGTTTTCTGGACAGACTGGAAAAGAAAACATGATAAGCAGCAATGGTGCAATAACGGATAAGCTTGAGGCAGAACTTAATGGCACTGAAAAAGAGAATGTGCCAGTTGACACTGTCGTAAAGGAAGAGCCAAAGACAGAACTTGAACAGATTTCAGATGAGACAGCTGTTATTACATCAGGTCTTGTTGTGAGCGGCAATCTTGATTCTATAGGTTCGATAGATATATTTGGAGTTGTTGATGGTGATGTATCATGTAAAGGCAAGCTTACTGTCAGTGGAACGATAAATGGAACAACTATAGCTAATGAAGTGTTTGCTAATAATGCACAGATAACTGGTGATATACAGGCAAGAGGAACGGTAAAGATAGGCCAGGGAACAGTAGCTGTAGGTAATATAACAGCAACATCAGCAGTTATTGCAGGTGCTGTTAAGGGTAATGTGGATGTTAACGGACCTGTTATAATAGATTCATCAGCAGTTATTGCAGGAGATATAAAGTCTAAGTCAGTCCAGATCAATAATGGAGCAACTATTGACGGAAGATGTTCACAGGCTTATTCGGATGTTGATATGGATGCGATATTTAACATTCCAGGTGGTAAGGCAGAAAGTAAAGCAGACTAAATATAATAAAAGGAAGTAAATACAATGAAAGATATAAAAAGAGTAATACTTAAGCTTAGTGGAGAAGCATTATCAGGAGATAAGAAGTCAGGATATGATGATGAACTTATCATAGACATAGCAAAACAGGTAAGCCAGATAATAGATAAGGGTATTAATGTAGGTGTAGTTATCGGTGGAGGTAACTACTGGAGAGGCCGTTCCAATGATAATATTGACAGAACAAAGGCAGATCAGATAGGTATGCTTGCAACAATTATGAATTGTATATATGTATCTGAAATATTCAGATCACAGGGGTTAAAGACAAATATTCTTACACCTTTTGAATGTGGAAGTATGACTAAACTTTTCTCAAAGGACAGAGCTAACAAGTATTTTGAGAAGGGAATGGTAGTATTCTTTGCAGGAGGAACAGGACATCCATACTTTTCTACAGATACAGGTATCGTGTTAAGAGCTATTGAACTTGATGCTGATGCGATTCTTTTAGCAAAAGCTATTGATGGAGTATATGACAGCGATCCTAAGATTAATCCAGATGCTAAAAAATACGACAGTATATCTATAACAGATGTAGTAGATAAACATCTGGGCGTTATTGATATGACAGCTTCAGTTATGTGTATGGAAAACAAAATGCCGCTTATGGTATTTGGACTTAACGAAAAAGATAGTATAGTAAACGCCCTTTCAGGTAAGTTCAACGGAACAATAGTTACAGTTGAATAGTTATAGTTGATAGTTACAACTGAATAGCATCAGTTGAATAATTACAGTTGATTATTACAATAGATTATTGTAATATGAAGATAATGCCGCAAGGTAAAATCCAATAATAATGTAGACTAGGAAAGAGAGTTTTTAGTAATGAGTGATATCAGAGAATATGAAGAAAAGATGAAGAAGTCAGTGGAGAACTTAAGAGAGGATTATACAACAATCCGTGCGGGAAGAGCTAATCCACATATATTAGATAAAATAAAGGTTGATTATTATGGAACACCTACATCACTTCAGCAGGTAGCTAACATATCAGTTCCAGAAGCACGTATGATTCAGATACAGCCTTGGGAAGCAAGCCTTATAAAAGATATAGAGAAGGCTATTCTTGTTTCAGATCTAGGACTTACACCTAATAACGATGGTAAGGTTGTAAGACTTATCTTCCCTGAATTGACAGAAGACAGACGTAAAGAGCTTGCAAAGGATGTTAAAAAGAAGGGTGACAATGCAAAGGTTGCTATAAGAAACGTCAGACGAGATGCTAATGATGCTATTAAGAAAGAGAATAAAGCAGGGGATATATCTGATGATGAGGCTAAGAACTTAGAAGATGAAGTTCAGAAGCTCACAGATAAATATGTAGCCCAGATTGATAAAGCAATCGAAGAGAAGTCTGCAGAAATACTTACAGTATAAGATATATGAAAAAAGGCTGTTGGTTATTGCAACAGTCTTTATTTAGTTGTATCAGGGCAGTATTTTATAAGAACAGATAGAAATGAGGTTTACTATGGATAGTTTTAACGAGGAATTAGGCTTAAATATACCTGGACACGTTGCAGTTATTCTTGATGGTAATGGACGCTGGGCAAAGAAAAGACATATGCCAAGAACTTATGGACATATGCAGGGAAGTAAGGTTGTTGAGGATATGTTATATATAGCCGATGATTTAGGCGTAAAATATTTTACAGTATATGCATTTTCAACTGAAAACTGGAAAAGATCTACAGATGAAGTGAGTACTCTTATGAATATATTAAGAAAGTACTTAAAAGACTGCGTTAAAAAGTCTATGAAAAACAATGTAAGATGCCGTGTTATAGGAAGAAAAGAGGAGTTAAGTGCAGATATAATAGAGAGCATTAATAATCTTGAGGAAAAAACTAAAAATAATACGGGATTAAACTTTACAATAGCTATTAATTATGGTGGAAGAGATGAGATAGTAAGAGCTGTACAGAAAATAGCAGATAAGGTTAAGGCAGGTGAAATAGCTCCTTGTGATATAGATGAAAGCATGATAAGCAGCAATCTGGATACCGCTGAGCTTCCAGATCCTGATCTTCTTATAAGAACAAGCGGAGAACAGAGATTGTCTAACTATCTGCCTTGGCAGCTTGCGTATACAGAGTTTTATTTTACAGATGTATACTGGCCTGATTTTAATAGAGAAGAGCTTATTAAGGCATGCGAAAAGTATAATAAGAGAGAAAGAAGATATGGTGGTGTTAAGGAGGAGTAAGCATTGTTAAAAAGAATTATAAGTGGAATATGCTTAGTCATTATTACTGCGCCAGCATTATATTTTGGAGGCTGGTTTTTATATGCACTGTGTGTTTTCATATCTCTTGTAGGCAATTATGAGCTTCTTAGAGTGGCTGGATTAGAGAAAAGTCCATTAGGAATATGTGCATATGTGTCAACAGTAGTTTATTACATATTACTTGACAGCGCAGATAACAGATACAGCATGCTGGTGATAGTGGCTGCATTTCTTGCAATGATGACTATTTACGTGTTCACATTTCCAAAGTATAAAGCTGAGAATATAATGTGGTCATTTTTTGGAATAATATATGTAACTATGATGCTTGCATATATTTACGAAACAAGAAGATTAGACAATGGAGTTTATCTTGTATGGCTTATATTTGTTTCATCCTGGGGAAATGATACATTTGCGTATTTTACAGGAGTGCTTATTGGAAAGCACAAGATGGCACCAGTATTGTCTCCTAAGAAATCAATAGAAGGAGCTATAGGTGGAATCGTAGGTGCAACGGCTCTTGGAGTAATATATGGGAGCATAGTCAGCACAAGTATGACAGAGGAGCTTGTCAGTCCGATGCTTACGTTTGCGGTTGCAAGCTGCATTGGAGCTATGTTAGCGATAGTAGGTGATCTTGCAGCATCAGCTATAAAAAGAAATTATAATGTTAAAGATTATGGAAAACTTATTCCAGGCCATGGTGGTATATTAGACAGGTTTGACAGCGTAATATTTACAGCACCTGTTGTATACTGGGCTGTCGTTATTATTAACGGATTAGGAAGATAGCAGGAAAGGGGTATAACGATGAGAGGCATATCTGTACTGGGTTCAACAGGCTCTATCGGAACACAGACGCTTGATGTAATAAGAAGAAATAATGATATAAAGGTTGTTGCTCTGGCAGCAGGTACAAGAGTTAAAGAGCTTGCTAATCAGGTGAGGGAGTTCAGACCAGAGCTTGTGTGTATAGGAAGTGAAAAGCTTGCAGCAGAACTTAAGGTTCTGCTTGCTGATATTGATGTTAAGATAGTATATGGTGATGAAGGTCTTATAGAAGCAGCTACAATAGAAAGCGCAGATATAGTTCTTACGGCAGTTGTTGGCATGATGGGAATAATACCAACTATTAAAGCTATTGAAGCACATAAGGATATAGCACTTGCCAACAAGGAAACACTTGTAACAGCAGGACATATTATTATGAAACTTGCTAAAGACAATGGCGTTAATATATATCCTGTCGATAGTGAACATTCTGCTATATTCCAGTCACTGAATGGTGAATATAAAAGAGAGGTTGAAAGAATACTGCTGACAGCTTCAGGTGGACCATTCAGAGGAAAGAAGAGAGCTGAGCTTGCAGGTGTTACACTTGAGGATGCGCTTAATCACCCTAACTGGGCTATGGGACGTAAAATAACTATTGATTCATCAACCATGGTTAATAAGGGACTTGAGGTTATGGAAGCACAGTGGCTTTTTGATGTACCATCATCAAAGGTATGCGTTGTCGTGCAGCCACAGAGTATAATACATTCTATGGTAGAGTTTGTTGATGGAGGTATTATGGCACAGCTTGGAAGTCCGGATATGCGTCTTCCAATCCAGTACGCATTGTATTATCCTCATAGAAAAGAACTTAATACTAAGAGAGTGGATTTCTTTGAATTAGGACAGATAACATTTGAAAAGCCTGATATGGATACTTTCAAAGGTCTTAAGCTTGCATATGAAGCATCGGACAGAGGTGGAAATATACCAACAGCTTTCAATGCTGCAAACGAGCTTGCAGTGGCAAAGTTTCTTGACAGAAAGATAAAGTATCTAGATATACCGGATATTATAGAGTACACTATGAATGAGGTGGATTTTATCGACAATCCATCCGTTGATGAGATTCTTGATACAGAGAAGAATGTATATGAGATGATCGGAGGAAAGTGGTAAATTGGTTTTAAATATAATATTGGCGGTTCTTGTTTTAAGCATAATAATTATCATACATGAGTTTGGACACTTCATAGTTGCAAAGGCTAACGGAATAACAGTAGTTGAGTTTTCGTTAGGTTTTGGTCCTAAGCTGCTCCATTTTAAAAAGGGCGAGACAGAATACTGCCTTAAGCTTCTTCCTTTCGGCGGTGCATGTATAATGCTTGGACAGGATTTTCTTGATGCTGAAGAGGATGATGAAGATAATCAGGATGAAAATGAAAAAGAAAAAAATACAGATGCCTATGATATAAGTAATGCAGCACATAAAGGCGATGCGGCATCTGCTTCTGCTGGAGGCTATATGTCCATGAAGGCTAAGGATGAGGCACTTGAACATGGATATGATATGTCCAGATCATTTGCTAACAAGTCGGTGTGGGCAAGAATAGCTGTTATAGCAGCAGGACCTTTGTTTAACTTTATTCTTGCTTTCATATGTGCAGTTGTTATAGTTGGAAGCATAGGATATGATCCATGCAGGGTTGATGTGCTGTATGAGGATTCGCCAGCGGCTGCTGCAGGGCTTTCAGAGGGAGATACCATAGTTAAAGTGAATAACCAGAAGGTTACATTTTACAGGGATTACTCGTTTTACAGATATTATCATGCTGACAAACAGATGGATATAACATATATAAGAGATGGGCAGAAGTATACAACAACACTTATGCCAGAGCATGTTAAGCAGGAAAAATATCAGATAGGAGTTTCACTTGAACAGAATGGTACTATTTCAGCGGTGTCTGATAAAACACCTGCAGCAGTAGCAGGGATTGTAAGTGGTGACAGAATATCAGCTGTCAATGGTGTGAAGGTTGAAAACAGCACACAGATAAGCGAACAGATCAACAAGTGCAATGGACAGAGCATAGATATAACAGTATCAAGAAATGGTTCGGATGTTACATTATCCATGACACCTAAGTTAGTTGAAAATGAATATTATTATACTGGATTCGCATGTTATGGAGCCAGGGAAAAGGTATCACCAATAAAGACACTTAAGTATGCGCTTGGTGAGGTTGGCTACAGCGTTAATACAGTTATAAGGAGTCTTGGAATGATGTTTACGGGACAGGTTGGTGTTAATGATTTATCAGGACCTGTTGGTACAGTTAGCATTATGAGTGATATTGTGGAAGAAAGCAAGGCAGATGGTGCTTTTTATGTGTTCCTTAACCTCCTTAACCTTGCTGGACTTATTAGTTCCAATCTTGGGGTTATGAATCTTCTTCCTATACCGGCACTTGATGGTGGAAGACTTGTGTTCCTTATAATCGAAGTGCTGAGAGGCAAACCGGTTAAGAAGGAGCATGAAGGAATAGTTCATTTTATAGGAATGATTCTGCTTCTTGCACTTATGGTTTATATTATGTTTAAAGATATAAGAGGATTGTTTTAGATTTTTTCAGATATATTGATTTAGATATAGATTATTTTGGACTTAGATTGTTTCAGATGTTGAAACTTATACAGGAAAAGATTGAGGTGGAGTATGTACAGAGATAATACAAAGATTATAAAGATAGGTGATAAGCTTATTGGCGGTGGCAGCCCTATTATGATCCAGTCTATGACTAATACACATACAGAGGATGTTGAAGCTACTGTTAAACAGATATTAAGGCTTGAAAAAGCAGGATGTGATATCATAAGATGTACAGTTCCTACTATAGAAGCGGCACATGCTATTAAGGAAATAAAAAAACAGATTCATATACCACTCGTAGCTGATATACATTTTGACTATAAGATGGCGATTGCTGCCATGGAAAATGGTGCTGATAAGATCAGGATAAATCCTGGTAATATTGGTTCGACTGACAAGATAAAAGCAGTAGTAGATGTTGCTAAATCAAGAAATATACCTATAAGAGTAGGCGTTAACAGCGGTTCGCTTGAAAAGGATATTGTTGAAAAGTATAATGGTGTTACAGCAAAGGGACTTGTAGAGAGTGCTCTTGATAAGGTTAAGATAATAGAATATCTCGGTTATGATAATCTTGTCATAAGTATTAAGTCTTCTGATGTTTTGATGTGTGTAAAAGCACATGAGCTTATAGCTGAGCAGACTAACTATCCTTTACATGTCGGAATAACAGAATCAGGTACTATATTCTCAGGAAGTATTAAATCATCTATAGGACTTGGACTCATACTTAACCAGGGTATAGGTGATACAATAAGAGTATCTTTAACAGATGATCCTGTAAGAGAGGTAGAAGCAGCAAAGCTTATATTAAGAACACTTGGTCTTAGAAAAGGTGGTATAGAAGTGGTATCATGCCCAACCTGCGGAAGAACAAGGATAGATCTTATAGGGCTTGCATCAAGGGTTGAAGAGCTTGTTAAGAATTATGACCTTGATATAAAAATCGCAGTTATGGGATGTGTTGTTAACGGACCAGGAGAGGCAAAGGAAGCTGACCTTGGAATAGCTGGTGGAGATGGCTGTGGAGTTCTTATAAAGCACGGAGAGATTGTAAAGAAGTGTGATGAGGATAAGCTGCTATCAGTATTAAAGGAAGAACTTGATAACTGGCAGGTATAATGGAAAGTTGAGATAAGATGTATAAGTTTTTAGATGTTTTTAAAACGCTTAAGTTGCCAGATGATATAAGAGTATATATGGAGAATGTGGAGGTCACGAAGGTTTCGAAGACCTCCACTAATTCTCTTGCCCGTGTATACATAAAGAATGATAAGGTTATAAGCAAGAAGATAATATATAAGGTTGAGGATGCTCTTAAAAAGCAGGTGTTCCGTATACAGAACATGGATGTAAGGATAATAGACCGTTATAGTCTTTCCAAGCAGTATACACCACAGACTATTATGGATGTTTATTATGACAGTATATTGTTTGAACTCGAAAAATACTGGACTCTTGAATATAATCTTTTGAAGAATTCAACGTGGGAGTTTGAGAAAAGTGATCTTTTGGTGCTTACACTTGAGGACGGATTTCTTGCAAGGACATATGCGGATAATCTTACAGATTATTTTAAAAAAATATATCTTAACAGGTTTGGATTTGAAATAGATGTTGAATATAAATATGCCAGCAAGACAGAGAACCATTATGAAAAGGAAAATGCACACAAGCTTAACTTAAGAGTCAAGCAGATAGAAGAGCAGCTTCAGGCAGCAACCCAGAATGGTGATGGTGAAAGCAAGCAGTTAAGTGATGCTGATAAAAATAAAAAGAAGGCAGAACAGAAAGCTAAGGCAGCAGCATTTTTTAATGAAAGAGGCGCAACAGGAAAGGATCTTACAAGATACAGAAAGCCAGCTAATCAGGATGTGTTATACGGAAGAGATTTTAATGATGATATAACTGCGATAGAACAGCTTGAAACACCGGTAGGAGAGGTCGCTGTTAATGGTATGGTTATGAGCGTTGAACCAAGACCGATAAGAGACGAGAGAACTATCCTTTCAATAGCTGTTACAGACTTTACAGATAGTATAATAGTAAAAATGTTTGTTAAAAATGAGCAGCTGGATGATATGTACGGTTTTATAAAAAAAGGAAATTTCCTTAAGATTAAGGGAATAGCTGCTATGGATAAATACGATCAGGAAATAACAATCTCTAATGTATCCGGCATAAGAAAGGGCACTGATAACAGAAGTGTGAGAACAGATCTTGCACTAAACAAGAGAGTAGAACTTCACTGTCATACAAAGATGAGTGATATGGATGGCGTGTCACGCGCCAGCGATATTATTGACCAGGCTATAAAGTGGGGACATAAGGCTGTTGCAATAACAGATCACGGTGTTGTACAGGCATTTACAGAGGCCTATCATACTATGCAGAAGCTTTGGGGTAAGTATGAGGCTAAAGGAGAAAAACTGGACTTCAAGGTTATATATGGTGTTGAGGCTTATCTTGTGGATGATACAAAGAGTATAGTAACAAATCCTGATGGACAGGATTTTTCTGGTGAATTTGTAGTGTTTGACCTTGAAACAACGGGCTTTTCAGCTTTGGTAGATAAGGTCATAGAGATAGGTGCTGTAAAGATAAAGGGAGGAGAAATAGTAGACAGATTTTCTACATTTGTTAATCCTAAGGTTCCTATATCGTTTAGAATAGAGAATCTTACAGGAATAAGCGACCAGATGGTTATGACATCTGGAACTATAGAAGACATACTTCCGGATTTTCTTAAGTTCTGCGAGGGTTGTGTCATGGTGGCACATAATGCTGAATTTGATATGAGTTTTATTATTAATAATGCAGAGCGTTTAGGTATTAGTTTTTCGCCTACATATATAGATACTGTGCTGCTGTCACAGTTCCTTATACCTGCACTTCATAATTATAAGCTCGATACGCTTACAAAGCATCTTAATGTTGTTCTTGACAATCATCACAGGGCAGTAGATGATGCAGAAGCAACAGCACATATATTCTTAAAGCTTATAAGGATGCTTGCAGACAGGGATATATATACGCTTGATAAGCTGAATGAAGAAGGAACACTTGATGAAGAATCTGTTAAAAAGCTTCATCAGTACCATTGTATAATACTTGCTGCAAACGAAATGGGAAGAATTAATCTTTACAGACTTGTTTCGGCATCGCATATGAAGTATTTTAACCGATTTCCAAAGATACCTAAAAGCCTTGTGAATAAATACCGTGAAGGCCTTATAATAGGAAGTGCCTGTGAGGCAGGCGAACTTTTTCGTGCAATGGTTAATGGACGTTCAGATGCTGAGATAGCAAGAATAGTTAATTTCTATGATTACCTTGAAGTCCAGCCTATAGGCAATAACAGATTCATGATAGAAAAAGAAGATTACTATGTAAAGGATGAGGAAGATTTAAGAGATCTTAACAGAAGAGTAATATCTCTTGGAGAAAAGTTTGATAAGCCAGTTGTAGCAACTTGTGATGTGCATTTTCTTAATCCTGAGGATGAGATATACAGAAGGATTATCATGGCAGGAAAAGGCTTTGATGATGCTGATAACCAGCCACCATTATATCTTCATACTACAGATGAGATGCTTCATGAGTTTGACTATCTTGGAAGTGATAAGGCTTATGAGATAGTTGTGACTAACACAAATAAAATCATGAATATGTGTGAAGAAATAATACCTGTAAGACCGGATAAAAGACCGCCGGTAATCGAGAATTCAGACCAGATGTTACGAACGATATGTCATAACAGGGCACATGAGATATATGGACCGGAACTGCCGCAGATAGTTACAGAAAGACTTGAAAGAGAGCTGAATTCTATTATATCTAACGGATATTCTGTTATGTATATTATTGCACAGAAGCTTGTATGGAAATCAAATGATGATGGATATCTTGTAGGTTCAAGAGGCTCGGTTGGTTCATCCTTTGCAGCTACAATGGCTGGTATTACAGAGGTTAATCCGCTTAGTCCGCATTATCTATGTCCTAATTCGCAGGTGGTGCAGGTTGTGATATGCCAGATAAGAAGTGCCCTAAGTGTGGGCATAAGCTGGATAAGCTGGGCTTTGATATACCTTTTGAGACATTCCTTGGATTCAAAGGAAATAAAGAGCCAGATATTGATCTTAACTTTTCTAACGAATATCAGAGTAAAGCACATGCTTATACTGAGGTTATATTCGGTAAAGGACAGACGTTTAAAGCCGGAACTATCGGTACGGTTGCTGAAAAAACCGCATATGGATACGTATTAAAGTATCTTGAGGAGCGTGGGAAGGTAAAAAGACGCTGCGAAATAGAAAGGATAGCTAAGGGCTGTATAGATATACGAAGAACAACCGGACAGCATCCTGGAGGAATAGTAGTACTTCCTATTGGAGATGAAATACATTCATTTACACCGGTACAGCATCCTGCCAATGATGTGAAGAGTGGTATAGTAACGACACATTTCGATTATCACAGTATTGACCATAACCTGTTAAAGCTTGATATACTAGGACACCTTGATCCTACTATGATACGTATGCTTCAGGATCTTACCGGTATAGATCCTCTTGAGATCCCACTTGATTCTAAAGAGGTCATGTCACTTTTTAAGGATACATCGGCACTTGGGATCAAACCCGAAGATATAGGCGGATGTAAGCTTGGGGCACTGGGTATACCGGAGTTTGGTACAGACTTTGCCATGCAGATGCTTATAGATACCAAACCACAGTACTTTTCAGATCTTGTAAGAATAGCAGGTCTTTCACATGGTACTGATGTATGGCTGGGTAATGCGCAGACACTTCTTAAGGAAGGCAAGGCGACTATATCGACAGCTATATGTACAAGAGATGATATTATGATATATCTTATCCAGAAAGGACTTGAAAGTGAGCTTGCATTTACGATTATGGAGAAGGTAAGAAAAGGTAAAGGCCTTACTCCTGAATGGGAACAGATAATGAAGGAGCATGGTGTTCCTGACTGGTATATATGGTCTTGTAACAAGATACAGTACATGTTCCCTAAAGCACATGCGGCAGCTTATGTTATGATGGCATGGCGTGTTGCGTATTGCAAAGTGTTTTATCCACTTGCTTACTATTGTGCATATTTTAGTATAAGAGCAGATGCTTTTGACTATGAAAAGATGGCTATGGGAAGAGAACGTCTTGAATATTATCTTGATATTTATAAAGCTAAGAAGGCAGATGGAACTATAGAAAAAACAGAGCTTGATGAATACAAGGATATGAGAATAGTCCAGGAAATGTATGCACGTGGGTATGAATTCACACCAATAGATATATATAAGGCTAAGGCAAGAAGCTTCCAGATAATAGATGGAAAAATAATGCCATCCTTTAAGGTTGTATCAAAGATAGGTGAATCAGCCGGAGAATCTATAGAGATAGCAGCAAGAGGTGGAAAGTTTTTATCAAAGGATGACTTAAGACAGCGTGCAAAGATAGGACAGACAGTTATTGATAAGCTGAGTGAGTTAAAGCTGCTTGATGGTATGGCAGAGAGTAACCAGTTATCGTTGTTTGATGTGTTGTAGCATAAATGCTTAATATGCAGCAGCATAATGACTTGTCAGAATACATATATATATGTTATATTTGACGGGTTAGCATTAAAATACAATGAATAATCTTAATAATATCATGAGGTGAGAAATGTTAAAAAAATATCTTATATGTTTTCTGGTATCTATGGTGCCTATTGTGGAACTAAGAGGTGCGATTCCTATATCGCAGGGTTTCCAGCTTCCTTTGCTGCAATCTTATATAATATGTGTAATAGGTAATATGCTTCCTGTTCCAGTTATATATCTTTTTGCAAGAAGAGTGTTAGAGTGGGGCGCTGATAAAAAGTATATAGGTAAGTTCTTTACATTCTGTATAGAAAAAGGACATAAGGGTGGAGAGAAGCTTAAAGCCAAGGCAGGTAATGGACTGTTTGTAGCACTTTTGTTGTTTGTTGGCATACCACTTCCTGGTACAGGAGCATGGACAGGAACACTTGCTGCAAGCTTTCTTGATATGGGATTTAAGAAGAGTGTAATAGCAGTGCTTGCAGGTGTATTACTTGCAGGTATAATAATGGGCGTTGCTTCAGCAGGATTGTTTACAGCTATATTTAACTTTGCATAATATCTGTGTAAGTGTTTTTATACAGAATTGGCACACGCAGATAATATAATTATAATCAGCTGGTATATGTTATGCGGCATATACCAGCTGTATCAATATTAAGAAGGTTTGTTTTTGCATCATGTTAAAACTGTGGCTGTGTGACAGGCTGAAAACATATGGATTTTAGGGGGTTTTGAAAAAAATAAAAAAAATTAAAAAAAGTTTGAAAAAGTGCTTGACGAAATACCGATTAACGTGTATTATAATGAAGTGCTTTGCGGTAACGACTTACACAAAGCGTTAAAGATATGGCTTATTGGTCAAGTGGTTAAGACGTCGCCCTCTCACGGCGAAGACAGGGGTTCGACTCCCCTATAAGCTATTCTGAGTTATATTCAACTGACAAGAGTGGACATTAATGTCCACTCTTTCGTTTTTATCCAGAAATCAACAACATCTGTAGATTTAAGAAGATAAAGCCAGATATATGATTCAGTATCTAATTGAATAATCCAGAAAAGAGGTAGACATGGGTAAAAGAGAAGATTATGAAGCTAAGACAGAAAAGCTTATAGCACCTATTATTGCTGCTAATCATGTGGAACTTTTTGATGTTGATTACGTTAAAGAGGGCCAGGACTGGTATTTAAGAGTCTATATTGATAAAGAAGGCGGAGTCACTATAGATGACTGCCAGGCAGTAAGCAGAGCATTCAATGAAATACTTGATAAGGAGAATTATATTTCTGACCAGTATATTTTTGAAGTGAGCTCACCAGGACTAACAAGACCCTTAAAGAAAGAAAAAGACTATGAAAAGAGCTTAGGACGTCTTATAGATATCAGACTTTATAAGCCGGTTGAGGGTAAGAAGGAATATACAGGAGTTCTTAAAGAATATAATAAAGATGTTATTATGATAGAAGCAGATAATTCCATGATAACTATAGAAAGAAGTAATCTTTCGATGATCAGATGGGCGTATGTAGAGCAGTAAAATTAACTGTGGACATTTAAGCCTGCAGCTTATGCTTAAAATTACACGTTAGCAGATGTGTTTATATTATATAATGGAGGATGATAAAATGAATAAGGATTTAATACTTGCGATTGAGGCTTTAGAAAAAGAAAATGGTATCAGTAAAGAGGTTATGTTTGATGCTATAGAAAAGTCTTTAATGGATGAGTATAAGGCAGAGTTTGACAAGGCAGATAACGGAAGAGTTTCACTTGACAGAATAACAGGAGATTTTCATATATATTCAGACAGAACTGTTGTTGAGAAGGTGGAAGTTCCAGAATTCAGGGAAAACAAAAAAGAAAAATATGTATCTGGTACAGAGATAGCTATAGAAGATGCAAGAAAGATTAAGCCAGGATGTCAGATAGGTGATGTTATCACAATAGAAGTCAAGTCTGAAGAGTTTTCAAGAAAGGCAGCTAAGAATGCCAAGAATACAATAGTACAGACAATAAGAGAACAGGAAAAGAACGCACTCTACAATGAGCTTCATGATAAAGAAAGAGAAATCATCACAGGCGTTGTACAAAGAATTAACGAGAATGGTGATATGACAATCGACATCGGAAGAACACAGGCTGTTCTTAAAGCTGATGATAAGTCAAGAAATGGTGAAGGAAGCAGGTTTAAGGATAAGGAATTCAAGCCAGGTGACAGAATAAAGGTATATGTTGTAAGTGTAAGCAACAGGGAAAGAAATGGACTTGGTATTAAAATATCAAGAAAATCTCCTGAATTCGTTAAGAAGCTGTTTGAAGAAGAAGTAACTGAAATAAAAGATGGTACAGTTGAGATTATGGCTATAGCAAGAGAAGCAGGCTCAAGAACTAAAATGGCAGTAAGAGCTAATGTTCCTCATGTTGATCCGGTTGGAGCATGTGTAGGTATCAATGGTGCAAGAGTAAAGAATATTGTTAATGAACTTGGTAATGAACAGATTGATATAGTTGAGTGGGATGCTAATCCAGCACAGCTTATTGTTAATGCACTTAGTCCTGCAAAGGTAGTATCAGCAGTTGCTGATGAAGAAGAAAAGAAAGCCAGATTAATCGTATCTGAACAGCAGTTATCACTTGCTATTGGCAAGTCAGGACAGAATGTAAGACTTGCTGCAAAGCTTACAGGATATGGAATAGATATAAAGAGTGAAGCTGATGCGGAAGAAAATACAGCCTCTGACACAGATGTTGTAGAAGAAAATACAACATCTGACATAGATGTTGTAGAAGAATAATATTTTGGGGAGTGATATTTTGACAGCAGTAAAGAAGATTCCACAAAGAAAATGTATTGGTTGTAACCAGATGAAGAATAAGAAGGAGCTTATTCGTATTCTTAAAACACAGGACGACGAGATTGTGATAGATACAACTGGAAAGAAAAATGGAAGAGGTGCATATATATGCCCTGATGCAGAGTGCCTTAAGAAAGCAAGAAAGTTAAAGGGACTTGAAAGAGCTTTCAAGATGGCAATAAATCCAGCTGTTTATGATGAACTGGAAAAGGAGATGACAGGTCTTGAACAATAGCAGAGCATTATCTATGATAGGTCTTGCCATGAAGGCTGGAAAGGTTGCAAGCGGAGAGTTTTCAACAGAAAAGGCAGTAAAAGAGCGTAAGGCTTATATGGTGATAGTTGCAGATGATTCATCTGACAATACAAAAAAGAATTTTAAAAACATGTGCGAATTCTATAAGGTTCCAGTTTATTTCTTTAGTAATAAAGAAGAACTGGGGCATGCGATAGGTAAAGAATTCAGAGCATCACTCGCAATCCTTGATGAAGGATTTAAGAATAGTATTGAGAAGCATTTTAAGTAGATTATTAATAATCAGTGTATAATAATATGCGGATATAACACATATATGTATATCTGCATATTAGGAAAGAGGTCAAATGGCAAATATGAGAGTTCATGAACTTGCAAAGGAATTAAATATTTCTTCAAAAGATATAACTGATATGCTTAGCAGCAATGAAAAAAAGTACACAGCAATGAGCGGGCTTGGAGAAAATGAAATTAACAATGTTAAAAGCAGATTCAAAGCAAAAGCAGTTGCTGACAATAACACAGTAAAAACAGAACCTAAAAAGGCAGAAGAAAGAAACGTGAAAGTAGCAGAAAAGATTAATAAAACGGAAGAAAATAAAATAAATACAGAAACTAAAGAGAAGACAAAGCCAGATGATGCAAAGGCATCAGCTGAAAAGAAAAATGTGGCACAGGATGGGGATAAGAAACATATATCACAGGTTTATTTCCCACAGAACAGCCAGAAGTCTGATAACAGAGACAGAAATAATAACCGCAGGGATAACAACGGCGGCTATAGAAACAATGACCGCAACGGCTACGGAAACAGAGACAACAGAGACGGAAACAACAACGGCTATAGAAACAATGACCGCAACGGCTATGGAAACAGAGACAACAGAGACGGAAACAACAACGGCTATAGAAACAACGACCGCAACGGTTACGGAAACAGAGACAACAAGGATGGCAATAACGGTTATAGAAATAACGACCGCAATGGAAATAACAATGGACGTTCAGGAAGAGACGTACAGGGCTTTTCAGGTGCAAGAAGAAATGACAGAGCAGCTTCAGCACCTAAGGAAGATTTCATATTTGAAACAAAACCTGATTCAAGAAGACCTGATTCAAGAAAGAATGATTCAAGAAAGAATGATAGAAAGAAGGACAATGAGGCAAAGGAAAATCTTAAGTTTGCTAACAGCAAGCATGAGAAGAAGCCAGTTCCAAAGCCAGAAAAGAAGGAAGAGGAGACAATTAAGCAGCTTGTTTTACCAGATACCCTCACTATAAAGGAACTTGCTGATAAGATGAAGGTCCAGCCATCAGCTATCGTTAAGAAGTTATTCCTTCAGGGCAAGGTTGTTACGATTAATCAGGAAGTTGATTATGATACAGCTGAGGAAATAGCACTTGAATTCAACTGTATATGTGATCATGAGGTAAAGGTTGATGTTATAGCAGAACTTCTTAAGGAAGATGAAGAAGATGAGTCAAAGATGGTTCCAAGACCACCAGTAGTCTGTGTTATGGGACACGTTGATCATGGTAAGACATCACTTCTTGATGCAATCAGAGAGACACATGTTACAGATAAGGAATCAGGTGGTATCACACAGAAGATTGGTGCTTATATGGTAGATGTTAACGGACAGAAGATAACATTCCTTGATACACCAGGACATGAAGCTTTCACAGCTATGCGTATGCGTGGAGCACAGGCTACAGATATTGCTATTCTCGTAGTAGCAGCAGATGATGGCGTTATGCCACAGACTATTGAAGCTATTAATCATGCCAAGGCAGCAGGTGTGGAGATTATTGTTGCAGTTAACAAGATTGATAAGCCTAACGCCAACATCGAAAAGGTTAAGCAGGAGCTTACAGAATATGAGCTTATAGCTGAAGACTGGGGTGGTTCTACTACATTTGTTCCAGTATCTGCCCATACAAAGGAAGGTATTGATGAGCTTCTTGAGATGATACTTCTTACAGCTGAGGTTAATGAGTTAAAAGCTAATCCTGACCGTAAGGCAAGAGGTATTGTAATCGAAGCAGAGCTTGATAAGGGACGTGGTCCTGTGGCTACAATTCTTGTACAGAAGGGTACATTAAGAGTGGGTGATGCAGTTGCTGCTGGTTCATGCTATGGTAAGATAAGAGCCATGATAGATGATAAGGGAAGAAGAGTTAAGGAAGCAACACCATCTATGCCTGTAGAGATACTTGGTCTTAACGATGTACCTAATGCAGGTGAGATTATTATGGCTACAGATAACGAAAAAGAAGCAAGAAATATTGCTGATACATTCATAGCAGAGGGCAAAAAGAAGCTTCTTGATGATACTAAGCATAAGGTTTCACTTGATGCTTTATTTGAACAGATACAGGCTGGTAACATGAAGGAACTTGATCTTATCATAAAGGCAGATGTACAGGGTTCAGTAGAAGCTGTTAAGCAGAGCCTTGTTAAGCTTTCTAATGAAGAAGTTATTGTTAAGGTAATACATGGCGGTGTTGGTAACATCAACGAATCCGATGTTGTTTTAGCATCAGCTTCTAATGCGATTATCATAGGATTTAATGTTAAACCGGATAATCAGGCAAGAATAGTAGCAGAAAGAGAAAAGGTTGACTTAAGACTTTACAGCGTTATCTATAATGCTATTGAAGATGTAGAAGCAGCACTTAAGGGTATGCTTGAACCTATATACGAAGAAAAGATTATCGGTCATGCTGAAATAAGACAGATATTCAAAGCATCAGGTGTTGGTAACATTGCAGGTGCTATCGTTACAGAGGGTAGGATCACAAGAGATTCTGTTGTCAGAATCACAAGAGACAAAGAACAGATATACGAAGGACCTATTGCAACACTTAAGCATTTCAAGGATGATGTCAAGGAGGTTAAGGCTGGTTCTGAATGTGGAATGGTATTTGAAAACTTCGGACAGATTCAGGAAGGCGACCTTGTAGAAGCACATATTATGGTTGAGGTGCCAAGATAAAAATGTCAATATATTTAAAGTATCCGGGTTATGGGTATCCGGATACTTTAAAGTAAAAGAATATGATTCATATAAAAAGTGTCAGAAAAGGGGGATACAATGCGTAAAAACAGCGTAAAGAATACCCGTATTAATGGCGAGGTATTAAAAGAGCTTAGTAATATAATCCGCAGTGAAATCAAAGATCCAAGGATTAATCCTATGACTTCGGTTGTATCTGTTGAGGTTGCACCAGACCTTAAGACATGCAAAGCATATATAAGTGTTCTTGGTGATGAAAAGTCACAGCAGGATACTATTGCAGGACTTAAGAGTGCGGAAGGCTATATTAGGAGAGAACTTGCAAGAACAGTTAATCTGCGTAACACACCAGAGATTAAGTTTATACTTGATCAGTCAATAGAGTATGGAATTAATATGTCTAAGCTTATAGACGAAGTGACTAAAAAAGATGATGAGAGTCATAAATAGTAGTGATTAACTGATAAAAGCTTTAGTTAAGAATGGAGAATAAGGTATGAATGTGATTGAGGAATTAAAGGGTGCACATGTTGTCGGAATAACTGGACATATAAGACCAGATGGCGATTGTACGGGTTCTACACTTGCATTATATAATTATTTGAAAAAAAATATGCCGGATATGGATGTTTCAGTATACCTTGAACAGCCAGGAGAGGAATTCTCATATCTTAGCGGATATTCAGATATAAGGAATACATTAGAAGAAGACAAAAGGTTTGATGTGTTCATTGTTCTTGACTGTAGTTCAATAGACAGAATAGAGCCTTTTGCCAGAGGCTTTGAAAATGCTGATAAGACTATATGCATAGATCATCATATAAGTAATAACAGCTTTGCAGATGTTAACCAGGTTGTTCCTGATGCCAGTTCAGCATGTGAGGTGCTGTATGATACATTAGATGATGAAAAGATAGATAAAGCAGTGGCAGAGTGTATATATACAGGTATTATACATGATACAGGTGTGTTCAAGTATAGCTGTACATCTCTTCATACTATGGAAATAGCGGGAAAGATGATGCAGATGGGAATAGATTATTCTGATATAATAGACAACAGCTTTTATAAGAAAACATATGTACAGAACCAGATACTTGGAAGAGCGTTACTTGAGAGCGTGCTTTTCTATGATAAAAAATGCATATTCTCAAGTGTTACAAGAGATGAAATGAACTTTTATGGTGTGACAGGAAAAGAACTGGGTGGTATAATAGAGCAGTTAAGACTTACTGAGGGTGTTGAAGTTGCTATATTCTTATATGAAACCGGAGATGACGAATATAAAGTCAGCTTAAGATCTAAAAAAGAGATAGATGTCAGTGCTATAGCAGTGGCTTTTGGCGGCGGTGGACATGTGAGGGCAGCTGGTTTTTTGGCAAAAGGAACTGTGCATGATATAATCAACCGTATAGGAGAAATGATAGAAGAACAGTATTCTGATATGCAGAATTAATTAAAGGAGTACATGCGGTATGAACGGTATAATTAATGTATATAAAGAAAAAGGGTTTACATCTCATGATGTAGTAGCAAAGCTACGAGGTATTCTTCATATGAAAAAAATCGGACATACCGGAACACTTGATCCAGATGCAGTAGGTGTTTTGCCGGTGTGTCTTGGAAAAGGAACAGGGCTGGTATCTATGATAACAGACTGGACTAAGACATATGAGGCAGTGATGATTCTTGGTACAACCACTGATACACAGGATACAAGTGGAAATGTTTTAACAAAGTCGGTGGTTGATGTAGACGAAAGAACAGTTCTTGAGGTATGCAGCCAGTTTGAAGGTGAGTACGAACAGATTCCGCCGATGTATTCGGCATTAAAGGTTAATGGAAAGAAGCTTTATGAGCTTGCAAGAGCTGGAATAGAGGTTGAGAGAAAACCAAGAAGAGTAGTTATTAATTCGCTAAGAGTTAATGATATTAATCTGGAAGATGATATAAAAACAGTAACAATAACAGTAGACTGTTCTAAAGGAACTTATATCAGGACATTATGTGATGATATAGGAAAAAAGCTGGGCTGTGGAGCCTGTATGATGTCGCTTAAAAGAACGAGAGTCGGAGATTTTATCATAGATGATACACTGACACTTAATCAGATAGCTGCGCTTACTTTAAAGGGTGATATAGAGCAGTACATAGTCAGCATAGATAAAATGTTTTCTGGCTACAGAAAGGTTGTTGTCAGTGCAGGATATAACAAACTCCTTTATAATGGCAATAAGCTTCCACTTGAGGCAGTGCAGGATCAGAACAGCGAATTTCTGGATATGGAAGAATTCAGAATATATGATGCAGATGAGGATTTTGTCGGCATATATAAATATATCGGAGGACAATTAGTTCCAAAGAAAATGTTTTATGAAAAATCAGTTACCTGAAAGGTGGTGCATACCAGGATGGAATACATACATGGTACTGAGGATTTCAAGCTTGATAAACCAAGTGCTGTAACACTTGGCAAATTCGATGGTGTTCATCTTGGACATCAGAAGCTGATATCAATAGTCAGGGAAAAGGCGGATGAGCTTGGATTGCTGTCAGTTATGTTTACATTTGACAGAATACCGCTTAGCATATGTCCGCAGAAGAATCAGCATTTTTTATCTACGAATTCGGAGAGAAGAAATCTTTGTGAGAATTATGGACTTGATGTTGAAGTTGAATATCCGTTCACGACAGAGCTTATGAACATGGAACCGGATGACTTCATAAAAGATATTCTTGTTGATAAGCTTAAGGCGAAAGTGCTTGTTGTTGGTACAGACTACTGTTTTGGAAAAAACAGAAGCGGCAATGTTGAGTTCCTTATAAAAAATGCAGCAAGATATGGATATGAAACAATAGTTGTAGAAAAAGAAAAGTTTCAGGGAAAAGATATAAGCAGTACATATGTACGTGAAGAACTTAAAATGGGACATATGGAAACAGTGAATGTTTTGTTAAACAGACCATATTCAATATCTGGAATTGTTGCCAAGGGTAACCAGCTTGGCAGAACGATAGATATCCCGACTATTAATGTATATCCCACAGAGATAAAGCTGCTCCCGCCAAATGGAGTATATGCATCCAAAATACTTATTGATAACATCGAATATTACGGAGTGACCAATCTTGGTACAAAACCAACGGTCAGTGATGGATATGAAATAAGTGTAGAAACTAATGTTTTTTATTTTGATAAAGATGTGTATGGAAACAGGGTAGAGGTTAAACTGCTTCATTTTTTAAGACAGGAAATGAAGTTTGAGAATATAGAAGCTTTAAAGAAACAGATGGAAAGTGATGCAAGCTTTGCAAAAGAAATGTTTATGCTTTAGTCTGTATAGATGTCTTTACTAAATTTTGCGAAAATGTTTTGACAAAATACTTGATTATAAGATGGAGATATGCTATATTACATAGCGTATGAGCCGTCACCCAGATTAGGGACACTCCGACCCGGATCTTAGTGACAGGTGATTAAAAAACAGGAGGAATATTAGAATGATATCTAAGGAAAAGAAAGCAGAAATTATCGCTAACTATGGAAGAAAAGCAGGAGATACAGGTTCTCCAGAAGTTCAGGTTGCAATCTTAACAGAAAGAATTGCTGAATTAACAGAACATTTAAAGGTTAACCAGAAGGATCACCACTCAAGAAGAGGTCTTTTAAAGATGGTTGGTAAGAGAAGAGCTTTACTTTCTTACTTAAAGAAGAACGATATCGAGAGCTACAGAAGCTTAATCGAGCGTTTAGGAATCAGAAAGTAATTATAAGGGCGGAGTTGTACCTATATTATATGTACAACTTCGCCCTGCTTTGTGTCTATATATACGGAAATATCCATGTAGAGACAGAAGGGAAGCTATAAAACAACCATAAAAAGCAACAGAAACAGGCATATAACAGAAGGGATAACCGAGACCACTCAAAAGAATATCATTTTTATGACGATGTAAGGATAGTGTGAAAAATAAGATTTTTCACACGCAAGATTTGTGCTTCGCACAAACTTGAGATGCGCTGAATAGCAGTGGTGTTTTTTTGAGTTGTTTCGGACCTTCTGTTCAAAAACTAAACTAAACAGCCAAAAGGCAGAAACGAGGAAAGCATGTTTAAACAGTACACAATGGAATTAGCTGGCAGAACATTAAGAGTTGATGTTGGCAGAGTATGTGCACAGGCTAACGGAGCAGCACTTATGCACTATGGGGATACAGTAGTACTTTCAACAGCTACTGCATCTAAGGAACCAAGAGAAGGAATCGATTTCTTCCCACTTAGTGTTGAATACGAAGAGAAGATGTACGCTGTTGGTAAGATACCAGGCGGCTTCAACAAAAGAGAAGGAAAGGCTTCTGAGAACGCAATTCTTACATCAAGAGTAATAGACAGACCTATGAGACCTTTATTTCCTAAGGACTATCGTAACGATGTTACACTCAACAACATGGTTATGGCAGTAGATCCAGAGTGTCGTCCAGAGCTTGTAGCTATGATAGGTGCTTCTATTGCAACATGTATATCAGATATTCCTTTTGATGGTCCATGTGCCATGACACAGATTGGTATGATTGATGGTGAGTTTGTTGTTAACCCATCACAGACACAGTGGCAGGAAGGTGATCTTCAGCTTACAGTTGCATCTACTAAGCAGAAGGTTATTATGATTGAAGCAGGTGCCAATATTATCCCAGAGGACAAGATGATAGAGGCTATCTATAAGGCTCACGATATCAACCAGACAATCATTGCCTTTATTGAAAAGATTGTAGCAGAGGTTGGTAAGGAAAAGCATTCATATGAAAGCTGTGCTATTCCAGCAGAAATGTTCGAGGCCATGAAGCAGGTAGTTTCACCAGAGGAAATGGAAATAGCAGTATTCTCTGATGATAAGCAGACAAGAGAAAAGAACATTGATGAAGTAACAGAAAAGATGAAGGAAGCTTTTGCTGACAATGAAGAATACCTTGCAGTTCTTGGTGAGGCTGTTTATCAGTATCAGAAGAAGACTGTACGTAAGATGATTTTAAAGGATCATAAGAGACCTGATGGACGTGCTATTAACCAGATAAGACCACTTGCAGCAGAGGTTGATATCATTCCTAGAGTACATGGTTCTGCTATGTTTACAAGAGGACAGACACAGATATGTGATGTTGTAACACTTGCTCCTTTATCAGAGGCACAGAAGGTTGACGGACTTGATGATAACGTTACAACTAAGAGATATATTCACCATTATAACTTCCCTTCATACTCAGTAGGTGAGACAAAGCCTTCAAGAGGACCAGGACGTCGTGAGATCGGTCATGGAGCATTAGCTGAAAGAGCACTTATTCCAGTACTTCCTTCAGAAAAGGATTTTCCTTATGCAATCCGTGCTGTATCAGAAACATTTGAATCTAATGGTTCTACATCTATGGCATCTACATGTGCATCATGCATGTCACTTATGGCAGCAGGTGTTCCACTTAAGAGCATGGTAGCAGGTATCTCATGTGGACTTGTAACAGGCGATACAGATGATGATTATGTAGTACTTACAGATATCCAGGGACTTGAAGACTTCTTTGGTGATATGGACTTTAAGGTAACAGGTACAACAGAAGGTATCACAGCTATCCAGATGGATATTAAGATTCATGGTCTTACACGTCCTATCGTAGAGGAAGCTATAAGAAGAACAAGAGAAGCAAGACTCTTTATCATGGATACATGTATGAAGCCAGCTATTGCTGAGCCTAGAAAGACAGTAGGTGAATATGCACCTAAGATTATCCAGACAACTATAGATCCAGCTAAGATTGGTGAAGTGGTTGGACAGCGTGGTAAGGTTATCAATGCAATCATCGAAGAATGCGGTGTTAAGATTGATATAACAGATGATGGTTTTGTATCAATATGCGGTGTTGACCAGGCTGGTATGGATAAGGCTATGAAGTATATAAGAACTATCGTAGATGAATTCGAAGAAGGAAAGATATATGAAGGTAAGGTTGTAAGCATCAAGGAATTCGGAGCTTTTGTTGAGTTTGCACCTGGTAAGGAAGGTATGGTTCATATCTCTAAGATATCTAAGGAAAGAATCAATATGGTGATGTTGTTAAGTGTAAGTGTATGGGCAAGGACAAGATGGGAAGAATAAGCTTCTCTATCAAGGATGCTGAATAAATATATTACATTATAAGGAGGATATAGACATGGTAGATCAGAATTGTGCATATTGTATGGAAGGTGAACTTGTTGCAAAGTTCGGTATTAAAATCTGTGAATTAGAAACATCTAAGGTATATCTTTTCAAGGAGCAGAGCCATCCAGGAAGATGTATCGTAGCTCACAAAAAGCATGTAGGTGATATGAATGAGCTTACAGCAGAAGAAAGAGCAGCTTACTTTGAAGATGTTGCAAGAGTTGCAAGAGCTATCATGAAAGCTTTCAATCCAGATAAGGTTAATTATGGTGCATATGGAGATACAGGACATCATCTTCATTTTCATCTTTGCCCTAAATACAAGGATGAATATGAATGGGGCGGGGTATTCCTTATGAATCCTGACAAAAAGTATTTAACAGATGAAGAATATGCAGAAATGATTGAAAAGATTAAGGCAAATCTTTAATCCATAACATCATATTTATTAATGTTGTAGTGCGAAATATCGTTATATCTGGCTATGATATGCCAGGTATAACGATATTTTTTGCTTTTTATGCAGATATGTGGTATAATTGACGAAAATTAAACGTGTGAAGCAAAAGAAATTGTACATATTAATGTATTGCATTTATCAGAGAGGCTATTTATGGAACATACAAGAGACAATCAACAAAAGAAAATAACCGCTTCAAAAGTTGAAAGAGATGAATTATATTTATATTCGTTAAAGAAAATGGCTGATAATAATATTAACAGCAATGAGTCGCCATTGACAGGATTATATGGAATAAAAGCATTTTTCTATCAGTCCAATGAATTAATGAAAAAAAATCCGGATAAAAGATTTGCAGTCATAAGAATGGATATATATCATTTTAAAACGGTGAATGAATTCTGCGGGAGACAGGAGGGCGATAAACTGTTAAAGTACATATCAGAACTGTTTCAAAGATATATAGGAGAATATGCTGTTGCAGGACATCTGAGGGCAGATATATTTACCCTGTGTACGAAGTTTGAGGACGAACAGCAGCTTATAGATATATCAAAGGATATTAAGAAAGAGATAGACAGCTATGAGATATCATGTAAGATTATCCCGGCATTTGGCATATGTACCAATGCTGGAAATCTTGATATAAGCCTTATGTGTGACTATGCAGATCTTGCATTAAATAGGATTAAGGGCAAGGTATTCAGGGTATATGAGTTCTATGATACTGATATGCGTGAGAAAATGCTCTTTGAGAAAAAGATAGAGAATGATATACTGCCAGCACTTAAGAATGACTGCATAAAGACATATATACAGCCAAAGGTTGATATGCGTACAGGACGTATAGTTGGCGGTGAAGCACTTGTTAGATGGCAGCGTGAGGACGGAAGTATGGTATATCCGGATGAGTTTATACCAGTTATAGAAAAGAATGGATATGTGCTTGATGTTGATGACTATATGTGGGACAAGGTGTGCTATTATATAAAACAGCTTGAAAAGGAAGGCAAAACCCCGGTTCCTATATCTATTAATGTATCGAGAATGCATGTCTATCAGGAAGATTTTATAGACAGGATTAAAAAAATTACAAGCAAATATGATATCAATCCAAAGCTTATACCTTTAGAGATTACAGAAAGCGCATTTACAAGTGAAGAGAGTAGTCTTTATAGAAAGATTAAATCACTTCAGGATTGTGGATAATTTTGGTTCTGGTTATTCATCACTTGGAATGCTTAAGGATGAACATGTTGATGAAGTTAAGATTGATAAAACATTTGTGGATGATATAGCTACGGATAAGGGAAGAATTCTGTTAAAGAATGTTATACAGATGATCAGAGCTCTTGGAATAGACATGATAGCAGAAGGGGTTGAAACAAAGGAACAGGCTGATTTTCTTGTTAATAATGGATGTATCTATGCCCAGGGGTTTTATTATTACAGACCTATGCCAATAGAAGATTTTGTGTTATTGCTTGAAAAGTCAGGCAAAGAGTGATAAAATATCTGTCGGCGTATTTTAGATAATTGAGTTAAAAAAGGAGAAATAAAATGTCAGGACATTCAAAATTTGCTAACATAGCCCATAAGAAAGCTGCTAATGATGCTGCTAAGGGTAAAATATTTACAAGACTTGGTAAGGAGATTATGGTTGCCGTTAAAGAAGGTGGACCTGATGTTAATAATAATAGTAAGCTAAGACAGGTTGTTACTAAGTGTAAGGCAGCTAATATGCCTAATGATACAATTGACAGAGCTATTAAGAAAGCTGCAAGCACAGATATGTCTGATTTTGAATCAGTTACATATGAAGGATATGGTCCTAACGGAACAGCTATCATAGTTGAGGCTTTAACAGATAATAGAAATCGTGCAGCATCTAACATAAGAAATGCATTTACAAAGGGTGGCGGTAATGTAGGTACACCTGGCTGTGTATCATTTATGTTTGATAACAAGGGACAGATAATCGTAGATAAGGAAGAATGTGACAAGAATGCAGACGACCTTATGATGCTTGCTCTTGATGCCGGCGCAGATGATTTTAATGAAGAAGATGACTGCTATGAGATAACAACAGCTCCGGATGATTTTGGAACTGTAAGTGATGCACTTTCAAACGAAGGTGTAACATTCGCATCAGCAGAGGTTACTATGATACCTCAGACTATGGTTGAACTTACATCAGAAGATGATATTAAGAAAATGAGAAGAATACTTGCACTTCTTGACGAAGAGGATGATGTTCAGAATGTTTATCACAACTGGGATGAACCAGTAGAAGATGAAGAATAATGCTTTAATGTATTGTATTAGAGGCAGGCTGGCCCGCTTTTGGGTTTGACCTGCCTTTTTTTATGCTGTCTATTGTCTAAAGCTTATATTTGCCTTATATACACCAGCTGATCAAAATCAGTAAGTGAGTTGGATAATGTAAACTAAACTTTTTTAGGGGCTTTTATTTTGAATGATTTAGTGTTATTATTAAGAAAATATTTTGTAATTATCAGGGAAGATAATTATTAAGACGGAGAATATAATGCTTATAAAAGAAGTTCCAAAAGATGCTGAGCTTACGATAGAGGTCAGTGCTGCTGCAAGAAAGCTGGAGTTTAAGTCGCAATGTATAGATACAGGCATGAATTATCTGTATGCCAGACCTATAATTATAGATGGAAAAAGAGTCTCTTTTGAGGCTTCAGTTACTCTGTCAGTCAGTCTTGTATATATAAGGGAAGATAAGAATCCTGTTCTATGGAGAGGTGTAGGCATATCGACTGTCACTGAGAATGGAAAGCCGATGTATAAGATAACCTCATCCGTGGAAGGCTATGAGATGAACAGAAGACAGGCATTCCGGCTGTTTCTTGGATTAGGAGCAGTAGCACAGATAGGTATTAATAAAAAAGCTGTTAATGTTATTTTAAAAGATATAAGTGAGAATGGATTTTCATTCGTGGGAAATGAAGACATAGAGGTTAATAAATCGCCAGTTAGACTTGTATTTAAAGATACAGATGAAACCATAAGCCTTATGGGAGTCGTTGTAAGAAAAGTAAAGGCAGGTGAAAAAAAGATAATATATGGATGTACTTTAACATCATGTAACACAGATATTGTACATTATATCAATGCAAAACAAAGATACTATCTTTCAACAGCAAAGAATACCCAGATTAATGCCAACAGGGCGGCTATAAGAAATGCATTAAGAGAATCGCCTAAGTATATTAATAACAATAATAAACAGGTGAATAAAAAGAAAACATGATAATAAAAGCTGGAAAATAAAAAAGTATTAAGTGAAAATGAATTCAGCAAATTAAGAAAGTATTCAGTAAATAAAATGAATTCAGTATATAAAAAGGGAAAAAGGAATTGGAGAAACTAATATGAGGGAAACAGAAAGCGGTTTAGAAAAAAAACAAAAGAGAGAGTATGTAAGAGCAGAAATAGATGATCAGTATTCTATGACAAAAATCTGTCCTAAATGTGGAACTACAATGGTATATGCTTTTGGAGAGACATATGAATGTCCAAAGTGTGGAAATAAAGAATATACAGATTTTGGAAAAATAAGAGAATATCTTGAAACACATGGACCTCAGAATGCAGTGACTATTGCAGATGCAACAGGTGTCAGTGTAAAAACCATCCAGAAGTTTTTATATCAGGGAAGAAT
>OGMM01000177.1_pt1 | contig 37315 bp, 51 predicted proteins | sample 1573221 | NCBI WGS metagenome assembly OGMM01 (sample SAMEA2581988, study PRJEB24529) | metagenome | biome: Human gut stool | place: China | collected 2011 | reverse complement strand
GCCTTTCTCGCTTTGCTCAAAAGGATTTTAAGACTACCTTTGCGACATGGAGGTATATCCGCCGCAAGCGGCTGCAATACGCAACATTAATCTTGTTAAGTGTTTGTTTCCCACTGAGGACGAGACAGCGAAAGCATACAAGAAAAATCTCGATAGATTTATTAAATGTATGGAAAGCGATTCAAAAACCTTTACAACAAAAAAGGGTGAAGTCGTTAAATTATCTGATTGTGAATTTTCATTGCCACTAGTTTACAAAACTTTGCCGGTTAGTGAGGTATTAGGTGTAAGTAAAATTTACTACGCTGATGCAAATGGTGAACAAAAGGAATTAACACAACTTAATGCAGTTGGGTATTCACGTCTTGAGATGATTGTTGACGAAAAAACGGGCGAAATTACTGATTATAAGGACTCAAACGAATGGGATAATGACCTTAACGGAGGGACTTATATTGAAGTAATTACAAGGAACGCAAATGCAAACATTGCTAACGGCTCATATTGGTATGAGAAACGTGTCAATAAACCAGAAGCAAACGAAAGTGTTGGTAATCCTGTTTCAGAACCCGAAAAAACTCAACAAACTGATGACGAGGACGATGACGAGTAAACTTAATATATAGCTCTTGCAGTCTGACTGTGGGAGCTATGGTTTACCGTTTCAAACCAATTGAGTCATCATTATAGCAACTTTCTAAATTTATTTTTTATCAAAAAAACAATATATATGGATGAAAGACAAAAGAACAATTTAATGACACTATTAACATTGATTGTGGTACTTGGTCAATTTATTCTATGGATAATATTATTACTATTAGATAAAGTATGATAAAGCTTATAAATAATATAACACAAATTATAATATTATTAGGATGTTGTGCTATATCAATATTTATATTATTTGTATTAATTACATTTATCAAAAATGTAGACGATTTTGCAGCAATAACAAATATATATGACTATATACGTATGCAAAATATAACAATAAAGATTGATACAATATTATTTACAGTAATAGTAATATCCTATCTTAATAGAATAAACAATGCTATCTAGATTTGATTATCTTTATAGTAACTAAACAGAGAGCTAGCGCTGTAAAGACTAGCAATTAAATTAAGACTAACCAGAAGTTAGTCACAGACTGGTTAGTCATTTATTAACTAAACAAACTGTGCAAAATTATGTTATTCTAACATAATTTAATTAGGCTCTTCTAATTAGCCTATGCGTGGTAATAGAAAATATGAAATCTGAGAATCGCAAACTCACTCAGAAAGTAAGAAGCATAGATATATACATACTGATCAAGTATATAAAGTAGGAGTTGCCGAGAAATAAGACCCTCGATTGTGAAAAATATTGTTATTATAAATAACGGTATCGAGCGCAAGAGTCTAGCTAGTAAGTAGGATTCTCATAAGGAATCATTTCCACTATGAATCTAGTCACTAAATAAACACAATTAGCTACTGTGTGTAATAGTGAGTGTTGATAACACAAAATAATAGTATAGTTTTGGAAGATTATACTATTATTTTAAATAATCTACTATCTTATCCTAGGTATTAAGATAGTAAACTCTTAATATAAGAGTTTAAAGCAATCTAGAAAAACAGATGCTTTTTAAAAAACTCAATAACTTTCCAAGACATTGAGGACACCAGTTTCTTATATGTTACGCATGAGAGGTCGAATATACTCCTTGCGATATAAGTTTTAGGTGTAAAATGCTAATCGTTTATTTCTATATTGTAAGGATACAGCCATACTATCCTTTACTTTATTATTACTTAACCACACACTACAGTCTGTGAAGATAGTAGTGTTTTAAACTGATTATTAACTTAAATTAAGATAAAATGAAATGACTAAATTAATTAAACCAGTAATGATAGACAATATAATACGAAGTGGAGTAGTATTAAAGTCTAAGAAAGCTTATAAAGAAATAAGCAAACTTGAACTTACAAATTTATGTGCTATAAGAGCACATGATAATAGAAGTAGTTGCGCTTATTATAAGCCTTGTGCAGATATATCTATGTGTAAGCTTTGTTTCTTAAATGCTAATAATTATTTGAATGTTTTAAAGTATATAAAACATAATAAAAACAAATTTCCATTAAAATCAACATTATGAAAACAAGAAAACACTTTATCAGAAAGTACGAACTCTTAGCAAGATGTATTCAAACTAACTTAGAGTTATTTATACTACAATAGTAATGCAGCCAAGAGACAGTGGCAAGCCTGACAGAATGCAGAGCCTTAACTACATGTAGTATTAGTATCATCGTAGTGTGTGGTACAATTATTGTAAGCACTATCTAAACTCAGTATGAAGGAGTTTTCACTATTTTAGATTTGAAAAATAGTTCTGAGCATCTGTCACTAGATGAACAAAGAGTGACAACGTAACTATGCGTAAATAGTAGGGGACAGCATTAGCTGTCCTCTTTATATGTTTAATCAATAAACTAAAAAGATATGACATTAGAACAATTTCAAAATCTTAAAATCGGCGACATAGTAGTAGCTAAATTAGTTAACTCAAAACAAAGTCGCGTTAACCCTGTTACTAATATTGACAGAGGAAATCTAAAACTACACATCGGTAAGAGTGGAAAATGGCGTAGCTATTTGCAATTTGAAGTATTAACTGCGGATTACGTAGTTAAATGGATCAAACGAAGAATAGATAGTAAATCATCTCCTCATTTTACCATTGAAGTTAAAAGTGATACTGAAGTAACATTTAAAGTTCATAAAAAAGTACAATTCAATCAATGAAAAAGTTAACAGAACAACAAAAAGTCAGAAGGCAAATATTATTTAATATGCCTTATTTATTGCTTACGTTTCTTATTAAAGAAAAAGTATTAGATAGCTTTTTAGACGGCAGTAGTAAATATGCTCACGATAAAAAAATAAACCTAGAACCATTTTATACAAAATTAAGAGTTCCTAGTATGGCAATTGAATGTACACTTATATGGAGACATACAAAAGAAGGACATCATTTTTGGCAAAAACTCAACAATAAGTATAAAAGTATATGGGAAATGAACGATTCTGGCGCATTGTTATTACTATCAGATTATTAATATACTTGTTAATATTATTAGCAATAGTAACGACAATAGTATTTGTAGCAAATAGTATTTAATCAATAAATAATTATTATGCAAAAGTTAATGTATTTTTTATTTGGACTCATAACTGCATTATTTGTAGCTGTGATGATTATTGAACATCAAGGAATATATTTCTTTGATGAAGAAGTATACAGACTGTTATATACTGATTATTGGAATTATTGGTATTACTCTAAAGTAGTGATAATCGCACTATTTATATTCTGCGTATTATCTTTTGTATATACACTTGGTAGTGGATATAAAGATAAAGACAATGGATACAAAGAAATCAAACCAAGCTGATTTAGCAGATATATGGTGGGATAAATTTGAAAACTGGTATGAAACACATCCAGTAACAAGAGTATTAATTGTAATAGATGCAATATTAATAGCATTTATATACTTAGTATTAACTTAAAACATTATCAAAATGAGTGAATTTTTATTATTACATGACAATGAATCAGGAGGAAAGCCAGCCACTGTAAGAAAAAGTATTATTTCTTCAGTTCTTCCATCAGAAGATTATTCAGAAGGATCAGCTATCTTTACTAAACTTGATGATGGAGAAACTATGATTCTCGAAGCAAAAGAATCAGTAGAAGAGATTTATAACATGTTAAAAGATTAAACAACATTTATCAAAAATGAAATTTAAGTATGTATTTTGGCTAATTGCAGCAATAGTAGCATTAGCAATTTTTATCAGTTGTGCAAGACCTCGTAGTCCTAAAGAAAAACAAATCCATGAAACGGACACAATTGAACAAGTAGTAGCACCAACAGTACAAGAAGTGTTACAATGGCGTGAAAGTATGAGATTAGACAAGTATGTAGATAGTGTGTTCTTGGTTATGCCAGAACAAGTACTAACTCAAATACTTGTTACTAAAGGTACAGATTTATCAAATCATGAAATTGTTTCTATTTATATTAGTAACAAAGACTTTTATGATAAATTAATAAAGAGGAGTATGGATATACAAAAAGAATATATACCAGATAGTATGCCAAGGTCCTCATTACCACAAATTAATAGTGATACAATTCACCAAGCCATTAATTATTAGAGTAAAAAGAGAAGGTTACTTTAGTCTGTGAAGATAGAAGTAGCCGTCTTTACTGTGAGAATCAGTGACAAACATGTGGGGCTTATATCTAATCATTTTAGAGGGCAGTATTACTGTCGTCTGAAGGTAGGTGGAGGAGATTAGTATTAGTGCAGACGTTAAAACCATGTACTCCAATAAGATTAGTTTGACAGCTATATCTGCTTATGAGTTAAAACTAAGTGAGAGTCATTTTAATTAGTATTTCAATTAAGCTGTATTAGTGTAGAAGTTACACAACGATGTGAATCGTCAAGCCTGCAATATACTGCAATATATTGTATAAACTGTTACATGCCTTCTTTATTTACTGTAAGCGTACAGTAAAAATTGTGTGTTAATATATAATTAAGATTGATAAAACCATCTAGTTGCAGCTAGACGTCCTCAAAATATTGTATAATTAAAACTATTAAATATGAAAGAATGAATATTTTTAAGAAAATCAAACTGAAAATCAGTAGTTACAGAAGGCTAAAAGCCTATCATAGTAACATTAAACGACTTGCTGAATTAGAATTATTAGATAATCCTAAAAAGCAAAAAGAAGTTGCATTACGTTCACAATGTTTAATTCATGGGCACAAATGGAAAAATGAGCCTAATAACAATGAATTAAACATTCCTATTACTAAAAGAACTTATTGTGAAAGATGCGGTAAGTACTATAGTCAAGAAATTTATAAACAACTTTAAATTCATATCAAATGAAATCTTTAAACTTTGTAATTATTGGAATTCCTGCATCAATCAATCAGGAAAGTATTGTAACAGCAGTAGCTCTTATGGCTAAGAAACTTGGTTTATCAGAAGTACATACAGAAATACTTGAAACAAGTAAGTTTGTAACTAGCTCTTCAAATAAACAAATGATTGAAAATATCTTAAAAGACGTTATTACTGTGTGTACAGCAGCTGGTCTAATGAATATTGCTGCAATCAATGCTAACTTTTGGAAACTGATTGAAGATGGTAAATTAACTAGACCACAAATTGAGATGATGCTGGATGAAAAAGAAGTTACAATTGAGTATCTCAACAAAAAGGGATGCGCTTATATCTTTGATCTTTTAGTACAAGCAATTAGAGTGTTATAATTATGGGAAAGACTTATAAAGAATCTCATTTTCCAGGTTCTAAGCAATCAGGAAAAGCAGCTGAATATCAGTCTAAAAAGAGAGTTAGACATTCTAAAATGCAACCGTATAAAAGGGAAAGAGCTATTGTTTAACTAAGAATTACTAATTAAGTAGTTATGATAGAATCCAATCAACACAGAAGGTTATAACGCCAGACCCCTAAAGGTGATTAATACCTACGGACTATACAACGGTCAACCTTATTTAAGGTCAGGAGAAGGAAAAGGGCTAGCTATCAAATAAGGCGTACGAATAGATAGTATAACTTTCTATTTCTTTATTATTATGTGGACAAAAGAAGAACTAGAAAAGAAAACAAAAGAAGAACTGATAAATATTATTATTAAAATGCAGATAGATATTCGAGAAGAAAGAGATGAAATCTATCGCAGACATTTATCAGATACTTTATGGGGTTAATTCATTCACTTAAATAAATCAATTATTAACAATTAAAATCAAAAGAATTATGAAAAATTTTATGAACTTTGAAGGAATTATGTTAGGTGCAGCAATGTTGTGTGATAAAGTAACTGATGAATGTTACAACTTTGAAGCTGGAATGAAAGCTCAAGAAGAAAAAGACGGTAAAGTTGAAGCAGCAGCAGTTGCAGAAGCTAAGAAACAGATACAACAAGAACAGTTAGAACGTGATTCTATGGAAGTAAAACGTAGAATCAAAGAATGTGACAAAGCTGTTTCTAAAGCTGAAAGAAACGGACGTTTTGCATCAAAACATAAGAACATTATGAAGGACTTTTCTGAAGAACTGAAGAAAGCTCAAGCTCAGTTTGAAGCTACTGGTGATTACAAAGCTTGGGACAAAAAGTACTCAGAACTTACAGATAAGAAAGACGAAGCTATCGCAAAAGCGAAAGAAGAAGTCTTTGGTTCAAGATACGAAAATATCTATCTTTAATCAACATCCGTATTCTAAATGCTTTTATGCTAAAATAGAATAAAAGTCTAACCGCAAACTATATAAGTCGTATTGTCGCATTAAGGAGTTCGGGTAGATTGAACTGAATTGACAGTTCTATTTAATGCTTTTATGCTAATAATAGGAATACATGCCTACTGATCATGTGCTATAGTAGATCGTTTCTTCACCCCGTATGCTTTATGCTCCAAGGGTATGATTCTCAGGGAGAATCCTGAAGAATAGTCTCATAGACGAAAAACAGTAAGTATATCAAAATACATATACATATAGTACTTATATGTCTATATTTCAATCGAGTCTCTAGCTTGCTAGATGAGCACTTGGTATAATATGTATTCTGTCAAAGACTATAAATTCTAAAGTAATAGCAGCTTTATGCTATTATATACTAGATTTAATGCTTTTATGCTCATAATCAACGGTATGTACTATTACTTTAGAATTACATATTAAGTATAGAGAGTTTGATCGCTCTCTATACTACTAAAAGAGTATATTGCACTATTATATCAACCCAATGATATATGAAAACTCGTGTATGATGTATATCTCTCTAATTGAGGCGTTATCCGGTCTGCTAGGATATGAAGGCGCAGAGGTGTGCAAAACTCTTTATATTTACAACTTAAAATTATTTATCATGAGCTATATTGCAGCAGATATGTGGGGTGAACATCTATTCTATAATAAACCTGTTAGATATGTTCATGAAACAACAAAAAGAAGTTGGTGGATAGATCCAAAACATAATAATTCTATTAGTGTACCAATAGGTACGGCTAAACTATTTAATGATGCAGGATTCTTATATACTCATTATGTACCATTTGATAAAAGAAATATGTGTTTTGGAGACAATCCTATAGAAATAAAAGTATATTGACTGTTAGGTCATTGGATGAATCGTTTGGACGAGGGTTCGACTCCCTCATGCTCCACGTTGGAAATTATGATAATACAATACGCCCATGCTTGTTTTAACACCCTGCTATAAGTAATTGTTATTAAGTAGACGCAATAAAGGTATTGTTTATTGGGTTCTAAAGTTTCTTTCCCTAAAAGAAGCAAGCGGGGCATTATGGTTTTGACAGCGAGGATGAAAATGAATAGGTCAATAACGTCAGAAATGACAAATCTTTTGTAACAGACTATACTCGTATCGCAGCGTGATACGATAAGTCAACGGCTAAGCTAATGTCGTAAAAAGCTGGTTAAGAAATACTATGGATGTAACGGGTAACATCACAACACTGATAAGGTTGAGTTATAGGTTCGAGTCCTATTAGTATTACAAATTATCAAAATTAAAAACAAAAAAGTATGAGTATATTAGATTTATTAAAGGAAAAGACTGCCAATGAAAAACAGAACTTTTTAAATTCTATAAGAATTAAAGCATCTGCTAAATTAAAAAACACAGACGATAATAAAATAATAGATATAATAAGTATAGTAGATGCATTTAATTCATCTTTATCTGTTACTAATTTAATTGAACAATCTTCATGTATTCCTAAACAGAATATAGTTTTACCTACAGAAATATTAGGTCAAGGTGTAGATCAGATACCTTTACAAAAATATGATATTATCAGAGCAAAAATAGGAGGGTGTGAACATTATGGAGTAATCTATAAAATAGATACTGAACTAAATATTGCTTGGACAGTAAGTATAACTAGCGATATTACTTTAAATAATCTAATTCCTATTAAAAGAAGCAGATTATTTAAAACATTCTTTGTAGCTTATTTTCATCCTGTATTCTTAGACAAGAACAACTACACTTTTTGTAATGTTTTTGATAATAAAGAAGAATTTGACGAAGCTGTAAGAATCATTAAAAAGTATTATAAAACAAATTTTAGAGTATGAAAACAGATTATAACAAAACAGCAATCATTCCTTTAGATTATAATAAAGGAGATAAAGGTTTATGACTAGCAGTTAAAAAGAATAATAAATATATTCTAAGATTACTAGCTATATTTGAAACAGCTCTCATTGAACAAATCAAAATAAGCAACAGAGATTTGTTTGATTATAATGTATTTTACAGTCTAAAAGAAGCATTATTAGATTATGATTTTACTTTAACTAAAAAGAATTATAATCAATTAGATGCTTTAGCTTCAATAAATGAAAAGAAACATTATGAACAATACTTAAAAACATTTTGTAGATGAAAAAGACTTTAAATCAATTAAAGGCAAGTAGAAGGAACTTATCTCTTATGCTTTTAGCTGGTATGATTACTAATCTGAAACACATTAAACATTTTGTTAGAGATACAGAAATAGTAATAAGAATAGATACTCTATTAGCAGCTATAGAAAGACTCCAATCTTCAATTAAAGAAACTACTTATGAATCGTGGTCGGCATAAAAAGAGTAAAGAAAAAGAATTTGATACTCAAGCAGAAATCTTAGATACTATACGAAAAGAACTTTGGATATTATTAGCAATATATGAAGATCAATCAACATATAATATGAAAGATTATTTTGCAAAAGCGTGGATTAGTAGTAATGATGGAAGAAACTATCATAGTATAGTTGGATGGTATATTAATAGTACGTATTATCTTGATGATTTTATATGTAAAGTTAAAATAACACTTGATGGAGCAACTATTAAAAATAGTATCTATCTAATTAAATTTGAATTTGGAAGTAATTCAAAAATATTTAAATATAAACATGAATAAAAAAGGCTTAAGAGGTTTTATTAGGAATAAATTGCCTAAGACTTGGGAAATTGTTCTTACAAGAGAACGTAAACTTACTGCGTTCATTGAGTATGTATATGAATCAACTCCATCAGTAATGAAGGGAGGTAGAGGTTGGCGACGTGGTGTACATAACATTACAGTCGGATACAATAGATGCAAAATCTATGAAATGTTTCAAGCTGAAAAGAGTAAAGAAGGCTTGATATATTGGGTAGGCATCTATAATAAAATTAAAGATCTTGAACATCAAATGAATTAACATGGAAATTGTTCAATATGTTCGCTGGACTGAACCAGGAGAGCGAGAAAGACTACAAGAAGTAATGCAGCAATGCAGTGGAGAAATGGAATTTAGAAAAAAAGTAGCTTCTGAATTCAACATTAGTCCAATGGATGCAGCAGTTGTAGTAAAGAGATTCAAAAACGAATTTATCAAAATACTTAAAACAAAAGGATTATGTTAAAAGCAGGTATGTGGATCGCACAAGGTCCAGAAACTAATGTATTACTCTTATTAAGTGGAGTAGAACCATTATTAGAAGTAGTAGGTGCAATTGATCTTAATTACTTTAAACAGAATGGTAAAGCTAAAGATCTTACTAAAGACAGTCCTGAAGTAGTAGATATTATGATGTATCCTGAAAAGTATACATTTGCATTACCGTCTATTACTGAGGTAGTTGATAATGTAGGTATTGGTGATTTACAGACTCTAGAAGGCTTAGGAGAAGATTCTAGAAAAGATAAAATCATCGAAGAAGGTATTGCTTACTATAAATCAACTTTACCATTATATGGTGTAGAACAAGCTAAAGTAAGAACTAGACTGCATTTAAAGAAGAAATACAGCCTAAAAATGTCTCAAGCTAACTATGTATTTACTGTAATTTGTAAAGCACTTAACAGAGAACCATAATGAGCGATTTTAAGAGACTTATTGAAGCACTCAATGCTGAATTAGAGGAACCTTATAGGTTTACTTTAGACAAGATTATATCTTCTGCAAATTTTGATACTAAAGTATTAGGATATGCAGATAGTGTATTGGATGATTGGGCAAATATACCACCTAATTTAAAATCTAAGATAGTTACTAGTAACACTTGTCTAAGTATCAATAAGTGGATAAATAGAAGACTGTGGATGGATATTCTTAACAATCTATTAGAAGATAAAATATTAAGTCTTCAGACTAGATTAGTAAGAGTAAGGATTGCTATTAATATGTCATTGAAAATGGCATATCCTCTCAATGAAGAAGAGAAAGAAGAATGGAGAGAACATATCTCAGATGTATTCTACAAAAGATGTCTAGCAGTAAATAATTATTATTGCAAAGAAATTATAAAACTTCCCTTCTGAATTTAAGGATTGTAGTTATTGGGTTAACTACAATCCACTAAAATTTAGCTATATGACACAAGAAATAATAGATCTAGTGGAGCAAGCTAAACAAGGTTCTCAAAAAGCATTTAGTAAGTTATACTATAAGTATAAAACTGATATTTGGTACACTATTATGGGTGTAGTTAAGAATACAGATGTTGCTGATGATTTAACATCAGTAGTATTTACTAAAGCTTATGAGAAATTATCTATGTATACTCAACATATTTCATTTAATATGTGGTTAAAGACTATTGCTGTTAATGCATCAATAGACTATATACGTAGAAACAAAAAAGAGCAATTAAATAACTATGTTGATGAGGATGAAAATCCAATTCAACTATCTGCTTTAGAAAAAAGTCCTGAAGAAGACTTAATTCTAAAAGAGAAGTTAGATATAGTCTTACAAGCTATACCTACTCTTAAGAAGAAATATAGAGATTTAATTAATGCTCGTATAGATGGTATGTCTTATAAAGAGATAGCCAGTAAGCTTGCAATGAATGAATTAGCTGTAAAAGGTGATTTAAACAAAGCAAGACAAAAACTTAAACAGAAAACAGATTATTAACAAATACTTTCAACAATATGACTAGTTTTTGTTTACTCCTTTTAGGAGCATTAGCATCTTTTATCATTTCTAGAATGTGTAAAAGTGCTAGTTTGTACGTATTCTTAGTATGCGTACTTTTACTAGGCTTTGTTGTAGGTACTGGAGTAAAAAAGGTAGTTGCAAATACCTCAGATACTCCTTCTCAAGAGTTAGTTGTTACTATGGCTCCTAATCCCACATCTCAAGGTTCTACTGCTTTTGTAGGGACAGTAGATAACCAATCTTATGAAATGGGTCAGGAAGACGGAGGTGAGACGTTAGTAACAACTGATAGAGAAGATATACCTACCATGCCTAACAATGCAGAGATAGAAGATGACAGTTGACTGCACTTAATTTCATAATTTAAGTGTATTAATTGTTAAGTTATTAATTTATTTAAAACATAATCAATATGGCAAAAAGAAATAAAGGTGGAAAGACTCCAAGTGCAAAAGCAGCAAGAAACTTAGAAGCTTTGAAAAAAGCTAAAGAAGCAGTAGAAGCTTCAGCTAAAGTAGAAACAACAAAAGTAGAAGATTCTAAACCAGAAGAAAAGAAGCCTGAAGAGAAACCAGCTGAACGAAAGAAAGGTGGTGTCTATCAGACTCCAATGGGTAAATCAGCATATGAAACTCATATGTTGTGCACAAAATCACCGTATATGAGTCTACTTTCTCTTAAGATTGAGAAAGACAGTAAAGGCATTGAAAATATCAAAGCCGAGTGGAAGAACAATGAAACTAGTGAAACTACTAGTGTTCTATTCCCAGTATCTAATGTAAAGGAGGGAGACGGAATTGACGTCAAACGGATTAAGGAAGGAATTAAGAATCCTATTCCTGCTGAAGTTCCTGAAACTAAGCCAGTTGAGGAGCCAAAGAAGGAAGATCCTAAATCTACACCTACTGAAAAGAAACCTAAACAGCAGAAGCCAAAGAAGGAAAAAATAGAAGAAGTAGAAGCTGAAGAAATTGACATCAGCAATGCTCCAACTATTAAACCAGCAGCAGCTCCTGCGCCTAATATCGTAACTCAAAACAGTGACAGAATTGATGCAAATCACTCAGTAGATTTGATGAATGCAATTCTGAAACGCCGTGAAGAGATTAAAGACGATCGGGCAATGTATCAAGCAACAGGAAAACAGGCAGACCTTATGATGTTTGTATTAATTCAGAAATGGAATGACCAGTTCAAGAATGATGCAAAAGAACAAGGTTTTACTGTGAACGAAGAAATGTTTGCATATTTGAATGAAACAGCTTCTTTGTTCCTCGGTGTTAATTTGCTTCCTAGCAAAACATCTGATGGACAGCTTGAGATTAACTTCAAAGATGCTGTCGCAAAGACAAATCCTGAAATGCAGAAAGCTTTAGAACAAGATGCTAAAGTTCCGCAAACTCAGGAAATGCCAAAACCCGAAGAATGTGTTACCGATGAACAGAAAGTAGCAGCAATGTGTACTATTATGAACATGCGGCACAAGCAGAAATCAGGAGGTATAGGTAAGAACGTAGCAAATATGATTGAATTTGCACGAGAAGCCTATAAGCTTGATAAAAATGCAGAACCAGCACAAGTATTAGCAACTGTATTGCTTAAGATGAAAGAAGCAGGACGGAATGCTACATTGCTTGAAGGTTGTGCAAATGCTATTTGGGGTAACCTAACAGGTAATTTGTCAGTTTTAGCATCTCATGCTTGGCTTAAGAATCAATTAACAACATACAACGATGCGCAAGTTGCTAATGTTGTGAAAGTATTCTTAGCTAAGAAGATTACTGATGAAACTGCAAAAAACAATAATTACGAAGAAGAAGCAAAACGGTATTCTCAATTAATTAGTGGAACTAATGACGATCTGATCAATCGTATTATTACTTCTGCTAATAATGAAGGTAAAGATGAAGACAAACTTGTATATCCGGAAATCAAGGGTCTGAATCTTAAAGGTAAACACATTTCAGCAATAAAGACTGTAAACAATCTACGGATTGCTTATGGAGCAGAAATGAATGACAAGATGTTGAAACAAGTAATGCAGAAAGTATCTAGCTTGTACACATCAACCTCTTTGAATCCTCTTACTTTCTATATTGAGAAATCTGCGTATGCTACTAAAAAGTAACAACTAACGCATTATCAAAATGAGTAAAAAACCAACAGTTTTGTTTACGCTAGTAATGCTAGCTTTCGGTGGATATGTAGGATTTGTAACTAACTATACGAATACTGCCACCGCACATGAGTATGTGATTCCGAAGTTCACAGATGTACCTCGGACAAAAGACTTTAATATTGATATTAATTTGAACAATAACGCTATAAAATTAAATGGACAAAGCAACCCAGAACAAAATATCAATGTTGAAATCAAAAAGAAAGACAGTATCATCTATCTAACTTCTATTGTAGAGAAGGAAGTACCTAAATACATTAAGGTAAGAGAACTGCCATCAGTTAAAGAGAATAAAACCACTTGTACGGATATTCTCCAAAGACTGAAACAACAACAATCAGAGAAGATGAATCTGAGTCGCAACTAGAACAGCCAATGCGATTATAGAGCTATAATGGTGTATATCCAGAGATATCTAAATCAAAGGATTAGAAAGTAAATGGTTAGATTACTTTCTTAAAATTAAGATAGTACAGAATATTAGTAGGAATAGAGTATAGCTACAACTATAGGCTATTACTGAAAGTATAATAACTTATTGTGTTTATATACTATCTATAAACTGAAGAGGCAATAAGATAGAGGGAGAGCGTGTACAACCCTCTTGTTTTTGGTGAGAACCGACTGGAGACAGAAACAGAAGACGCAATTAGTAGAGAGCAGTCTACAAAATTAAACAGTACAAGGGGAACGAAATCCTCTTAAGTTACTCGCAGACTTATCATAGTTTGAATCAAGAAGGAGTAATAAACACGATGATGCCCAACAAATCGTAGTGTCCAAGACTACGTGCTGAACATTATCGAGCATATAACGCTCTAGGGTAGCTCCAAACTCCCCTTTATGGCACAGACCATATAAAAATGTCAGTATAGTGTTCTATACTTATCTAAACAGTTATATTGTAACTTAATACGTTTAGAGATAGTATATATGAAGGTACTTAATTATAATATTATAGCACTACTTATTGAAAAAATATTGATAGATTACCTGGATTAGGCGTAAAGCCTATGCGCAATGTTATGTTAATCAGTACATAGCTAATCCTAAGCTTGTATTACTATACACTCCAGTATAGAGGGATAGAGTGACAAAGTGAGTAGTAGATTGTGTGCCTATTGGCTGAGTAGCAATGATCCAATGTTAATAAATAAGGAATCCTGCAACGGACCTCTTTAGGAAATAAGGAGTATGTGAGTTCAAGTAATATTATAATAAACTCAGTTGTTATCTATCTGAGTATAAACCTAGAGTGCTTTGCAACAGGAACATAAAGATAACTAGCGGATGAAGTGCGCAATAACACTATTTCAATACTAAGCGGAAGACATAAAGCTTAGAAGTACTAAATAATTTTATCCAGAAGCATAACTGGAGTTTTATCAAATTTGCACAAGGTGAGATACTCTATCCTTAAGAGTATATGTGAAAGTGAGCATCGCCCTACTCCTAGGTTGAAGAGAAGCAGACACATTAAGAGACGGACACGAAGCAGACCGGAGAAAAATCTGTGCATTGCACTAAGTAGTAGTCTTAACGGGAAGTGACAGAATGTAAATCTATTTAGGAAGTCTCTCCGAGAGAATTAACATGTTTAACCCTTTTGAATAATGAGGAAGTTCAATGGTAGGTTTTAGGACGAGTAGTGATAAGAAGACGAAAGTAAATCCGAGCCACCCTCGACTGTACAATATAATTGCTGACATTTGAAACATTTAAAGTATATTGCGCAACAATATATGTAAAGTGACGCTGATTCCTTACATTAAAGGATGATAGGTGGAAATCCTAAAGTTATGTGCAGAATAAGAACAAAGTCGTAAGTACACGCAGCCTTAGAATAAACTATTAGGCTATAGAGTGGGTGTTTTGAAACATAAACAGCTCAAAATAAAATTCGGTAGAAGTATTACCGATAGTGAAGTAACAGTTGTAGGTTATGAATCATATGCAGTACTCCTTACTATAATAGGAAAAAGAGCACGTTATAGTTACTGTTAGGCTCTTTAAACAATCAGAAACTAGCATAGCATTCGATTTTCAGATAATTTCAGTTATAATGTTATTTGATGGGTATAAATCTCCTACCGTTGGAGTCCCGTTGTATCTTTTTAGGTATTAACTAGCATAGCATTCGATTTTCAGATGTCGAATTACATATCTTTTCATAGTTTAGTATTGATAATTTTATGAAGAACGGCTGACTCATCTGTCTCATGAGTAAAGTCCTACGGGGAATGCCGAGTGAAGTAATAACATCACGTTCTAGTAGTAATGTTAATAATACGAAAGCTTATCTTATAGTTTTTTCAGATTACTTATCAAATCTTAGCAGAATTTCGTTATAGAGTTTTACTGTTTGAATACAAGAAGTGGTTTTTAAGTTTTTAATAAACGAATAGATATTAGATGCTATTCCACTTAGATAAAAGAACTCTATAGCTTACTTTTTTAGATTAACTTAGTATTAACTTACTCCGTAGGTGGAATCAACCACGGAATCAAGAAAGGAGAAATTATGGAAACAACAAAATATGAAAGCGTGTTCAAAAATCCAGAAGGTTTTACTCAGCAAGAAATTACTCAGTTACGTACTAAAGTAATTGCGTTTAGCCGTGCTTTAGTTGGTCGGCGGTTGGCAATCCCCGTAAGTGATTATTTGGATTTGAATTACAAGAAGAAACTAGCTGGTGATATGCCGGGTCTTGTACTTGCAAATCCAATGAAGAAGTATATGATTGAAACTGTTGATTTGTTCAACGTAGATATCGTGCGGACTGCAAATGGTAAGATTGTTATTATGTTTAATAATGACGAAAAGTTGCAGTTTGATTTACGGGCAGATGTAGATATCGTATTGAAAGCTGGTCCGAAAGATGTTCAAGATGCTATCTTGAAGTTTGAAGCAACTGGAGAACGGTCTCCGTTCTGGAATGTTAAGATGGTAACAGAAGTTGTCACTCAGTTGAATCAGAGTAATTTGACTGATCTTAACAATTTTATTGATGAATTGGCAAATCAGGGAGCTTCTCTGGAACAAATCAATAAGATTACTAAGGACGACACTACTGCTTACTACAAGAGCATTGACGAGTAATTAATCTTAAGTACATAAAGCTATGGCAACAAATAAAAAGCCAATAGATTCATATCACTTGCAGATGTTACAGCTAATTATGTCTGATCCTCGTATTCAAAATAATTTGCTAATGGATGGGAGCAAAACAATTAAAGTTGGATATGATGGAACAGTATTAATAGGACGCCACAAATATGGTTGGGTAAATAAGTGGTTTAATTCCTATTATGTAATAGACTTTTTTAGTTTAGTACAAAGAATAGCTTTTATCATCACAGGTGTAGAAAGTAACAATTGTGATAAGTCAGGTTTGGTTGGGTTTCTGACAGAAGCAATTGATAAAGTACTTAAGAAAGATGAAAAAGAAAAAGTAATCGAGTTATTATTGTATTACTGTACATTACTTGATGAAAACAGTCCATTGAAATTGACCTATGATATTACAAAAGATGACCCAGGCTTTGATAAAAATATGGGTAACAACAGCAAGCGACGCAAAATGGTTGGGGTAGCAAATGCTTGCATAGATTTTGGGTATGAAAGAATACCTGTCAGTTTACATGTTGAAGGAGATTTATAATCGAATATATACATTTGGTTGGGTTCGTATTGAGTAGAAAATAATTGAAAATCAACATAAAATCAGTAAGAGTATATACATTTGGTTGGGTTCGTATATACTCTTACTTACTTGCCTCTGATAATGTTACTAAGGTAACTAAGTGTTGGAAAGCCGAGAGAAGAAGAATCGGATGCCGTATCGAGATGTGACAGAGGCGCTAACTCTTTGATCTTGTCTGTCTTATTTCTTAATTTTATTGTTATTCATATCAGCGGTCTGTGAAGATAGCTGATATTTTAAGTTATTAGACTTTGATCGGTCTATTAACTACACAGGTAGACTTTCTAATATACTATGTAATTAACTAATTGTCAAATTATTAAAATCAAGTATATATGAAAGCAAATAAATTTATTGAACAACGTGATAAACTATCAGCAGACATTACTAAGTATTGGAATATTATTTCTATTGAGAATGTAGTAAATCGTAATTATCAGCGTACTTACGATTTGAAAGAACTTTATAATACAATTAAAGGTCTTACAGATGATCGAGTAATTGTTAAATTAAAGATACTATGTATCAATATAGGTATAAAGAAATTTAGTGATTTGCCAGCTGATTGTAATCAATTGGATGTATTTAAGCTATGTGAATTGCAAGAAATGAAAGTACATCTAAGTCGTATACGAACTTTGAACCCTGTTCTTAAGTCTAAGAAAGGTAAAAAAGCTCTGAATAAGACTGAAGTTTTAACTTCAAACTGGGTTAAAGCACGAATAAAAGAACTCGATTTAGAGATTCTGAAATTAAAAGAGAAACTTACTAAGTTCAATGAAGAAACAGAATTTGATGATTCTGCTGCTCCAATGTGCTTAGCAGCTTAAAATATAATAAGGAAGCGATAGGGAGAGTACATACGGGAAATCTTAAAACATTAACCTATTCAGCTTCCTTTAGTTTTTAACTATTAAAATCAATTGTTATGAATCAAGATACTAGAAATAAGAAAAATGCTAAATACCAGCAAAACTTACAGAAACGTTACGGATTAACTAAATCCTCAGATTATAAAACTATGTGTAGTAAAGGGATATCTTTGTCAGAAAATATTAAGCCTATGACAAAGGAATTTGTAACTACTCGTCGTCATGATAAGATAGTAAGTAGAGAAGTATATACTTATAAGTGGACTCCTGAAGCTACTAATGCACGAAAGGAGTATCATGAAGCTAAAAAAGGTATAGCTAGTATTCCTAAGAAACCTATACAGGTGTCTGATAAGAAGGATAAAAAACAGTTATTAGAAGAACGTCCTTATTCTGGTTACCATAAAGAATTGGTACAGAATCTATATGGTAGCAATAAAGCAGAACGCATTGCTAAACAACAAGCTTATAAAGCAGCTCATGAAGAGAAAATTAAGAAAGTAGCTAAACAACTTGAAGAATTTAAGATGTCTAAGAAGTTACAGTATTTAGAACAAAGACCGTATAAAGTAGTTATAGCTACTACAGACGATAAAGAGTTTAAGACAAGCTACTCTAATCTACCTATCGAACAACTTACTAAAGTAGTTACTAAATTGAATACAAAGTTATCCGATAAATATAGTAACTACGAGTCTATTACGATAGTAGATAGAGCAACTTTAGAAAAGAAATGCTTTGCTAAACATTTGCCAGAGATAAAGCAAGCAGCGTAGAGCGACAGACTTTTAGCAGGATAGTCTATAAAGAATCCTGCCTCATGGGGTATTCAGCTAGTAGGCAAGCGCAGGGTACAGGGAGGAATATTAGAGAGACTCTAATACACTATTTATAGTGCTGCAACCAATCGGCATCATGGGTTCGATTCCCATATACTCCACTAAATTTATACGCTATGAAGATAAGAGGAAAAACAGTATATGTCTATGATATTGAAGTTTTCCCAAATGTATTTCATTGCACAGCAAAGAATACTGAATCAGGGAAGTTTCATAAGTTTGAGATATCAAGCAGAAAAAATCAATTATCAGAATTAGTTGATTTCTTTCGTGTACCAAATATTAATGCACCATTAAAATTTGGAGATCTCTATACTACTGAAACTCAAATTGATTCAAATAAAATCTTTGCAGGATATAATAATTTACATTATGATAATCCTATTATTAACTATATAATAGATTATTATGATATACTTAAAAATAAACCATATCTAAGGATATGTGATAGTATTTTTAACTTAAGTAGAACCATAACTACATCTCAAGCAGATGATAATATAGAAGCGTGGAAAAAATGGAAATATCAAGTATGGTATGATTCATTTGATATACTTACTATGTTATATTCACAGAAATTGCGTGTTGGATTGAAGGAAATGCAAGTAACTATGCAATATCCTAATGTTCTAGAATTCAATGGAGACTTTAATAAGTTTCTAGAAGAAGATAGAATAGAAGAGATGATTGAGTATAATGTGAATGACGTTAATTCTACTGAAAAATTATTAAATCTGTGTTCTGAAGATATAGAATTAAGAATAGCTATCGAAGATGAATATAAAGTAAGAGTATTAAGTAAAGATGGAGTAAACATTGGAATGAAAATTCTAACGCAGAAATATCTTGAAAAGACTGGTTTAACATGGTGGGATATTAAAGACTTGAGAAGCCCAGCAGATGTTATAGACCTAAACAAAGTAATATTGCCTTATATAGAATATAAAGATCCTATACTTCGTAATGTACTATCTGATATGAAAAAGCAGATAGTATCACCAGGTAGAAAAGGATACGAAAACAAATTTGTATTTAGAGGATTAAAATATTCTGTAGGAGTTGGTGGTATTCACTCTGAAAACAAACCTGAGATAATTATTCCTAAGGAAGATGAAATGTTAATAGATATTGATGTTGCATCTCTGTATCCCAGTATGATAATAGAGTATAAATTCTACCCAAAGCATTTGGGTCCTGAATTTCTAGAAGTTTATAATCAAGTTAAAGATGAACGAATAGAAGCAAAACATAATGGTATTAAGACTAAAGATAAAACGCTTAAATTAGCATTAAACGGTCTTAGTGGTAATCTACAGAATGAACATAATTTCTGTTATAGTCCTTTCGCAGTAATGCAGATTAGAATAAATGGACAATTACTATTACTTATGTTAGCAGAAAGATTATCTGATATTGGCTGTAGAATAGTACAGGCAAATACAGATGGTTTATTTGTTCTTCTTAAGAAGAATCTGTATGAAAAATTACAAAGTATATGTAAGGAATGGGAACAACAAACGAGATTAACCCTAGAGGAAGATCGTTTTGAAGCTATGTATCAGTATGCTATTAATGATTATATAGCTGTAAAAGAAGGTTATCAAGCAATGAAGAAATTGTTTGAAACTGAACCAGAAAAAGCTCTAAATAAAAAGAAGAAGCCTTATACTTCTTTAGATATGATTAAAGATGATTATATCAAAGAAAAAGGTATGTTCATCACTAAGGTATTACTTGGTAAGGGAATGTCTGCAAAGATTATTCCAGAAGCTATTAGAGATTATTTTGTTGATAGTATTCCTGTAAAAGATACTATCTACAATTGTAAAGATATTAAGAAGTTTCTTACTTACCAGAAAGTAGATAAGAAATTCTCTGTAGAATATAATGGAGAACTGATACAAAGAATCAATAGATTTTATGCATCTACTAATGGTCCTTATTTATATAAATGTAAAATAGTAAACAGAGATGTTGAGATACCGCAATATCTTGTATGTCTCAAAACAGGAGAAAGTATAATAACTACAGATCCAAATCAGTTTTACTATAATTCTAATGTAGAACAGATATTACCTTATAGTTCAAAGATTATAACTAAAGGTACTAGAGTAGACTATACTAATCTACTTACTGCATCTGGTGTTACTATACTAAACAAATTTGATAATAAACCTATAGAAGAAAGAAAGATCAATTATCGCTACTATTTAAAGGAAGCGTTAAAGATCATTGAAGAATTAAAACCAAGACAACTAACGTTGTTTTAACAAATATTTCCAGATTGTATCAAAAGTTAGTTCATAAAGTACTATATTATGATACTAGAATTAGATACAACATTATTAGATATTTTTGGAGAAATATCAATTAATCAGTTAGTATTTTTAACTCTTGTGTTGAATGATAATCAAAGTAATAATCAAGACGTTCACAAGTTTCTCAGCCGAATAAGTGAAAACGACATACAAGAGTTAATCGACAATGACCTTATCTCCTTTACTACTTCAGGAGATAATAAAATTTATAGTCCTACAGAAAAACTATTATCAAGTGTAAAACAAGATAAGACATGGTTTGATGAGTTCTATGAAGTATTTCCAGTGTATGTTTTAAGACCAGATGGTACTAAAGGTTTTTTACGATCTAATATAAATAAGTGTCGTAAAGAATATAATCGTATCGTAGGTAAATCTAGAGCAATGCACGAACACCTTCTTCAATGTCTTCAATATGAAATTGAAAACAAAATGATAACTGGTAAAATAGGTTATATGAAGACGATGTGGAAATGGCTCACTCAACATGAGTGGGAGGTTATTGAAGAGCAAATGAGTTATGAATCTGAAACGCCTGTAAGTTATGGAGAATACGGAACAAAATGCCGTTAAAATACTACCTTTTGAGTCAATATCTCAGGTAGCAAATAAATCCATAAACTACATTAAAGCTAGAAAAAATCATAGTATAGTATCATTAAAAACTAGATGGGATAAATTCAATAAAGCTACTGGCGGAATTGAACCAAATATGATATTTACTATAGCTGGTATATCAGGTAGTGGTAAGAGCTCAGTTGCAAATATGTTAGTAATGGATTTAATTGATCTTAATCCTGATCAGGATATCGTAGTATTATACTTTAGTTTAGAGATGGTAGACTACAGAAACGTTGGTCGTGTAATAAGTAATAAAACTAAGAAAACTGTATCTGAATTGTATAGTTCAGTAGAAACACTTAGTGATGAAGACTTATTAAGAGCTGAATCGGCAGCTGAAACCATTAAGAAATACAATATATACTTTGTTGATAAAGTGTGTAATGTAGAAGAAATAGGTAATACTATAGATTACTTTCATAATACTGTAGCTAACGGTCGTTGGCTAATAGTAGTATTAGACCACGTTCTTCTAGTAAATGGAGAAGGTGGAGAAAGAAGTACAATAGTCGATTTACAGAAAATGTTTATACAGAAGAAAAAACTTTCTAACACTAGTATAATACAGCTTTCACAGATGAATCGTAATATTGAAAGTCCTGATAGAATTAATAATCCAAGTACTCACTTCCCAATGAGAAGTGATTTATCAGCATCTGACGCAATATTTCAAGCTAGTGATTTTGTTATTGCTGTTCACAGACCAGAGATACTTAATCTAGCTATATATGGAGTACGTCGTCTACCTGTAAAAAATAAGGTTTATATGCATTTCTTAAAAGTAAGAGATGGTGAACCCTGTATATTAGAATTTGAAAACGAACTTCAATATGGCAATCTAATTGAAACAAATACTGCAAGTGCTGAAGAACAAAAAGTAGTATTTAAACAAATTAAAAAAGGCTGATTATGAAAGGTTTTACAATTAAACTTCCGAAACAAAATATTGACCCTCAGGGTTCTTTGAAAAATCGTATATTAAACGAAGTTAAAAACCGCTTACCGTTTGCTAAATGGTATGGAATTCACACTCCGGAAGATCCGGAATACAGTATATCATATGCAGGTCCTGAAGACTTGCTATGTTTTGGATGCAATCGAAATGCACATTTCTCTGCATTCAATAAAAAATATTATCGACCGACATGTTCATATGATAATTCACTTACATGTCCGTTCGCAAATCGAGCATTTAAGTTGCGTCAATATGATGCTATTTCAGAATTTGATTTAGCATTAAAACGATTAGCAGAATATGCTAAGATTATGGAAGACTATGAAGAAGATCGTGGTTACGATTTTACTTACATGGGTCAACCTGTACGTATTTACCAGAAGTTTATTCAAATTGGTTATACAATTATTCCTATTGATAATCCCAGTCTGTTTTTGAATAACTATCGTAAAGCAGATAAAAATAATATAGTAAATGTTATTATTAATATTAGTAACAGTACTACTGTTAACAATATTCTCAATAATGAATAACGAATAACTTTACGTTGTGTAAAAATTTCAGTTTTTGTCAGATAATTTCAGAATCTCACAGGTAAAGCATTAACCTATTTTAATATGTTAATACTACCAAAAGAGAAAAGTACACCACAAACGGTGAATCCGAAGTTTTTAATTTTAGCCGGAAGACCTAAGGCTGGTAAATCTTCTTGTATTGCATCTCTCGAAAATAATTTAGTAATTGATCTTGAAAATGGATATACTGCATTATCTGCTATGGTAGTCCAAGCAAGATCTATTCAAGATTTCGCAGATATTGCAAATGCTTTAAGAAATGAAATTAAGAACAATAATGGAAAATTTCCATATAAATATATTACTATCGACAATGCTACTAGATTAGAAGAGATGTGTCTAGACTACGCAGCAATACTTTATAAGCAAACTCCACAAGGTAAAAACTGGCAAGGTACTGATGTACGTACACTAGCACAAGGTAGTGGATACCAGTTTTTACGTACTGCTGTTAGAAAAGTAATTGATATGTTCAGAGATTTATGTGAATCATTAATCTTAGTTACACATTTAAAAGATAAAATGGTTAACTACGATGGACAAGATGTTACTGAAATAGCAATAGATCTTACTGGAAAACTAGGAGATATACTTTGTGGAGAAGCAGATGCTATTGGATATTGCTATAGAAAGAAAAATGAAACGATTATTTCATTTGAAGGTGGTGAAGGAACTGTAAGAGAAGCTAGAGCTTTACATCTTAGAGGAAAAAAAATTGTAGTAGCGGAAAGTGATGAAAATAATAACATTACTTTTCACATGGATAGAATATTTTTACCGGAATAAAAAATTAAAATATTGAAATTATGACATATAGTAAAGAACGTGCAGCAAGTATTAGTAAAAGTGATATTAAGTATATTCCCGCTGGTATTATTGAAAATGTAGTATTGAAGAGTGTAAAAACAGAAGTTTCTCCGAATGGTAATCAATTCTTAGAAATTGTTTTTGAGAAAGATGGAGCAACATTAACCCATACAGAGTGGAAACCTACACTTGGTGGGTTTGTAACTACAGAAGAACAACTCCAGACAAAAATGGATAAGCAGTATTCTCGTATGTTGCAGATACTTAACTGTTACTATAAAGATGAAGAGCTTGACTTTAATGGAGAAAGCTTTGAACAGTTTGCTCAGTGGATTACTGATATGCTGAACAAAGTAGATAAGAGTAAAAAACTTAGAGCGAAAATAGTATACAATGATAAAGGATATACTACTTTACCTAATTATGCTAAGTATACTTTTATTGAACCTATGGAATTGCCAGAAGGTAAATCATCTTCTATTGCTATGCTAAATATTGACCAATTTACAAAGCCTGTTGTAGCTGATAAAGAAGTAAAAAACGATAATCCGTTTAGTACAACTTCATCTACTACTAATACACAAGCTTTTACAGATAAAACAGATGATCTGCCGTTTTAATATAAAGTAGATCATTATTAATAAATAAGGGTAGTGTAAAAGCTACCCTTATTCTTTTTTAATCATTAAAATAAATCATCATGGTAGAAATAGAACATATTCAAGATATAGAAAAAGATCAACCTGCAAAGTCTAGTGCGAAAGAGCAAAAATTAAAAGATCCTGTAGATGCAAATACGGAAACTCAAGATACTGAAGTATCTGAAGCTACAGAGCATGATAAACAGATTGAAAATCAAGAAGATAATACACCTGAAAATAATATTTTAGTTAATAGTAACACAAATGTTCATGATTTAAAACCTGGAAATAGATTTTATGGTAGTATAAAATATAACAATCCTAAAGGAAAACAACAAGCACAGCAAGGTATTTTCTTAATATTAACTTCAGAAGTAAAAGGAAAGAAAGGACAATCCAGAGAATATACTATGACAAATTGTACTGGACAAGAGTACAAAGTATGTAGTGGAGCTATTAAAATAGCTAATATAACAGATCTCAAAAAAAAGAAACAAATAGAGAAAAAATCACTAGAACAATTTGGAAGCAAAACAGAAATCAAAGAATTGCTTAACAAATTAAAAGAAGAATTTAAAAAGAAAGAGGAAAAAGAAAAGGAAAAAGAAGAATTAAAGAAAATTCAATTCTCATTTAGTTCACTAGAACCAGAAGACAAGCTTAAAAGTTTAATTAAAGCAGGTATGAATAACATCTGGATGGTTGGTCCAGCTGGTTGTGGTAAATCAACTATAGCTCGTAATACAGCTAAAGAACTAGATATTCCTTACTTATGTATTTCTTGTGGTATTGGTACTTCTGCAACAGAATTTACAGGATATAAATATCCTACTCGTGAAGCAACTAAGTTTGCTGAATTCTATGCTAAGAAGTCAATAATCCTTATAGATGAGATGACTGCACTCGATCCATCTGTAGCACAGGTTATTAATGCAGCATTAGCAAACGGTGAAATAGAAACTACTACAGGAACTGTCTTACGACATCCTGAATGTATTATTATTGCTACATCAAATACTTTTGGTAATGGAGCAGACCGTCAATATGTTGCTAATAACCAACTAGATGCTTCAACAATTGACCGTTTTACTGGAGCAATAATTGAAGTAAATTACTCTGTTAAATATGAGTCACAATTTGATCACGAAGTAGTAGATTATATTTATTTACTACGCAACTGCATTAAAATAAATTCATTACGCCGTATTGCATCTACTCGTATGATTCAAGCAGCAGAAAAGATGAAGAAAGTAGGTATGTCAGACTGGAAAGATATGCTTATTATTAACTGGTCTGATACCGAAAAGAATATAGTAAAACAATATATTCAAAAAGTAGAAGAAAATAAAACTAGACAAAGTGTTGATTCAACAATTGAATTTATACGTAACCGTTTTTCAAATTCTACTTCAACAATGGAACTTAAAACAGCAGCGTAATGAAAAAACTGAATTTAAATATTAATATAAATTCATTAGATGAATTTTACAGAGAATGTGACAATATTGAAGGAGGTAATCCTGCTGAAATAAATAATATTGAAAATAGCGATGATCCTTGTTTTAGAGGATTATCTATAGCAGAAATACATGATTCTAAATATAGTTATACCAAAGGTTTAGATAATTTAAAGAAAATAGAAAAGGATATAAATCTAGGAGGTCGTAAATATAAATATAAATACGATGATTTTGATGGAGATGATATGAACTTTGATCGGTACATAGAAGGTCTACCTTGCCTAAAGAAAAGAATACCTACACATGGTATAGGTACTGGTAAGTTCGTTAAGCTTCATATTTCTATATGTGAGGATTGCTGGTGTTCAGCTAAAAATCTTATGATTCGTGCATATACTGCTATGAGAATAATAGATATGCTAGAATCCCAAGGATATCGTGTTCAAATATCTGCATATGCAGATAATGAAGATCCTGGTTATTTTAACGGAGAACCTATAGGATTTCTTGGAGTTGAAGTTATAATTAAGAAGTTTGAAGATCCTTTAATTAAAGGACAAATACTTACAGCAATATCTCCTTGGTTCTTTAGATACTGGATGTTTAAATTCTGGAATGCTAAATTTAAAATGAATTGGGGATACGGACATTCAGTTAGACCAATGAAGAAAGAAACAACTTCTGACATCTACATTCAGACAGGCGAAGCTTTAACTGATGAAGATGCAGAATCAACTATAGAAAGAATATCGAAACTATTTAATAAAGAAGAATAGTTTCAACTACTAGGAGGATCTGTAACAATCCTATATGGCACTATCAATTTAAGGATATTAGATAATTTATGGAAGCGTGAGCCTGCACAGCAGAAATAAAAATCTATCTCTGGATAGGCGTGGTTCGATTCCACGACTAGTAGCAAACTAAAACAGATTGCATATGTATAGTAGAAAGCGAGCAAAACTCCCAGATAATATTACTCTAGATTGGATACTTTCTAAAGTAACAGAATATGATATATATGCAAAATATATAGGTCAATTTAAAGTAGGTATGATATACAATAGTCCATTTAGGAAGGATAAGAATCCATCCTTTGGTATTTACTATAGTAAACGTACTAAACAACTACTTTTTAAAGATCATGGAACAGGTGAATGTGGTAATGTAATTAAATTTGTATCATTATTTACTGGTAAAACAGAATATAATGATATATTATCTGATATAGTAGATAAATTAAACATTACTAACAACACTAAACTCGTTAGCTCTAAGCAATATATACAGCCAACTGAAACAGTAATTGGTGTAGTACGTCAAGAATTTACTGATGTAGATATCAATTACTGGAAACAGTTTAATATTTCTATAAATACTCTAAAGAAATTCAATGTAAATAGTATTAAATATTATTTATGTAACGGAATAGTAAAGGGTACTTATAAACGAGAAAATCCAATGTATGCATATAAGGTCTATAATAACTTTAAAATATATAGACCATTGGCAGATAAATATACTAAGTGGAGAAACAATCTTACAGACTATGATATCCAAGGCTATGAGCAGTTGCCTCAGAAAGGTGATATATTATTTATCACAAAGTCCATGAAAGATGTTATGTGTTTGCATGAAATGGGTTATCCAGCAGTTTCTCCATCTTCAGAGAGTACATTTCTACCTAAAGACGTATTAGAGCAACTTAAGACGCGTTTTAAGCGTATTATAATACTTTTTGATAGAGATGTAGCTGGAGTAAAAAGAAGTCGCAAATTAAGCCGAGAAACAGGCTTAGAAGCAATGTTTATTAACAAAAAATTCAAAGCTAAAGATGTATCTGATGCTGTTAAAGCAAATAGCTTTGAAGAAATAAAAAATTGGTTAAATGAAACTATTAAAAACTATAGGTAAAGTAATAGCATTACCTTTTGATTTAGCTCTAATACTTGGAAAGTTATTATTGATTCCAATCAAATTAGTAAGTGTATTGTTGCATGGAGAATTTATTGAATGGAATAAAAAACGTAAGTTTATAGGAAATTCAATTAAAGAAATGTTTAAAGCTTTCAAATATAATAAAGATTATTCTTTCTTATATTCAGTAGGATTTACAGATGAAAATGGTAATTTCTCTGAAAGAATTGAAACGTTTAAAGTAACTAGTGATAGTATGCAACATTATATTAATTATGCTAAAACAAGTCTTAAACAAGAAAGTGCGTAATGCTACTAAACAAGAAATAGACGGAATAGTATTTCGATCTAAGTTAGAAGCTTATACATATTAGAAACTAAAGGAAGCAGGTATATCAGCTGAATATGAACAGCACAGATATACTTTACTTCCTAAGTTTGTATATAATAACTCTACAGTTAGAGCTATTACTTATTTACCAGATTTTGTAGGAGATGGTTTTGTTATAGAATGCAAAGGATTTGCTACAGATTCTTGGGCAAACAGAGAAAAACTATTCAAGTATTATTTAAGCTTGAATGAACCCGATACTAAATTTTATTTAGTAAAGAATAAAAAACAAGTTGATGAGTTAATCAACAAATTAAAATCTTAAATTTTCAGATTATGACAAAGAATGAATTTATTAAAATAGGAGAACAGATAATTGCAAAACCTAAAGGTGCTGATTATGATTTGATACCTGGTAAAGTATATGATCTGAGTTGGAATAGATGGGAAGATTCACCTATATTCAAGGAAAATGGTGAATTAAATCTACCAAAGAAAGTCTATTCTACTAAAACAGATGATATATTTAAGAAGCGTATTATAACCTATTTTAATAAAGCAAATACAAATACTACTGGTGTAATGCTAGCTGGTACTAAAGGTACAGGTAAGACTGTAATGGCAAAAATATTAGCTAAGGAATCAGGTTTACCTATTATTGTAGTTAATCCTGATTATCCAGAAGGTAAACTTATTAAGTTTTTTAAGTCCTTTACTACTCCAGTGTGTGTTTTGTTTGATGAAGTTGAAAAGAACTTCAAAACTGAGTATATGCTAGATTTCTTAGATGGAGTTGAAAAGACTGCACAGAAACTAGTAATTATGACTTGCAATGACTTAAGCCGAGTTAGTCAGTATATGCAAGATCGTTGTTCACGTATTCGCTATTTACGTCGATATTCTCCTGATGAAAATGCTGCATTCTTACCTATGCTAGCTGATGATTTTGGTATTAAGAACAAAGAAGAAGTGATAAAATTCTGTAAAGAAAATATTAAACTGCTTTCTATGGATAACATTGTTTCTTTCATGAGTGAAGTCAAAATGCTAGAAGATGAAGACATTAGCCTTCAGGAAATTATAAACATTATGAATATCTCTACTGAAAACATACCAACTAAAGTTAGTGATACTGTAGAATACGATGATGAATGTGATGACTGTGACGAATGTAATGATGTATATGACGATTGTGAATGTTGTGATGCAGCGTGAGAACAAATAAGGCTAGATATATTCTAGCCTTTTAACTTATATAAACATGAAAATATGCGGTATAAGTGATATACATGGTAATCTCATTGAGAATATACCTGAGTGTGATGTACTATGTATATGTGGTGATATAGTAACATTAAATGCTCAAAGAAATATTGAAGCATCTAAACATTGGTGGGAAACAAAATTCATAAAATGGATAGATAAATTACCTTGTAAGAAGGTAGTTGTCATACCAGGTAATCATGATTTTTACTTAGAATATAAGTATAAATTAAATGAATGGACTTCTTTTAAAGATTATATGCAAGTTTTATCTAAAGGTAAATTGGTATTTCTTATAGATGAAATGTATATATATGAAGGTATTAAATTCTACGGATCTCCTTGGATTAAACCAATTGAATTTCAAGAGGACAGATGGGCATTTAGTAGATTTGATACTTATGAAGATATACCACAGTGTGATATACTACTAACACACGATAATCCATTTTGTAATGAAGCTCTAGATGTTTTCTCCTTTGGAAAGAGTAAATATCATTTATATGGGCATTGGCATGATGGATCTAGTGATATAAATTCTGGAAGATACAATTGTTCTAGATTGAATAATTGTTATAGTTTTAAAAAGAATTATGAATTTGTAGTGTTAGATATTATGACAGAAAAAGAAAAGAAACAAGTAGAACAAGCATTCTTAGATAAACTTATTAGTCAAGCATACAATAATAATGTAGCAGATTGGCTTAAGACATTTAAAGAAGTTGAACTACAACAAGATAAAGAAGATGAACTAGTTTGGGATACTTCAGCAGAAGTTCCTGAGTCAGCTGTAATTAGCGACATGGAGGATTAAGTATGAAAGTAGAAGGAATTGTTACAGATAATGAACGTATTGCAATTGAAGCAATGTTCAATGATGTTATTGATAATACTATAGAAATACAAGCTATAGAAGAAAAAGTAATTATAGAGTATGTTAAAGAATAAGATGGATATTAGTATTCCTTATTACGAAGATAATAGCAGAGTAAGTAATTCTGCAATAGGATGGTTTATTAAAAGAGGTCCTAGGTATTTTCGTGATATGCTTGATGGAAAAGAAGAGGGAACGAACTTTTCTTTTCTTGAAAAAGGAACTATGATTCATGAATATTTACTTCAACCAGATGAATTCTGGAAAGATTATATTATTCTTGATTTTGCAACACCTAAAGTAAAACAGCAAAAGGATTTATTAGATGAATATCATAGACTTATGCAAGTAAATCCATTAGAATCTCAAGATAAGCTTAAACTATCTGCTTATAAAAAAGCTTATAATAATAAGAAATCTGATGAGAAATGTATTGAAGAAGCTGAAGGTCTTATTATGATTTATCAAGATTACTTAGAATACTTGAGTAAGAAAGATGATAATAAGAAGATAATTAGTTTTGCTGATTTACAAATGCTTAAGAAGATTAAGGAAAATATTCAGAATCATAAGAAAGCAAATGAATTGCTTTTTAATTTACCATCTACTTTTGAAACTCATAATGAATTTCATATTAACTGGCAAGTTAATAGAATCAATAATATTAAATGTAAATCTTTACTAGATAGAGTATGTTTTGATCATGTTAATAAGAAGATAATTCTAATTGACTTAAAAACAACTGTAAATGTCTATGATTTTGCACATTCTGTAGAAGAATATGATTATTACAGACAAATTGCTTATTATGGATTAGCAATTCAATGGTATATGCAAGAGGTATTAAATCTTAATTCTGAAGAATATGATTTTGAAGCATATATTATTGCTATAGGTAAAGATTCTGAAAATCAAATTAGAGTGTTTAACATGAAAAATGATAAAATACTCAGTGAGAAAGTTGATTTAATTAACAATTCTTTACAGAAAATTTCATATCATATCAGTACAGATCAATGGGATCACTCAGTAGAATACTACGAAGGTGATGGTGTTGAAAAACTATAATAAATGCTTAATATTTTTAAGTGATTTTATAGAAGCGAAGATATCTTACTTTGATTGTCCAGCATTTGTAAATATGTATACAAATTTAAAAGGAGACAATTCTGAAGGAAAATTATATTTAGTTTATAAGTTTAGTAGTCATTATGAACTATCTAAAAAAATAGAGGAAATCAGTTGTAATAAAACGTATTATAACTGGTTTCCTTATACTATAAATAAACAATCTTATATTGTCTTTTCATTTAAGGTTAGTAAAGATAAAATACAAGAATTAGAGTTCTGTAAAAAAGGTAGATTTACTGATAGTTATTTAGATGTAAAAGATTTAGTTGTTATTTGGAAAGACTACTTAGATCAATTTGATGATTTGCTTAAGTCAAATGACTTTTGCTCTGATTATACTTGTACTTGTTAAAAATAAAAGGCTGGAAATAATCCAGCCTTTTTCATTAATCAGAATCTCTATTTGCAATTTGAGTTTCGTAATATCTTCTTTTAGAAGGTATATCCTATAATTCCCATATATTTTTAAACGGAGTTATTTTCATTCCAAATTTAAAAGTAGGAGAAAAACCTTTATAAGCGCCTCTATCTATTTTTTCATCTTCATTATTAATCAGATTATGTACCCATGCTGGTACAGTAGAAATTAATCCAGAAAAGTTATCATAATAACTATAAATGGGGAATGGAGTTTTGATAGTTGAGATAGCGTCTTGGATTGCCCAAGGGGTAGAAGACATCATAGTTTCAAAATCTGTTCTTACTAAAGCAAAAGCTAATAATTGTTTTAATATATTATCATCTGGACGATTTCCAAAAGATTCAATTGTAACCGTTATTTTTCTTCTATCCATAATCACTTCATTTTTGATCTCATCGAAATGACCTAAAATGTGTGTCCGATATTTGGTCAATTCTTCTCTCAGAGTACTTTCATTTAAAGTTTCAAAATCATTATCCAAATCTCTTCCAAATAATATACTATCTACCAAAAAATCGAAATTAATATGTGCCATATTGCCCCTCCTTACTTTTATTTATAAAAAGCACCAAATACATTTCTGTATCTGATGCTTTTTGTCTACACCTCAACTCCTGCAACTAATAAGGATTTCAATGCATTAGGAATTGTTCCATTTTCTACTAAATCCACGTGATGAACAAAAAAATCTAAACTAATATGTTCAATGCTTGTTTTAATTACTTTCACTGTTTCAAATGATCGCCTATCAAAAATTCCATTTTCAAATGATGCTGATATATATCTATTACTGCTAGTTCCATTAATCAATGTCAAATCAAAAATAAGCTTTCCCGATTTATCTTCAAGTTCATTTTGTATATCAGTCAATGTTGATATTGGACTAATACACGTGGTAGCCATTACCATGTAATCATATTCACTATCGTTAAGTTTAATTACTTCAAAGTTCTTCATACTACCACCACCTTTCATTATACATAAGCATTTTATTTTATTGCCTTTTTATATGTACGCTCTATTAAAGCAGCAACATCGTTAATAATTGATGTAGCCTCCTGTTTATTTTCAATTACCTTTGTAGTAATCAATATTTGATCAACATGAAAAATCACATGACGATTCGTTTTAAAATAATTATATATCTCTTCTAATGCTTCAACATAGTCAGTATCTGCAATAGCTGTTACATACTTAGGTATAACTATTGCTTTATCATTAGAATCCTTGTTAAATACAGTTCCAAAATTATGTGTTTCATCAATTACAATATTCTTTTCTGCAAGAAGATATTTTAAGTACCCCTCTAAAGCACGTAATGCAGGAAATGTAAAACATGAATAGTCTTCCATATCTTTTTCGATATTGCTTAACGTTACTGAAGGGGAAAATAGTTTCCATATTACAGAATCAACGCTACCTGCATATGCCACAGGCATCATTTCTGACATTTTATTTCGTGCTTCATCAACATCAGTATTTGTGTCAATAAATTCATTAGTTACTTTTATAATATCGTTTACTTCAACCTTTGGTGAATATGATATATAGGATAAAAACTCGTTATACAAATACAAAGGTTTTCCCTGAACCATTATTCTATGATTAGAATATGTATGTAATGTCAATTTATCTCCAATATCACTTACAAATACATATCTATCATGACCTTCTTCTTCATATTTTTCAACATTCCCTTCACACAAACCAGATAAATACTGTACTGTTTTCTCAACCCAATCTTCTCCCACAAACATTGTGTACTGTTTTTGTTCAGCTGTTGCTCTATATCCCCTTAATTCAACTGCTGCTTTTAATTTAGTTGCATTTTCAATATTTGCTCCAGTTGGTCTTAATGTTGTTTGTCCATCCCCTCTTTGATATATATCCAAAAGAGATAGCTCTCCATCTACTTCAAAAGTATATCTTTTTTGCTGACCAACTTCTTTAATTCCCTTACCGATTACATTTGACCAAATACTTTTTGCGGTATCATCTAACAATTGTGTTAATTTATCAATATCTCTAGTAATATACAAACGCTTTGCCTTCCCCATATCCAAATCCTCCTTCTCTTTTGACATTTTAATAACATGCTTTGCTTCTATAATTCCAAGTACCTGTTTTGCCAATTCATCTGCAATATCATTATATTTATTATTGGAATGCCCTGCTACTTTAACAAATGTTATATCTACTTTATTTTTTACGCTATCGTAATATCCCTTATATGCTTTTGTTTCCTCTTTATTTGCTTTCCATTCACCCAAACACCACTTTGAAATGCCTTCGTAATCATGATAAATAATTATTTCTTTCAATGAATTCTCAACGGCATATCTCATCGCAGCTTCTGCCCCTTTTATTTCACCAGCCACATTATGCATAGAAGCCATTTCTTTATCAGCATACTTCTCAGCATACTTTAATTCTTCCCCATTTCGAAGAATAATCATACCATATGAATACTCATTTGTTCTAGAATTATAACTACCATCAACATAAGCTTCAACAGCTAAAGTATTTGTATTTTTAATGCATTTATTCATACTTGTCTGCTCACTATTATCACTGATATAGTCTCGAGCTTCTTTCTCTGATTTAAAACTTTTATATTCTGCACCCGAAAAACCATCAACTTGAGTTTTGCATTCATTCCACGAATAATATATTCCTGGCATCTTTCCTTTTTTTACTGCATAATATTTTACTGCCATAGTCCCTCCCTTAAATGATTAGTTGATTAATATAACAAACTTTATCCAAAAAATCAATATTCTTTTAGGATTTTATTATAACTCATACTAACCAAAAAATCTTCCATTTTCTTAAATTTCTGTTTTATAACAATTTCATCCATTTCTAGCTCTCTTTCCATTCCACATCCAATCTCCCATAAACATACACATATATTCCCTGCACATATTTTATAAGTTACCTGCCAGATTGGTTACTGGAAATCCTTATACATAAATCAATTCTTTCAGGATAATCTTCTCCGCAATCGCCCTGTGCTGATTAGCAGCTCTTACTCTTACTCATGCTACCTGATTTTTTTCCTTATCTGACAGTGGTTCTTTTTCTTCCAACCGCTTCAGAATCACTTCTTCTCGTTCTCTGGCTGCCTTGTCCACTTTCAGAAGGTGCTCCCCAGTGGTATCCTGCAGAAGCATCGCCTGGTACGTTGAATTTCGATGATTCTTCAGATAATCTCTGCGAAGAAATCCATACTTGCCAAGCTGTTCCATTTGCTCACTAGATTTATAGGTTAGATTGGGAATCAGCTATACATTTACCTTTGTATAAGTCAGTTTCATATCCCTATGACCTCTCTTTCTTCTAAACTGTTGTCTGTAACAGAACTGGCTATTCATGTTACGTCATTGCTACAAATCTTTCTTTCCATATCATTTTGAATACAACCCAAGCAGATTTTCTTCAAAATCATGGTGAAAGTGCTTCGTTTCTGTGTTTGAAAAATGAACGGAAACATTTGATTTTACTGACTTTCTTCAATGTAACCTTATTATAACGACCTCCCCGAACCCTAACGATTCAAATGGTCTTTATACTAGTATCTATTATATATTGTCTTCATGTAAAAAAGGGGCTGTGAAATAAGTCCCTAAAAGAAATAGGACCATTCGTTCATGCGAAAGGTCCTATTTTTGTGGTAAAATTAACTTGCGATGAAAACTTTACACAATAATTATTGTAATTCAAAACAAGGATATTTACCACTGTTTCTTTCAGATTGTTTGGATCTGCTGGATCCTGTTTTAACATTTGACAGATTGATGGGAGGAATCGATTTAAACAAGTATCTGACGGATATTCCGGAGTACACAACCGGACGACTCAGATATAATCCAGTCAACATGTTAAAAACAGTACTTTTCGGATTTATGACTAGCGGCTACTGCTCTCTGAGAGAACTGGAAGACAACTGCAAAGTTAATATCAGGTTCATGTATCTCATGGATCACCAGACTCCGTCATACAGAACCTTTGGATATTTCATCAATGAAATACTTCAAGATAAGATTGAAAACATTTTTAACGACATCAATCATGCTATCTTTAACGATGAGCATGTAGATCTGCAACATCTCTACATCGACGGCTCCAAGTTTGAAGCAAACGCAAACAAGTATACCTGGGTATGGAAGAAGGCTACCGAAAAGTTCCGTTACAAGCTTTATGAAAAAATCACTGCGGAGATTGAGGAGATTAATGCAGAAATCGCATGGAGCGGGGTGCAGATCTCAACAAATCCGGAGTATGTACCGGATTATCTGAATGAAATCATTGAGCAGCTAGTACTTTTATGGGAACTGGATTCAAGTACATTTGTTTACGGAAGTGGAAAGCGAAAATCCAAAGAACAACGTCATTATGAACACTTGACTACTTTCTGTCAGAAACTTCAAGAATACATACAAAAAATTGAAATCTGTGGTCCTAATCGAAACAGTTACTCTAAAACAGATAACTCAGCTACCTTTATGCGTATCAAAACGGATTACATGGGCAATGATCAGCTTCTGTCAGCATATAATGTACAGATTGGTGTAGCAGATGAATATATTGCAGTTGTTGACGTGAACCATTATCGTTCGGATATGGATTGTTTCGTTCCTTTGATGGAGCACTTCAAACAAACTTATGGATTCTATCCCAAATATCCTGTGGCAGATGCTGGATATGGCTCATACAACAATTATATTTTATGTGAACAGAACGGAATTGAAAAGTATATGAAATTTCCAATGTTTAAAAAGGAAACTAAGGATCAGAAATATCATGAAGATCCATTTCGTGCAGTTAACTTCAGAATTGATGAGCAAGGTGTCATGAGATGTCCTAACGATAAAGCATTCCATTTTTTATACAGAAAAAATGTGAGGGGAAATCAATACGGACGTAAGGAAGAATTGTATGAATGCGAAGACTGTAGTGGATGTCCATATGCAGAGAAATGTAAGAAGACAGATAAGAATCGAACCGTTCGGATCAATCAGGAATTAACTTCCATGCATCAGGAAGTAATCGAAAACCTAGAAAGTATCCACGGTGCGTTATTACGAATGAACCGTTCGATACAAGCAGAAGGCACTTTCGGAATTATGAAAAACGACCGTTGGTACAAGAGAATTGTCCGAAGAGGTATTCATTCAGTCAAACTGGAAGTTTTACTCGTGGCGATAGGCCACAATCTATATAAATATCAGAATAAAAAGATGAGAAACAGAACTGCCGCATAGATTCAAAAAAAGGATTTCTATGGGGTAAGGGAAGTGCGCTTTCTTTGCGCATGATTTCAGTCATTTATACACAACAGGTACCAA
>OGMM01000129.1_pt1 | contig 44880 bp, 40 predicted proteins | sample 1573221 | NCBI WGS metagenome assembly OGMM01 (sample SAMEA2581988, study PRJEB24529) | metagenome | biome: Human gut stool | place: China | collected 2011 | reverse complement strand
CCCCTCATGAATGAGGGGTTAGGGGAGTTGAGAGTGTCGCAGACACTTTTTTATAGCAAAAAGCGTATTTCATACCACAAGCCCCATTCTTCCACAAAATTGTTGTCAAAACCGCCACAGAGTTATAATATAGTAAAAAGACGTGCGCAAAGCAGTCCGTGAAAAGAAAAGTAACAGGCAGGTCTGGTTGATGCATAGAAGTGATCGTTACGGAAAATAGAGGAGAAAAAGATGTTATTAGAACCAATTATCACAAGTTTATTAGAGACAGACATGTACAAGTTTTCGATGGGACAGTGTATTTACCATCAGTTTTCAGATTATAAGACAACCTGGTCTTTTAAATGCAGAAACACCGACGTTCACTTTACCCATGAGATGGTGGAGGAGATCAAGGAGCAGATCAAGGCATACTGTGGATTGCGTTTCACAGAAGAGGAGCTGGAATATCTGCATAAGATCAAATGGATGAAGGGAAGCTATGTGGATTTCTTAAGACTGTGGCAGCCTCGATATGAAGATTATGAGATCACGGAGGACGCAGAATGTGGACTGACGATCGAAACATTCGGAACATGGCTGAACACTTCCTTGTATGAGATTCCGACACTTGCCATTGTAAATGAAGTTTATTTCCGCATGGCATATGATTATGACGATCTGCTTGCAAGTTTTGAAAAAAAGCTGGATGAAAAAATTACTTTATTGAAAAACAGTACCTATAACCTTGGACTGTTCAGCGAATTTGGACTCAGAAGAAGACTCTCTGCCGGGGCACAGGAACTGGCAGTGAAAAAATTAAACGAGAATAAATATCCGGGTTCTACGTTTGTAGGAACATCCAATGTTTTCCTTGCAAAAAAATATGGCATCACTCCGGTAGGAACGATGGCGCATGAATGGATCATGTGTGTCGGACAGGGAAATCATAAGCACAATCCGGCATATTCAAACTGGTATGCGCTGGATTGGTGGGTAAAAGAATACGGTATTTTAAATGGAACCGCATTGACCGATGCTATTACAACAGACTGCTTCTTAAGAGATTTCCAGTTGACTTACGCAACACTGTTCTCCGGTGTGCGTCATGACAGCGGAGATCCATTTGAGTGGGGAGAGAAAATGATCCGCCACTACGAGAGTCTTGGAATCGATCCGAAAACGAAAACACTGTTATTTAGTGACAGTCTCGATTTCGAGCGGGCAGATAAGATCGCATCTTATTTTGCAGGAAGAGTAAAAATTGCATTTGGAATCGGAACTTATATTTCAAATGACACGGATGTTCCGGCGTTGAATATTGTCATGAAGACAACCAAGTGTAATGGAATGGATGTTGCCAAGATTTCGGATACTCCGGGAAAAGGCATGTGCAAAAATCCGGAATATGTGGAATATCTTCAGAGATGTATCAGCTGGAGAATGGAAAACGACAGATAAAAAGAAAGGTGTGGGGGTATGCAGAACTATTCAGGAGAAGCTGGGTTACAGTATCATTTACAGATCAGACCGGGGGATGTGGGGCGTTATGTGATCCTGCCGGGAGATCCGAAGCGGTGTGAGAAGATCGCAAAACATTTTGAGGATGCAAAACTTGTGGCAGACAGCAGGGAGTTTGTCACCTACACAGGCTATCTGGAAGGTGAGAAGGTCAGTGTGACATCCACCGGGATTGGCGGCCCGTCTGCATCAATTGCGATGGAGGAACTGGTGCAGTGCGGTGCAGATACGTTTGTGCGTGTTGGAACATGTGGCGGAATTGATCTGGATGTCAGGGGCGGTGATATTGTGATCGCTACCGGAGCAGTCCGCATGGAAGGAACCAGCAGGGAATATGCACCGATCGAGTATCCGGCAGTGGCAGATCTTGAGGTGGCAAATGCACTTGTTGCGGCAGCAAAGGAACTGGGGTTTACTTATCATACCGGAGTAGTCCAGTGCAAAGATGCATTTTACGGACAGCATGAGCCGGAGCGCATGCCCGTAAGCTATGAACTTTTGGATAAGTGGGAGGCATGGAAACGTCTGGGCTGCAAGGCGTCTGAGATGGAATCAGCGGCATTGTTTATTGTGGCTGCGCATCTGAAAGTCCGCTGTGGTTCTGATTTTCTTGTTATGGGAAATCAGGAGCGCAATGCCCTCGGCATGGATAATCCGATCGTTCATGACACGGAGGCAGCAGTGATGGTCGGCGTGGAGGCGATCCGCAGACTGATCAGGGCAGACCGTGAAAAATAATACGTGAGCGGGAAAAGTTTTACCTGAAAAGCAGATTTCAATGGAGAACAGAAAATGGGGTGTGAGAATCATGGAAGCAAAAAAGTACCGTAGAATTTTTACGATTGTAGTTGATTCCTGTGGAATCGGTGGAGCAAAAGATGCAGAACGTTTCGGCGATGCGGGAACCGACACGTTAGGACATATTGCAGAGACGGTGGGCAATCTTTCAATTCCGAATATGCAGAAACTTGGAATTGCCAATTTAAAAGAGCTGAAGAATATCGCACCGGTGGAAAAACCAATGGGATATTTTACAAGACTCTCTGAGGCGAGCAACGGAAAAGATACCATGACCGGACACTGGGAAATGATGGGACTTCATATTACCAAGCCATTTTTGACATTTACCGAGCACGGTTTTCCAAAGGAACTGATCGATGAACTGGAAAAACGTACCGGTCACAAAGTGATTGGAAACAAGAGTGCGAGTGGAACCGAAATCTTAGAGGAACTGGGCGAGGAAGAGATTGCAACCGGGCACATGATCGTGTATACATCTGCGGATTCGGTTCTTCAGATCTGTGGAAACGAGGAAACGTTTGGGCTAAAGGAACTTTACCGCTGCTGTGAGATCGCCAGAGAGATCACCATGAAAGATGAATGGAAAGTGGGGCGTGTCATTGCAAGACCTTATGTTGGAAAGAAAAAAGGTGAGTTTGTCCGCACCAGCAACCGTCATGATTATGCCTTAAAGCCATATGGAAGAACCATATTAAATGCGTTAAAAGACGCCGGATATGATGTGATCTCTGTCGGAAAAATCCGGGATATTTTTGACGGGGAAGGAATCACGGAATCTAATAAGTCCAAAAGCTCGGTTCATGGAATGGAGCAGACGATCGAGATTGCAGAGCGCGATTTTACCGGACTTTGCTTTGTGAATCTGGTAGATTTTGACGCACTTTGGGGACACAGAAGAAACGTAAAAGGATACGCAGAGGAACTGGAACGCTTTGACGTGAAACTCGGCGAACTTCTTAAGGTACTTCGGGAAGATGATCTTCTTATCATTACGGCAGATCACGGAAATGATCCAACCTATAAGGGAACAGACCACACCAGGGAACAGGTGATGTTTGTTGCATATTCGCCTTCCATGAAGGAATCAGGAAAGCTTGAAGATCAGGATACATTTGCAGTGATCGGGGCAACGATCGCAGATAATTTTGGTGTGCAGATGCCGGAAGGCACGATTGGTACGTCTTTGCTTGCAGTGTTGAAGTGACATAAGAACGTGAAATACTGAAGTGACAGAAGAGTGGAAAATACTGATGTGCTGGCATATTGGGAAAGCAAAATAAAGCAGAAAATCAAGAAATACATCTTTGCATGATGAGTAAGCTATACGATGCCTGGGCAGCCGGCAGGAGAAAGGAAAAACATGGATAAAAAAGATATTTTAAGCAGAGTAGATCACACACTGCTTTCACAGACTGCAACATGGGAAGAAATCCGGCAGATTTTAGACGATGGAATAAAATATGGATGCGCTTCTGCCTGTATCCCGGCTTGTTATGTGAAACAGGCGGCAGAGTATGTCGATGGGAAACTGCCGATCTGTACAGTGATCGGATTCCCGAACGGATACCACACAACGGCGACAAAAATTTTCGAGACAAGGGATGCGGTCGCAAACGGAGCCGACGAGATCGATATGGTCATCAATATCGGATTTTTGAAAGATAAACGGTATGATGAAATCGAGCAGGAAATCCGAAAAATCCATGAGGCATGCAGCGGAAAAATCTTAAAAGTGATCATTGAGACATGCCTTCTGACAGATGAGGAGAAAATCAAGATGTGTGAGATCGTGACGAATGCAGGCGCAGAGTTCATTAAGACCTCCACCGGATTTTCCACCGCAGGAGCAACTTTTTCGGATGTGGAACTGATGAGACAATACGTTGGCACAAACGTGAAAGTAAAGGCAGCCGGAGGAATTTCTTCTTTTGCGGATGCAGAAAAATTTATTGAACTTGGCGCAGACCGGCTTGGCACGAGTCGGCTGGTGAAAATTATGAAACATGTATAAGTTGTTGGATTTTTTGCACACTTGGAAACAATATATAATAATTCTGGCATTGCACTTGCACTTTGACAGAGTAATGTGTATGTGCTATGAGATGGAGAGGAATGCAAAGAAATTGCATAAAAGAAGCCGGAGGCAGGATTGAGTATCGTCTTTGCCTCCGGTTTACTTTTGATTTTTGACAATTTTACAGGTATTCCACTAATTCTTTTACAGGAATACGGTCTTTGGCCGGTTTTACCACACTGGCATCTGCATAACCGATGGCGAGAATATTGATCGGTTCTAAGGAGTCAGGAAGTTTGAATTCCGCTTTTAGCACATCCGGTTTGAAATAACAGATCCAGACAGTTCCAAGTCCCTGTTCGACAGCTTCTAACATCATGTGGTCTGTTAAAATGGATGCGTCAATATCGGTTGTCTGCATTCCGTCAAAAGGACGTTTCCATGCTTTTGTTTTGTCGGCACAGACAATGACAGCGACAGGTGCGCCATAAATATTAGCTGCTTTTCCAAGTTTTTCAAGACTTTCCGGACTCAGTACGACAAGCAGTTTTACAGGCTGCTGATTGGCAGCAGTAGGGGCTGCGTGTGCAGCATTTAAAATTTTATCCAGTTTTTCAGGTTCTACTGGTTTGTCAACGTATTTTCTGACAGAGAAGCGTTCGTTCATAATATCTAATAATTCCATAAACATTCTATTCCTTTCATCGTTTTCTTGCGTTATTGGATATCCATGCTATAATTATATTTTATTTAGACTTTTTAGCAAGTATGCACTTTTTTGGAATATACTATCTAAAAAGTAAGTAAAGATTTTGCAGGGAGAGAAAAATGGCAGAGAAAGAGTTTACATGTCCGGTTGCGGGAACACTGTCGATGATCGGCGGAAAATATAAGTCAATTATTTTATATCATTTGATGAAGGAGACGTTACGTTATAGTGAGTTACATAAAAGAATGCCGAAGGCAACGGATAAGATGTTGACGCAGCAGCTTCGGGAATTAGAGAAAGACGGGCTGATCCGGAGAACAGTTTATCCGGTTGTGCCGCCAAAGACAGAGTACAGTCTGACGGATTTTGGCAGGACGCTGGCACCGATCATTGAAGCGATGCAGCAGTGGGGACAGACGCATCTGAATATTGCAGGATGCGAAGAGAGAGGCGCTACTGGAACAAGGTACAAGTGAACAGAGAGTCAAACTAAACATGCATATTTTTTGAAAAACATGTTTCATTTAAAAACGGATGTGGTGAACATAAGTATGTTTATGTAAGATGTTATTTTGACATGAGTTCTTTTACTTCTTCTACACCGTAGGTATCTCCGGCTTTCTGGAAAGCGGTGATAGCTTTTTCAAAATAGACAGCCGCATCCTCTGCTTTTTCTGACGCTTTCAGGATTTCCCCAAGACCGCGGTAAGCACAGCCGATGGAGATAGGATCGTTCGACTTTTCAGCAAAATCTAAGGCAGAAAGCATGTTTTTTTCTGCGAGAGGAAGATCATGAAGCTTCATGGAAACATAGCCCTGCTCATAGAGATTTGCGGAGCGGGCAAGTGCATCATCCGGGAAATTTTTTTCAATGAGTGCTTCTTCCTGTAAAAACAAGTTCATAGCCTTGTCATACGCACCAGCCATCCGTTCGATCATGCCTGCCTGATGGATTGCAATGTGTTTTTCTTCGTGATCAATTGCACACGCAATCAACTGCGATGCGTAAGTACGCGCCTCTGCAAAATGCTCCAGAAAGCTTTCTACATAAATCAATCCCATGAGAACCTGCCAGTAATTGTCATGGTCTGTGGAAGGAATCTTTGCATAACATTCTTTATAAAGCGTTTCTGCATCAGTGTAATTGCCTGCGTCAAATAATGACCAGGCTCTCGATAGGGTTTCGGTCATGGAAGTCTCCTTGTTTCTCATATTAGTCATATTCAAAAATACCCTGTATTGCGTCTGAAACATTCATAATCATATGATAAGGGACGCGGTCGATACGTTTGCAGCTTCTGGCGGAAGGGTCAATTAGCTTCAATTGCTCACATATAGCAGTTCCTGAGGTGTCTTTGACACCGCGTACTTTTATGTGAAGAGGACCTTCTGCATAATTCTCTAAAAGTGGGCAGACGTGAAAAACACCTGTTTTTTTAATAAATTCATTTTTACTTACAACAAGCATTGCATCTTTTAAATTAGAAATTTTGATAATATCTCCCTGCGAAAAATTCATCATAAAATTTCCTTTCCGACAGGTTCTCCCCAATCATAATCACAAATTGAAATTTCCCCATTGTATTCAGCAACGCGTTCCTCAAATGTTTTGTGTTTAAATGCTTTTTTCAAAACAATCGAATCATCAATTACTTCAATTTGTAAAGTATCTGAGACATGGAGACCAAGTTTTTCAAGAATATTCTTTGGAATACGTATTCCCTGACTATTTCCCCATGTTTTGATGGCAACCTGATCGCTCATAAATGTTCACTCCTTTAAAAAAGATATTGTTGATCATGAAGCTTAGTTTCATAATCGATATCTACACGCACTTCATGCGACGGTCTTTGTTATATAGTATTAACTGTATATACATATATTATATCGAATAGTATCAAAGGTCAATATGTAATCAAATAGTTAATTTAACTGACAAAATTTCTCAACAACAATATCTCTTCCTTGTATCCCCAATATCATGTGCTATAATTCTCTTGAAATTAGTTAGGACTAACTAAAGCACCCAAAATGGCTGTTGCCAAATATGTTTTTTGAAAAGGGGAGACTATGTCAGAGGAAGAGAAAAAATTTTTGGAGATCGTTGACCTGAAAAAAGGTTTTGGAAGTGGAGAAACACGTCAGGAAGTATTGCGCGGAATGAACTTTTCCGTGGCAAAAGGAGAATTCTGTGTTCTGCTTGGACCGTCCGGTTCGGGAAAATCAACTTTATTAAATATTATCGGAGGAATCGACAGTGCAGATTCCGGTTATATCTCGATCAACGGCGATAAGCTCGAAGATATGAGTGAGAAGAAACTAACCCAGTACCGCAGAAAACATCTCGGCTATGTATTTCAGATGTACAATCTGATCGCCAATCTGAACGTGAAGGAAAACATTGAAGTCGGAGCGTATCTTTCCGACAATGCGCTGGACATCGATGAGCTGTTACAAACACTTGGACTTTATGAGCACCGGTACAAGCTGCCGAACCAGTTGTCTGGCGGTCAGCAGCAGCGTGTTTCCATCGGTCGTGCGATTGTGAAGAACCCGGATATCCTGCTCTGCGATGAGCCGACCGGAGCGTTGGACTATAACACCTCCAAAGAGATTTTAAAACTGATCGAAGATGTAAACAAAAAATATGGAAATACGATCATCATGGTAACGCACAACGAGGCGATCAGAAACATGGCAGACCATGTCATCAAACTTCGTGACGGAGCCGTGCGCCACAACGAGAGAAATGAACACAGGATTTCAGCAGCAGATCTTGAGTGGTAAGGAGTGTGGCAGTTATGAAAAAGAAAAAAATCAAAAATCCGCTCATCAAGCGTATTCCGCGTGAATTGCTTGGCGACTGGAAAAAATATCTTGTGGTGGCATTATTCCTCATTCTTACAATTGGTTTTGTTTCCGGTATGTATGTTGCAAATGAGAGTATGCTTATTGCAGCAAATGAGGGTGTGACAAAATACAAGTTAGAGGATGGACATTTTGAGCTGGACAAAAAGGCAGATGAGACGCTACTCGCTGCTATCGAGACAGGGACGAAGGCGGACGCCAAACAGTATTATCTTGACAAAGCAAAAAAAGAGCTGGACGAAAAGCTTGATGAGAAGGATTACCCGGAAGCCTACGACAAGGCATGGGATAAAATCGTAGAGGAAATCGATGATAAATATGCTGATGCAGAAGAAAAATATGAGTTAAACGATCCTGATTTTACAGAAGTTCCGGTACAGGTTTATGAGAACTTCTTCCGAAATGAGGAGGAAGATTACAACAACGACGGCGAGGCAGAGGGAACCATCCGCGTTTATGCGAAAAACGATAACGTGGATCTTGCCTGCCTGCTTGACGGAGCATTTCCGGAAAAAGCGGATGAAATCGCAATTGACCGTATGCATGCAGACAATGTCGGCGTCAAAGTGGGAGATGAGATTTCTGTCAGCGGGCAGAGGTTCAAAGTTGTCGGACTGATCGCCTATGTCAATTATGCGACACTGCATGAGAAGTCAACGGATATGATGTTTGATGCGATCAAATTCGATGTGGCTATGGTCACACAGGAAGGATTTGATAGTTTACATAAAACTGTTCATTATTCTTACACATGGAATTATGTGGATACTCCTGCAGATGAAGTGGAGCAGAAAGCAAAATCCGATGATTTCATGAAAGCACTGCTCACACAGGTTGTGTGTGCTGACATAGAGTTAGAGGACTATATGCCGCGCTATGCAAATCCGGCTATTAATTTTGCAACGGATGATATGGGTTCAGACAAAGCTATGGGTGGTGTTTTACTGGATATTTTGATCGTGATCATTGCATTTATTTTTGCAGTGACCATCAGCAACACGATCGTGAAGGAGGCTTCTACGATCGGAACACTGAGAGCTTCCGGTTATACGAGAGGTGAACTGGTCAGACATTATATTTCCATGCCGGTGATCGTGACACTTCTCGCAGCGTGCATTGGAAATATCCTCGGCTATACCGTATTTAAAAATGTGGTTGTCGGCATGTATTATAACAGCTACAGTCTTCCAACTTATCAGACAGTCTGGAACCCGGATGCCTTTTTCAAGACAACAATCATTCCGGTTGTTTTAATGCTTGCGGTCAATCTTGTCGTCATTATAAAAATGATGAGGCATACACCATTACAGTTTTTGCGTCATGATCTGAAAAAAACAAAGCGTAAAAAAGCAATGCGCCTGCCAAAATGGAGCTTTTTAAGCCGTTTCCGCCTGCGTATCATGTTCCAGAACGTGACGAATTACCTGATTTTATTTGTGGGTATCTTGTTTATCAGCATTATGCTTGCAATGGCGGTCGGTATGCCGGAGACGCTCGACTATTACAAGTCCAATGTTTCAGATATGATGTTCACGAACTACCAGTATGTGTTAAAGTCTTATGAGAATGAGGATGGAGACATTATCACAACGAACAATAAAGATGCAGAGAAATTCAATATGACATCTCTGCAGCATAAGAGTGATACGTTAGATGAGGAGATTTCTGTCTACGGAATCGAGGATGACAGCCGGTATGTGAAAATCAGTGACCAGTCTGCACTGAAAGGAAACGAGGCATATATTTCTGCTTCCTATGCAGATAAATACAGCCTGAGCGTGGGCGACACAGTGGTTCTTGACGAAAAATATGAGAACAAACAGTATGAGTTTGAGGTTGCAGGAATCTATGATCACAGTCAGGCGCTGGCAGTATTTCTGTCCAATGAGCAGTATTGTGAAATCTTTGACATGGACAGTGATGCATTCACAGGCTATCTCTCGGATTCAGAGATCACAGATATTGATGAGGATGAGATCGCAACCGTCATCACAGAACACGACATTACGAAAATGTGTGACCAGCTCGATCATTCCATGGGCTCTTATATGACCTACTTCCAGTATCTGTGCATCCTGTTATCCGCAGTATTGATTTACCTGCTCACGAAGCTGATCATCGAGAAGAACGAAAATGCAATTTCCATGACAAAAATCCTGGGCTATGAGAACCGGGAGATTGCAAGTTTATATCTGTTGTCCACGACCATCGTTCTTGTGGTGATTGATGTTGTCAGCGTGATTTTAGGTGTCGTCATCATGAAGGCTGTCTGGAGGATCATGCTCTTTTCCTACAGTGGATGGTACGCTTTCCGCATAAGCACGATGGGCTATGTGAAAATGTTCCTGTTTATACTGATCGGATATCTGCTTGTCATGGTATTGGATTTCAGAAGGATCAAGCGTATTCCGATGGATCAGGCACTGAAAAATGTGGAATAACAGGAAAAATATAACCTGACAGGAGAGCGTAGAGATCACATAAATATTAAAGTGCACATGGCAATTGTACCATAAAGCAGCTGCCGGAAATGGGAGCATCCACAACCTGGATGTTCCCATTTTGCTTTTCGGCAAGTTCCTTTGCAATGCAGAGTCCGAGTCCAAAGTGTTAGAAAACTCTTTAAATTTGTAGATTATTTTAAAATGCAATAGTTAAGTTATTACTTAGCAGGAGTCTGTATAAATTCAAGTTTTAATTGCAGTCCAAGTCCATGTGCAAGTTTTTTGACCATACTTAAGCTTGGATTTCGTGTGCCATTTTCGATGCGGCTGATATCAGCCTGCGTAATTCCGGTTCTGGCAGATAAATCTTTTTGAGTGAGGTTTTGTTGTAATCGGGCATCAATCATTGCCTGAATAATATCATATTCCGGTTGCAAAGCGTCATATTCTGATTTGATTTCAGGATTTTGCAGGACTTTCTTTTTGTAATCTTTATAATTGCTCATTGCGATGCCTCCATTCATAATCGGTTTTATATTTTTTGGCGAGATCAATAGCGGATTTAGGGGTTTTGGTTGTCTTTTTTATAATCCCATTTGTCAGAATAATTTTTTGACCTATAATAAAAAAATAAAATACTCTGTTAATATCAGAACCATGTTTGGTGCGAAGTTCAAATATTCCATTTTCAAGCGGTTTAGAATAAGGTTCTCTTAATAATGGTCCATTTGTTTCTAATAAATCAATTGTCCGTAATGTTTTTGCAAGGAATTTAGAATCCAGAGAATCTAAAAAATCCTGAACAGGACATTTGCCATCTGCGGTATCATAAAAGATGATTTCGTACAATAGTATGCCTCTTTCCGTTAATATTATAGTATGTTGAAAACAACATATTGTCAAGATGCTAGTTTTTCTACTCCACAAGTTTTTCCATTTTAGCCTTATAAGCCATAAGTCGCAACAGATAATCAGGCATTTTGCGGTTTCCAAGCTCCCAGTCCTGAAGTGTCCGATAAGGAATCTCAAAATATTCGCAAAATTCTCTGCGCGTCATGCCGGTATCTGTTCTTAATTCAATTAAATATTCTCTGCTATCCATAAAAATCCTCCTGCTTATGTCGCTTCAATCGTTTTCAGTTTTAAAGTAAATGCCTGCAATTTTGATAAAGTATGTACTCGAATAGGAAACAGGTATTAATTTATACACATTGCGTATTTCTACATTGATTATATCATACGCAAAGCGTATACACAATTAATAAACTAAAGTTAAATTTAAAAAGTGTTTTATGTTAGATGTCACATGATTTTCTTACATCTTGTAAATCTGTTGCAAGTATGCTATTTTAAATTACATTGGTGACATTTGCCACCGATGTAGATTTTTAACTCATAAGGCAAACAATTAAGACTCCGGAGGTTATCAAATACATGAGACATTGATATTTTTCTAATTCAATGATGGAAAAACTGGCAGAAAGCAAAGATGGCACAGTTTTTAGATCAGGTTACAGACAGATGTAATCTTTTTTTGGGTTACAAAAAAGAAGATCGGTCAACTGATTACGAATTAGAAAAAAAGGAGATATCTCATGAAAAAATTAAAATTTGATAGTTATGATGGAGTCTGTTTTTTGAATGGACTTGTCTTTTTTGCGCCGGTTGCGTTGCTGGTAAGAACGCAGGCTGGTGTGTCGGAACACGTATTTTTCCTCCTTCAGGCATTATTGTCTGGCGTGATTTTTCTGGGGGAAATTCCAACAGGATTTATAACAGATAAAATTGGATACCGGAAATCCCTGATCCTGGCACAGGTGTTGCTGCTTGGCGCGAGAAGTTTATTGCTTGCAGCCTTTGTGAGCCGGTCGCTTGCACTGTTCGTCGTGGAGGCAGTTGTGGAGGGGACTGCGACGTGCTTTACTTCCGGAACGGGAAGCGCGTATTTGTACGATCTGTATGGGGAAAACGGATATCTTGTAAAAACAGCACATGCAGAAAACTTTGGAACAGCAGGTTTTATCATCAGTACGGTCGCGTATGCCGGGATTTATAAAATAAGCGGTATGGAAGGTTTACTGATTACAACTGTAGTCATGGATATTATAGCGGTTGTGTGCTCGTTCTACCTGAGAAGTGAAAGCAGTAAAACCATAATTGCAGATAGAAAAGAAATGTGGCTTCAGGCAGACATCAGACAGCAGGAGAATAGCGCTGATACTATGCAGAAAAAGCAGGAAAAGGATTCGATACGGCAGATTTTAGCGGTATTTAAAAACAAAAAAGCATTCCTGTTTGTGATTTCGCTGGCGATTTTCAGTATCGCATGGCTTCTGATCAACTTCTTTTACGTGGAAAAACTTGAAAACTGCGGGTTGCCGGTAGAATGGATGTCATTAATCATTTTGAGCTATTCAGCCGTGCAGATGCTGGCAGAACCCATTTTAGAAAAATTGCCTGTTGGAAAAAACGGAAAGTCCGGCAGGAAAAAACTGCCCGCAGTTACAGCCGTTACAGCAGGGGTGGCTTTTCTTCTTTTTGGCGTGATAAAATTCAGGGCAGCCGTGCTGCTTCTAATGCTGATATTGCCGTTGCTTTTAAATCTCCCGGAATATCTGCTGATGGATCTGGAAAATCAGTTTGTGGACGAGACAGAGTGTGGCAGCCAGCGCGCGGCAACACTGTCTGTGCTTAATATGGGCGTGAATCTGGTGGAGATTCTGACGCTGTCAGCATCAGCATTTTTGACAAAAATCGGAATCCAGTGGTGCTTTGTGTTTGTGGGAGGCTTTCTGATGGCGATAGCGCTTCTATTTGCCAGAATACAAAAATAGAAGGAGCGAAAACCGCTTCCTCCTATCAAAATGATCCGTAATTTTACCACAGACCTAATACGTGTTGCATCAGCAAACTCATACAGGTAATACCGATCCAGCAGCTGAATCCAAGAAGCAAAGGTTTGGCTCCTGTTTTCACTAATTTCACAATATTGGTATTCAGACCAATTGCACTCATGGCAAGAACGATGAAAAACTTGCTCAAAGTTTTTAGCGGATTGAAAACAGCTGCAGTAACACCGAAGTTCACTGCTATTGTTGTAATAATGGATGCAATGATAAAATAGAGAATGAACATTGGAAAAATCTTTTTAAAATCCACTTTATTATGATCCGTTTGTTCCTTTCTGGTTCGAAGAAAAGCAAGGACAAGCGTGATTGGAATAATTGCCAGTGTTCTTGTAAGTTTTACGGTGACAGCTTTATCCAAAGTCGCCGAACCAAGGTTGTACATGGAATCCCAGGTGGAGGCAGCAGCGGTAACGGAAGAGGTGTCATTCACAGCAGTTCCGGCAAAAATGCCGAAAGCTTCTCCGCTTGTCTGGGAAAAACCGAGAACGGTGCCAAGCATAGGAAAAAATAAAGCGGCAAGCATATTGAAAAAGAAAATGACAGAAATTGATTGTGCAACTTCCTCGTCATCAGCGTCAATGACAGGAGCAGTAGCTGCAATTGCGGAGCCTCCGCAGATCGAGGAACCTACACCGATGAGTGTGGAGATTTTTCCGGGAACATGAAGGATTTTATGTAATACCCAGGCAACAACAAGGGATGTTGTGATCGTTGCAAGAATGATTGGAAGCGATTGTTTTCCTGTCTGCAGGATGACAGAGAGATTCATTCCAAAACCAAGTAAAATAACAGCATATTGCAGGATTTTTTTGGACACAAATGTGATGCCGCTCTGTAGAGCAGATTTATCGCTGACCAATAATGTAATGACCATTCCTAGGAGAATCGCAAAGACAGGACCACCTACAATTGGGAAAATTTTTCCTAAAATCCAGCTTGGAATCGCGATTATCAGGCATAACAGCACACCTTTCCAGTTTTTCTTGATAAAATTCATATTCATAACCTCACTAAAAATATTTTGATTCTTACGGGTTCCTATGATAGCATAAACACATAGAGATGAAAAGTAACAAGCCAAAATAAAAGGAGCAGTCATGCAGACAAAAGGAAAGAAAAAAATCATAGATAATGCGGGAGCATTGCAGAAAAAATACGCATGGAAATCAGAGAAAACGCAGGATACAAAGAAAGCGCCGCAGGATACAAAGAAACCGGCAGCAGTCTGTCCGTATGCAAAAAAATGTGGCGGCTGTGATTATCAGGGAATGTCCTACGAACAACAGCTGCAGGAAAAACAGGCCTATGTGCGCAAAAACATTGGGGATTACTGTAAAGTCCTGCCGATTATCGGAATGGAAAATCCGTATCATTACAGAAATAAAGTACACGCAGTGTTTGATGTGGAGCGCAGGGGAAAACATGCAAACGGAGGCAGACGTACCGCAGGAAACGGACATGCAAAAGCGGCACCGGGCGGCGTGATCTCCGGTGTATACAAGGCCGGAACCCATGAGGTCATCAACATTGATTCCTGTGAGATTGAGGATGAGCTTTCAAGCGCTATCATCCGTGATATCAGAGGACTTTTACATTCGTTTAAAATAAAAACTTATGATGAGGACACCGGATACGGTCTGCTCCGGCATGTTCTCGTGCGCCGTGGTTTTCACAGCGGCGAGGTGATGGTAGTGCTGGTGCTCGGTTCCCCGATTCTTCCATCCAAAAATAATTTTGTGAAAGCATTGCGGAAGCTTCATCCTGAAATAACTACAGTTGTGATTAACATAAATGATAAACAGACCAGCATGGTTCTCGGAGAAAAGGAAACTGTTATTTATGGAAAAGGTTATATTGAAGATACGCTCTGTGGCTGTACCTTCCGTATTTCGCCAAAATCATTTTATCAGGTGAATCCGGTACAGACAGAGATCCTTTATAACAAAGCGATCACATATGCGGGACTGACCGGAAAAGAGAAAGTGATCGATGCATATTGTGGAACCGGAACGATCGGTCTGATCGCTGCGTCCAAGGCAAAAGAAGTGATCGGCGTGGAGTTAAACCGTGATGCTGTGAAGGATGCGGTCATCAATGCAAAACGGAACAATATCAAAAATGAACAGTTCTACAATGCAGATGCCGGAAAATTTATGGTAGAGCTTTCGGAGCAGAACAAAAAAGTGGATGTCGTATTCATGGATCCACCGAGAGCGGGAAGCGATGAGGCATTTTTATCCTCAGTAGTAAAACTTGCACCGAAAAAAGTGGTCTACGTGTCATGCAACCCGGAGACACTTGCGAGAGATTTAAAATATCTCACAAGACATGGGTATCAGGCTGTCGAGTGCCAGCCTTGCGACATGTTTCCATTTACGAAACATGTGGAGACAATAGTTGCACTACATCGGACAGGCATGTACCGGTACAGACAATGTGAAAATTGATTGTATAAAAGAAATGGGTAAGTTATAATATAGGTGTGGTCAGATGCCTTTTTGGGGATGACTATATGTGTTACAAAAAGGAGGAAGACCAGTGAATACAGAATTAAAAAATGCAGTGAAAGCAACAGACAAGGATGCACAGTATGATACGAGTGCAAAGCGTCTGTTAGGACAGAAGAGCATACTGGCACATATACTGGTAAAAACAGTTGATGAGTTTAAGGGCATGAATCCCAAGGATGTGGTTGATTGCATCGAGGGGACACCACATATCAGTACGGTACCGGTAGAGCCTGGACTCACAAATGCAGCCAGCGAAAAAAATGGTGAAAGACTGGTCGGTTTCAACACAGAAAATGAGGAGATCAATGAAGGTCTGGTAAGATTTGATATCGTTTTTTATGTGCGCATGAAAGATGGATTGTCACAGATTATCATCAATGTGGAAGCACAGAAGGACGAGCCGACGGGATATGAAATCTTAAACAGGGCAATCTTTTATGTGAGCAGACTGATCTCATCACAAAAAGAACGTGATTTTGAGAATTCCAGCTACGATGACATTAAGCGTGTATATTCGATCTGGGTATGTATGAACATGGAAGAGAGCAGCATGAGCCATGTGCATCTCATCAAGGAAGATTTAATCGGTTCCTATGAATGGAAGGGAAATCTTGACCTGCTGAATATCATTATGCTTGGACTGGCAAAGAATCTGCCGGAACATGATGAGACGTATGAACTGCACCGTCTGCTGGGAGCATTGTTATCCAAGGAACTTACAATAGATGAAAAACTAAACATAATTGGAAATGAATACGATATTCCTATTGAGGAGAATTTCAGGAAGGATGTGAGCGTTATGTGTAACTTGAGTCAGGGAATAAAAGAAGATGGTATTGCAATTGGAGAGGCAGGACTCATTATGAAAATGTATAAGAATGGTTTTACAGCAGAGCAGATAGCCTCAGCCACAGATAAGGATATAGAAGAAGTGAAAGCGATTATTGCAGGGAAGGAACCTGCACTTGCATAAAGTTATGTAAGAAAAAGAGAGCCTTTGAGTTTAAACAACTTGGAGGCTCCTGTTATATAAAGATTTGGTAGGTAATTGCGAAACAAGATCGCAATCCTGATTAAAAATGCGGTAAGAATCCTGCAATGCAGGATTCTTAAGATGAGAAGCAGGTGACATCAAAATTAGACATGAAAAAAGACTTCCCAGATGGACTGCGAAGAAAAGATGATATGAATATCGAATATCATGCAATTAAGAAATCCTGTTTAAAGCGAGTGAATTTTGAACCATCCGGTACAACATCAAAGCCACAGAAATCACGCAGTTCCTGAGAGTATTTCAAGAACACAATCAGGAGCGTGTCAGTCGGGATTGAGAAAATACGCTGGAGCAGAAGTGCTTTGAGCATTGGATAAAGCTAATGCTTGCGAGGTCTTCCGGTTTGGGCGTGAAAATGAGAAACAAAAGAAACAGGAACAATTTCATCAAGGTTAATGGCTTCGTCAAGAAGAGAAAGAAACTGATATTTGTCGTTGTCGAATTTATTTTGACAATCTTCAAAAACTTCTGCCAAAGTGAGCTGCTTATGTGTTATCATATAGGTATATCTCCTTTAAGGTGGATTGGTATTTAGTTTCTAGTCAACTCTATTTTACCATAAACCTTGAGGAGATATTTTATTTTAACAACAAAAAATACCGTATTTATGCGGTGTTTGGCGTTTCGCAAACGCCTATTATAGACACCAGATGAAAGGAGAGCTGTGGTAGTTTTTGAAACAGATATCACACAAGCTGATTATGCGTAACATAAATGAGTTAATAGGAATAATAAACGGCATTAGCTACGATGGTATTATCAACAAACTAGAGGTAGCAAGATTATCTTCATGGGTAAAAAAGAACAGAAACTTATCTTACGAACATAAGCAAGCTCACTTAATTTCACTGGTAGAACAAGTTCTTGAAGATGGAATAATCACAGACGAAGAACGAGAAATGCTTTTAGAAAATTGTAGTCAGTATACAGCTTTTGAAACTGATTCCATCGCTAAGGTTTATGAGCTTAATGGAATCATTGAAGGTATTATTTGTGACAATGAAATTAACGAAAAAGAAGTATGTCGCTTGCAGGATTGGATGAGAACAAATGAATCTTTTATTCGTTATCATAAACCATCTAAAACTATCTGTGAAAAAATCGATCAGATACTTGAAGATGGTATTGTTACTCAGGAGGAACAAAAATCACTTCTAGAAATGCTGAAAAAGAGATTAAACGATGCTCAGATAGAAACAAAAATAGGATACTTAAAAAACTGTGTCAAAGAAAGGAAAAATCTCGGCATTGATTTGATTGATTTATTGGATAATGCTGATGCAATAGATATTATTCATAGTCGTGCAGAGAGTCAACTGGGAAGTACGTTAAATTCGTATTCAGGTACTTATGTCCGTGATCCTGAAATTGTATTCGTATCTCTTGTTTTGATTGGTATGCTTTATTATGATGGGGCTTTTTATGAATCGGTAAGAAAAACTTACAAGAGTTTGTATCAGCGTTATTCGGAGCAAAAGGTAGAAGGTCTTATTCGAACATTATTAAATAATTACAGAACAAAGGATGATGCAACAGGCACAAAGACTCGTATTATCAATGTGGTATTAGCGGGATCTATTGTACCAAGCTATTATCTGGGATCATTCTTTGAATTTATCTATGACATATATAAGTTGAATTTTGATAGCAACTTACCTGATGATTTATATGGCGAGTTTCAGTTTGTTTATGACGGATTGCAGAATCTGATGCGTTCTGAAAGTGACGAAGTTCAAGTTAATGTAACTAAGAAAACATATAAATTGATTAAATCAACAAAGCAGCTGATTACTAATCCTATATATAACGATGCTGTTATTAAGCTTAGTATCATTGTTGTTAGGCTTATTGATAAATATATTTGGGGCAAGGATAATGTCCTTTACAATCCATATTTAAAAAGAGGATATCAAGAATGGCTTTCAACAATCAATAGAGAGAAAGAGTATGGAAATCGCAGTAAAGTCGAACAATTGAGATCACGCTGGGAACCAGAATTTGTTTTGACTCGAAACACAATTTGTTTAGTTCCACCGACTCATCGTGTGAAAGCTACATATGATTATCGAGCTATTCGAATCATTGTTAAGAAAGAGGAAAAGGTTATTTATGATGATTATGTAGAAGATATTCGTGAGATTATTGGTGGATATCAGATAAAGAATCATGCAATTGAACTCCCTAATCCTCTTGGAAGAATTAATTATCAGCTGGTTGTAGGAAATGAAATAATTTATGATAGCAAAACCAGACTGCACCGTAATTTTATTGTGTTTGATGAGAGAGGACAAGAACTGGCAAATAATAAAGATTATTCTGGAACAGCTGTTTTTTGTACAAAGAGTAAGGTTGATAAGTTGCATTTATATTTTTCGGGAGAGGCATATTGTCTATCCTCATATATTGCACACTAGGGAGATGCTATCCTTATAGAAGATAAAGTGTTCAATTTTTCAGAGATGATCCGTCCTGGTGTGTTTGGGGAAAAGCATGAGGGATATTTCGTTGCACAGGATGATTGCAAATTTGAAGTATTTAAAGATGAGGTAATCCTTGTATTTGAAAGTGAGTTTACGGACAGTGGTTTTGAAATACAAATAAATCAGCGTTCATATAAGATTGATGCTTTTGAATATTCTACAGTTGAAAGAAAAGGTGTTAATAAGTATTCTCTAAAACTTGGATGTTTAGGCTCTGGAATTTATCAGCTAAGAGTGAATGCGTTACATTCGGGAAAAAGAATTAGTGTGTTGCGCACTCAATTTGCCATAGATAAAAAACTATATGTTGAGCAGGTTAAAAACAATAATGATTCGTATATTGTTTCTGTAGATTCTGATTTGATGCCAGAACCAATTTTTGATAAGATAAGTGTTCAGGATTTTAGAGAAGATTGGATTAAGTTTAATTGGAATAATCAGGAGTATATTTATTATGTTCCTTTCCGATTCCCGTTATACAGGATTGATAATGGTGCCTGGAAGCCATTCTCACAAGAAATTTGGATCGGCGATATTACTCAGGAAAGTTCAATTGATCTGTATGGATGCAAATATGACAAAATATGCTTGCTAACCAGTACCGGTCAAATTATTGAAGAAGCACCTGGACTTAAGACGGAAGGAGTATTTAGCAGATTTTCTGCAGGATTTTTACTGTCATATAAGTCGCATTATGATTATGTAGGGATTTCTTTACTTGCAGAAGATCATTACCAGGATGGAATTTTGTGTTATAACAAATGCATTCTTGACGAGGCTAAAACAACGGTTATTTATAGTCATGAAGATAAGGCGATAGTTGTTACACCATACTTTTATGGGCAAGGGAATATTAGATTCAAAGTAATCGATGATGTGAATAATGTCATATACACAAGTTTTGCTTTGGACAAGGATGTTCCAGAATATGTATATGATTTATCGTCTTTTATAAATTATAAAGTGATTTTCTTTGAGAAAGAGAGAGGACTATCACTCAAAAAAGAACGTATTTTAAAGGAATTTCCAATCGTCTTTTATGCGAGAGAAGATTTCATAGGAAAATCCTTCAAAATCAAGGAGGTTTACTTTGATCAGCTTGTCAGAGGAGAGTTCCTAAGAAAGAAACATTACTTTAATACAACGTATGTTTATTTTAAAGAAATGATAAGTGGAAATGAATATATAGGTGAAGTATATGTAAGAACATACAATGGCGCTTTTATGTTGGATAATATAAATCTCGTTGATATTGAAATATGTAGCGATGTTATAGATGGGATGATAGAATTGTCCATTACTAAGGATGGCGACGGGCTGTTACTTGATTTCGAACATCATGGAATTATGAATTCAATGGATGACGACAAAGCTGTTGATATCTTTTCTTACAATATCGATATGAAGGGAGTTGAATCAGTGTGAGCAAGAGAAATCCTATTGAACGATCTCAATATATAAATAATCAGTATAAAGAATATCTCGGGTCTTCCTTTGAATTTAAAACTCCAAAGTTGCAAAAATTGTTTGAGCAACAATTGGAAATTGAAGATTTATTTAAGGGACCCTATGTCGATTTAAATTTGCCATTTCAAAGAGGAATGTCCTTGGACGAAATGATTGCAGATGGTGCGGTATGTAAATCATTTCATAGATTGGGAGATATGAATTTCGAGAGACCTTTATATTCTCATCAGGAAGAGAGTATTAGGCATATTTGCTCTGGTCGAAGCGCAATTATTACAACGGGTACAGGATCAGGAAAGACAGAGAGTTTCTTATATCCAATCTTAAATGAATTGATGTCAGATGTAGAAAATGGTAATAGGGAAGTTGGTGTTAGGGCAATATTTTTATATCCAATGAACGCTCTCGTAAACGATCAGATTGATCGTGTAAGAAAGATACTTACACAATGTCCTGAAATTACATATGGATTCTTTACAGGCGAAACGAAAGAAAGCATTCCGAAGGACTATCGTGAGAAATATGGCGCAGAGAACGATACCTTTATCCCTGAGAATGAATTGGTTTCGAGGGAAGAGATCAGAAAGAACCCGCCACATTTGTTGTTCACTAATTATTCCATGTTGGAATATTTACTGATCAGACCAAATGATTATTCGATCTTTGCACCGGAGAGGCTAAACAATTGGAAGTTTGTTGTTCTTGATGAGGCACATTCATATTATGGTTCATTGGGAATCGAATTATCTTTGTTAATGCGTAGATTGACTGGATTAGCACCAAAGAAACCGCGCTTCATTCTAACCAGTGCTACGTTGGGAGAACAAGGTAAATCCGAAAGTGAAATTGTAAATTTTGCAAGAAGCCTTACTTCTGCAAGTTTTGATATTCAAGACATAATTTTTTCTAAAAGAATTACACTTTCTAATTCTAAGCTAAGTTATACGATTGCTGGAGAAGATTATTCTGAGATAAAGAAAGCGAAGAATGATATACAGACGGTTAGAACCATTGGAAATAAATACAAAAACATAGATTCAATGGAATTGAAGAGTTACCTATATGAATTGTTTGTAGGCGACAGAAACGTGTTTCATCTATATGAAGTATTAAAAGATGGTAGTAAGAGTTTCAAAAGTATTCTTGCTAACTTTGATAATCAAATAATGTCTGAGCAGTTGATAGATTTGATTGATCTCATCAATATGGCAGAAAAGGACGGGATAGGTATTTTCGATTTGAAATACCATTCTTTTGTGCGCCCATTAGCTGGTGCATATGTCACTCTTGGAGATGATCCACAATTAAGTCTTACTAAAACCAATATGATTGGGGAGTTAAAGGCTTTCGAAGCTGGTAACTGTAGATATTGTAATTCACCATACATAATCGGAAAGATTCAGCGTAATGAAGCCGATGGGCTTGAATATCTGTATCAGAACAAGGAAGTTGATATTTACGAAAATTATGGAAATAACGAATTTGTAAGCATCGACTATTTCTTAATGAGCAATGAATTTAATGAAGAGGAAGTTGACCATGATATACTTGAAGAATATAAAGTTTGTGCAAAGTGTGGTGCGATTTATGCCGCAGGAAATTTAAATGCACGCAGATGTAATTGTGGAGACAGCTTTCAACATTCGATATTTAAAGTCCTTCAATCAAAGAAGGATGGAGAAGAAACGGCGTTCAATAATATAAATCAGTGTCCTTGCTGCGGTCACAAAGCAAGAGCCGGTGTTGTTAAGAGTTTGAATGTAGGTAAGGATGAGGGAACAGCATTACTTGCTCAGATTTTATATGAAGCAATTGATGATGGCACAGAGACTAAGAAGAAAATTAATAAAATTTCCTTAAAGAGAAAAGAAACCGTTCAATCAGAAATAGAGACATCAAATGTAAAACAATTTTTAGCATTTTCCGATAGTCGTCAACAAGCAAGCTTTTCAGCGGCTTTCTTGGATTCTAACCAAGTTAGAATGTTGCAGAAAAGACTGATTTGGAAGGTAATAGAAGATAATCAATATAGAAATATTTCTGTAGATCAGCTTGCTGCAACTCTTTCGGGAATGATTAAAGAGGGTAACTTATTTCAAAATGATTTAAGTGCTCATAAAAATGCTTGGATTACAATACTTGTCGATTTGCTAAAGGTTGATGGTTCGAACGACGGTGAAGGTTTGGGGTTATATTTCTTTGATGTAGATATAACTGACATAATGTCTCAAATTGACGAAGAGGACGTTGAAGCTGAATTTGGAGAATATAACATTACTAAGAAGGATCTGGAAACAATTATGCAGGTTGTATTTGGCGTGTTCAAAGTTACACCTGCTATAAATTCGATCAAATCAACATTAACTCCAGATGAAAAGATGGAAGCTTTGGAATATAGAAGATTTGATAACTATGTAATGTTTAATTGTCCTAAGACAATAAATGGTGTTAGAAGTTTTTTACCTGTAAAAGGAAAGGATAATATGGTTGTTCGTTATGTTCAGAAGGTTTGTGAATGCGACGAAGAATCAGCAAAAGCATTATTGGAGGTTGTTTTTAATAACTTGGCGGTTGCGGGTGAATTGTTTAAGAAGCATGAAACGAAGGAATGCTATCAAATTGAGGCGAGTAAGTATGTAGTCAAGAATTATAAAACCTCAAAATATTATATTTGCTCTAAATGCGGTCGTTTGACTCCATATAATGTCCACAACAAATGTGTTCAGGATAAATGCGACGGTATCTTGAGCGAAGTAGATCCGGATAAGGCACTTGCATCAAATTATTATAGAAGACAATATAAAACAAAGAAAATCGAGAGTATCGTTGTAAAGGAACATACTGCTCAGCTTGATCGCAAGAAGGCAAAACAATATCAGCAAGATTTCAAAAGTAAAAAAATCAACATCTTAAGCTGTTCAACAACTTTTGAGATGGGGATTGATATTGGTGATCTTGAAACAGTATTTATGCGTAATGTGCCACCTTCACCTGCAAATTATGTTCAGCGTGCAGGACGTGCAGGCCGTAGAAAAGATAGTGCGGCGTATATTTTGACTTATTGTGGAACGGGCTCTCACGATTATACATACTTTTGCAGTCCAGAAAAGATGATTTCAGGCGTTATAAAGCCACCTTATTTTAATGTAGTAAATCACAAGATAATCGTTCGTCATCTGATGGCTACGTGTTTAGGTTTCTTTTTTAGACAGCATCCAGATTATTTCACCAGCATTGATGAATTAGTCTTTGGGAATGCGTTAGAGGAGTTTAAAAACTATATTTCGAGTCATCCGAGTGATTTGAATATCTACATCAACGAGAAAATACTGCCTGGTGATACATATCGAGCTTATCATAACTTTAAGTGGTTTGATGAAATTGAAGGAAATGATGAAAAGATGGAGCATTTTGTTTCAACGATTAAATCTATTGCAGAAGAATACGAAAAAGCAAAGAAAGAAGCGATAACAGAAGAAAATTATAAAGAAGCGGATTATTACCAGAGACAGATTGAGAATTTACATAAGGAAAAGGTAATTGATTCACTTTCAAAGTACTGCGTCATTCCTAAATATGGGTTCCCGGTGGATGTTGTTGAATTACAAATATATAAAGAAGGCATTATGGATAACAGCTATGATTTGAGTCGCGATTTAAAAATAGCGATCTCAGAATATGCACCGGACTCAGAAATCATTGTTGATGGTAAGAAGTATACTTCTAAGTATATATCTCTACCTAAAACAGGAGAGTATCCACGTAACTGATATGTAATGACCTCTTGTCAAGTACAAATTAACAGAAATCACCACAAAATATTATTTAATTGTCTGAAGGCACCCTGAAAGAGCCTCGGAGTATCAGTTCCCGGCATTGGCCACTCTGATATACGTGGATTGGTTACCTACAGGTCAATGGTCCGCCGTGAGCTCTATCGTCTATTCGCGTGGATCACAGATTTCTATGTGCCAACATAGTTACGTCGTAGATAGCTCGAACCTCGAAATGGCCGAAGCCCTTTCAGGATGTCTTCAGTTGTTACTTTTATTACTGGTCAGATGTATGTGGCGTAAGCCACCTTACAGCTGCTTGATTACCCACTATAACAGTGGGATGATGATGTCAAGGCTGCAAAGCACCGCCATCGGCGGCCTGGTCTTGATATCGTCAGCACGGTGTTATACCTGTATCAGGCGATATGTTCCGTCATCATGCCCCACATGAAACAGGCAAGCTCACGCGCAATTGCTGTTTTAGCTACATTGTGTTTCTTACTTTTCCCAAGAACCATTTTGTAGTATCGGCGTCTTAAGCGTTCATTGGCTTTATCTGCATAAGCAATAACCTGTGGCGAATTTCCGGCTTGACGTGATTTCAGTTCCTTGGATTTGAATCCTATCTGACCACGGGCATAGCATTGAGAAGCTTCTGTAAGGAGCATACGGACATGGCGATTTCCGGCTTTGGTAATACCAAGCCTTGTCTGTCCGTCACCGCTGGAATCCTCGCCCGGAACAAGTCCAAGGTAGGACGCAAAATTCTGTGCAGACGCAAAACGCTGAAAATCACCAACCTCGACCAGAACAGATAATGCGGTGTGAGTCTTGATACCGATGAAACAACAGAGTTTCTTAACCGATTCTCTGTATTCATCCTTAGAAGCAAGTTCCTCAATGCGCTTATCCAACCGTTCAACCTTATCACTAAGAGTAGTATAGGTCAGCAGATATTCGTCGAGGATTTCTTTGTAAAGTGCCTCAGGGTTCAATGACTTAAGCCATTTGATGTGTGCTGCTGTCCAGTGGCTGTTTCCATCATAGCGATAGTTGTGGCGAAGGCAAAACGCTAGTATCTGCTGCTTGACCTTTTTGAGTGCCAGCTTATGATCATCCCTCATACGGAGGAATTCTTTTGTTTCCTCGTCTGTTGCTGTAGGGATATGAACAGGACTGTAATTATGCTGTGCGAGACATTTACCAATTATTTCTGCATCTCGTCTGTCAGTCTTAATTCTTCTTTTACTGCGTTGCTCAAGCATCGTAGTTGGAGCAAGTATCACACAGTTAACATCATGTTCTGTTAATTGATGATATAAAGTATAACCGAGGCAACCAGCCTCATAACCGCATATGAAGTTAGCATCGTTTCCGTAGACGGTACGAAGAAACTCCAGATACTTCAGAACATTTTTGTAATCAGCTTCTGTTCTCTGGAAGTGAGAACCTTTCTCTGCGTCGATTGTGTACGCACAAAGTGTAAAACTTTCTTTGTGTACATCCATTCCTACGTAAACTGTGTTATAATTCATTTGATGACCTCCCTTTGTATGCGGTAATCCCTGTTACCATTGTTCTTGTCAAACTTTAGTATACAGGTAAATCCACGAACCTACAATGTGGAGGTCATTACATATTGTCTATTTCTGCACTTGTCCTAACTGTAAAAAGATAAATGTATCTGTAAGTACAAGAACAGGAAATGAGTGTAAGTATTGTGGTGAGCCTCTTGGTGCAGTTGTACAAGAATTTTATATTGAACCGATAAATGGATTTAAAACTGGTATTACGAAAGAAAGTACTCGTGCTAAGCCAAAGAGATCTTATGCCGGCGAAGTATCATATCTTGGTGGTGGTATAAAGGATGAGAATATTGTTTCTTTATCAAATGCTATTACCATTGAGACAAGCATCAATGATGAGCTTCTTGTAATGAATAAATCGTCATTCAATATGTGCCCGATATGTGGATACAGTGACATTGTTAAAGGAAAAGTGATAACACCTACTTCTTTAAAGAAGCATAAGAATTACAGACAGTTTGACTGTTCATGTGAAGAGCTTACTCAAGTTAGGCTTGGGCATAGATTCCAAACAGATGTAGCACGATTTACAATTCCTATGTTAGGTTCCTTTACCAAGGAAGATTATGCGATTGCGTTGTCATTTATGTATGCATTTCTTGAAGGAATAAGTATTGGTCTTGGTATTGAAAGAAATGATATAGATGGTGTTCTTGAACTGAATCTTGAACAGCATAGCTACGATATTTTGCTCTACGACAATGTCCCAGGCGGAGCAGGTCATGTTAAGCGATTAGTCGAAAAGAATGCTGTAATTACATCGTTAAACGCAGCGTATGTTAAAGTGTCCCAGCAGTGTTGTGATGAAAACACTTCTTGTTATAACTGTCTTAGAAACTATTACAATCAGACAAATCACAGCAAGTTGAAACGTAAATATGCTCGTGATTTCATTGAAAGTTTATTGAGACAAATAGGTGTTAGACCTTAAAAAATAGTTTTATAAGAATAGGGATATGCGTTTTGGAACAGGAGATAAGAACTATCATTGATAGATAAGTACAATGTGAAGAAATGAATGGCTTGTCAAAGGAAAATTATCCGAACTCATAATATTTAACGATAACTTTTCAATCGTTAAATATGTAGTAGAAAGGATTATTGGTGTTTTAGGTAATAAATCAGACCAATCAAAAGATTGGTCTGATGTTTAAAGGTTGCCAATTGCCTAATAGTGACGCCAACACACGACGTTTACCTCGATAATGGCACTGACATAGGACTTACTGTTGGTAAGCATATATTAGCATATGCAAGGGAACCTATCAATATTCAATGAAAATATTGGGTTGAGAAAATTATTTTGGAAAATCAAAAATAAATTTGAGGATATCAGTATCTTCTAATTTTTTGATTTCTTCTTCATATGCACCTGTTTACATTGTATGAGGACAATGTAGATTAATAGCTAAATTTAAGTAACAAGAATATTGCAGAACGTTGCCTATACCGTGAGTGATTGCGCAGAAGTACTGCTAAAAATAAGCTGGAAGGTTGCCTTTTTTGATTCCTCAAGATGTGCTGACATCTGTTTGGCAGCTTCTTGCCAGTCGTTGCGCAGGCATGCCCGGATAATGTCAAGATGTTCCTGAAAAGTGTCGTCTAATCGTTTTTCGGAAATATTCCCGGTCATATAGCGGAAACGTTCTGCCTGTGTCTGTATCATATTGTAGTTTTGATGGATATAAGTGTTTGGACACGCATCGACAACGAAGTTGTGAAATTCCGTATCTAATTCGTAAAAATAATCATTATTATTATAACAGTTATGATTCGTTTTACTGGAACTGAAAATATTATAAAAATCTTTTAACCGCTCCACAGAGAGGGCATTACCATAATTTAAAAGAATATACGGCTCATATAATTGCCGTACTTCAAAAATCATATTGATCGTATTAATGGAAAGAGGCATTACGATAATGCCTTTTTTTGGTTTTATTTCAATTAATCCCTCCTGCTCTAAACGGCTTAGCGCATCACGGACCGGTGTGCGGCTCAGACCTAATTCAGTAGTGAGAAGTTCTTCATTTAAAAAAGTTCCCGGTGCATATTCACAGGTTACGATCTTTTGGCGGATCGTATTGTAAGCCTGTGTTTTTAAATTCATTTTTGACATAACAGATACTCCCATAACAAGAAAATAATATTAAATATTCTTTTTCATTCTAGCATACGGACAAAATAAACACAACAGATTCACAAATGAGCTGCCAAAATGAATGCGAAGCCTGCCTGATGAGGGGTAACAAAAGTGAATTGTGCATTATTGACAAAATATGATAAAGAATTATTTGCAACATGTACAATTGACATGCAAATAACATGATATTATAATCTGATGTATACAACATAGTATGTAACGATAAGTACAAAGACAGAAACATAAAAAGCATACCAAAGGATAAGAGGAGGATGACACATGAAAGCAATGTATATCAACGCACCAGGCGAAGTGGAAATCAAGGAGATCGATATGCCGGTGAGAAAAGAAGGAGAAGTATTATTAAAACTTTTATATGGAGGAATTTGTGGAAGTGATCTTGGATCATACCGTGGAACATTTGCATATTTTGATTATCCGAGAATTCCGGGACACGAATTTTCAGCCGAAGTCATTGAGGCAGATGAGAACAATGAATATGGGATCAAACCGGGAATGATCGTTACCTGTAATCCATATTTTAACTGCGGACATTGTTATTCCTGCACACATGGGATCGTAAATGCATGTATGGATAATCAGACCATGGGATGCCAGCGGGATGGAGCTTTCCGCGAGTACATCACAATGCCGGTAGAAAGAGTGTATGACGGAAAAGGTCTGGATCCGAAAACCTTAGCAGCAATCGAACCGTTCTGTATCAGTTATCATGGTGTCAGCCGTGCAAATGTCAAACAGGGAGATAAAGTGCTTGTAGTCGGAGCCGGAACGATCGGTGTACTTGCAGCCATCGCAGCAAAAGCAAAAGGCGCAACAGTTTATATTTCAGACGTATCAGAAGGTAAGCTTGAAATGGCAAAAGAGTTCGGCGTAGACGGAACATTGCTGAATGATTCACCGGAGCATTTTGACAAAGGAGTGGCAGAGCTTACAGAGGGAAATGGATTTGATGTGACGATCGAGGCTGTAGGACTTCCATCTACTTTCCAGAATTGTATTGATGCATGTTGTTTCGGTGGACGCATGGTATTGATCGGAGTCGGAAAAAAGAATCTGGATTTCAACTTCACACTGATCCAGAAAAAAGAACTGAATGTATTTGGTTCGAGAAATGCATTGAAAAAAGACTTCTTGGAGTTGATCGATCTTGTTCATGAGGGCAAAGCTCCACTGGAAAAGATTATCACAAATGTCTATCCGTTTGAGGACGCAGCAAAGGCTTTTGCAGACTTTGCAAACAATCCGGGAGACATGTTAAAAGTAGTTTTTGATTTTTCCAGTATTAACAAATAAAAAGTCAGAAACGGTTGGAGAAAAAGGAGGTTTTACACTATGAGATTAAAAAAGATGACAGCAGTGATACTGTCAGGCCTGATGTTATTGCCTTTAACTGCCTGTGGAAGCGCCAGCCAGACAGGATCGGATGCAGCATCGTCCGTAGAACCGGAGATTGTATTGGATGTGGCATTTGAGAATAACAGCAGTGAACCGATCGGCGCAGGATGGGAGAGAGCACAGGAGATCATAAAAGAAAAGTCCGGTGGAAAAATGGCGATTGAAGTGTACCCGGATTCACAGCTGGGAGACAAATCATCTTTGATTGATTCCATGCTTTTGGGAGAGCCGGTATGCACGCTTGCAGACGGAGCGTTTTATGCAGATTATGGGATCAAGGACATGGGAATATTATTTGGACCATTTCTCTTTGATGACTGGGATCAGTGCTGGACATTGATCGAATCAGACTGGTATGAGGATCAATGCAAAAAGCTGGAAGAAAAAGGATTAAAAATTATCGCTTCCAACTGGATGTATGGAGAACGCCATACACTTACCAATGTTCCGGTAAACAGTGTAGATGATCTGAAAGGATTAAAAATCCGCGTACCATCCAATGAGATACAGTCATATGGATTTGATGTCCTCGGAGCAACCTCTACCGGTATGGCATTAGGAGATGTTTATCAGGCATTGCAGACAAAGACAATTGATGGTGCGGAGAATCCGATCGCTACCCTGTATGGAAGAAAACTGCATGAAGTGGCTCCATATCTGATTCTGGACGGACATGTTAAAAACTTCACAACATGGGTGGTGTCAGCTGACTGGTTTAACAGCCTCACAGAGGAACAGCAGAACTGGCTTGTTGAGACGGCACAGGAAGCCGGAGAATACAACAATCAGGTATTGCAGGAGGCGGAGCAGGAGTATTTACAGCTGATGGTCGACGAGGGAGTGACCGTTGTCGATCCATCTGAGGAAGTGCTGGAAGGTTTCCGGGAAAAAGCAGCTTCATTTTATGAGATGGGAGACCGTTTCGGATGGTCAGACGGACTGTACGATACAGTGCGCAAGGCAATGGGAGCAGAGGAATAGGAGAGGATGAGCATGGAAAATAAGAAAAAGAGCAAATGGAGTTTTTTAGCGAATTTAGATGTTATCGTAGCATCTGTCATTCTGGCGATCCTGATCATATTAACATTTGCCGGGGTTATCTGGCGTTATGTGTTTCATGCACCATTTACATGGTTAGAGGAAGTTCAGACATCCTGTATGGTGTGGATCACATTTGCGGCAGCAGGTGCGGCATTCCGGAACGGTAACCACGTTGCGATCGAGATGATCGTGGATCTCATGCCGGAAAAAGTGCAAAAGGTAATGGAAATCATGATTGCAGTTATTGTGGTTGTGATATTAGGTTTCCTATTTGTACAGACCATTCCGTATTTGAAGATATTTCTGGAAAGTGGACGTTCCACCAGTATGTTACATATTCCTTACATTGTAGTGTATGGCATTTCACTTTTTTCCTATGTGGATATGGTGATCAGTTTTATTTACAGCATACTTCATGGCGTAAAATCAGAGGCAAAGGAGGCAGCAGGCAGCGATGAGTGATATTCTTTTATTGGCAGCAATCGTAATGTTGGTACTTTTATTTTTGAAGGTGCCTGTATATTTGGCAGTATTGGGCGGCTCTATGGTGTATTTTGCACTGAACCCGCATGTGAGTGCAGCAGTGTTTGCACAGCAGACGATTATCGGAACTGAAAAAATTTCACTGCTGGCAATTCCATTTTTTGTCTGCGCCGGAATTTTTATGAATTACACCGGAGTCACGAAAAGGATCATGGATTTCTGTGAGGTTGTGACAGGCAGACTTCCGGGTGGACTTGCACAGGTCAATGTCCTTCTCTCAACAGTCATGGGAGGTCTGTCAGGTTCTAATATTGCGGATGCCGCAATGGAATCCAAAATGATGGTTCCGGAAATGACAAAAAAAGGATTTTCCCTTGAATTTTCCAGTGTTGTGACAGCAGCGTCCTCAATGATCACCCCGTTGATCCCACCAGGAATCGCAATGATCCTCTACGGATGTATTGCAAACGTATCCATCGGAAAACTGTTTATGTCAGGTCTTGGGGTTGGGGCATTGCTCTGCATCACCATGATGATATTAGTTGGGGTTATCTCAAAAAAACGTGGATATGGTAACATTTCCACAGAGAAAATGACATGGTCACGCTTCTGGAAGGCATTTAAACCTGCAATTTTACCGCTTTTACTTCCAATCATTATCATTGGAGGTATCAGAATTGGTGTGTTCACTGCAACAGAGGCAGGAGCAGTTGCTATCATTTACGCAGCTTTTCTTGGATTACTTTATAAAGAGATGCATATCAAAGACATGATTCAGGGGTTAAAAGAGACTGCCTGCACAACAACGTCCATTATGCTGATCGTTTCCGCAGCATCTGTATTCTCGTGGATCCTGACAAAAGAGCAGATTCCACAGGCTCTGACTGCATGGATGCTTGCAAACATTCACAGTAAATTTGTATTCCTGATCGTTGTGAATATTTTCCTTCTGATCGTCGGAATGTTTATCGAGGGAAATGCTTCCATGATCATTCTTGTTCCATTGCTTGCACCGATCGCAAAAGCATATGGCATTAACGAGATCCAGTTTGCAATGATCTACATCTTTAATAATGCGATCGGAGCACTTTCACCACCTATGGGAACATTGATGTTCGTAACCTGTTCCATCACAAAATGTAAGACGGCAGCGTTTATTAAGGAAGCAGTTCCATTCTACATTCTGCTGATCGTAAACCTGTTGCTCCTCACATGGTTTGAGCCATTTACAACATTTCTTGTAAATTTAGTTTATTAGTTTAAATAGAAAATGCGGCTGCCACATAAATATGTGCAGTCCATTTTCCATATCAGTGATAAAAAAGAAAGGGAATAAATAATGGAAAAATTAAATTATGATGTAATAAAAAAAGTTGGCTATGACGGATATCTTCTGAAAGAAGCACCGGAAAAAGTGATGCAGTTTGGAGAGGGAAATTTCCTGCGTGCGTTTGTTGATTACTGGTTCGACCTTGCAAATGAAAAAGCGGACTGGAATGGAAAATGCTGTCTCGTCCAGCCAATCGCACAGGGTCTGAGCGACATGATCAATGAGCAGGAAGGACTCTACACGTTATATCTGCGCGGAAGTGAAAACGGTCAGAAAGTGGATGACAAGCGTGTGATCTCCAGCGTGAGCCGCTGCTTAAACCCATATGAAAAAGCAGGCTACGAGGCAATGATGGAATTAGCAGCCAGCGATGAACTTGAGATCATCGTTTCCAATACAACAGAAGCGGGAATCCAGTATGACCCTTCCTGCAAAAAAGATGACTGCCCACCGTCAAGTTTCCCGGCAAAACTGACACAGGTGCTGTACCATCGTTATCAGGCAGGAAAAAAAGGGATCATCATGTTAGCCTGCGAGCTGATCGACAACAATGGAAAAGAGCTGTTAAAATGTGTCAACCAGTACATTGAACAGTGGGGACTTGAGGACGGATTTAAAAAATATGTCAATGAGGACTGTACCTTCTGTGGCTCTCTTGTTGACCGTATCGTACCGGGACGCATCCGTGATGAGAAAGAGGTAGCGGAGTTAGAACAAAAACATGGTTACACAGATTCGTTATTGGATGTTGGAGAAATATTTGGCGTATGGGTCATCGAAGGTGACGAAAAGTTAAATGATGTCCTTCCTTTCAAAAAGGCAGGACTTTCCGATAAAGTATTTGTTGTGCCGGATATGAGTCCATATAAAAAGAGAAAGGTGCGCATTTTGAACGGAGCGCACACCGGGTTCGTGCTTGGCGCATATCTCGCAGGAGAAAATATTGTGCGTGACTGCATGCATGACGACATCATCAAAGGTTTTATGAACAAAATGCTTTATGAGGAGGTGATTCCGACACTTCCATTAGATAAAGACGATCTGCTGAAATTTGCAGCAGCAGTTTCAGACAGATTTAACAATCCATTTGTAAATCATGAATTGATGAGTATCTCTTTGAATTCAACATCAAAATGGAAAGCGCGCAACATGCCTTCTTTTTTGGAATATATCAAAGAACAGGGAAAACTTCCTGTGTGCCTGACAATGTCTCTGGCTGCCTATATCGCCTTTTACAGCAATGACATTCAGGAATTGACAGATGCGGGACTCATCTGCAGACGTCCGGCAGGAAACGAATATACCGTAAGTGATGACAGATGGGTGCTGGAATTTTATTATGAACATCGGGATGCATCTGCGGCGGAACTGGTGCATGAAGTGCTTACAAATAAAAAAATGTGGGATCAGGATCTGACCGGAATCGAAGGATTAGAGAAAGCGGTCACAGAGGATCTTGAGAAAATACGCAGGGAAGGAGCAAAGGCTGCTTATGCAGGCTGCCTGTAAATGCTTATGAAGACGATACAGATAGCACCGGCGGATAATGTGGCAGTTGCACTCTGCCCGATCAATGCAGGAGAGACCGTACAGTCCGGCGATCTGAGTCAGGTCGTGGTGACAGAGGCAATCCCGCAGGGACATAAGATCGCTTTGAAAAATATTGCAAAAGAAGAGAATATTATCAAATATGGCTTTGTAATCGGACATGCAACGACAGACATTCCGGCAGGAAGCTGGGTACATACGCATAACATGGCGACGAATCTGTCTGGTGAAATTGAATATTCCTATCATCCGGAACTTAAGCAGCCGGCATCAGAAAAACCGGAGTGTTTTAACGGATTCCGCAGGAAAGACGGACGTGCAGCGATCCGGAATGAGATCTGGATCATTCCGACCGTAGGGTGTGTCAATGACGTTGCTAAGAGAATGACAGCACTCAATCAGGATCTTGTGACCGGAACGATAGACGGTCTGTATACATTTGATCATCCATTTGGATGCAGCCAGACGGGACATGACCATGCACAGACCAGAAAGCTTCTGGCGGCGCTTGTGCGCCATCCCAATGCAGCAGCAGTACTTGTATTGGGACTTGGATGTGAGAATCTGACACATGAACAGTTCGTGGAGGAACTGGGCGATTATGATGCGGACAGAGTCAAATTCTTAACCTGTCAGGAAGTGGAGGATGAATTTGAAGCCGGAAGAAAATTATTGGAAGAATGTGCAGCCTATGCCGGACAGTTCCACAGGGAACCAATCCCGGTAAGCGAGCTTGTAGTCGGGATGAAATGCGGCGGTTCTGACGGACTTTCCGGTATCACGGCAAACCCGGCAGTAGGCCGTTTCAGCGACATGCTTGTGGCAAGAGGCGGTTCCACAGTTCTGACAGAAGTACCGGAAATGTTTGGTGCAGAGGGATTTTTAATGAACCGCTGTATTAATAAAGAGGTGTTTGAAAAAGCTGTCAGTATGATCAACGGATTCAAAAATTATTTTATAAGCCACAACGAGGTCGTATACGATAACCCAAGCCCGGGAAACCGCCAGGGTGGTATTACAACGCTCGAAGACAAGTCCTGCGGCTGCGTACAGAAAGGCGGTACAGCCCCGATCATGGATGTGATCGGATACGGGGACGCTGTTGTGACAAAGGGATTAAATATGCTTTATGGACCTGGAAACGATCTTGTATCAGCAACGGCGATGACAGCAGCAGGAGCGCACCTGATCCTGTTCACAACAGGACGCGGTACACCATTCGGAGCGCCGGCTCCGACATTGAAGCTGTCCACGAACAGCCGGCTTGCGGAAAATAAAAAAGGAGGGATCGATTTTGATGCAGGCCCGATCGTTGAAGGAGAATCCATTGACGACGCAGCAAAACGTCTGTTACAGCTGGTGATCGAAGTTGCCAATGGAAAAGAAACACAGACTGAGAAGCGTGGATACAGAAGCATTTCCATTTTTAAGGATGGGGTTGTTTTGTAAAAGGAATCTTAATAAGCAGGGATATCATTCCAGAAAACAGGGGTACACAATGTGTGTCCTGCAATCTTGGAATATCCCTGCTTTATTTTGCTTTTTAGTAAAAGGTCTGTTATGATTAAAATAATAATATGTTTTAAGCAAAATTTATTGATGTGATGGCAGAGGAACGGATCAATCAGAGAATTGTCGATTATACATAGAAAAAAGAGGAATCCACATGATAACAACAGTTTTATTAGATTTAGATGATACCATTCTTGATTTCCACAAGGCAGAAAAGGAAGCGCTGAAAAAAGCACTGCAAAAAGTTGGAGTGGAGCCAACAGAAAAATTGCTGGCGAGGTACAGTGAGATCAATCAGGCACAATGGAAAAAGTTAGAACTCGGTGAGTTGACGCAGGAGGAAGTGAAAATAAGCCGTTACCGGATCTTTTTTGAAGAATATGGGATAACAGCTTCGCCGGAAGAAACTGCGAAATGTTACGAGCAGAATCTTGCATATGAACACGAAAAAGTGGACGGCGCGCTTGAACTTTTACAGGAATTGCACGGTAAGTACAGACTGTATGCTGCATCCAATGGAACTTACGAAGTGCAGAGAAGGCGTATTGAGGAATCTGGGATTAAACCATATTTTGAGGACTTTTTTATTTCGAAAAAAATCGGGTATTATAAACCGGACAAAAAATTTTTCGACTATTGTTTTGCACATATTCCTGACTTTAAGCTGGAAGAGAGTGTCATTGTGGGAGACAGTTTATCCTCAGATATTCTTGGTGGAAAAAATGTAGGTCTGACTACAATCTGGTATCAGAGAGACAGAAATATAACAGATCATGGAGCAATCCATCCGGATTACCGCATTTTTGAATTGAGCGAATTGCCGGATTTATTAAAAAAATTAAAATAGCACATAAAGCTGCATGAATTGCAAAGAGTTATAAGGTATGTATACTGAATGTGTAGATTGTCATAAATACAAAATGCAGCAACAGAAATAAATGGAATAAATTGCAGTAATGTGCTAAAATAAGAGAAATCTTGGTTCGAATTGAAAATATGGAATGTCAGCAATCACAAAATAGAAAATCATTACGAACCATATTTTTGACATTGGGCAGCAGGAAAGGATAGTTTTATTATGGAAGAAAAGACAACAATGGAAATCACAAACGATAGATTAGAGGAGGCAATCAAAGATTACGCAGCAGACAGGACAAAAGAAAAGCTTACAGCAGTCTTAAATCTGCTTCGTCCGACAAAACTGTTAGTTCCGGCAATGTTAAAAGCACCGGATCAGCCAACTCCCTGCTTTTTAAAGAGCGGTGCCGGCGAACAGTATTTTGTAGTGTACACCTCCAAAGAGCAGATGGCAAATGCACCAAAAAGCCAGGCACTCTTAAGTATGCCATTTCCGGCATGCAACAGCGTTGCCGTAAAACCGGAATTGAATTTAAGCGGAATGGTCATCAATCCATTTACCGATAATCTGGTATTGAAGATTGAACTGATCCAGAAACTGCATGAGGCAGATGAGAAAATGGCAAAACAGCCAAAGCAGATCAAAATGACACCACAGCAGTTTCAGGCATTTGTGAAAAATCAGACAGAATTTTCTGTGATTCCAAAGCGCTTGTATACAGAAAAAGCGGAATTCGTGCAAAAACTCTGCGATGAGAAAGAGGCATTCGTCAATGAGCTTTTTGCGGCAGCATTCAAAGAGCCAAAACTTTATCCGTATACAGAGGATGATTATTCCGTTATGGCATTGGATATTTCAGAGGATCTGACACTTATCCGCGTGGATCTTCCGGATAAAGGATTAGTGCCGCCACTTTGCTACAGAATCTATATTACATACAATCCATTAAAAGATGAGGCGCATTATTATACGATCGAGATGACAAAAGAGAAGGATGTAAGACTTCTCGGCGGCGTGACAGAGGATGCAAAACACGTCAGCTATGGAAATGCACCGGTGGAGGGCGCAGAACTTCAGGAGATCATGAATCTCGCAAAAAATCCTGGGGAACTGACAAGTTAATTTGAAGTTTGGATTTAAACTGCCACTTGCAGGTTAGGTTACGGATTTTTACAGCCTGCAAGCGGCAGTTTTTAAGTGAAACGCTAATTAATGCATGATGATATCCGCATATTGTCCGCGTACTACGGAGAGCAGTGCATCCGGATTGACGGTAATGGAGGTTCCGATACGTCCACCGCTGATATAGATTTTGTCAAAATTTCTGGCGCTGTCATGAAGAACGGTAGGAAACTGTTTTTTCATGCCAAGGGGAGTGCATCCACCACGTACATAACCGGTAATGGCTGTGATATCTTTTACGTGGATCATTTCTACGGATTTTTCACCGACTGTTTTTGCGGCAACTTTCAGATCAACTTCCTCTGCGATCGGCAGTACAAAAACATAATATTGTTTACTTTTTCCCTGCATGACAAGTGTTTTAAAAGACTGCTCCACCGGAGCTCCGGTGGCTTCGGCTGTGTGAAGCCCATCAATGAATTCGTCACATTCATAATTGATAATTTCATAAGGTATTTTATTTTTGTCAAGAATGCGCATGGCATTCGTCTTTACTTCTTTTCCCATGGTAATTTATTTCCTTTCAGATTGATTTGCAAATTATGAAAATTCTTTCCACTGTAGTCTAATCAAGACATGTTTGTATGTCAAGAAATTAACGATTTTTTTATCTTTTTATACTTCTTTCATAAGCTGTATATTTACCGGAACCCAAAAGAATGGTATGATATTCGTTATAAAAGAAACAGCAATGACAAAAATTTTTGTTAAAGAGAGAGGATAGAAAAATGAAAGAGACATTAAAAAGAATAAAAGCGGATGTCATTTTATCAGCGTTATTGTGTGTAGCACTTGGAGTAGTTTTGATCATCTGGTCAGATGAGACAATTAGTGCAATCTGTATGCTACTTGCATTTGGCTTAATTGTTATGGGTGTTGTAAATCTTGCGGGATATTTTACAAATCACAGACTGACATCTTTTAACGGAATGCTTGGTCTGATCCTGGTTTTAGTAGGTATCTGGCTGTTTGCAAGACCGGAGTACATCGCTATGATCATTCCGATCGTTATCGGTGTTATGCTGGCAGTCCATGGGATCAGCGATATCAAAATGGCTTTTGAGACAAAGGCAAACGGTTATGAGAAGTGGTGGAGTCCAATGATCCTTGGAATTATCAGCCTTGCACTCGGCATTATCTGTATCGTAAATGCATTTGGGGTTGTGAGCCTTGCAATGAAATTTATCGGAGTCGCATTGATCTATGATGGAATCTCTGATCTGTGGATCGTTTCAAGAACCGCAAAAGCTGCAAAGGCTATGAAGCAGGAGGCGGATGCGCTTGACGTAGACTACAAAGAAGTGGATGATTAAACCGGAGTTTCACGGGCGTAGTGCTGCAGATTCTGTAGTGCTTTCTTAGGGCTTGAAGGGCAGATATAAGCGTCCTCTCACAAGTCGTGATTTTATAGGTTTATGAAAAGAAAAACGGTACAGACGAAATATGATGTTCCTGTTCGCCGGGCATTCCGCTGGGCTTCTGAGCAAAAATTTTGTGAAGCAGAGCTTCACGAAATTTTTAGAATCCCAGCTCCATGGCTCACGAAGGAAATCATATTTGTCTGCACCGTTTTTCTTTTATTTACGCTGTGAATGACTTGTGGGAGGACGCTTATACATGCCCAATCAACGCTATGAATTGCACTACAGAATCTGCCAATTTACGTTATGGAACTCACGGTTATGAGATGGATGCCTATGAGGGAATGGCAAAAATTATAGATGATGTAAAAGTTGCGGTCTGTCCAGAGTGTGGTAATATAGAAATGTATTTAGAGAATTTAACTAATTTGAAAGATTAAGCGATAACTTCCAGATGATAAAGCAGAAGTATAGGGTTTGATTCATATGATTTCAGTAAAAAAACAGAGAATTGCTGCTATTATGGTTTTAAGTTCCATCATGCTGATTTTACTTTTGTCGCTAAATTTCCGAATCTGGAGTGGATATTATGCAGAAGGGGATTTGGAAAGTATAGTCATACAGCAGATGGAATGCTTGGAAAAGTCAAATAGTGAAAACGATATAAGCGAAAGTATATGTTTGCATTTCTATGAGTGTATATGTTTCGGTGGAATAGAAATAATGGTGCTATGGGTATATGATGGCTTTAAAGACCTCGGACAAGGTGAGTTTTCTTTCAGACCGGGAGTTACCCTTTGCAGTCTATCGGTTCGGATGGATGATTAAATACTTCTGATAATCAAATTTAAAATTTATTATCAGGAGGAACTTCGATGTATGTATTAAATGCAAATCATATTTCAAAAAGTTATAAAACTGCAGGAGAAACTATGCGGATTTTGCAGAATGTGAATCTGCAAGTTATGAAAGGAGAAATGGTTGCTATTATGGGACCATCCGGCAGTGGAAAGACTACTCTGCTCCATGTGCTGACCGGGGTTGACACACCGGACGATGGAGAAATCGTAATAGGAGGAGAAACGTTTTCACAGCTTACGGAAGAAGAGAAGGCATTTTTTCGCAGAAAGCATATGGGAATGATTTTTCAGGATTTCCAGCTTTTGGAGAGTTTGACGGTAAAAGAAAATATATTGTTACCACTCATTCTTGAACGAAAAGAAGCAGACATCCAGCAAGAGCGTTTTTCAAGAATAGCGGATGTGCTCGGCATTGAAAAATTAGCTGACAAAGGAATTACGGAAATATCGGGAGGTCAGAAACAGAGAGTTGCGATTGGCAGGGCGCTGATCAATGAACCGGATATTATTTTTGGAGATGAGCCAACAGGAAGCCTTGACCGAAAGACCACCGGGGATGTGATGCGATGTATGAAACAGATGAATCAACGGTCTGGCATCAGCTTTCTGCTTGTGACACATGATGCTTATACGGCATCCTTTTGTGACCGGGTACTTTTTCTACAGGATGGGAATCTGGCAAAAGAAGTAAAGAAAGAGAACACGGCCGATAATTTCAGAGAAGATATATGGAAAACGCTGTGCGGTTTGGGAGGTGGAAAAGATGACCTTTTTTGATATTTCCCGAAAGATGCTGAAAGCTGGTTTTTACAAATATCGATTGTACTTTCTATGCAATTTATCTGCAACGGCATTATTCTGTTGTTTTGCAGTTATTTCCACAAACAGGACGTTTATGAATGCGTCGATTGTAAATTCATCCATATCCAATAACATTTATCTTCCATTTTTTCTGTCTGCAGTGTTTCTGGTTTTTTTTCTTCCTGTTTCGTGTCAGGCATTTCTGGCATCAAGAAAACAGGAATACGGCGTGATGTTTTCTCTTGGCATGAGACGGAAGGAAGCGTTTGGAAACTTACTTTTTGAAAATGTGATCATATCCGTGCTGGCATTAGCAATAGCACTTGCGGCAGGAACTGTGCTGTCATTTTTATTTTTTTCCGTTATCATTTATGCAATAGATGTTCACGGAGTGCAATGGCAGTTTTGCCCGGAAGCATATAAGCTTACAGCAGTTCTATATACAGTAGTGGTGGCAGTTGCCTTTATCCTGAATGCCGGGAGACTTATGCTGGATAAAATCGGAACCCTGCTAAAAGCACAATATCGGGCAGAAAAAACAGGAAAGATCGGTACGTTCTTATGCAGACTTGCACCCAACTACATGAGGTTTCATCTGGTGGAATGGTCATTTGTCCGCAGACACAAGAAAGAATGGGGATGTAGGTATGTTTTAGCCTCTCTCATAATAGCGGTATCTGTTATGCTTACGGGGGTATGTGTGACTTTATATCCGGCTTTTCTACAGGATGCAAAAAGTTATTCTCCCTATGACATGGTGTACTCAGAAATCTATGGAATGAATCAGGTTTCAGTACAGGATGTCCTTCATATATTGGAGAAAAATGGTGTTACTGTAGAACAGGTCATTCAGCTTCCCTATATCAGAGATGATGTTTTTAATTACCTTCCTGTGACAGAAATAAACCGGGATTTTGGATGTGATTATCAGATTCAGGAAGGCGAGTTTTTGAATTTGTTTCAATACAATCTGGAAGATGGGTATGAACATAACATACAGCCAGTATCTACTGTAACGATTTCCGGGGACAGAAAGCTGCAGTCTGTTGGAACAGATGTAAAGATACTGTTTAATCAAAATCCGACCTTTGCAGATAAAACACTGATCATCAACGATTCTGATTTCGAAAAATTAAGTGCAGATATAACAGGTAGTGCTGGTATCGCAAACTTGTTTCAGTTTCAGAATTGGGAAGATTCTTATGCAGGAGTATGTGAAGTAAAAGAATATCTGCAGGAAAGCAATCAGTTGAATGAAGATGAGCAGACATATTATGAATTGTCTTCGAAGGTGGAGAAATACCAGGATGCAAAGAAATCAGGACAATTTTTATTATTTTTGATGGCATTTGTGATAGGGCTTATGATAATGGCTGAGTTTCTGTTAATTCATTCACGTATCCAGGCAGAGAAGGAAGAAAATAGCAGGGTCGTTTGTAGTTTGCGAATGTTGGGAATGATAGACAAGGAAATGGTAAAGTGCCTATGCTATAAGAATTTTCTAAGATTTATACCGCCATTGGTTGTGGGAACAATCCTTTCTTTCCTGCCATCTTATTATCTGAATGAGAGTTATGGAATGGGGACGAATGGAATTCTGGCAGGAATCGTATTTGGAGTGATTTTGGCAGTCGGAATATTCGTAGTGGTACGCAGGTATTCTGAAAAAGAAGAAAAACTTTATGAAAGCGGTTTTATAATACAAGGAAGAGGATTTTTTGATTATGGATAAGTAGAAAAAGATTCAAATCCTGTGTATAATTAAAAGATAAAGATAGAGACAACTCGGGATTTTGGGAGCAGGAGAAATCAAGATTGGAGGATAAATTGGTGAACAAGATTTTCAAATGTCTTATTCGATTTTTGATAGAAGTGATAGTTATGACAGTTTTGATTGTTGGAATCAACATATTTATGAATGGTATGTATCTTTGGGGATTGCCCCGCATAAATGATATTCAGTCTGTAAATATCACGTATCCGAGTGTCACGGATGATGTTAAAGAAATTTCGAGCCGTGAGGATATTGAGTTAGCCTTAAAGCTAACGGGATTTCTGAAATATGATTTATTTGGGGAAGTGAATAGCGAAGAAGAACCTGCTATTACAATTACTTATTTTCTTAAAGATGGAACAAGCAAAACCATCTCCGCTAATAACACTACTGTCTGGTGGAACAATAAAATTCATGTAATCAAGGACAAGGAAATGTTTATCAACCTAACAGAGGGAATTTTCTTTCTGGAAGATTTGCAAACAAAGTAAATCAATTCCAGTTGTGCGCCCAGCTAAGGGTGTGTAGTCAAGCCGGTGGGATTCCGGTTTATCCAAGGTTTAGCCAACCAGATAATAGCGAGTCTTGGGATGATGCCGGTAACGGCATCTGACAAGCGTAGACAGCAAGAAAGCAGGGTTGAATAGTGATTGAGCTTCGAAACGTTAACTTCAGTCGGTCGACGTCTTAACTGGTGCGGAAGACAATATCATGTAATGCGATATGGCGAGTGTTATGTGGCACTGCGGAGTCAGAGAACCAATCATGTTTTACATTATGAATACACATCAACTGGGGAGAACCTGCCATTTCTCGAAGAAGAGTATGAAATTGCAACTGAAAACGGAGTATTTCAAATGAATGGTAGGTGGTCGGACAATCCCATAGTACTGTAGAAATCGGGCAATGCCGATGGAGGGAAGGGGATTGCATAGTAAAGGTCTTACTGAGGACACATTATCCGTACTCAGGGACGGAGGAAATAATGGAAACGAAATTAGTGAGAATAGCTGAGATATCGGCAACATCAAAACATCCTATATTTACATCAGTGTACCATTTGATAAATGAAGATATGCTAAAGCAATGCCATAAGGAATTAGATGGGAACAAAGCAGTCGGAATTGACAAGGTAACTAAGGATGAGTATGGGAAGAACCTTGATAGAAATATCAAGGAACTGGTACAGAGGTTGAAAAACAAATCCTTTAAGCCACTTCCGTCACTGAGGGTATATATACCTAAAGGAAATGGAAAGAAACGACCATTAGGGATTGCTTCCTATGAAGATAAGATTGTACAAATGGCAGTGAAGAAAATACTGGGAGCTATTTATGAACCGAGATTCTTAAACTGCATGTATGGATTCAGACCGAATAGGGGGTGTCACGAAGCAATAAAAGAAGTATACCAACGGATAAGCTATGGAAAAATCAGCTATATCGTAGATGCCGATATCAAAGGTTTCTTTGACCATATCGACCATGATTGGATGATGAAGTTCCTTGAATGGAATATACAGGATAAGAACTTATTGTGGCTAATACGTAAATACCTTAAAGCAGGAATAATGGAGCAAGGAAAATTCGAGCCAACAGAGGAAGGTTCGGCACAAGGCTCAGCAATGAGTCCGATGCTTGCAAATATATACATGCATCATGTGCTGACGTTGTGGTTTAAGCTGGTGGTGCAAAGGGAAATGCAGGGAGAGTGTTTTCTCGTCAACTTTGCGGATGATTTTGTTGCAGGATTTCAATATAAGTCAGAAGCTGAAAGATACTATAAAGAGTTAAAGGAACGAATGGAAAAGTTTGGACTGGAGCTGGAAAGTAGTAAAAGCAGACTGATTGAATTTGGGAGATTTGCAGAGCAGGATCGTAGAGCAAGAGGAGAATGTAAACCTGAAACATTTGATTTTCTGGGGTTTACCTTCTACTGTAGCAAAACTCGAAAGGGAGGTTTCGTGCCAAAGGTACAGACTTCAAGAAAGAAGTTTGAGCAAAAGGTTAGAGCATACAAGAACTGGATTTACGATAATCGAAATCGACCAATGCGAGAAATAATTAAAGAGTTGAACGTAAAACTAATTGGACACTACCGGTATTATGGTGTTACATGGAATTTTCGGAAGATAACAACATTCCTGCATAGAGTACAACAGTTTCTATTCAAAGCCATGAATCGGAGAGGTTGTAGACGGGCATACACATGGAATGGATTTGTGGAAATGCTCAAGTATTACCCGTTAGCAAAACCTAAAACGTACTATTGTTTATATTGAAGCGAATGTTACTATGAGGAGCCGTATGCGGGAAAGCCGCACGTACGGATCTGTGAGGGGCTAAGATTGAGAGGTCTTAGTCTACTCGACTGTTTGTGCATTGATGATTATCTTGAAGATAGTGTCAAATGACCTATGAAAAAACGAGCCAAAGAAAAAAGGCTCAAATGA